>ENA-UPSM01002912-UPSM01002912.1-activated-sludge-metagenome-genome-assembly--contig:-NODE-2912-length-19968-cov-7.051976_pt1 | contig 19968 bp, 20 predicted proteins | sample MGYA00238181_ERZ773283 | MGnify/ENA primary metagenome ERZ773283 (study PRJEB29023, sample SAMN05720199) | activated sludge metagenome | isolation source: Anaerobic digester | place: Japan...
AGTCGATGCCGCCGCCGCCCGTCCACATGTTCGCCCAGCCACCATCGCCGGCGACCATGATGGCCGCCGCGACGGTGAATACATAGGTGATGATGACGAGGGGGGTGCCGATCATCAGCGCCCGGGGGATGATGCGCTGCGGGTTCTCGATCTCGCCGGCGAGCGTGGACATCGACTCCCATCCCGCGTACATCCACATCATGATCGCCAGGCCCAGGGTCAAGGACGTCCATATGCCGTCACCACTGAACACCGGGTGGAACGGATCGCCGGTGCCCCTGATGAGGCCGAGGACCGTGAAGACGACCAACGGGACCATCACGCCGATCTGGATGAGAGTGAGCGCCCAGCCGGTCAGGTCGAGGCCGCGGATGTTGATGAACGTGAAGACCGCGACGACCCCGATGCCGATGAGCGCTCGTGTCAGATCGCTGAACTCGTAGTACCCCTGCAGATAGTCGAGCGCCAGAGCGACGTAGACGGCCGAGTCCACGTACAGCGACAGGGTCCACCACCAGCCGCCCTGGAAACTCCAGTACTCGCCGAGGCCGCGACGGATCCAGCGATACAGACCGCCGGCTTCGGGGATCGAAGATGCGAGCTCGGATGCCACGAACGCCATCGGCACGCTCCATAGGAACGGCAGGATGACGATCATCAGCAGGGTGAAGCCCGGTCCGGAGGACGAGACGACGTCCTCCATGCCGAAGGAGCCGGAACAGGTGAGTGTGAAGACCACGATGACCGCCGTGATCAGCCTCATCCTCACCCGTTTGAGGCCCTGGTTGTTCAGGGTACCGGTCGCCAAGTAAGTCCTCCCTCTGCCGCGTTGCCTGACCTTCCCCTGGTCCGGCCGCCGGCGCGGACAACGACCCGTGCCCGATAAAGACGGCTACTTGTGCGCAGATTAACGTATTCGCCGCCTTTACCACCACCCAGGACCGCAGCGCTGCGGCAGACGCCCCCGACGTCAGCCTCGGACGGCGGCAGCCGGAGCAGCGTCAGCCCGTCGCTCACAGGCTCGGCCAGACCTCAGGAGCAAGCTTCCAGAGGTCGATGCCGAGCTTGTCGTTCTCGCTGTAGTCGATCGGCACGTCGACGATCACGGGCCCGCGAGCGGCGAACGCCTTCTTCAGGATCGAGGGAAGCTCGCTCGCTCTCTGGACGCGCATCCCCTCGATGCCGAAGGAATGCGCGAGGGCGACGAGGTCCGGGTTGTCGAAGCGGGTCCCCGACACACGCTTGTAGCGCGTGCGCTGGTGCATCTCGATGAGGCCGAAGGCGCCGTCGCTCCACACGAGCACGACGAAGGGCAGACCGAGACGGCGAGCCGTCTCGAGCTCCTGGACGTTCATGAGGAACCCGCCGTCGCCGCAGATGGCGACGACCTTGCGGCGGCCGCGCAGGGCGAGAGCCCCGGCGACGGCCGCCGGCAGAGCGAAGCCCATGGCGGCGAACCCGTTCGAGATCAGCACCGTGTTGGGCTCACGCGCCTCCCAGAGGCGTGCGACCCACAGCTTGTGAGCGCCGACGTCCGAGATCAGCAGGTCGTCGGGCGCCATCAAGGCACGCAGGTCGCGCAGGACACGCTGGGGTTTCACCGGCATGTCGTCGTCGTCGCCGACCTCGAGGACCTGATGGAAGGCCTTGCGGTAAGGTGGCGCCTCCCAGGTCGCCACCGGCTTGTTCCAGAGCAGCGCGCCGAGCTGGCGGAGGATGTGGCCGAGGTCACCGACGAGTTCGACCTCGGCGATGAAATCGGCGTCGATCTCCGGAGGGACCGTGTCGATGCAGACGATGCGCTGCGTCCCGTCGGGGTTCCAGCTTGACGGCGGCCACTCGACCATGTCGTAGCCGACGGTGATGATGAGGTCGGACCTGCCCATGAGTCCCTGAGGGTAGTTCTGCGCGCGCAACCCCGCCGTGAAGAGGAAATGCTCGTCGTCGGCGTCGATGACCCCCTTGCCCATGAACGTGGTGATCACGTGGAGGCCCGTCTGGCGCACGAAATCGCGCAGCGCCATGGAGGCGCCCTGACGGACGACGCCGTTGCCGGCAAGGACGAGGGGCCGCGCCGCCGTCTGGATGAGATGGGCGGCGCGCTGCAGCGCCGCCGCGTCCGGCTCGATGACGACGACCGGGTTGTGCGGCAGCGGCTGCCCCGTCGCCGGCGCCGCCATCACGTCCTCGGGCAGCTCAAGATGCGTCGCCCCCGGCTTCTCGGCGGCGGCGATGAAGAACGCCTTGCGCACCGCCTCGGTGATCATCCGCGGATCGTGGACGCGCGTGTTCCACTTCGTCATCGGAGCGAGCATGTCGACGACGTCGATGAACTGGTGCGTCTCCTTGTGCATGCCGGCGAGACGTACCTGGCCGGTGAGCGCCACGACCGGCGCCTTGTCGAGCGTGGCGTCGCCGATGCCGGTGGCGAGGTTCGTCGCCCCGGGCCCGAGCGTCGCGAGGCACACGCCGGGGTTGCCGGTGAGCCGACCGTAGGCGTCGGCCATGAAGGCCGCCCCCTGCTCATGACGTGTGGGGATGAAGGTGATGCGCGCGGACCGGTCCAGCGCCTCGCTGACCGCGAGCGTCTCTTCACCCGGGATGCCGAAGACGAATTCGACGCCCTCGGCCTCAAGACAGCGGACGAAGAGGTCGGCGGCGGACGGCGTCGTCGCCCTGCCGGGCGGGACGCCCGAGGGCGACGACGTGGATGCCGCTCCGGCGTGGCCGGCCGAGGTGTCCTCGCGAGCGCTCATGCGGCGATTCTATCTGCGTGAGCGGGCGCGCGCCTCTCGGGAGCGGGGCGCGCCAAGTCGCCTCCCGGACCCGAGGGATCGCTGCTCACGAGCCAGGAGTCGACGCTCGCGGTCAGGGACGGCGGCCGCGGCCCGCCTTCGGCGGCCGCGCCGCCCTGGCCTGCGCACCACTTGCGTACGCGTCGAGGGCGAGGTACTCGGGCCATGCGATGGCCGGCAGATGCGCGGCGGCGAGACCGACCATGGCGGCGTTGTCGGTGCAGAGGGCAAGCGGCGGCAGGAAGACCTCGTAGCCTGCCGCCGCACAGCGCTCCGTCAGCGCGCGCCGCAGCGCCGAATTGGCGGCCACCCCGCCGGCGAGCGCCACCCGACGCAGGCCCTCGGCCTGGGCGCAGGCGAGGGTCTTGTCGATGAGCTGGCGGATGATCGCCGCCTGGTAGCTCGCGGCGATGTCGGCGCGGTGCGCCTCGATCTCGGCCTCAGATCGACCGCGCAGATCGTAGAGGAGCGCGGTCTTGAGGCCGCTGAAGCTGAAGTCGCGCCCGCGGGGGACGGCGCGCGGGAACGCCGCGAAGGCGGCGTTCCCGCGCGCCGCCAACTCGTCGAGCTGCTTGCCGCCCGGGTAGCCGAGGCCGAGCAGGCGGGCGCCCTTGTCGAACGCCTCACCGGCGGCGTCGTCCATCGTCCGCGCCGCGACGCGGAAGCGCACGCCCTCTTCCACGACGGCGAGCAACGTATGGCCGCCGCTGGCGACGAGACAGGCGAAGGGCGGCTCCACCCCCAGGGCGTAGTTAGCCGCGACGTGACCCTGGAGATGGTCGACCGGGATGAACGGCACGTGCCTCGCGTAGGCGAACGACTTGGCTGCCGCGAGACCGACGAGCAGCGAGCCGATCAGCCCCGGGCCCACGGTCGCCGCTACGGCGGCGATGTCGTCCCACCCGCAGTCGGCGACGCCGAGCGCCTCGGCGACCACAGTCGGCAGCAGCTCAGTGTGCCGGCGCGAGGCGACCTCGGGCACGACGCCACCGAACTGCGCGTGCAGCTCGTCCTGCGACGAGACGATAGAGGAACGCACCCGTCCGTCCTCGACGACGGCGGCGCTCGTGTCGTCGCACGAGGTCTCGACGCAGAGGATCGCGCCGGCGACCCGGGTGCTCGCGGGCGTCATGCAGAGTCCCCTTCCCAGTCCCTCCACATGATCACGGCGTCCTCGAGGTCGTCCGTGTAATACCGTGGACGGACGCCTGTCGAGACGAACCCGAAACTCCGGTAGAGCTCGATCGCGGCGATGTTCGAGGCCCGCACCTCGAGCGTGTGTCCCCGATGCCCGTGGCGTTCGGTCACGGCGAAGTAGGCCTCGATCAGGTCGGCCGCGACGCGGCGGCGGCGGAACGGGCCGTCAACCGCGAGGTTCATCAGGTGCCAGACGTCGACGAACATGTCCGCGAGGAGGTAGCCCGCGACACGACGGTCGATCTCGCAGACGAGACACACGCTGGACTCGCGCGCCAACTGGCCGTGAAAGACGTTCATGGACCAGGGCAACGTGAACGTGCGCTTCTCGATGCCGGCGACAGTCTCGAGGTCGGTGAACTGCATGGGACGGATGACGCGCTCCTTCTCGCGCGGGCGCAGGGGGACAGGCTCGGCGGTCATGTCCCACCGCCCGAAGCACCGGAGCCCCGGCCGCCGTCCTGCCAGCGGGTCGCGTCCGGCGCCCGGCCGTAGATAGGAAGTACGGCAGCCATGCCCTCGGCCGCTCCAGGCACACGGGCGAGCCATGCACGGCCGACCATCGCCGCCGTCGGCGGAGCCGCTTCAGCCGTCGTCGACACGCCGGGGGGCAGGAGGTCGGCGTAGAGCCGGGCGCCGTCGCCGCCGGCGACGGCACCCGGCCACCGGCCGAGGAACGCGCCGAGGTCGTCGGCGGCCACCACGGTGAGAGCGCTGAGCTGTTCGAGGGTCACCGCCCCGCCGGGACGGCTGTCACCGGCGAAGGACGTGGCGCGGAACACCTGCGCGAAGACCTCGTGGCGCTTGCCGTCGAGGAGGGCGACGAGCGGCGGGGCGGGGAGCTGCGGGCGCGCCGGCTGCGGGCCCGTAGCCTGCGGGCCCGCAGCCGGCGCGCCCGCACTCGCCCCGCCCCCTTCGCTTGTGCCGCGCCGCTCCCCCTCCGCGAGGGCCAGAGCGACGGCGGCGAGGGTCGGCACGCCGCCGAGGCGTAGGCCTGCGGCCTGCGCCAGGGCGCGCGCCGTCGCCACGCCGATGCGTATCCCGGTGTAGGCGCCCGGCCCGAGACCGCAGACGATCGTGTCGAGGTCCCGCAGCCCGACGGCCGCTTCCTCGAACACCTCGTGCACGAACGGGAGCAGACGGCGCGTATGGGCCGGCCCCTTGTCCTCGAGACGGTGGGCGACGAGCGCCCCGTCGGCGGCCAGGACGGCCGCCGAGCAGGCGCTCGTCGCCGTCTCGATCGCGAGGATCACGCCGGCCCTCCGACCTCGCTGCGTTCCACGGCGAGACTCTGGCTACGTGCCGCCGTGGCGATGCGCTTTTCCAGCGGCTCCGCGGCGCGTACCTCGGCGTCACGGCTGCGCAAAGAGCGGTGCCGCAGCATCAGACGCACGTCAGCGCGCGGCAGCGCCCGGCGGCCCGCCTGCGGCCATTCCACGAACGTCAACGCGTCGTCGGCCACGTAGTCCTCCCAGGCGAAGAGGTCGACGTCGGCTCCGGAGCCGAGACGGTAGAGGTCGAGATGGTGCAGAACGACGCCGTCACTTCCCACATAACTCTGCGCCAGCGTGAACGACGGGCTCGTCACGGGACCCCGCACGCCACGGGCGCGCAGCAGCTCGCGCACAAGCGTCGTCTTGCCCGTCCCGAGCTCGCCCTCGACGGTGACGAGACATGGCGGTTCGAGGACGCCGGCCAAGACGCGCGCGAAGCGACGCGTGGCGGCCGGCGACATCAGTGTGAGCGTCAACATCGTCCGATGGTCATCCTCCTGTGGACCGCGCCGATCGCCGTCATCCCTCCGGCCGAGACATGGCCTCCGGCTCCCCGTCACCCTCCCGGCCGAGACATGAGCACCGGCTCGCCGCCCCGGGCGGGCTCAGAAGAGCCCAAGCTGCTCGCTGCCGGCGTCGGTCGTGTCCGGCTCGGAGGGCTGGGACGGGTCCGGCCCCCAAGCGGAGCCGTCATCGGGTCGCGCAGCCCCCGCGCCGGCGAACAGCGTGTCGGCCGCGGGTGTCTGCCCAGCGGCCGGCGCCGCGGCCGCAGGCCGCCAAGCCGGCCGCTCCCCGCCCGCGCCCGCACGCCCGGGCTCAGCGCCCGGCTGCTCACCGCCAGCCCCCGGCTCCTCGGCGCCTGCACCCGGGCGCTCGCCGCGCGCATAGGCCAGCAGCTCCGGCAGGCGCGCCATGTCCTCCTTGAGCGTCGCGAGCATGGCCGGCGTGTACAACGCCGCGGCGGGGTGGAAGATCGGGAAGAGGTAGAGCGGCACGCCGGAGATCTCCATCGCCCGCGGCTTGCCGTGCACGCGCGTGATCCCGGTCTGGTCGCGCGACAGCAGCTTGGTCGCGTGGTTCCCCAAGGTGCAGATCACCTTCGGCCGAATCAACTCGATCTGCCGCCACAAGTACGGCTGGCAGGCATCGATCTCTTCTGGACGCGGGTCGCGATTCTTCGGCGGCCGCGATTTGAGGACGTTGGCGATGAAGACCTGCTGCCGCGTGAGGCCGATCGACGCGAGCAGTTCCTCGAGCAGCTTGCCGGCCGCCCCGACGAAGGGTCGTCCCTGCTGGTCCTCGTGGTAGCCAGGCGCCTCGCCGACGAACATCAGCTCGGCGCCATAGTCCCCTTCGCCGAACACGGCCCGGGTGCGCGTCGCGTGCAGCGGGCAGCGCGTGCACGACTCCACCTCGCGGCGGAGCTCGTCAAGGGCGGCGACGGTGTCGTCAGTGGCAGGTGGCACAGGACGAGCTCGCGCAGGAGGAGCAGCTCTTGCTCGCCCCCTGGCCGCCCATGTCGGGCGACGACGAATGGACGGCAAAACCCGACAGCACGCGCCGCACGTCGCCCGACCCGCACGAGGGGCAGACGGGCTTCGCCCCGTTGCGGACGAGCTCCTCGAACGGCGTGTCACAGACGTTGCAGATGAACTCGTAAATCGGCATGACAACAGTGTACCACCGGGCTCGGCAGGTCAGCCGCAAGATCATTGTCCATCTCGTCCACCGCCGGGCGATTGACCGGCGTCGGCGCTGCGCGCTACCCTTTTTACGGCTCCGCTCCGAGCCACTGCGCCGGAGACGGAGAGGCCGCCTGTGTCACACAGGCCGACGGCCGGCACGGTACCGCCCACCTCGGGAGGACCGCAGCCAGAAAGGCCAAGGCTTGACGATCGACGAGTATCGTTTCTGCGTCATCGGCCCGGGACGCCTGGGCTCCACGCTGATCGCTGCCCTCGCCCGCGCGGGTCTGACCGTGTCCGCGGTAGGGGTGCACCACGAGGACGACACCGGATTTGGCGGCGGGCCCACGCGGATACGCGTGGTCGACGCAGCCCTCGAGGCCGACGCCTGGTGGCTGGCCGTCCCGGACGACCAGATCCGGACCGTCGCGGAGCGACTCGCGTCGAGCATGCCGGGCGCGCGACGCAGCGGACGCGCCCCGCTCGCCATCCACTCCAGCGGCCTCGGCTCGCTGAGCCTGCTCGAACCCTTGCACGCGGCCGGCGTCCTCACGCTGTCGTTGCACCCGCTGCAGACGTTCGCCGGCGACGGCAAGGCGGAGGCGCTCGACGGCGTGCCGTGCGCGGTGACGGCGTCGGATGAGTCCGTCACTCGGCTCGGTGAGGAGCTCGCCGCCAGACTGGGCATGCAGCCGTTCCGACTGGCCGACGAGCGGAAGACGACGTACCACCTGGCGGCGACAGTGGCGAGCAACCTGCTCGTCGCCCTCGAGTCCGACGCCGCGAAGCTCATGTCGGAGGCGACCGGGCGCGAGGACGGCCTGCGTCTGCTCGCGCCCCTCGTCCGGACCACGGTCGCCAACCTCGCGGCGCGCGGTCCGACTGGCGCGCTGACCGGCCCCGTCGCGCGCGGCGACGTCGCCACCGTGCGCGCCCACCTGCGCCTGCTTGACCGTGAGGCGCCGCGGGTGGCGAGCGCCTACCGGGCGCTGTCGCTCGAGGCGCTCGCCCTCGCGGCGCCGCGGCTCGACGACGAGACCGTGCGCACGCTGAAGAGCATCCTGAGCGGCGAGGCGAAGCCGTGATCGTGGCGCGGACCATCGCCGAGGCGCGGGCGGCGCTCGAGGCACTCCCGCGTCCGCTCGGCCTCGTGCCCACGATGGGCGCCCTGCACGAGGGGCATCTGGCCCTCGTGCGCGCGGCGCGCGCCCGCTGCGCGAGCGTCGTCGCCTCACTCTTCGTCAACCCCACGCAGTTCGGCGCCAGCGAGGACTTCGCCCGCTATCCGCGTGACGAGGCACGCGACCTCGACCTCTTCGCCGAGACGGGCGTCGACGTCGTCTTCGCGCCGACGGCGGCCGAGATGTACCCGACCGGCTTCGCGACCTCGATCCACGTCACAGGACCGTTGACGGACACGTACGAGGGCGCGGGCCGCCCCGGCCATTTCGACGGCGTCGCCACCGTGGTCGTGAAGCTCCTCGACATCGTCCGGCCCGACGTCGCCTTCTTCGGTCAGAAGGACGCACAGCAGCTCGCGCTGGTCCGTCGCGTGACGCGCGACCTCGACCTGCCGGTCGAGGTCGCCGGCGTCGCGACCGTGCGCGAGCCCGACGGTCTCGCCATGAGCTCGCGCAACGCGTACCTGACACGCGAAGAGCGCGCCGTCGCGCCGGACCTCTACAGGGCGCTGCTCGCGGGGCGTGCCGCCGCGCGCACGCCGGGCGGCACGCCCACGGATGCCATCACCGCTGCCACGCTGGCGCTGACGCTGCCGGACCGCGCGCCGGTCAGCGAGCCTCACGTGACGCCCGCGGGCGGCGACGGGCGCAGGCGCGAGCCCGGAGCCGCGACGAGGCCGCGCCTCCACATCGAGTACCTCGACGTCGTCGACGCGGATACCTTCGCGAGGGAGCGTGAGCTCACGCCGCGCTCCCTCCTCATCGCCTGCGCGCGCCTGGGCGCGACGCGCCTCCTTGACAACATCTCGCTCGCGCCGGTCCCGTCGGGCAGCATGCATGGCGCCCGCGTTTCTGCCCGCGCTGCCGGAGCCCACGGCCCTGTGACCGCCACCGCCAGCACAGGCGACCCCCCGTGTGTCGTCACCACCACCGCCAAGGGCGCGTACCCCGAGAGGGACGCGACCCACTGAAAGGAAGGACCCTATGGCCACCGTCATCGTCAACGAGGAGCAGGGAGCCCGCGTCCGCGAAGGACTGGCGCGCGTCGTCACGGGCTCGATCGAGTTCGCGAGCCAGGGCGACGCCGACATCATCAAGATCACCGAGGATGTCGCGGAGTCGGTCGCGCAGACCGGCCTCACGGACGGCACCGTCACGCTCTTCGTCCCCGGCGCCACCGGCGCCCTCACGACGCTCGAGTTCGAGCCCGGCGTCGTCCACGACGTCCAGGAGCTCATGGACACGATCACGCCGCCGGACAAGCACTACCTCCACAACGATTACCTGAAGGACGGCAACGGCCACTCGCACGTGCGCGCCGGCCTCGTCGGCCCGTCGCTCGTCGTCCCGTTCGTCGACGGTCACCTCACCCTGGGCCGCTTTCAGAACATCGTCTTCTGCGACTTCGACGCGCGCCCGCGCGAACGCCGCATCGTGGTGCAGGTGACGGGCGTATGACTTCCACTCCCGCAGACGCCACCGACCGGCGCGTCATCCTCCAGGTCGCCCTCGACTTCGTCGACCTGCCGCGCGCGATCCTCGTCGCCAAGGAGGCCGTGGCCGGCGGCGCCGACTGGGTCGAGGCCGGCACGCCGCTGATCAAGGCGGAGGGCCTCAGCGCCGTGCGCGAGCTCAAGGCGACCTTCCCCGACCGCGTGATCGTCGCCGACATGAAGACCATCGACGCGGGCCGGATCGAGGTCGAGTACGCGGCCAAGGCCGGCGCCGGCGTCGTCGGAGTCCTGGGCGCCGCGTCCGACAGCACGATCAAGGAGTGCGCCGAGGCGGCGCGCAACTACGGCTGCAAGCTCATCGTCGACATGGTCGAGGTGGCCGACCCGGTCGCCCGCGCGAGACAGGCCGAGGCGCTCGGCGCCGACTACATCGCCATCCACACGGCGATCGACCAGCAGATGCGCGGCGAGACGCCGTTCGCCACCCTCAGGGCCGTAGCTGAGGCCGTCTCGATCCCCGTCTCGGTGGCCGGCGGCATCAACTCCGAGACGGCGGCGGCGGCGGTCGCGGCCGGCGCCAGCATCGTCGTCGTCGGCGGGGCGATCATCAAGGCGCAGGACGCGACCGCCGCCGCCGCCGAGATCCGGCGCGCGATCGACGAACGCGTCTCCATCGCGACTACCCTGTACAAGCGCGCCGACGAGAGCCGCATCCGCGAGGTCCTCGAGCAGGTCTCGACGGCCAACATCAGCGACGCCTGGCACCGGCAGCCCAGCCTGCCCGGCATCCGTCCGTTACTGCCGGGTGCGCACATGTGCGGCCCGGCCGTCACCTGCCGCACCTACGCCGGCGACTGGGCCAAGCCCGTCGAGGCGATCGACCTCTGCCGGCCCGGCGACGTCCTCGTCGTCGACGCCTGCGACGCGACGCCGGCGGTCTGGGGCGAGCTCGCTACCCACAGCGCCATGGTCAAGGGGCTCGCCGGGCTCGTCATCTGGGGCGCCATCCGCGACACCCCCGAGATCGCCAAGACCGGGTTCGCCGCTTTCAGCAGCAAGGTCTGCGCCAACGCCGGCGAACCGAAGGGCTTCGGTGAGGTGAACGTGCCCATCGTCGTCGCCGGCCAGACCGTGAGGCCAGGAGACTGGGTCGCGGGCGACGACGACGGCGTGATGGTGCTGCCCAAGGAGCAAGCCGTGGAGCTCGCCAACCGCGCCATGGACGTGCTCGAGAAGGAGAACCGTCTGCGCGGCGAGATCGAGGGCGGCAAGACCCTGAGCGAGGTCGCCTACCTGCAGAAGTGGGAAAAGGCGCGCTGATGGCGCGCGCCTGGCGACGCGTCTGATACTGTGAGAGCATGGTCGCGCCGCGCGCGCCGCAGAACACTCGATTCGTCCGACAAGGGGAGGGGCCATCATGGGAGATGAGCGTCACCTACCGACGGCGCCGTCGAACGGGTGCCCGGAGCCCAAGGGCGACCAGTCCGAACGAATCCTGCAGGATGCCTTCCTGACCGGCGGCCGCGACCTGGCCGGGGCGGGCAAGCTGTCCGCCGGCGTCATGTCCAAGGCGATGAACGACGGCGAACCTCGCCAGCTCGCCACGGACAGCTCTTGGGCCAGTCGTACCGAAGAGGAAGGCGGTCCCACCGAGGGCGGCATCAGGGGTCTCGTGCGAAGGGTGCGGCACTACTTGTCGATCTGAGGACTGCCGGCGTTCGGCGTACGCCTCGATCCTGCCCCAGCGCGTCGCGGACGTCCCGCGTCGTCGGGCGCCGGGCGAGGCGCAGCAGATGCCCGACGCAGCCGCAATCGCCGGCGCCGAAGTGCGGCGGGCGGCGCGACGCGCCGGGCAGCCGCGCCAGGGCGCCGGCGAGTTCGCACTCGGTGAGCTCGCCGTCGACGAGCCAGGCGCAGCGGCCGGGGAAGCGACTCAGCAGGTAGTCGGCGTGCCAGCGCAGCGGCTTGTCCGCGCGGAGGTGGCGCGCGACGCGGGCCTCGCGCCCGCGTCGCGCGCTCCCGACGTAGGCGTACCAGCCGCGCTCGAACGCCACGGGGCCCAACGACCCGACCACGATCTCCGTGCGCCGCGGCACCCAGGTGGCGACGACGTACAGTGCGTTCGCCCCGCGCTTGGCCACGGCCGCGCGAGTCACCCGCACTCGGCGCCCCGCGTCGCCGGCGGCGCGCCGCGGGCGTCCCGTTTGCCCGCAGGGCCGGTCGGACGCGCGCGGCGCGCCGTCGGCGCGATGCCACCGCGGCGCGGCTGGCAGCGCGGGCAGTAGTGCGTCCCCCGCCCGCCGACGACGACGCGCTCGATGGCCGTGCCGCAGACCCGGCACGGCTCGCCCGTCCGCTGGTAGACGTTGAGGATCTCCTGGAAACCGCCGCGTCGTCCCGCCGGGTCGATGAAGCTCTCGATCGACGAGCCCTCGTGGTCGATGCCGGCCTGCAGGGTCTCGAGGAGGGCCGCGTGCAGGCGCTGCGCCTCACGCGGCCCGACGCTGCCGGCCGCGCGCAGCGGATTGAGGCCGGCCCTGAACAAGGCCTCGTCGGCGTAGATGTTCCCGACGCCGGCGATGCGCCGCTGGTCAAGCAGGAACGCCTTCACGGGCGCCCGCCGCCCTGCCAGGGCGCGACGCAGGTAGCCGACGTCGAAGTCCGGCGAGAACGGCTCCGGGCCGAGCGCGGCGAAGAAGGCCTCCTCGTCCGCAGGGTCGAGCGACCAGAGGCGGCCGAAGCGCCGCAGGTCGTAGAAGTGCAGCTCGGTCGACGGGTCGAAGGTGATCACGAAGCGCGCCTGCCGTTCGCGGGGCTCCGGGCGGAAGAGGAGCTGGCCGGTCATGCGCAGGTGGACGACAAGGAGGCGGCCGGCCGCCGCAGGCGGGCCGGCCGCCCTCGACTCGTCGCGTCCCTTGCGCTGCACCACTGACTCGTTGCGCCCCTTGCCCTCCGCCATCGACTCGTCGCGTCCCTTGCCCTGCACCTCGACCGCGCCGAGGTCGATCATCAGGTACTTGCCGCGCCGCCGCAGACCCAGCACTCGGCGTCCTGCGATCGTCCGCCGCAGCTCGTCCTCGGGCAGGTCGCACACCGTCGCGTCGTGCACGCGCACGTCGCGTACGACCAGTCCCGGGAGGCAGGTCAGCAGTCGGCGGCGGACGACTTCCACCTCGGGCAGCTCGGGCACCTCACCCTCCTCCGGGCGCGCCCTCGTCGCTGGACGCGCGTTCCTTCTCCCACCACGAGAAGAGGAACGCGCGCGCCGCATCCAGATCGCGCACCTCTCCCGCCTCGACCTCCTCGTCCAGGGCCTCCAGAGCGCGACCCACGGCGGGCCCAGGACCGATCCCGAGGACGTCCATGACGTCGCGTCCGCTCATGATGTGCGGCACCGGCGCTTTGGTCACCTGCGACCACACGAGCCGGGCGAGACGGTAGTGCCGGGCGATCGACACTCGTGAGGTCTTCTCGCCACGCGTCGCGAGGCGGTCGCAGAGGGAGACGGCGACGGACTCGAACACGTAAGGCGTCACGTCGCGGCGATAGCGCGCCAGCGCCCGCCGGGTGAGGGGCTGCTCCCGGACGAGGAAGCCGAGGCGCAGGTGATGACGGACGAGCACGCCGAGGTAGTCGACGAAGCGGCGGCTGAAGCGCAAGCGCGCGCCCGCTTCGGCCACCATCCGTTGACCGACCTGGTCGTGCTGCCAGAAAAGGATGCGGCCGTTCTCGTCCTCCTTGCGCACCTCCGGCTTGCCGACGTCATGCAGCAGCACCGCCCAGGCGAGCGGCACGAGCGAGGGCGCGAAGGGAAGGCCCGCCTCGTCGGCTCCACGAAGGAACTCGACGCCGCCTAGCTGCGCCACGACTCCCGGTATGTAGTCGAGCGCCTCGAGGGTGTGCTCGAAGACGTCGTGGTGATGGTAGGGGTTCTGGCCGACGCCGCGCAGGCCGTCGACCTCGGGGAGCACTACGGCGAGGGCGCCGAGGGCGGCGAGCCGGCGCAGCGCACGAGCCGGGACGGGAGATGCTGCGGCGAGAAGGGCGGAAAGCTCGTCGCGGAGCCGTTCGCCGGGGACGCCGGACAGCGCCGATGCCGTGCGACGGGCGGCGCTCAGCGCGGTCCGGTCCGGTTCGAGCCCCAAGGCGGCCGTGAGCCGCGCCAGACGGAGGACGCGCAGGGGGTCGTCGGCGAGCGCCGTGTCGCGACACAGGCGCAGCCGCCCACAGGCGAGGTCGGCGTGGCCTCCGAGGGGATCACGGAGCGGCCCGGCCACCAGAGCCGCGCCGCCGCCCCACCGACCCGGGTCGGGCACGATCTCGCGCGCCATCGCGTTGACCGTGGCGTCGCGGGCGGCGAGGTCGGCGTCGAGGCTCTCGCCGCGCAGCGGCGCGACATCGACGTGACGGCCGCCGGCAAGGATGCGGAACGAGGCGAAGCGCTCCGAAGGTGCGAAGACGGCGGCGCCGAGGCGACCGGCGAGGCGGCGCGCGAACGCTTCGGCGGGGCCGTCGACCACGAGGTCGAGGTCGCCCACGGGGCGACCGAGCAGGTCGTCGCGCACGGCCCCGCCGACGACCCACGCGCGCCGCCCCTCGCCGAGCTCGGCCCGCGCCGCCGCGACTATGTCGGCCGGACTTGGACCGAGCATGTTCGCCGAGCCTGGGCCGACCATGTCGGCCGGGTCCGCAGCGACGACGTCGGCCGAGGTCGCGTCGACATCAGACATGGGCCGCCCGCTACCGCGTCGCGGACCCCGCGCGGGCGTCTGTCGCTCGCCGGGCACGAGGTCAGGCCGCGGGCGCCGCGCCGCGGTAGCGGCGCACCACCCGCGGCGATACGTCGCACACGACCTCGTAGTTGATGGTCCTCAGCAGCCGCGCCACCTCCTCGCAGAGGATGCGTTCCCCGGAACTCTCGCCGAAGAACACGACCTCGTCACCGGGGCGCCCATGCTCCTCAGGCAGCAGCACCGTCAACTGGTCCATGCTGATCGTGCCGGTGATACGGCAACGGCGGCCGGCGACGAGGACGTCGCCGCGGTTCGTCAGCGCCCGTGAGATGCCGTCGGCGTAGCCGATCGGCACGACGGCGATGCGCGACGGGCGCTCGGCGACGAAGCGCCGGCCGTACCCGACCGACTGCCCCGGCTGCACTACGCGCACTCCTGCGACGTACGAGCTCAGCCGCATCGCCGGACGCAGACCGTCCTTGAAGGGGTCGTCGTTGCTCGGCGCGAGGCCGTACAGGGCGATGCCCGTGCGTACCATGTCGAAGTGCGAGGCCGGGCTGCGGATGGTCGCGGCGCTGTTCGCCGTATGACAGATGAGGTCCGAGTATGCGGCCTTGAGCTCCCGCGCCAGCGCGGTGAAGCGCCCGAGCTGGTACTCGAAGAACGTCGTGTCGGCCTCGTCGGCGGTCGCGAAATGACTCATGAGGCCGACGAGCGAGGAGGGGCCCGAGGCGAGAAGGCGCGCCAGTTCCCGCACGTGCTCCTCGTCCACGCCCAGCCGGCCCATGCCGGAGTCGAACTTGACGTGACAGCGGGCGCCGAGCCGGAGCGCGGCGCGCGCGAACGGGGCCGACCAGACGACGACGTCGGCCCGTGCGCGCGCCGCACGCTCGAGCTCGGCGCCCGTCATCGGTCCGAAGATGATGACCGGCGCGTCGAGACCGGCGTCGCGCAGCTCCTCGGCCTCCGTCGCCGTCGCCACGCCGAGCCATCGCGACCCGGCCTCGAGCGCTGCCCGCGCGACGGGCACGGCGCCGTGCCCGTACCCGTTGGCCTTGACGACCGCGCAGTGGACCGCGCCCGCGGGCAGGTCACGGCTCAGACGGCGCACGTTGTGGCGGATGGCCTCGAGATCGACCTCCGCCAAGGCGCGTTCGCGACCGGCCAGGATGCTGCTCGGCGCCGGCACTCCCGCGCCTCAGAGACCCAGTGCCTCAAGCACGTCGTGCCGCCCGATGATGCCGACGACCTTGTCGCCGTCGACCACGGGCACGCGGTCGAAGCGATGCTCCGACATGAGGCGCGCCACCTTGCGAACGGGATCACCGGGACGCACGGTGTAGACGTGCTCCGTCATGATGTCGGCCACAGTCGCCGCAACAGCCTTTCGCAGACGCTCCTCGAACTTCTTCGCGCTCTCGAGGTAGATGAGACTGTCGAGGAACTGGATGTATAGGGGAAAGCGCAGGTCGGAGCCGAGGGCCATGAGGTCGCCCTCTGTGACGATGCCGAGCAGCCGACCGTCCTCGTCGACGACCGGAGCCCCGCCGATGCCTTTGTCGCGCAGAAGCTCCGCGAACTCTTTCACCCCCATGTCTGGCGGGACCGTGATGACGTCCTTGACCATGTAGTCCGCGACGAGCGGTTCACCCTCGGTCCCCTCAACCGACTCATTCATGATCTTCGTCCTCCTCGTCGCCGGCCTTGACCAGTTCGATCGCCGCCGGAAGGTATGTGAGCAGGTCGCCGGCCACCATGCCCTCGGTGCCGGTCGCGTCGGCGGCCGCGATGTCGGCCGCCAGGCCGTGCACGAAGGCGCCGAGGCAGGCGGCCTCGGTGGCGCCGAGGCCCTTGGCAAGCTGCGCCGCGATGACGCCGCTGAGCACGTCGCCCGTCCCCGGCGTCGCGAGGCCGGGATTCCCCGTCGGGACGACGTAGGCGGCCCCCGACGGGTCGGCGACGATCGTCGCCTCCCCCTTGAGGACGACCGTGGCGTTGCTGCGCGAAGCCGCCGCGCGCGCGTGGTCGAGGCGCAGGGCGGCGACCTCGGCCGCCGGCACGCCGAGAAGGCGGCCGAGCTCGCCCTCGTGCGGCGTGATGACGGTCGGCGCCGAACGCTCGGCGAGCAGCTCGGGGCGGGCGCCGAGGGCGAAGAGGCCGTCGGCGTCGACGAGCAACGGCTTGTCGACGGTGACCAGCTCGCGGGCCAGAAGGACGGTCTCGTCGGCGCGCCCGAGGCCGGGCCCGAGTACCACGGCGGCGAACCCGGACGCCTCCTCGAAGAGCGGCGTCCGGCTGGCCGCCGTGAAGCGCCCGGCCCCACCGGGCGCCGTCACCGCGATGACCTCGGGGTATGGCTTCTCGCCCCCGGCACCCTCGGGAAGGACGCAGTGCACGAGGCCGCCGCCGCCGCGCAGGGCCGCCATGGCAGCCAGGTGCGCGGCGCCCGTCATCCCGGCCGAGCCGCCGATGACGAGCACGGTGCCCACCGAGCGCTTGTGGTCGAGCGACCCCTTGGGCCGGACCAGTGGCTGCAGACCGGCCACGGTCAGCAGCCAGACGTCCGGCTCCCGGTCGCACAACGGCGGGATGCCGATCGGCGCGACCACGACCTCGCCCGAGTACGCGCCGCCGGGGGTCACGAAGTGACCCACTTTCGGCGCGTGCAAGGCGACGGTGACGTCGGCCCGTACGGCGGGTCCGTTCACGGTCCCCTTGTCGGCGCCGACGCCGCTCGCGATGTCGACGCTCACGACCTCGGCCGGCGCCTGGTTCATGAGCTCGATCGCGGCCGCCGCGGCGCCCTTCGCGGCGCCCGTGAACCCGGTGCCGAAGATGGCGTCGACGATCACGTCGGCGAGCTCGACGGCGACGGCCGTGTCCTCTGTCGGACTGCCGTCCTTCGCGAACCCCTCACGCACATCCACGCCAAGCCGCTCCAGGATGTCGAGGTTGAGCTTGGCGTCGCCCTTGTACTCCGCCGCCGGCGCGAGCGTGAGCACGCTCACCTCGACGCCGGCGTTGAACAGCTCGCGGGCGACGACGAAGCCGTCGCCGCCGTTGTTGCCCTTGCCGGCGAAGACCGCGACCTCCTCCGGGTCGTACCGCTCGACCACCTCGGCGGCTACGGCCACGCCGGCGCGTTCCATAAGATGCGACCCCGGGATGCCGATGCCGTCGATGGCGGTCGCATCCACCGTGCGCATCTGGTCGGCCGTGTAGAGGCCCATCAGCAGCGACTCATACACCTGGCGCCTCCTCGACGTCGTCCGTATCCGATCCACCGGCCCCGGCGAGCGCAGCGGCCGCGGCATAAGCCACGCCGCCCGTATGGCTCAGCGAGAGCTCGATGCGCGTCACGCCCAGCTTCGCGGCGACCTCTGCCACCCCGCCGCGCAGGACGACGGACGGTTTGCCGCCCGACAGGACCTCGACGTCCCGCCAGACGAAGCCGATGATACCGATTCCCAGCGCCTTGCCGACAGCCTCCTTGGCGGCGAAGCGCGCCGCATAGTGGGGCCACGGGTCGGAGAAGCGGTCGCAGTACGCCCGTTCCTGGGGGCTGAAGAGGCGCTCGTAGGCGCGCGGAATGCGCTCCAGCAGACGCCGGATGCGCGCCGCCTCGATCACGTCGATCCCCAGGCCGAAGAGGAGGCCGCTCACTCGACCGTGACGGTCTTCGCCAGGTTCCGCGGCTGGTCCACGTTCAGACCCTTGAGAGTGGCGATGTGGTAGGCGAGCAGTTGCAGCGGCACGACGGTGAGGATCGGGGCGAGATGATGGTCGGTGCGCGGCACCCAGAGGACGTCGCGCGAGAGCTCGCCGATCACCTCGTTCCCGTCGGTGGCGACGGCGATGACGTCGGCGCCACGCACGCGCACCTCCTCGATGTTGCTCACGAGCTTGGGCAGGACCGGGCTGTCGTCGGCGACGACGACCACCGGCGACCCGTCGTCGAGCAGGGCGATGGGGCCGTGCTTCATCTCGCCGGCCGCGTACGCCTCGGTCGGGATATAGGCGATCTCCTTGAGCTTGAGGGCGCCCTCCAGACAGACGGCGTAGCCCATGCCGCGGCCGAGGTAGAGGAAGAAGCGCTCGTCGCGGTAGCGCCCAGCGATCTCCTCGACGGCGCTCGGCCGAGCGAGGAGCTCCTCCATCTTCTCGGGAATGGCGCGCAGCTCGCGCCCGAGGCGACGAAGCTCCGCCTCGGGCTGCATGCCGCGCGCCCACGCGAGGCGCAGGGCGAGGAGGAGCAGGGCGGCGACCTGAGCGGTATGCGTCTTGGTCGCCGCCACCCCGATCTCGAGCCCGGCCCGGGTGAAGAACACGTGATCGGCCTCGCGCGTCGCCTGGCTGCCCATGATGTTCGTAAGGGCGAGGACGGGCGAGCCGGCCGCACGCGCGAGCCGCATGGCGGCGAGCGTGTCGGCGGTCTCGCCCGACTGTGTGATGCCGATCACCAGCGTGTCTGGGTCGAAGACCGGCTCGCGGTAGCGGAACTCGCTGGCGACGTCGATCTGCACCGGGACCCGGGCCAGCTGCTCGATCGCGTACGAGACGATGAGGCCGGCGTGGTAGGACGTGCCGCAGGCGACGATGAAGATGCGCCGCAGGCGGCGCAGCATCTCGTCGCCCATCCCCGTCTCGCTCAGGTCCACCGTCCCGTCCTCGGCGAGGCGCCCGGCGAGCGTGTCACGCAAAGAGGCCGGCTGCTCGTGGATCTCCTTGAGCATGAACGTGTCGAAGCCGCCCTTCTCGGCGGCGTCCTCGTCCCAGGGGACGACGACCGTTTCGCGCGTGACGGGGGCGCCGGCGACGTCGGTGACCTCCGCGCCGTCGGCGCGGAGGGTGGCGACGTCGCCGTCCTCCAGCACGATCACGGAGCGCGTGTGGTTGAGGAAGGCTGGAATCGCCGAAGCGAAGAACATCTCGCCCTCGCCGACGCCGACGACGAGCGGCGCCTCGCGCCGCGTGCCGACGACGACGCCGGGCTCGTCGGCCGACACGGCGCAGAAGGCGAAGTGCCCCTCGAGCTGCGGGACCGCGGCGCGCACGGCCGCGGCCAGACCCTGTCCCGCATGTTCCTCGATCAGATGGACGACCACCTCGGCGTCGGTCTGCGACGTCAAGGCGTGGCCGCGGCCCTCGAGCTCCGCGCGCAGCTCCTTGTAATTCTCGATGATGCCGTTGAGTACGACGGAGATGCGCCCGCTGCAGTCGACGTGCGGGTGGGCGTTGGCCTCGCAGACGCTGCCGTGCGTCGCCCAACGCGTGTGCCCGAGGCCGACCGTGGCGGGCGAGTCGCCGTCGCCCACGGCGGCGAACAGGGCGTCGAGGTTCCCGACCGTCCGCGTCGTGTCGAGACCGCCGTCCCCGAGCAGCGTGATGCCGGCCGAATCGTAGCCGCGATACTCCAGGCGTCTGAGGCCGTCGAGGATGATCGGCTTGCCGGGACGCGACCCGGCGTAGCCCACGATGCCGCACATGCGTGCTCCCTTCTGTGGCCAGCATAGGAGGGACGGCTGCGGACGGCACCTTCGGGCCGCTTTGTTCCGCCGTCACCGGCGGGTTTTGTCGGCTCGATCACGACCGTGCCGGGCCGGGAGGCATCCGCCGAGTCTTTCGATGAACCTCCACCTCGTCACCCGC
>ENA-UPSM01002918-UPSM01002918.1-activated-sludge-metagenome-genome-assembly--contig:-NODE-2918-length-19931-cov-5.918193_pt1 | contig 19931 bp, 18 predicted proteins | sample MGYA00238181_ERZ773283 | MGnify/ENA primary metagenome ERZ773283 (study PRJEB29023, sample SAMN05720199) | activated sludge metagenome | isolation source: Anaerobic digester | place: Japan...
ATTCTACCACTTCGGCGAATCGATCGACGCCAAACGCTTGCCATCGTCCGATTCGCCGAAGTGGTAGAATGATCGGCGCGCTTCGATCGGGGACCAAGTGCCTGACATCTACGATTACACGGACTACAGGAAATACCTGAGCGAACTCTACGCCGCCCGCAAGGCGAACAACCGCGCGTTTTCCTATCGCATGATCGCCCAGAAGGCGGGTCTCGCCTCGCCGAGCTTCATCGGGAAGATCTTCTCGGGCATCGCCAACATCTCCCACAGCACCCTGATGCGCCTGGTCGACGTCTTCGAACTCGTCGGCCCCGACGCGGAATACTTCGAGCTCATGGTGCATTTCGAGGGATCGCGGTCGGAAATCGACAAGAGCCACTATTTCCAGCGCATGCAGGCGCTGCGACGCCGTCACGGCAAGTCGGCCGGGAACGACGCGGATGTCGTCCAATCCGCCTGGTACGTGGGGCCGATCCTCTCTCTGATCGAACTCGGACTGTTCCACGGGGACCATGCCGCCTTGGGGCGGATGCTCACGCCTCCGATTTCTTCCGCCCAGGTCCGGCTGGCGATCGAACTGTTGATGCTCAACGGCCAGATCCGCAAGGAATGCAACGGACGGCATGTCCTGGTCCGGAACACGAGCGACCCACCTCCCGGGAGCATCCCCGCTCCGACGAAGATGGCAGGCATTCCGCTGGAGCCGAACACCCTGCTCGAAGCGCTTCCCGCAAGCACACCGGACGAATTGCGCGATCAAATCCGGAGCACCCACGCCGAGCTCGTGCGACTTCTTTGCCAGGCCAACGAGAATCGCCAGCCCTGAGTCGATCCGGGATTCGGAGCATTCCAGACGGATCCACGACGCGCCCCCACCACTTCCGCCGTTCCCGCGAATGGTCCAAGTTGGAAATGGGAACGATGCGATTTCCATGGACCAGATAATCCATCCACGGTTTCCGACCGCCGATCGTTTCCTGGCAGGAACCGGAGAGTTCGCTCCCCTGCGCCCACACTATAGGAAGCCCTGATCGCGGCCCATAGTTTGACAAGGGACTCGAGTCTCCATCATCGAGCTTGCCAACCGGGGTTTTCACATGAGTGCATCCACGCGAACGATCTTGACGGCCTTCCTCGCGACGGCGATTCTCATCGGTTGCCAATTGGTGGATCCGGCGACGGATCAAGGCGACTCGAACCTCCCCGAATCGACATTGAGCCCACTGGAGCTGGCGCGCAAGGCGCATGCGGACTCCCTGGTCCAGATCACCTGCAAGAACGAGGCGTCTCCCGCAGGTAAACGATGCGCCGATTCCATCCGCCAGCGGGAAGGCGAATGGAACCTTCGCGAAGATTCCCTGGTGTTCGTGGTCTGCCAAGACGCTCCCGCCAAGTCCACCGCGACTTGCGAAGATTCCATACGCATCGCGACCAAGCTGGAACGAGGACGCGACGATTCGGTCCGAGCGATCAAGGCGATTTGCCAGAACGGGAATTCCAAGGTCGTCGCCAGATGCGAAGATTCGCTGGCCAAAGCCAACAAGGAAAGGCAAGACCGTGAAGACTCGCTGAAGCAAGCCGCGGAGAAACGCATCGCCGATTCGCTCCAGGCCATCGTCGACCGGCGGATCGCGGATTCGCTGGCCCTGGTCAAGCGCCACGCCGACTCGGTCCTGGCCGTGGAATCGGCCAAGAAGACGGCCGATTCGCTCCTGGCCCTCCGAAACCAGCAGATCGCCGACTCCCTGGCCGCCGCCAAGAGGTTTGCGGATTCCGTCGCCGCGATCCGACTCGCCGAGAAGAAGACCGCCGACTCGCTCCTGGCCATCGCCAACAAGAGGATCGCCGATTCCCTCGCCGTCATCAAGCGCCACAACGACTCCGTCGCCAACGTCCTGTTCCTCAAGAAGGTCGCCGAAAAGAAGACCGCCGATTCCCTCCTGGCCATCGCCAACAAGAGGATCGCCGATTCCCTCGCCGTCATCAAGCGCCACAACGACTCCGTCGCCAACGTCCTGTTCCTCAAGAAGGTCGCCGAAAAGAAGACCGCCGATTCCCTCCTGGCCATCGCCAACAAGAGGATCGCCGATTCCCTCGCCGTCGTCAAGCGCTACAACGACTCCGTCGCCAACGTCCTGTTCCTCAAGAAGGCCGCCGAAAAGAAGACCGCCGATTCCCTCCTGGCCATCGTCAACAAGAGGATCAAAGATTCACTCGCCGTCGTCAAGCGCCACAACGACTCCGTCGCCCATGCGCTGTACTTGAAGCAGGCCGCGGAGAAGAAGACCGCCGATTCCCTCCTGGCCATCGCCAACAAGAGGATCGCCGATTCCCTCGCCGTCATCAAGCGCCACAACGACTCCGTCGCCAACGTCCTGTTCCTCAAGAAGGTCGCCGAAAAGAAGACCGCCGATTCCCTCCTGGCCATCGCCAACAAGAGGATCGCCGATTCCCTCGCCGTCATCAAGCGCCACAACGACTCCGTCGCCAACGTCCTGTTCCTCAAGAAGGTCGCCGAAAAGAAGACCGCCGATTCCCTCCTGGCCATCGCCAACAAGAGGATCGCCGATTCCCTCGCCGTCATCAAGCGCCACGACGACTCCGTCGCCCATGCGCTGTACTTGAAGCAGGCTGCGGAGAAGAAGACCGCCGATTCCCTCCTGGCCATCCGCAACCAGAAAATCGCCGATTCGCTCGCCGCCATCAAGCGGTACAACGACTCCGTCGCCAACGCCCTGTACTTGCGGCAGATCGCAGAACGGAAGACGGCCGATTCCCTCCTGGCCATCCGCAACCAGAGGATCGCCGATTCCATCGCCGCGATCACGCGCTACAACGACTCGGTCGCGTCGGCGGAAAGGGCCTGCGCCGACGTTCCCACGATGTTCAAGCAGTTCGTCTCGGAAGGCTCGCTCCGGATCGACCGCTACGACGATTCGACCAGCCTGATCCTGGTCGATCGCACGCGGATCGGAACCACCATCTGCGTGGAGTACCGTCCCCTCTTCGACCGCAGCATCACCGATACGCTGCTGTTCATCGAGCGCTCCGGGGGAATGATCGACCTGGCCATCCTGAACCAGAAAATGTCCAGCAAGCCGACCGACGACCTGTACGCCACCATCGGCGCCCACGCCGTCGAGCTCGTGGCCAACATCCGGGAATACGTCGCCAAGCGCAAGCAGAACGGGAACTGGTGAGCCGACCACTCCGGTGGAGAACCTGTGGATACAGGTGGATCCACAGGTGTGGATGGGATTTCCAAAAACAAAACCGGGACCAAGAGTTCTTGATCCCGGAGATCTCCGGAAGGAGGGGATGGAGGTGATGGGCGGGGAATTGCCGGCCCGATGTCTAGTCCGTCCTCGTGAGCCCCCTCCTTCCGAATTTTCGATCGGTCAGGTCAGCTCGTACTTGGAGCAGACCTCGCCTTGCTGCATCGCCTCCAGGATCTCGTCGATGGCCTCCTCGTTCACCTTGCCGTACCAGGTGTTCTCCGGGTGGACCACCATGATCGGCCCCCGGTCGCAGGCCTTCAGGCAGGCCGTGCTGGAGACGGTCACGCCATCCATCCCGCGATCGGCGAGTTCGCTTTCCAGATATCCCAGAAGATCGGTCGCCCCCTTCTTGCGGCAGGCGCCCTGGGCCTCACCCGAGACGCGGAAGCTCGCGCACACGAGAATGTGTTTTTCCGGCTTTTCCATGATTCCCTCCGATTCTTTTGTTGACGCTTTTTGTTAACAACCGTCCAAGGCTCCGCGATGGCCGCGCCAAAGGGGCGAGATGGTGGATGCAGCCGCCGCGAAGAGCCCATCCGACGGCGACCAAGCCGTACGCGCCGGTACGGCGCGGGAGCCGGAGGATGGGTCTGAGCAAGGATGCGCCGCCAGATCGTCCCTTTTACATCTGCAGTTCCATCCGTTTTTCTTCCACATCGCGGTCGATGCGGTCCATCAGGAGGCCGAGGATCTTCTCGAGCAGGTAGATGCCGCCGGTGTATCCCACCGTCGGGAAGTGCTGGTGCCCCTGGCGATCCAGGATGGGGAATCCGAACCGCAGGAACGGAACGTCCTCGTCGCGGGCCATGTACTTGCCGTAGGTGTTCCCGATCAGCAGATCCACGGGTTCGTTCTTCATCCACTGGTGCAGGAGGAACATGTCGCCGCCCACCTTCACGTTCGCGTCGGGATTGATCTCCGAAAGCCTCTGCTGGATGTAGTTGCCTTCGGTTCCCGTCACGACGTGGCGCACCTGCATCCCCAGGGTCTGCAGGAATTCGGTGAGGGCGATGAGCTGGTCGGGGTCGCCGAAGATCGCGACCTTCTTGCCCCACAGGTACTGCTCCATGTCGGTGATCATGTCCACGAGCTTGCCGCGCTCGTCTTCCAGCGACTCGGGGACGGATGCGCCGTAGGCCGTGCGCATGGCGTCCACGAACCGGTCGGTGGCGGCCAGCCCGATGGGAAGATCCAAGAGCTGTCCCTGCACTCCGTGCTTGGACGCGAGGGTTTCGGAAGCGAGCTTGGTGGCGACGGCGCCCAACGCGAACGAAACCTTGGCGTCGCCGGCGGTGGCGATGTCTTCCACCTTCGCGCCACCCTTGGGGTAGAACACGTGCTTGCCGGTCATGGGGGCGTCGAACACGCCGTCGGTGTCCGGGAACATCACGTAGTCGATGCCCATCGCGGAAACCAGACGCTTGATTTCGCGCATGTCGGAAGGTTCGACCCAGCCCGGGATGACGACCGCCTTTTCGGTGGTTTCACCCGTCTTCTTCACCAGGTACTTCACGATGCCTTCGACCATGTTGGCGTAGCCGGTGACGTGGGTTCCCGTGTAGGAAGGCGTGTTCGCGTGGAACACGATCTTTCCTTCGGGGACCTTGCCTTCGTCGATCGCCTTCTTGGTGATCTGGGGGACGTCGTCGCCGATCGTCTCGGACAGGCAGGTGGTGTGGATCGCCACGATCTTCGGGTCGTAGACCGAGAAGATGGTCTGGAGCGAGGCGAGCAGGTTCGCCTGCCCTCCGAACACCGCCGACCCTTCGGTGAACGAGGAGGTCGAAGCCATCACCGGATCCTTGTAGTGGCGGGTGAGGGTGGATCGATGGTAGGAGCAGCAGCCCTGCGATCCGTGGCTGTGCGGGAGGCAGCCGTGGATCCCCAGCGCGGCGTACATCGCGCCGATGGGTTGGCAGGTCTTGGCGGGATTGACCACCAGCGCCTCGCGCGGCTGGACCTCGCCCTTGGGAGTGTGTCTGAGCAGAGTCATTTTCCGTCTCCTTGTTTCAGGCCAGGGCCGGTTCGGTGGTTTCGACGGCGCTCCACGGCGCCTTGACTAGGTGCCACACGGGGCTGTTGACCCGCATGTCGATGTCCTTGTAGAAGTTGATCGCTCCGGAAAATCCGTTGTACGGGCCTCCCGCGTCGTAGTTGTGGAGCTGCTTGCACGCCACGCCCATCTTCTGGATGACGTACTTCTCCTTGACGCCGGCGCAGAACACGTCGGGCTTCCAGATCTCGATGATCTTCTCGGTCTCGTAGCTGGAGATGTCGTCGATCACCAGGGAGTCCTGGTCCATCTCGGGCATCATGCCTTCGTAGTCGGAGAAGGTGTACCCCTTGGCTTCCAGCTCGGCCTTGCGGGCGGCCAGGTGCTCGCGGTACTTCTCCACGTCCTTTTCCACGTGGATCTCCTCGATGTTGCGGCTGTCGGCGTCGATCTTGATCGTGGGAAGCACGCGGCGTCCCTCGTAGTCGTCGCGGTGCGCGAACTCGTAGCCGGCGGCCAGGACCTTCATGCCCAGTTCGGTGAACAGCTCCTGGTAGTGGTGGGCGCGCGATCCCCCCACGAACAGCATGGCGGTCTTCCCCTTGCAGCGCGCCGAATGGCGCTCGCGCGCGGCTTCGACCTTGACCATCTCCTCGGCGATGACCTGCTCCGTGCGTGCGACCAGTTCGGCGTCCTCGAAGTAGGCGGCCATCTTGCGCAGCGACTTGGCCGTGGCCCCGGCTCCCACGAAGTTCACCTTGATCCAGGGGATGCCGTACTTCTTCTCCATCATTTCGGCCACGTAGTTGATGGACCGGTGGCACATGACCATGTTGAGGTCGGCCGTCTGCGAATTGGCGAACTGCCCGTAGGTGGAGTTGCCGGAAAACGTCGCGACCAGTTCGAATCCGCACCGCTTGAGGAGATCCTCGATCACCCAGGCGTCGCCGCCGATATTGTATTCGCCCAGCAGGTTCACGCGGAACTTCTTCTGTCCGCGCACTTCGTCGTCCAGGCCCACGATGTGCTTGAACAGCTGGTTGTTGGCGATGTGGTGGCCCGCGCTCTGCGAGACGCCCTTGTAGCCTTCGCAGCTGAACCCGAACACGTTGATCCCGAGCTTTTCCTTCATGCGCCGCGCCACGGCGTGGACGTCGTCGCCGATCAGCCCCACCGGACAGGTGCTGAAGATGGAGATCGCCTTGGGGTGGAAGAGGTCGTAGGCCTCCTGGATGGCGGCTTCCAGCTTCTTCTCGCCCCCGAACACGATGTTCTCCTCCTTGAGGTCGGTGGAGAAGCTGTACATCATGTAGTTCTCGCCGTCCTCGCCCGCGTCGGTCATGTTTCGGCGGGTGAGCCAGGAGTAGAACCCGCACCCGATCGGTCCGTGGGTGATGTTCACGATGTCGCGGGTGGGCCCCAGAACCACGCCCTTGCAACCCGCGTAGGTGCAGCCGCGCTGCGTGATGATCCCCGGCGTGGTCCGGGAATTGGCCAGCACCATGGGGACGGTTCCGTCCTCGGCCACGTGGTTGACCTGCATCTGGTTGCCGCGCTTCTTCCCCACCTTGTCGGGGTACTTGGCGATCAGCTCCTTCTTGACGGATTCGGCATCCAGTCTCTGTTCGATCATGTCGAGCCTCCCTGTTCGCGTCCCGCCCCGATTGAACGGGCGCGACGTGTTGTGTCGCCGGCCACGCCGAGTCGGGCGTCGCCATGGTCGTGTTCGCGTTCTTTGACACCGACGCGGAAAGCGCCGGACATCGCTCGCCGCCGATGACGGAATCCGTCATTGGCGGCGGCGGCGTTCCAGTTGTCCGGGAGCAATTCCCGGAGGTCGGAATCAGGCGGCCAGGCCGTATTCCATGAGGAGGGTTTCCAGTTCTTCGATGGCCAGCGGCTTGGGGACCACGAACATCTTGTTCTCGTCGATCTTCCGGGCCAGGGTCCGGTACTCGTCGGCCTGCTCGCAGGCGGGGTTCCAGTCGATCACGGTCTTCTTGTTGATCTCGGCGCGCTGCACGTCGTTGTGGCGCGGCACGAAGTGGATCATCTGGGTCCCGAGCTTCTCGGCCAGGGCGATGATGAGTTCGTCTTCGCGGTCGGTCTTGCGGCTGTTGCAGATCAGGCCGCCAAGGCGGACGCCGCCGGCTTCGGCGTACTTCACGATGCCCTTGCAGATGTTGTTGGCCGCGTACATGGCCATCATCTCGCCCGAGACCACGATGTAGATCTCCTGCGCCTTGCCTTCGCGGATGGGCATGGCGAACCCGCCGCACACCACGTCGCCGAGCACGTCGTAGAAGGTGTAGTCGAGCTCCTGCTCGTAGGCGCCGAGCTGTTCCAGCAGGTTGATGCTGGTGATGATGCCGCGACCGGCGCAACCGACGCCGGGCTCGGGGCCGCCCGATTCGGTGCACAGGCTTTCCCTGTAGCCGGGCTTGAGGATGTCGGAAAGTTCGACGTCCTCGCCTTCCTCGCGAAGCGTGTCCAGCACGGTCTTCTGTGCCAGTCCGTTGAGGAGAAGGCGGGTGGAGTCTGCCTTGGGGTCGCAACCCACCACCATGACCTTCTTGCCCATCTCGGCGAGCGCCGCCACCGTGTTCTGCGTGGTGGTGCTCTTGCCGATGCCGCCCTTGCCGTAAATAGCGATCTTGCGCATGTGTCCTCCCTCCGCCCGATGGACGGATTTTGTCGCCTACGAACCCCGCAGGCCGTCCCTGGACGATCTCACAATCAATCGCCGTGCCAGTCGATTCCGGACCGTTCCTGAACCAATGGCAGCTTGGAAGATCCGACATTCTGACAATGACCAAAGGCATTGTTCCAATTCTTGTCGAATCGGGAACTGCCAATCCGCCCGCCGCCCCGCCGTCCGGGGATTCCCGCGTTCCCGCAGCGCGCTTGGCACCGCGGTTGCATGGTCCGGACGCGAGGGTACCGGCCAAGGCCCTGCGGAGGACCGATCGCGACCATGCCAGCCCCCCAACGCGCGCCCAACCATCCGGAACCCGCCCAGGCGGCGGCCGAATCCCACGTCGCCAGCCGTTGCAGCCTCCCGCCTTGGGCATTGGCTTCGCGGGAGTTCCAAACCAACCCTTGGCCGATCGAGATCGCCGGGATCCGTCAATCCGAGAGCCGCCTGTTCGATCTGCTGGATCGCCTGGAGGACGCCGACGCCCGCGGAGCCCTGTTCCACGAGTACATCGCCACCCGCTTCCAGATCGAGCAGTGGGGAGGCGACTCCCCCGTGGCTCGCGAAAGCCTGCGGCACAGCTACCTGCGCTTCCTGCGCGGCTGGGGGGCCGACAGCAACGGCCCGTCGGGCGCGGTCCTGAAGAACTGGGTGGAAAGCCGGTTCGGACTCCGACCGGTGTACCACGGAGGGATCCTCGCGACCGACCCGGCCGCACGGGACAAGTACCTGCGCGACAAGATGCGCGGCGAAGCCGAAACCATGGGGGTCGGGATGCAGCTCGACCTGCTCTACACCTATTGCCAGCACGAACTCGCCAAGCGCTACCCCGGCGAGCGCTGGCTGGTTCTCTACAGAGGCACCCACGACCCCGACGAATACGCGGTGGGAAAGCCGATCTCCCCTTCCCGTTCCATCGTGACCCTGAACAACCTGAGTTCCTTCACCTCCGACGTGGAGATCGCCTGGGAATTCGGATCGCTGGTCTGGAAGGCGCTCATCCCGATCCCCAAGATCGTGTTCTTCAGCGGGCTTCTGCCGCGGAACCTGCTGGAAGGCGAGAAGGAACACCTGGTCCTGGGCGGCGAATACGAAGTGGAGAACCTGCGATGGTGAACCGAACGCATCCGACCAGGTCCGAACGCCTCGCGGGTGGATTCTGGGGGCTTCTGGTGGGCGACGCCGTGGGTGTCCCCTACGAGTTCGCCCCGCGCCAGAGGATCCCGCCGCTGTCGGAAATCGACATCGAGCCCCCGGTGTCGTTCCTGCGCTCGCACATGGGCGTCAAGATCGGGACCTGGAGCGACGACGGCGCCCAGGCGTTGTGCCTGGCGGCCTCCCTCCTGGAAACGGGCAGGGTGGACAAGCGCGACATCCTGGACCGGTTCGCCCGCTGGTTCCGCGACGGCTACATGGCTGTCGACCGCGACGTCTTCGACGTGGGCCTGCAGACCCGCCAGTCGATCGGACGGTTCCTGTCCGGAAAGCCCGTGGAGGAATGCGTGCAGTCGGGCGAATGGAGCAACGGCAACGGATCCCTGATGCGCTCGCTGCCGCTGGCGTTGTGGCACGAAGGCTCCAACGACGAGCTGGTGCGCGACGCGTTCGAACAGTCACGCGCCACCCACGGCCACCTGCGGACCGGCATTTGCTGCGCCCTCTACAGCCTCTGGGCCCGCGGGGTCCTGGCCCAGACGCTCCATCCCTGGCACGCGGCGATCGAGCGGTTCGAATCGCTCTTCCCACCGGGAACACCCGAACGCGACGAATACGAGAAGAACATCCATCCCAGGGAACCCGATCCTCCCAAGGGAAGCGGGTACGTGGTCGACTCGCTGCTTTCGGCGGTTTGGGCGACGGAATCCGGCAGCTACGAGGCGGTGGTCAAGGCGGCCATCTCCCTTGGCCAGGACACCGACACGACGGCCTGCGTGGCCGGCGGGATCGCGGGATTGCGCGACGGCGAGCAGGCGATCCCACGCAAGTGGATGAAGCGCCTGCGGGGCAAGGAGATCGCTCAACCCGTCCTGGACGGCCTGCTGCGCGGCGGTTCCAGCAGCGCCATCGCGTCCCGGCCCCCACCCAACCAAGGAGAATGACCCATGTCGATCCAGAAAGCGATCCGGTTCCTGCAGGCCATCGGCGACCAACCCGACCTGAGAAACGAACTCTACGGGATCGGGGGGCGCGACGCGCTCTTCGACAAGCTGGCGGAAATCGGCTACGGATTTTCCGGCGGGGAGTTCGAAGAGGCGGTCACCCACATGCATTTGGACTGCAAGACGGCGGAAGAAGCCGACGCACTCCTGGACAAGGCGGACTGGTTCCGGATCGTGTCGGCCAACGCTTGAACCATCAGAGCTTCTTCTGGAGGAACAATGCCTGGCCCGCGGCCGGATCGAGTTCGTAGCCCGCGAACCCGGCCCGCTCGTAGATGCCGCGCGCCCGATGGTTGTTGGCCAGCACCTCGAGGGTGACCTTGCAGCATCCGCGATGGCGCGCCTCGTGGACGACGCGTTCCAGCAGCGCGCGGGCGATTCCCTTGCCGCGAAACGCCGGGGCCACCACGAAGTCGTGCAGGTTCATCAGAGGCGCCGCCGCGAAGGTGGAATACCCCTCGAAGCAGACAGCGGTCCCGGCGGGGACGCCGTCGAGGCGCGCCAGAAGAACCAGGCAGGTCTCGCGCGCCGCCAGATCTCCCGGAAGCCTCGCCTTCACATCCGGGGAAAGCGGAGCTCCACCCCCCATGGGGTCGTTGGCGTAGGCGTCCAGCAGCGAAATCAAGGCGTCGGCATCGCGAGGTACGGAAAGATCGGCGAGTTGGATTTCCATGGACCGAAGCTACAAGCATCGATCGCGCCGTCAAAAGGGATTCAGACCAGTCCGAATTCCTTTCTCACTTCGGAGAGGGTCAGTTGATGGGGATTGGCGACCCGTCGCAACCTTTGCAAGCTGGCGCGGCGATCGGAGATCCACGCCTTGCAAATAAGCTCCCTCCGTCGAGCTTCCCATCTCGCCCGTCGCGACTCGGATTCCTGGGCAAGCACCCCCCAATGGATCACCGCATCCCCTGCAAGTGCCGCGACTTCGGTGCGCGAGCGCTGGAAAGCCTCCTCCCGCGTTTCGTGGTAGGCCGTGGATCGCAACGACAATCCGGCGCCATAACCCGAGCGTTTTCGCTCTTCCCGAGCCTCCCATTCCTGGGACGGTCCTCGGTATGCGGCCATCGTTCCCTTCGCCGGAACCGCGCCAGCGAACGCCGTGACAAGCAGCGGGATGACTTTCCTCATGGATTCGATCCTCCCTCGAACGCGATCTGTTGAACGGATTCGAATGGAGCCCGGCACCCCAGCGGCGGATGCCGGGAAGGTGGGAGCCCACTCCGGTAATATCCCGGATTTTCCGGGTTGCAGCCCACCTGTGACAGATTTTTTACACGAACCGATTCGCCCCGCTTACAAGAACGGAATGTGTCGGAAGGGAACGGGACCGGAGAATGCGCGCCACCTCGCCGGGGATCGAGGGTCAGACCTCCAGGTAGGCCCCGACTCCCAGCTCCAGCAGCTCGCGGCTGGGGCGGCAGTCGGTGGTCGCGATCTCGCCGGTGCGGTTCTTGGCCACCGAGGTGCAACCGCCTCCGCAGGCCAACGCCTGCGCGCAGGACCTGCATTCCTCCATGGAGACCGTGTCGCGGGCCTGCCATTTCCCGACCACTTCGCGGTCCAGTTTGGCTTGGGGCCAGAAGGTCCCGAGTTCTTCGCCGGGCTTGCCCACCGTCGCGGTGCAGGCGAAGATCCGCCCCTGGTAGTCGAAGGCCCATTCGGTCTTGGTGCCCGTGCAGGCGTCGAAGAGAGGTTTGGGAAGCTCGCCGTGCTCCCACAGGAACTTGCTGACGGAAAACGCCGGGCGGTGGTAGTCCAGGAATTCGGGATGCTCGCGCACCAGGGCGTGGAGGTCTTCGGCCAGTTCCATGCGCGAATAGAGCGGACCGTTGCCGCCCGCCGCGTGGCAGGAATGCAGTTCGTAGTTGCGGCCCAGCTGGGTCTTGAACCGGGGGTTGCCGGTCCAGCCACGCTCGGAAGCGATGCGGGCGAGTTCTGGCAGCAGCGCCAGATTCCGTCTGTCCACCACCGAGCGCAGGTTCACCGTGTGGCCGGCCGCCAACGCGGCGTCGATCCCGTCGGCGATGCGGTCGAAGGTGGGCTTGCCGCCCGCCAGGACGCGGCGGAGGTCGTGGCTCTGGGGAGGACCGTCGAGCGTGACCTGGATCTCGCGGATCTTCGCGAGCGCGAGCACGTCCAGGTAGTCGACCAGCGAATGGCCGTTTGTGACCACCGCGACGTCCAGCCTGGCCGCAGCGGCGCGGCGCATGAAGGCGGAGACCCGCTCCTTGGCTGCATCGCCCGGAAGCAGCGGCTCGCCGCCAAAAAGCGTCAAGTACTTGCGGCGACCGGCGAACTCCGCGGCCACGTGCGCGAAGAACGCGTCCAGGATGGCGTCGGTCAAGGCCGCGGGCTTGGCGTTGTAGTCGTCCTGGAAGCAGTAGTCGCAACGGAAGTTGCAGCCGTACCAGGGCACGAAGAAGATCTGGACCTCGTCGCGTTCGCGCGCGTCCAGGAAATCCAGGTAGGCGCGTTTCCAGCGGCGCTGTTCCTCCGGTTCATCCACCCAATAACCCTTGGCCGTCCACTCCGACGGGTCGACAGGCGCTTCGCCAGCGAACAGCGGCGCGGCCGAAACCTCGTCGAGCAGATCGGCGTTGCCGGAAAGCAGGTTCACCACGAAGGGCGTGCCCGCGGGCCGGGTGCGCCCCACGATGTTGTGCTTGGACCATTGCATCGCAGAAATCCTCGGGTCAAAGAATGTCAAAACCGCGCCAGGGACGCGGAAGGCCGACAGGGTCCAGTCGCGGGATTCGACTCCGCTCACCCAACGACTGGACCGAGCCGCAAGGCGGAGCCTGGAGCGGCCCGACCGCGGCGTAAGCCGCGGGGGCGCCCGGAGTCCGCCGAGACGTTCCAGGCGGGAGATGCGCTCCCGCACAGGAAACGTCAGTCGTGGCAGCCGGCGACGAGGGTGGACACTTTCGCGCAGCACTGCGCCACCGGAGCACAACTTTCCTTCTTGCGGATCAACGACTTCATGGATCCTCCTTTCTTGATGGACGTGGGGGGACTCACCCGCCGCAACAACGACGGGGTTTGGGCTTCCACCCTTGCAGGGTGAAACTCGAGACTTCGATCGCCCCTTTGGCGTACGGCGCGGATTCGTCGAGGACCTTGATGTCCTCGAACCCGGCGTCGGCCACGGTCTTCAGGTAGACTTCGCGGGTGTCGGCGCCGGCCCAGCATTCGGCGACGGCCTCCGGGTCTTGACGGAATTCGTCTGGAACGGGAACCGAGCTGTAGATGTCGGAGACCACGAACCGCCCCCCGGGGCGCAGGATGCGTTCGATCTCGCTCCAGACCTTGGATTTGTCCGACGCGTGGTTGAGCACGCAGTTGGAGACCACGACATCCACCGACATGGAGGGGATGGGCAATTTTTCCAGCTCGGCCTTTTCGAACCGGACGTTCGCCACGCCCAGCCGCTCGGCGGTGGACCGCGCCTTGTCCAGCATCTTGTCGGAGATGTCGATGCCCCAGACGAATCCGTCGGGCCCGACGTCTTCGGCCATGCGGATCGCGTCGGTCCCGCGTCCGGACCCCAGGTCCACGCAGACGTCGCCGTGCATGGGCTTGGCGCGTTCGGCCGCACCCCCGCAGGAAAGGCAACAGGAACTGTCGGCCAATCCGGAATACCGCTCGGCGATCTTTTCCAGCACCGCACCGCCTTCGGCGTCGCGCAAATCGATGGAACCCATGGGATGTCTCCGTCCGCAATCCGCCACAGAAAATCAGGTTTCGACGGGATGGACGTCGCCACCCCTCCAAAGGTTACAGAAAATTCCGCGAACGATCCAGGAACGACTCGCGTTCCCGGTCAGGGCGTGCCGCCGGAGGCCCGGTCGAGCGAGATCCGGCGCAACGGCAGCCACTGCGGATGCTCGCGGCGCAGGAAATCGAGCACGGCTTCGCGCAGATGGCAACGCAGGTCCCAGGCCTTGCCGCTGTCTGCTGCGCTGGCGAGGATCCGCACCTCGATGGCTTCGGATTTGGATTCGACCACCTGGACACCCCAGGCGATGCCGTCCCACAAGGGCGACTCCCGGACGAGACGTTCGACCTCCCGTCGCACCACGGCGACGTCGGTGGAATGGTCGCAGGCGATCGTCAGGGTTCCCATGATCTGGGATGCCGAACGGGTCCAGTTCTGGATGGGGCGTTCGATGAAGTAGGAGATGGGAACGATCAGGCGGCGCAGATCCCAGATCTTGACGACCACGTAGGTGAGGGTGATTTCTTCGATCCAACCCCATTCGCCCTCCACGATGACCACGTCGTCGATGCGGATGGGCTGCGTGAGGGCCAACTGGATCCCGGCGAACAGGTTGCCGATGGTCTTCTGGGCGGCGAACCCCAGGATCACGCCGGCGATTCCCGCGGATGCCAGGAGGCTCATGCCGATCTGGCGGACGCCGTCGAAGGTCATGAGGACCATCGCCGTGGAAACGACCAGGATCACCGCGATCAGCACGTTCTGCAGGATGCGCACCTGGGTCTGGATCTTGCGAGATCGAAGGTTGTCCGACACGCCGACATCGAAGCGCAACAACAGGAAGTCGCGCGCGAGGTAGGCCAAGCGCACCAGGAACCAGGTGGATGCCACGATGGCCAGGATGGCCAGCGCGTGCTCCAGCAAGGCCTCCGCCGCGCCCCCCAGACCAAGGGCCGGTCGCGCGAACTGGAACGCGAAGACCACGAAGGCCAGACGGGCGGGAGCCTTCATGTGCGCCGGGATCCGGTCGTCCCAGACCGCTTCGGTCCTGCGCACGACCCTCTCCAGGATCCAGAACAGGATCTTGTGCGCCGCGAGCGCGAAGACCGCCGACAGCGCGAAGACCACGAGTCCGCCGAGGGCCGACCCGGTCGGATCCCAGCCGATATCGAACATGCCTTGGCCTGGATTGACATTTTCTGACAACATATCGTCCACCTTGGAGATTCCTCCCCGCATCGGCGATCGGGGGATGGATCGAGAACACTGGCTTGACCGTCCCTTGGAACGTAGTATGTTCTGGAGATGGGGCCCATTTTCCAATTCTTGTTATCCTCCAGGCGGATCCTGCTGGCGTCGGATTTCGACGGCACCCTCTCGTCGATCGTTCCCGACCCGTCGGCGGCGCGCGCCCATCCGGAGGCGGCGGCCCAGTTGGCGCGGATCGCCGCGAACCCCGCGGTGGAGCTCGCGATCGTCTCGGGACGATCGCTCCAGGAGATGGATCGGCTCTGCGACGGGCTCCCCCGCTCCTGGAAGATCGGCGACCACGGAAGGTCGGCGAAGGGACCCGATGGAAACCCCGTGGACGGATGGCCCGAACCGGAAGCGTCCGGATCGCTCGAAGACCTCGAACTCGAAGCCCGCGCCCTCGCGGCCCTGCACCCGGGCATGGCGGTGGAAAGGAAACGGCACGGCGTGTGCCTGCATCTGCGCAATGTCGCGCCCGGCTCCAGGAACCTCGCTCTGGAACAGGCACATGCATGGAAGACGCGCTGGGCGTCGCGAGGACTGGAATCCATGGAAGGCCGCGAGGTGATCGAAGTCCAGACCCGCGGGGGCGGCAAGCTCGCGGCGATCCGCCGGCTGCGGGAGTTGACGGATTCCGACTTCGTGGTGTTCGCCGGCGACGACACCACGGACATACCGTCCCTGGAATGGCTGTCCGGCGCGCCCGACGGGTTCGGCGTCTGGGTTCGTTCTCCCGAACGGGAACCGCCCGGATTCGAACCCGACGCCGTGGTGGAAGGACCGGGAGGTTGGGCCGCCTTGTTGGAACGGATCGCATCGCAACTGGAGAAACGCATATGAGCCTTTTCAAGCTGTTCGTCCGCTCCCTCGCCACGCGACTGACGAGCGAGCAACCGTCCGCTCCCGGCATCCAGCCGGGGCAACCCTCGCTGGAAGAAATCGTCGGCGACCGCAGATTGATCGTGGTCTCCAATCGCGGACCCGTGCAATACGAAAAGGACCCGGAAGGCAGGATCGTGGCCAAGACCAGCGCCGGAGGCCTCGCGACGGCGATGGAACCCGTGCTGCGCGCCTGCGGCGGGACGTGGGTCTGCCACGGAAGCGGCTCGGCCGACTTCGAAGTCGCCGACGCCGACGGCAGGACCAGCCTGGGGGAATACTCGATCCGGTTCGTGCGGATCGAAGAACAGCTGTTCAACGGATTCTACAACGGATTCGCCAACGGAGCGCTGTGGCCGCTGTTCCACAACGCGTTCTCCGAGCCGGTGTTCCAGGCGGAGGAATGGCGCGCCTACCAGGAGGCCAACCGCGCCTTCGCGGATTCCGTGCTGGCCGAAGCCGGCGACGATTCCTGTCTGGTGATCGTCAACGACTACCACCTCATGCTGCTGCCCAAGCTGCTCAAGGAATCCGGCAAGGACATCGCGATCGCCATGTTCTGGCACATCCCATGGCCGGGGCGCCACGTGCTGCGCATCTGCCCCAACCAGGACGACCTCTACCGCGGGATCCTGGGTTCCGATCTCGTGGGGTTCCACGCTCGCGAACACGTGGTCAGCTTCCTCGAGACGATGGACCGCAGCATCGAGGCTCGTGTCGACATCGAGCAGCAGACCGTCACCCATTGCGGCCACAAGACCTACGTGCGCGACTTCCCGATCAGCATCGACGTCCAGGAGGTGGCCGAAGGCTCGGTGTCGGGCCCCTGGGAGGAATCGTTCCCCGATCTGGAACCCATCCTCCGCGACAAGATCCTGTTCCTGGGGGTCGATCGACTGGACTACACCAAGGGAATCCCCCATCGCGTGTCGGCCTTCCAGCGCCTCCTGAGACAGCGACCCGACCTGCACGGCCACGCGGTGCTGGTGCAGATCGCGTCCCCCAGCCGATTCCAGATCGAAAGCTACCAGAAACTGGCCACCGAGGTGCGCGAACGGTGCGACGCGGTGAACCGCGAGTTCGGCACCGGCGACTGGAGCCCGGTGCACCTTGTGGAACGCAACTACGATCGCGCGTCGCTGTTCCGGTTGTACCGGCGCGCCGACGTGATGCTCGTGACGTCTCTGCACGACGGCATGAACCTCGTCTGCAAGGAGTTCCTGGCCGCCAAGACAGACGACGCGGGGATCCTGGTGCTCAGCCGGTTCACCGGGGCCGCCGACGAATTCCCCGAAGCCTGCCTGGTCAACCCGTTCGATCTCGACGGGACGGCACGACAGCTTTCGGCGGCGCTGGACCGCGGACCCGAGGCATCCAAGGCCGACATGGCGCGCATGAGCGCCCACCTGCGCGACGCGGATGTCTACCATTGGGTGCGTTCGCTGCTTCTGAGCATGAAGGACGTGCTCGCACGCAAGCGGGCCGACGTCCCTCCCACCTGACAAGACGGAACCCGTCCAAACCGCGCCCGCGAACCGGGCGCATGGAGCCCAGAATGGATTCGAATTCCGTCCTGATCGCGGCCAGTTCGCTGATCCTCCTGTTCCACTTCGTGGACGTGGTCTCGCACCGGATGCGGATTCCTTCCGTGATCGTCCTGCTGGCCATCGGGATGGCGGCCAAGCCGTTGGTTTCACGGCTTTTCCCGGGAGCCGGAGTCCACTCCGACGTTCTGCAAGGGCTCGGGTTCGTGGGCCTGGGATTGATCGTCCTTGAAGGCTCCATGGGCCTGCGCTGGAAGAGCGACAGCCGCAAGGTGATCGCCCGGGCGGGAATCGCCTCGCTCGCCGGAATCGCCTTGTTCCTCCTGCCGACGGCCGCGCTCTTGCGCTGGACCTTCGACCTGTCCTGGAAGGGTGCGGTCCTCCACGCGGCCCCCCTTTCCGTGGTGTCCAGCGCCATCGCGATCCCCAGTGCGTCCAGGCTCGCCCCGTCCCTGAGGGAGTTCGTGTCGGTGGAATCGTCGTTTTCCGACATCCTCGGCGTTCTCCTGTTCAACGCGATCGTGCTCCCCGGGGCGCTCGGCATGGCCACCCTCGCGGAAATGGGATGGCGCTCGGCGGTCGTCCTGACGTCTTCGATCCTGGTCGTGGCGATCCTGTTCAAGATGCTGCGCGACGGCTCGCAGCACGTGCGGTTCGTCCCGATCCTGGCGTCCCTGATCCTGTTCTACAGCATCGGGAAGCTCCTGCATCTTCCGTCCCTGCTCCTGGTGTTCCTGTTCGGGCTCGCCTTCACCAACCTGGGAGCGCTTCCGGCCGGGCCGCTGCGCGACTGGCTGGTGCGCGACGAATTCGCCGACGACGCCAAGCTCATGAAGACGCTGGTGGTGGAATCCGCGTTCCTGGCGCGGACGTTCTTCTTCTTCCTGTTCGGATTCAGCCTGAACCTTTCCGATCTCGCGTCGCCGCTCCCATGGCTGGTCGGATCGGGGATCGTGGGGATCGTCTACGCCAGCCGCTGGATCGTCCTGAAGTCGATCTGGAAAGGACCGTCCAGACAGCTTCTGTTCATCGCACCCAGGGGCCTGATCACGGTTCTTCTCATGGGAATGGTTCCGGCGTACCACCTGGTGGGCGAACTGGCCACCGGTCCGGTCCTGGTGGTGATCCTGGGCACCACGCTGGCCCAGCTCCTGGGCGGGAAGGACGTGGCCGAGGCAGCGGGCATGCACGAGATCGACATCAGGCTTCCCCTTGCGAGCGAAGGAAAGGAACACGGATGAACCGGCTGGAACGCGACTGGTACAAGGACAGCGTCGTCTACGAACTCCACGTGAAGGCGTTCGCCGACGGAACGGGGGACGGCAACGGCGACTTCGCCGGACTGGTGAAGAAGCTTCCCTACCTCCAGGAGCTGGGAGTGGACTGTCTTTGGCTGCTGCCGTTCTACCCGTCGCCCTTGCGCGACGACGGATACGACATCGCCGACTACACCTCGATCCATCCCGACTACGGCGACCTCAAGGGATTCCGCAAGTTCCTGAAGGAAGCCCACCGCCGCGGGATGAAGGTGATTTCCGAGCTGGTGGTGAACCACACGTCCGACCAGCACGCCTGGTTCCAGCGCGCCCGGCGCGCGCCCCGCGGAAGCTCCGACAGGAATTGGTACGTCTGGTCCGACACCCCCGACAAGTGGCCCGAGGTGCGGATCATCTTCACCGACACGGAGCCTTCCAACTGGACCTGGGATCCGGTGGCCGGCCAGTACTACTGGCACCGGTTCTTCTCGCACCAGCCCGACCTGAACTTCGACCACCCGCCGGTGCGCAAGGCGATCGAGAAGGTGCTGCGGTTCTGGCTGGACGAAGGCGTCGACGGCATGCGCTTGGACGCGATCCCCTACCTGTTCGAGCGCGACGGCACCAACGGCGAGAACCTCCCCGAGACCCACGAATACATCAAGTCGCTTCGCAAGGTCCTGGACGAATACGAGCCCAAGCGGGTGTTCCTGGCCGAAGCCAACCAATGGCCGGAGGATGTGCGCGCGTACTTCGGAAACGGGGACGAATGCCACATGGCGTTCCATTTCCCGCTCATGCCGCGGCTGTTCATGGCGCTGGCGCAGGAGGACCGCCACCCGGTGGTCGAGATCATGAAGCGCACGCCCGCGCTCCCCTCCGACTGCCAGTGGGCGCTGTTCCTGCGAAACCACGACGAACTCACGCTCGAGATGGTCACCCACAAGGAGCGCGACTACATGCTGCGCGCCTACGCGGCCAACCCGAGGATGCGGATCAATGTCGGAATCCGTCGAAGGCTTTCGCCGCTTCTGGAGAACAGCCGCCCCAGGATCGAACTGCTGACCTCGATCCTGCTTTCCATGCCCGGAACCCCGGTCCTGTACTACGGCGACGAGATCGGGATGGGCGACAACATCTACCTGGGCGACCGCAACG
>ENA-UPSM01002925-UPSM01002925.1-activated-sludge-metagenome-genome-assembly--contig:-NODE-2925-length-19890-cov-9.871086_pt1 | contig 19890 bp, 17 predicted proteins | sample MGYA00238181_ERZ773283 | MGnify/ENA primary metagenome ERZ773283 (study PRJEB29023, sample SAMN05720199) | activated sludge metagenome | isolation source: Anaerobic digester | place: Japan...
CCTTGTCGACGACGACGAGCCGGTCGCACAGCTGCTCGGCCTCATCCATGTAGTGGGTGGTGAGCACGAGTGTCGTGCCCTGCTCCTTGAGCCGGAACAGTCGATCCCACAGGATGTGCCGCGCCTGCGGGTCCAGCCCGGTCGTCGGTTCGTCGAGCAGCAGGATGCGCGGGTCGTTGATCAGCGCACGCGCGATGGTGAGGCGCCGCTTCATCCCGCCGCTCAGGTCATCGATCTTGGCCTTGGACCGATCGCTCAGCTGCGCGAACTCGAGAAGCTCGTCGGCGCGCGTGGCGATGTGGGAGCGCGAGAGTCCGAAGTAGCGGCCGTAGACCAGCAGGTTGTCGCGCACGCGCAGTTCGGTGTCGAGGTTGTCGGCCTGCGGCACGACACCCAATTGGGAGCGGATCGACGGCCCGTGCTGATTGGGGTCGAGACCCAGGATCGACAGGTCGCCGCTGGTGCGCGTCGACACCGCCCCGACCATGCGCATCGTGGTCGACTTGCCCGCACCGTTGGGCCCGAGCAGGCCGAACGACTCCCCCGGAGCCACCTCGAACGAGATGCCGTCGACGGCGACGAAGTCCTTGTACTTCTTGGTGAGCGAGGACGCGGTGATGACAGGTGCTGGCACAGTCATCGAGCCTAACCCGGGGGTGCGACACTGGCACCCGCGAATTACCCCGCACGGAGTACGAGGCGACCCACAACCTGAGCGAGACTTGAGGGACCATGACGACAGCGAACGACACCAGCCGCCGAAGCCCCTTCTCGCGCACGCCCGATACCGGTCCGCGCGCGAAGCTCAGCCAGCTCTGGCCGTACCTCGCCGAGCACCGCGGCATTCTCAGTGTCGTCGTCGCGCTGAGCATCCTCGCGGCGGCGGCCTCGCTGGCCCAGCCGCTGCTGGTGAGTCAGGTCATCACTGTCGTGCAGGCGAACAAGCCCCTCGGGATGCTCGTCTGGGCGCTCGTGGGGCTGGTCGTGATCTCTGGCGTGCTGAGCGGATTCCAGCACTACCTGCTGCAGCGCACCGGAACGAGCGTCGTGCTGTCGGCCCGCCGCCAGCTGGTGCGCCGGATGCTGCGGCTGCCGATCAGCGAGTTCGACACGCGCCGCACGGGCGACCTGGTCAGCCGCGTCGGGTCGGACACCACGCTGCTCTACGCCGTCATCACGCAGGGGCTCGTCGACGCGATCGGCGGAGCGCTCGTCTTCATCGGTGCGCTTGTTGCCATGCTCATCATCGATCCGCTGCTGCTCGGACTCACCCTGCTGGTGGTCGCCATCGCCGTGGTCACCGTCGTGAGCCTGTCCGGGCGCATCCGGGTGGCCAGCCGCAAGCAGCAGGAGAAGGTCGGCGACCTGGCGGCGTCGGTGGAGCGGTCCTTGAGCGCCGTGCGCACGGTACGGGCATCCAATGCCACCGATCGTGAGATCGCCGCCGTCGAGAAGGATGCCGAGGGCGCCTGGCGCATGGGCATCCAGGTTGCGAAGATCTCCGCACTCGTCGTGCCGATCGCGGGCATCGCCCTGCAGGTCGCGCTGCTCGTGGTGCTCGGCGTCGGCGGCTTCCGGGTCGCCAGCGGTGCGATCACCGTCGCGAGCCTGGTGTCGTTCATCCTCTTCCTGTTCATGATGATCATGCCGCTCGGCCAGGCCTTCGGTGCGATCAATTCGGTCAACCAGGCGCTCGGCGCGCTGGGGCGCATCCAGGAGATCATCTCGCTGCCGAGCGAGACCGACGGCGACGCCGCGATCGTTCCCGCTGCAGCCATCGAGACGGATGCCGCGATCACCTTCGAGAACGTGGAGTTCAGCTACCCAGAGGGCACCGTCGTCGAGCAGGTCGAGAAGGAGGTGGTCGAGCTCGTCGAGACCGAGCACCTCGAGGGCCAGATCTCGACGAGCGCGATCGCCGACTCAGACCGCACCGTGCTGCGCGGTGTCTCCTTCGCCGCCGAGCGCGGCAAGCGCACCGCGCTGGTCGGACCTTCGGGCGCGGGCAAGAGCACGATCCTCGCCCTCATCGAGCGCTTCTACGACCCGAACGCGGGCGTGGTGCGTCTCGGCGGCATCGACATTCGCGGCCTCGACCGCACGGATCTGCGGGCGCAGATCGGCTACGTCGAACAGGATGCCCCGGTGCTGGCGGGCACGATCCGCGAGAACCTGCGGCTCGCCACACCCGACGCGACCGACGAGCAGTGCATCGAGGTACTGCACGCCGTGAACCTCACCGAGGTGCTCGAGCGCAACGAACTCGGCCTCGACGCCCCGGTCGGCGAGGACGGCGTCATGCTCTCGGGCGGTGAGCGCCAGCGACTGGCGATCGCCCGCACCCTGCTGGCGGCCCCGCCCATCCTGCTGCTGGATGAATCGACCTCGAGCCTCGACGGCCTCAACGAGCAGATGCTGCGCGAGGCCATCGATGCGGTGGCCCAGAACCGCACGCTCATCGTGATCGCGCACCGGCTGTCGACGGTCGTCGACTCCGACCAGATCGTCGTGCTCGACCACGGACAGGTCGTGGGCGTGGGTACCCACTCCGAGCTGGTGAAGTCGACGCCCCTCTACAAGGACCTCGCGAAGCACCAGCTGCTGGTTTAGGCGGGCGCGGTCTCGTCGATTTCGCCGCCGGCCAACCTCGCCTGTCGCCTGCGCTGGCCCCTTCTGTTGTGCAGGAGAAGCGACTATTGCTCGCGCCCCCTGCAGAACAGGAGTCTGCGGAAGGAGGAAGTCGACATTTCGCGGCCGGCACCCAACAGACGCGGCGCCGGCACCCGAGACCCCACGGCCAGCACCCGACGCCCCGCGGCGGCACCTAGCCCGCGAGCGCATACATCGCGACGGCCGCTGTGGCCGCCACGTTGAGCGAATCGATGCCGTGGGCCATGGGGATCTGCACGACGCTGTCCGCGGCATCCAGCGCCTCGCGAGTGAGACCGTAGCCCTCCTCGCCCAGCACCAGGGCGACCCGCTCCGGGGCGGATGCCGCGAACTCCCGCAGGTCGACGGCGCCAGGCTCGAGCGCCAACGCGGCCACGTGGAACCCCGACGCCGTCAGCACAGCCCGCGCACTGCCCCAGTCGCCGAGGCGCGTCCACGGCACCTGCAGCACCGTTCCCATCGACACTCGGATGGCCCGCCGGTAGAACGGGTCCGAGCACCGCGGCGTGACCAGAACAGCGTCCGCCCCGATCCCCGCGACCGATCGGAAGATGGCGCCGACGTTGGTAGGGTCTGCCACGTTCTCGAGGATGACGATGCGGCGGGCATCCGTCAGCAGCGACTCGACGGCGGGCAACTCGGGGCGATGCATCGAGGCGATCAGCCCCCGGTGCAGCAGGTAGCCGGTCAGTTGCTCGAGCAGTTCGGGCGGGCCGTGGAAGACGGGCACGTCGTGCCCGGCGGTCAGTTCGAGCGCGTCGCTGACCGAGGAGCCGAGCGCGAGCACCGATCGCGGCCGGTGCCCGGCTCGCAGAGCGCGCCCGAGCACGAGCGCCGACTCAGCGATGTAGAGCCCGTGCTCGGTGCCCTGCGCCTTCTTGAGTGCGACATCAGTCTGGTGCGAGTAGTCGGCGAGGCGCGGGTCGTCGAGCGAGTCGATCTCGATGACGGTCATCGGTATCGACTTCGCTCGACCACCGCTGGCATCAGGCGAACGGGTTGGGCGTGAGCACGTACTTCGTCTCGAGGTACTCGTGGATGCCCTCGAAGCCGCCCTCGCGGCCGACGCCCGACTGCTTCATGCCGCCGAACGGTGCGGCCGCGTTGGAGACGACGCCGACGTTGAGGCCCATCATGCCGGTCTGCAGCGTCTCGATGAGTCGCTGCCCGCGCGCGAAGTCCTGCGTGTAGACGTAGCTCACGAGGCCGTACTCGGTGTCGTTGGCCTTGGCGACGGCATCCGCCTCGTCGGTGAAGGTCGTGATCGACAGCACCGGTCCGAAGATCTCCTCGCGCAGAATCTCGCTGCCCGGGTTGACGCCGGTGATCACGGTCGGCTCGTAGAAGCTGCCGTCGCCCTCGACTCGCTTTCCCCCGGTGAGGATGCTGGCACCCTTCGTCACCGCGTCCTGGACTAGCGCATCTGCCTTGTCGACGGCGTCGTCATCGATGAGCGGGCCGATGATGACACCGGGCTCGGTGCCGCGGCCGATCGGGAACGCCGTGACGCGCTCGGTGACCCGGCGCGCGAACTCGTCGGCGACGGACTCATGCACGATGAACCGGTTGGCGGCGGTGCAGGCCTGCCCGATGTTGCGGAACTTGGCGAGCATCGCGCCATCCACCGCCTTGTCGAGGTCGGCGTCCTCGAAGACGACGAAGGGGGCGTTGCCGCCGAGCTCCATCGAGGTGCGCAGCACACCCTCTGACGCCTGCTTCATGAGCTGCTGGCCGACACCGGTCGAGCCGGTGAAGCTGAGCTTGCGCAGGCGCGGGTCGGCGATGATCGGGTCGGAGATCGCCCGGCTCGTCGAGGTGGTGAGCACGTTCACGACACCCTTGGGCAGGCCGGCGTCTTCGAGCAGCTTCGCGAAGTACAGGGTGGTCAGCGGCGTGAGCGCCGCCGGCTTGATGATGCTCGTGCAGCCGGCCGCGATCGCGGGAGCGATCTTGCGGGTCGCCATGGCGAGCGGGAAGTTCCACGGCGTGATGAGGAAGCTCGGACCGACCGGCAGGTGGGTGACGATCATGCGCCCGGTGCCCTCGGGGTTCGAGCCGTACCGGCCGGTGATACGCACCGCCTCCTCGCCGAACCAGCGCAGGAACTCGCCGCCGTAGGTGACCTCACCGCGGGCCTCGGCCAGGGGCTTGCCCATCTCCAGGGTCATGAGCAGGGCGAACTCGTCGGCGCGCTCCTGCAGCAGGTCGAATGCGCCGCGCAGGATCTCGCCGCGCACGCGAGGCGCGGTGGCCCCCCAGCTCGCCTGGGTGTCGGCCGCGGCATCCATGGCAGCGGCCGAGTCGGCCACCGAGGCATCCGCGATGGTCTTGATGACCTTGCCGGTCGCGGGGTCGTGCACGTCGATCGAACGGCCCGACGTGGACTCGACCCACTCGCCTCCGATGAACAGACGGTCCGGCACCTTTGCCAGCAGTTCGCTCTCCGAAATCATTTCGCTCCTTAGTTGTTGTACGTCAGTGGTTGGTCGTCACGACAGGATGACGCCTGCCGAAGCCATCGTCTCCAGGGCCGCCGCGCTGGAGACCGGAGCGACACCGGCAACCAGTTCGGTGAGCACCCGAACCCTCCTGCCAGCCTTGCGGGCGTCGAGCGCCGAGGCAAGCACGCAGTAGTCGGTGGCGATGCCCACCACGTCGATGTCCGTGACATCCAGTCGATCAAGAAGCTCGGGCACCGTCTCGCCGGTGTCGGTGACCCCTTCGAAGATCGAGTACGCGGGCTTGCCCTGACCCTTGAGAACGTGCACGTCGATGAGCGCATCCTCCAGCGCGGGGTGGTACTCGGCGCCCTCGGTTCCGGACACGCAGTGCTCGGGCCAGCTGTCGACGTAGTCCGGAGCCGGGTGGAAGTGCCCACCGTTGTCGTTGTCGCCGTCGTGCCAGTCGCGTGAGGCGATCACGGCGTCGTAGCGGTCCGGATGCCCGTGCAGCAGTTTCGTGATGCCCTCGGCAACGGCCGCCCCACCCTCGACCCCGAGGGCGCCACCCTCGGTGAAGTCGTTCTGGACGTCGATGATGAACAGCGCGCGCGACATCAGTTGTTCGAGAGGTTGTCGCCGCAGCTGTACATGGCGGTCGCCAGGGTGTCCTGGGCCTCCTTGGCATCCTCGGTGATGCCCTCGCGGATCGAGTAGAAGGCGAACGCGAGAGTCGAGCCGTCGGCCGCCTTGATGATTCCCGCGAGCGAATACTCGGTGTCGAGCCATCCGGTCTTGGCCATCACACTGCCGGCAGCGATCGCATTCGGTCCGTTGAATCGGGAGGCTAGCGACCCCGAGACACCTGCCACGGGCAGCGACGAGTACAGAACACCGAGGTCCTTCTCCCCGGCGTTCACCTTGGTCAGCAGTGCGGTGACGAACTGCGGCGAGACAGCGTTCAGATCGCTGAGCCCGGAGCCGTCGCGCACCGTGACCTTGGTGGTGTCGAGGCCGTAGGCGACCAGCGCGCCCGGTATCGCCTGAGCCAGCGAGGTGGATGACCCGTCGAAGCCCATCGCCTTGGAGACCACCCGCGCGAGCATCTCGGCGAGAACGTTGTCGCTGGAGAGCAGCATCTTGTCGATGAGGCTGCTCACCGGCTGCGATTTCACTTCGGCGAGCACCGTACTACCGACGGCCGCCCCCGAGGAGAACGTCACGCCGAACAGGCCCGCCGCGTCGGCGAAGGCGCGCCCGGCATCCCCGACCGGGTCGGTCGTGCGGTAGCTGACGTTGGCGCTCGGATCGGCCCGGCCGCCATCGACCATGAGCGCGGTGACCTGAGCCTGGTACCCGTCGTCCTGCTCCTTACGCAGCCAGGAGGAATCCCAGTTGTCGGCAGGGTCCCACATGGTGGAGTCCAAGACGATCTCGGTGATCGGCACCCCGGGGTGAACCTGTTCGTACTTCGCCATCGCCGCGTCCGCGAGGTCGGCAATCAGTGGCGCACCGTCATAGACGGTGTTGGAGGTGGTGGCCAGCGTGGGGTCACCTCCGCCCTTGAGCACGATCACCCCAGGGCTCGACCCGTCGATCACTTGGGTGGTCAGCTGCCCGCCGGGCCCGAGGATGTTGAGTGCCGCCGCCGCGGTCAGCACCTTGAGCACGCTTCCCGTGCGTTGCGGCAACGTGCCGCTGTGGTCGAAGAGCGTCTCACCGGTGGCGGTGTTGACGACGTATCCTGCGAAGTCGGCGAGGCGCGGATCCGCCATGACGCTCGCCACAGAGCAGGTACGCAGCCGGCTGGCGACCGGAACGGCCGACGGTTGCGGCCGAGGGTCAGCCGTCTCAGTGGGCAACGGTGCCGCTACCGTCGGCCCACCGCCGGCGGCCACGCCTGCGAACACTGCTGACGTGCCGAGCAGCAGGAACACCACGGCGATCGCCGAGATGAGCCACGCGGTCGGATGCTTGCGGATGATCGCCGAGATGCGGCCCGGCGCCTTCGGTTCAGGAGTGCGCAGGGACCGCCTCGACAGCGCCTGCGTGGGCACCGAGTCGTTCGAATCCGTCACCCGGTAATGATACCCGGGCTGCCGATTGGTTCTCTGGGTGGACGCCTAGCAGTAGGTCCAGCGAGCAGCTGCCCGGGTGAACGAGTACGGCTCGTCGATTCCACCGTGGGTCATCGCGAAGGCGATGCAGACACCACCCGTGCCGGCACCCGGTCGGTAGAGCGACGCCTGGTGCGATGACGACTGCCACCACTTGATCGCCACTGTCGCACCGCTGTTGCCCGAACCGCCGGCGAGGTTACCGTCGCAGCCCACGCTGGGCACGCCGTCGATGCGCACCGAGCCCATGTGGCCCCACGCGTCCATCGGGTCGGGGCTGGGCGACTCCGCCATCCAGAACAGACGGGCTTCCATGCAGGAGTCGTAGACGAAATAGCTCACGGGCTCCAGGCAGTTCTCCGCGCGGATCGCGTTGTACTGGTACGCGAACGACGCGAGGTCGTCGGAGGTGGTTCCGGGAACGCCGAGTGCCGAGACCGCGCCGGGGGCGCCGCTCGTGCCGCCCGCGCTGAATCCGGGGCAGGAGAGTCCCTGCGCCTCGAGCGCAGCGCGGCGTTCGTTGGTCCCGGATGCCGCACCCGCAGCATCCACGGGAGGAAGAGGCTTGGGTACCGGCTTCTGGGCCAGGTGCTCCCAATCGCTGGTGAGGGACTTCGACTCTGCGACGATCCGCGCCTCGATGACCTGGTCGCTTCCGCTGTAGCGCAGCGCGGCCTGGTCGGCGGGCTGAGACTGTTCGGCAGCGATGACCGAAGCGAGCATGGGTGCCGCGGCAACCGATGGATCCGCGACGGCGAGGCCGGTGAGTCCGGGTCCGCCACCGCCCACGAACGGCAGCGCTACGATCACAGCGGTCGAGAAGACCGTCGCCAAAAATGCGTAACTCTTCATTTTCGTGCACCCCCACGCACTACGCCGAACACCCCCAATTGGTTACGACGTGGTGCCAACGTACGTCTGCGTCACCATCCCCGCAACCCCGCTGGTGCGCAAAACGAACATTCCACCCGCCTTTTGGGGGCACAGTGAGGAGGCTTTGTCCCGCATAAGGAGGACACGATGGGTAGTGGAGCCGCCTAAGAGAATCGAACTCTTGACCTTCTCATTACGAGTGAGATGCTCTACCGACTGAGCTAAGGCGGCCGGCCCGGGTCGCCCCGAGGCACAGCATGAAAGCTTAGCCGAGAATTGTCGGCCGCTTCGCACGGGTTGGGCTCAGGCGAACAGAGTCTTCAGCTCGGCGAACGACCGGCGCAGCTGCACGCCGAGCTCGGTTCTCGGTTCGCTGGTTGCCCAGCTCGCCCAGGCGTGGCGAATGACGCCGAGCGACACATGGGTCATCAGCCGTGCGCGGCGCTCCAGCACTGATGCCTCAGCGTCGGGCTGGTCGTGACGAAGCCGTCGCACGATGACCGACGCCACCCGCTCCTCGAAGTCGCGCATCTTGGCCATGCGCAGGGCGAAGAGCTGCGGATACTCCTTCACCAGCGCATGACGTAGCTGCATCATCTCGGCGTCTTCGAGAGAGCTGTCCCCGACCTCGATGAGCACCGCGACGAGTCCGTCGAACACGCCGCTGTTGTCAGCGTTCGTGACGAACCGCTCGACCGTATCAGTCTCGGCCAGAGTAGGCGGGTCGCCGAGGATCGCCTCCTCCTTCGACGCGAAGTAGTTGAAGAAGGTGCGCGGGGAGACATCCGCGATCCTGCTCACCTCGTCGATGGTGACGTTGTCGAGTCCCCGCTCCGCGACCAGCTGCAATGCGGCGAGCTGGATGGCACGGCGAGTCGCACGGCGCTTGCGCTCGCGCAGCCCCGGCTCGGCGGCATCCGTCGCGATGGTCATGAATCTATTCTTGCACACTGCGCAAAATTGCGCGGCGAGAGGTCAGCAGTTCGGATCGGCCGTCGGAACGACGCCCTTGAGCAGATACTGATCGACAGTGGAGGTGATGCACTCGTTGCCCTGCCCGTAGGCGGTGTGCCCCTCGCCGTTGAACGTGATGAGCACGGCGCTCTCGAGCTGATCGGCCAGTGCCACGCCCCACTCGTAGGGCGTCGCGGGGTCACCCGTCGTCGAGACCACGAGCACGGGCGGAGCACCCTTGCCGGTCAGTGCGGCGATCGGCGGACCCTGGTACTGGTAGGGCCAGTTGATGCACGTCGTGTCGCCGATCGGCGGCGACGGCCGGTAGGTGGTCGGCGACGCCTGCTCGAGCAGCACCTCCTGCTCGGCGAGCACCGTCGGGTCGGTCTCGACCGGGTAGTCGACGCAGTAGATCGCGAGGAACGCCTCGAGCGAGTTGTCGGCATAGGTGCCGTCGATGTCGCGGCTGTAGTAGTAGTCGGCGAGGAAGAATGCCGTGTCGGTCACGCCGTCCTGCGCCTCCGAGAACAGGTCGTTGAGGAACGGCCACGAGTCCTGCGAGTAGAGGGCCATGCTCATGGCGATGTCGAGCACGCCGGCATCCATCATGCGTCCGTCGGGAGCGGCCAGCGGGGATGCGTCGTACCGGTCGTACAGCCCGCGGATCGTCGCGAGGTCCGTCGTCAGGTCACCCGTGAACGGGCAGTCATCGAACAGGTCCGGGCAGGCCTTCAGGTAGTTCTCGAGCGCGCGCTGGAATCCCTTGGTCTGCACGAGGCCCACCTCGAACACCGAGATCGAGGAGTCCGTCGCCCCGTCGACGACCAAGCGGCCGACCTTGTCGGGGAAGTTCTCGACGTAGTACGAGCCGATGTCGCTGCCGTAGGAGTAGCCGAGGTAGTTGAGCTTCGGGTCGCCCACCACGGCCCGCAGCATGTCGAGGTCGTGCACGGTGCTCTGGGTGTCGATGAACTGCAGCAGCTCGCCCGTGTTCTCGAGACACGCCTTGCCGAAGTCGATCGAGGACTGGGTCACCTCGTCGATCCACGCCTGGGTGCCGCGCGGCGCCTGGGGCAGGCCGAAGATGAACGCGTCGAGCTCGGGAGCCTCGTAGCACTTCACGGCCGACGACCGGCCGACCCCGCGGGGATCCCAGCCGACGACGTCGAACGCGGCCTGCAGGTCGGCACTGGCCGCGAAGTCGAGCGAGTCGTAGACGAAGTCGAAGCCGGATGCTCCGGGGCCGCCGGGATTGGTGAAGAGCGAGCCCTGCTTGGTTCCGGTGGCGGGGTGGCGCACGACGGCGAGTTCAATGTCGGTCTCGGGCGACGGGTTCGCCCAGTCCATGGGCGCCTTGGCCGTCGCGCACTCCATGCCGTTGTCGCAGTCCGCCCAGTCGAGAACCTGGGTGTAGTACGGAACCAACGCGGCCGGCACGTCCTCGCCGGTCGGTTTCGTGGTGTTGTCGGGCTGCAGGACGCCGAAGTTGAAGCAACCCGAGAGCAGGAGCAGCAGCGCCGAGCCAGTGGCGATGAGCGCGGTGGTGCGAAAGGATGCCGTGTTCACAGCCCGAGCCTATCGGTGAGCCCCTCGGGCGGTCAGCACTTCGGGTCGGCCGCCGGCACAGTTCCGTTGATCAGGAAGTCATCGACAGTGTCATTCACGCAGGCGTTGGACTTGTTGTACGCCGTGTGACCCTCGCCTTCGTAGGTGACGAGGTGCCCCTTCGACAGGGTGTTCGCCACCGTCACCGCCCACGAGTACGGGGTGGCCGGGTCATTGGTCGTGCCGATCACCAGGATGTCGCTCGACCCGTCTGCGACGATCGGCGCGCGGTCGCGCTTGGCCGGCACCGGCCAGTTGGGACATCCCGTTCCGCCCCACGACATCTGCGGCCCGAAGACCGGGGCAAGCTGCTTCAGCTCGGCCGCCTCGGCGCGCATCGTCGCCACATCGCCATCGCCGTGAGCATCCAGGCAGTTGATGCTGATGAACGCCTCGGTCTGGTTGTCACGATAGGTGCCGTCTTCGTTGCGACCGTTGTAGTTGTCGGCCAACTGGAAGGCGTAGGTCGCGTCACCCGCGAACACGTCGGTGAACAACTGCCGCAGGTACTGCCAGTTGTCCTTGTTGTAGAGCGGAAGGATGATCGCGGTGAACATCGCCGAGCTACCGAGCTGGCGACCGTCGGAGTTGCGCAGGGGGCTCGCGTCGAGGTTGTCGAGCAGGGCGCGGATCTCGGTGAGCGAGTCATCCACGCTGCCACTGAAAGGGCAGTCGGATGCGCCCGCGCAGTCGGCGAGGAAGGCCTTCAGCGCGCTCTCAAAACCTTTCGCCTGCGTCGCGGTGCCCTCGAAGTCGGTGGCGGCCGGGTCGACGGCCCCGTCGAGCACGAGACGGCCGGTCTTGTCGGGGAAGAGGTCAGCGTAGACCTGCCCGAGCAGGGTGCCGTAGGAGTAGCCGAGATAGTTGAGGGTGGTGTCGCCCAGGGCGGCGCGCAGCATGTCGAGGTCGCGCGCGGCGCTCGGGGTGTCGACGAGCCCCAGCAGCGGACCGGTCAGCTCGAGGCAGCGCTCACCGAACGCCTTCGAGTTCGCTCCCAGCTCGGCCAGCCACTCGTCGCTGCCCGGCTCGCCGGGCACGATGTCGTAGATGTAGGCGTCCAACTCCGCCGGGTCGGTGTAGCACGTCACCGGCGTCGAGCGGTTCACCCCGCGGGGATCGAAGCCCACCACGTCGAAGCTGGCCTGCAGGCGCTCGTCGGTCGCGTAGTCGACGCTGTCCTTCACGAAGTCGTAGCCCGAGCCGCCGGGGCCGCCGGGGTTGACCAGCAGCGACCCCACCCGGTTGCCGGATGTCGCGGGCTGGCGCACCAGCGCGAGCTCGATGTCGCCCGCGCTCGGGTCGCTCCAATCCATCGGGGCCTTGGCCGTCGCGCACTGCATCCCGCCGCCGCAGCTCGACCAGGTGAGCACCTGGCCGTAGTACGGCTTCAGTTCAGCCGCCACATCCTCGCCGGTGGGCGTCGACGTCGACGCGGCCGGCGGCAGGAACCACGACACGCATCCGCTCAGCGGCAGCGTTGCGGCCAGGGCGAGGGCGACCAATCCCAGACGGAGACTTCTCACTTAGCTGCGGCCTTTCTGACGGCGGTGACAAGCATGGCCTCGAGCGCGAGGGCCGGTGCGACGTTGCTGTCGATGCGACGCCGTGCGATGGCGATGGCATCCATGGTGGCAAGGGTTCCTGCTGCATCGCTGAGAGCGGCGGCGGCTTCGACCCGGCCGAGGATGCTGAGGTTGATGGGGTCGCCGGGCACGCCGAGCTGGATCAGCAGGATGTCCCGGTACAGCGACAGCAGGTCGACCATGATGCGGTCGATCCCGTCGCGCAGGCTGCGGGTCGCGCGCCGCTTCTGGTCCTCCTCGAGGGCCTTCAGCTGGCTGCGCAGGGCTGGCGGGATGGTGCCGCCCGGGTCGATTCCGAGCGAGCGCAGCGCGGCGTCACGTTCCTCGGAATCGCGCTCCTCGGTGATCGCCTCGGCGTCCGCCTTGGCCAGGTCGAGAAGCACCGTCGCGGCATTGGTCGCGTCAGACACCGAGCGGATGCCCAGCGCCACATCCAGTGTGCGTTCGCGCCGCTGGCGGGCCTGAGCATTGGTGGCGAGTCGGTGTGCCATGCCGATGTGCGACTGGGCTTCTCTCGCGGCGCGGGTCGCGGTCGCGGCATCCACCCCGTCCCGCCGTTCGAGCAGGCTCGCGACCTCGTCGACGCTCGGCACGCGCAAGCGCACGGTGCGCACCCGGGACCGGATCGTGGGGATGAGGTCGGCCTCGCTCGGCGCGCACAGGATCCACACGGTGCGCGGCGGCGGCTCTTCGAGTGCCTTGAGCAACACGTTGGAGGTGCGCTCGGTCATGCGGTCGGCGTCTTCGATGACCATGACGCGGTAACGGCCGACCGACGGCGAGAACTGCGAGGTGGCCACCAACTGGCGCACCTCCTCGATCGAGATGATGACGCGTTCGGTGGCGAGCACCCCGAGGTCGGGGTGGGTGCGGGCCTGCACCTGCCGGCGGGTCGCCTCGTCGTCACCGCCGAGCAGGGCCGTCGCGAAGGCGTAGGCGAGATTGGAGCGCCCCGACCCGGGCGGACCGGTGATGAGCCAGGAGTGCGTCATCGACGAGTCGTCGCTGCCACCGACCCGGGATGCCGCGGCCGCCGCCTCGACGACGGCGATGGCGTCGGCCTGGCCGGTGAGCTCATCCCAGATTGCCACGCGCTCAGCCTAGATCAGGCCGGCGACGGCTCAAGCGCACACTCCGCCGTCTCGCGGCGGGTGAGCCTGGATGCTGGGGGCACCGCCTGATCGCGGATCAGGATGCCGCGGCGACACGCCGCGCCTGCGCGCGGCAATACCGGCGTGTCGCCGCGGCATCCTGATCTGCGAAAGGGGGCGGGCACAGTGGCGCGTGCACACGGAGATCAGGCCGGCGACGGCAGCAGAGGCTCGACCCGCTCGCGGATCGCGAGAGCGATCGACTCGATGGGCTCACGCGCATCGATCACGACGAAGCGCCCGGGCTCGGCCGCGGCCAACTCGAGGTAGGCCTCGCGCACCCGGGCGTGGAAGTCGTCGCCAGCAGACTCGAGTCGGTCGTACTTGGTGCGGTCGGCCAGCCGGTCCTGCCCCTCGTGCAGGTCGAGGAGGATGGTCAGATCGGGCAGCAGCGACTCGGTGGCCCAGAGCGAGACATCCCGAACCTCGTCTGCACCGAGCACCCGTCCTGCACCCTGATAGGCGACCGAGGAGTCGAGGTAGCGATCCTGCACCACGATGTCGCCGCGCTCCAGTGCGGGACGCACCTTGGTGGCGATGTTGTGCGCGCGGTCGGCCGCGTAGATGAGAGCCTCGGCCCGCGGGGCGATCTCGCCGCGGCGGTGCAGCACGATCTCGCGCAGCTCGAGCCCGAGGTCGGTGCCGCCGGGCTCGCGCGAGACGACGACTGTGCGACCCTGCGCCTCGAGCCACTGCACCAGCAGCTCGGACTGGGTCGACTTGCCCGACCCGTCGCCGCCCTCGAAGGTGATGAACAGGCCGCGCATCAGGCCTTCTTCGCCGGAGCCTTCTTGGCGGCCGGCTTGCGGGTCGTGGCCTTCGCCTTCGGCTTGGCCGGACCCTTCGCCCGCTTGTCGGCGAGCAGTTGCACGGCGCGATCGAAGTCGATGTCCTCGAGCTGCTCGCCGCGCGGGATCGTCGCGTTCGTGGTGCCGTCGGTCACGTAGGCGCCGAAGCGGCCGTCCTTGATCTTGATCGGCTTCTCGCTCACCGGGTCGGGCAGCTCGAACTCCTTCAGAGCACTGGATGCCGCCCGGCCGCCGTACTTGGGCTGCGAGTACAGCTCGAGCGCGCCCGGCAGGTCGATGTCGAAGATGAGTTCCTCGGTGGCCAGCGACCGCGTGTCGGTGCCGCGCTTGAGGTACGGACCGAAGCGGCCGTTCTGCGCGGTGATCTCCACGCCGGACTCCGGGTCGGTTCCCACCACGCGGGGCAGGTTGAGCAGCGCGAGGGCGGTATCGAGGTCGACGGTCGCCAGATCCATGGACTTGAAGATGGATGCCGTGCGCGGCTTGACGACCGCCACCTTCTTCGGCTTCTTGATCTTCACTTCGCCGGTCTTCGGATCGATGGTCTCGACAGGCTCGACCACCGGGGCCTCCGGCTCCAGCTCCGTGATGTATGGCCCGAAACGACCGTCCTTGGCGACGATCTCCTTGCCGGTCTCCGGGTTGACCCCGATCACGCGGTCGCCGACGACGGGCGCGTCGATGAGCTCGCGTGCCTTTTCGGCGGTGAGCTCGTCGGGTGCGAGATCCTGCGGGATGTTGACTCGGCGCGGCGTCTCGGGGTCCTCCCCCGGTGCCTCGAGGTACGGACCGTACTTGCCGATGCGCAGGGTCACGTCGTCTGCGATCTTGATCGAGTTGATCTCGCGCGCATCGATGTCGCCGAGGTTGTCGATGACCGTGCGCAGGCCCCGGTGCTTCGGGCTGCCGAAGTAGAAGCCGGTGAGCCATTCGACCCGGTCGGCCTCGCCGTCGGCGATGCGGTCGAGGTCGTCCTCCATGCCCGCGGTGAAGTCGTACTGCACCAGGTCGGAGAAGTACTCCTCGAGCAGGCGCACGACGCTGAAGGCGATCCAGTTGGGCACGAGCGCCTGGCCGCGGGGCGTGACGTAGCCGCGATCGATGATCGTGGAGATGATGCTCGCGTAGGTGGAGGGGCGCCCGATGCCGAGCTCCTCGAGCTGCTTGACGAGGCTGGCCTCGGTGTAGCGCGGCGGCGGGCTGGTCTCGTGACCCTTCGCCTCGACATCCACGAGCACGAGCTTCTGGCCCTCGGTCAGCGGCGGCAGCTTCGCCTCGGCTGGCTCGGCGGCCTCGGCGGCGTTGCGCTCCTCGTCCTGGCTCTCCTCGTAGGCGTGCAGGAAGCCGCGGAACGTAATGACCGTACCGCTGGCCACGAACTCGGCGACGGTGCCGCTCGCCGTGGAGGCCGAGATGGTGACTGTCGCGGTCGAGCCCTTGGCGTCGGCCATCTGGGATGCGACGGTGCGCTTCCAGATCAGGTCGTACAGCTTGAAGTCGTTGCCGCGCAGCACCGAGGAGAGTTCACTCGGCGTCTTGAAGGTGTCACCCGACGGGCGGATCGCCTCGTGGGCCTCCTGCGCGTTCTTGCTCTTGCCGGTGTAGAGGCGGGGCGCATCCGGAACCGTCTCGGCCCCGTAGAGCTTGCGGGCCTGCGAGCGCGCCGCCTCGATCGCCTGCTGCGACAGCGTGGGCGAGTCGGTGCGCATGTAGGTGATGTGGCCGTTCTCGTAGAGCGACTGCGCGACGCTCATGGTCTGGCGGGCCGAGAAGCGCAGCTTGCGGCCGGCCTCCTGCTGCAGCGTCGAGGTGGTGAATGGGGCGGCCGGGCGGCGCGTGTACGGCTTCGACTCAACGCCGCTGACGACGACCGAGTCGTGCTCGCGCAGCGCACCGGCGAGCGTCGCGGCGGCGGTCTCGTCGAGGGCGACCGCGTCACCCTTGAGCTGACCCTTGTCGTCGAAGTCGCGGCCGGCGGCGATGCGCTTGCCGTCGATGCGCACGAGCTTCGACTCGAAGCGGTCCTTCTCCTCTTTCGGAGTCAGTCCCGCGATCAGGTCCCAGTAGCTGGCGGTGCGGAACGCGAGACGCTCCCGCTCGCGGTCGACGACCAGGCGGGTGGCTGCGGACTGCACGCGGCCGGCGGAGAGACCGGGGCCGACCTTGCGCCACAGCACCGGCGACACCTCGTAGCCGTAGAGGCGGTCGAGGATGCGCCGGGTCTCCTGCGCGTCGACGAGGGCCGTGTCGATCTGCCGCGTGTTGTCGCGCGCGTACTGGATCGCGTCTTTGGTGATCTCGTGGAACACCATGCGGTGCACGGGAACCTTCGGCTTCAGCTCCTGCAGCAGGTGCCACGCGATGGCCTCACCCTCGCGGTCCTCATCAGTTGCGAGGTAGAGCTCGTCGGCGCCCTTGAGTGCGCGCTTCAGCTCGGCGACCGTCTTCTTCTTCGCGTCGGAGACCACGTAGTAGGGCTCGAACCCGTTCTCGACGTCGACGGAGAACTTGCCCAGCGACCCCTTCTTGAGCTCGGGCGGCAGGTTCTTGGGCTCGATGAGGTCACGGATGTGACCGACCGACGACAGCACTTCATAGCCCTCACCCAGGTACTGGGCGATCGTCTTCGCCTTGGTGGGCGACTCGACGATGACGAGCTTCATGGACACAGGTCTCCTTGGATAGAACGCCGGGCGGCTGTGGTGGAGGCGTCAGCGACACCATACACACACTCGTTGCGCTCTCACCTAATCCGGCTCGCCGGGCGGCGGACCGGCCGTTGCCGTGGAAACGACCGGAATACCCAGCAGAAAGCGGCTCGCACTGACCGTTGCGACGAGCCCGTCCACGCTGCAGGCGGTGACGGATGCCCCGTTGGCGGCGGCCACGCGGGTCGCGACCTCGCACGGGAACCCCGGCGCCCTGCCGACGGCCACGTCGGCGGCGGCGAGCGCTGCGGCATCCGCTGCGGCCGCCACGGACTGTTTCGTCGCCAGCGCGGAGTAGAGAGGTACGGCAAGTGACGTGAGTGCCGCGATGCCCGCCATCAGGCCGACGATGACGACGCTTGCCGACCCGCGGTCGCCGCGATGCTCGGTCATCGGCCGCCGCTCAACGCGCAACTGCTGGCCGTCACCGTGAGGCCCAGCGCGGCTGGCGCCGAGCCGGTCACGCAGGTGAGGTCGCCGTCGGTGCTCTGGGTGATGCTCGCGCCGGGCACCTCCCGCGCGGCGCGGGCGGCAGCGACGTCGGCCGACTCACCCCGGGCGAGGCTGCGGGCGGCGTGGGCTGCGGCATCCGCGAGGCGAAGCTGCTGGCCGACCGCCTGCATGCCCGTGAGGCACGCCGCGAGCACGAGGATCACGGCGGGCAGGGCGACCGCGAACTCGGCCGTGACGCTGCCGTGATCGTCAGCCCGGAATCTGCAGCGCATGACGCACGAGGTCGGTCAGCATGCCGCGCACCTCCTCGGAGCGCAGGATCACCACGAGCAGACCGGCGAACCCGACGGCGGCGAGCGTGGCGATCGCGTACTCGGCGGTGGCGGCGCCGGTGTCATCCCGAATCCAGTTCTTCATGGTGTCAGCCTGCGGCGGCGGCCACGGGGGTGTTGTCGGCCTCGAGGCATCCGGACACAGGATCAGAACGTGCCCACTGTTGACGAGACGACCGCGATCAGTAGCGGCAGCACGCCGAGCGCCATGAACGCCGGCAGCACGCACAACCCGAGCGGCAGCATGAGCCGCACCGACAGGGCGGCCGCACGCTCCTGCGCGTCGGCTCGGGCGGCCCGGCGCCGTTCCTCCGCCTCGCCGCGCAGGAGGTCACCCGCCGGCACGCCCGCGCGACGCGACAGGTCGAGAGTCGCATCCAGGTCCCCGACGGTGATGCCGTAGGTCGCGCCGGCCTCGTGCACCGCGGCCACCGCGCGATCGAGGGCGCCTCCCCCGCTGACGGCGATGGCCGCGAGGTCATGGTCAAGACCCGGGGTGGTGTCGGCGGGCTGCGCCGACGCGAGTAGTCGGCGCGTCCAGTACCGCGCCAGCAGCATCAGTGCGGCACCCGCGGCCACACACATCCATCCGGGCGGCGTCGTGACCAGCACACCGAGGGTGTTGAAGCCGAGCGCGAGCCCGAACAGTACACCGATGGCGGGAAGCACCATCACGATGCGCGCTGTCGACTTGGGGCCCGCCAGCGCCACCCGCACGTCGCGCTGGGCATCGGCGAGCGCCCGGAGCGAGCTCGCATAGGAGGTGAGGCTGGGCGCGAGCGGAGCGCCCGCATCGGTGGCGACCGCCCAAGCGGCGGCGAGACCACGCCACGCCTGGCGTGCGGACGCATCACCGCCCGTCGCGGCGGCGACGATCGCCCCCGGGATGCCCGCCGGCCCGGATGCCGCGGCCGCCGCCGGAACGGCCGACCTCGCCCCCACCGCCACATGCGACCACGCCGACACGGGCGCGACACCGGCGGCGAGCAGCACCGCCAGACGATGGGTGATGGCGGCGACCTCGCCGAGCGACTCCGTCACGGCACCACGGTGAGGCGGCCCGCGCCATCGAGCGCGAACCGCGCGATGCCCGCGAGCCGTCGCATCCCACCCGCGCGCTCGATGTGGAGCACGGCACCGATCGCGCTCACGGCCTGGCGGGCGATCGCCCACGGGTCGAGTCCGGCGAGCGCGCCGAGCGCCTCGAGCCGCGCCGGTACGTCCGCGAGCGAGTTGGCGTGCAGGGTTCCCGCGCCGCCGTCGTGCCCGGTGTTGAGCGCCGAGAGCAGCTCGCGGATCTCCTCGCCCCGACACTCCCCCAGCACGAGCCGATCGGGGCGCATCCGAAGCGACTCCCGCAGCAGTCGCGCCAGGCCGAGGCCACCCGCGCCCTCGAGGTTGGCCTGCCTGGCCTCCAGACAGACGAAGTGCGGATGCCCCGGCCGCAACTCCGCGACATCCTCGATGGCCACGATCCGCTCGCCGTCGGGAGCCGAGCCCAGCAGGGCCGACAGCAGCGTCGTCTTGCCGCTGCCGCTGGCACCCGTGATCAGCAGATTCGTGCGGGCTGCGACGAGAGCACGCACTCGCTCGAGCGCTACTTCTCCGAAGAATCCCCGAGCCTCGAGGTCGGCGAGCGTGAGCGGGTGCGGCGAGGGCACGCGGATCGACAGGAGCGTTCCCGCCGGCGAGATCGGGGGCAGCACGGCGTGCACGCGAACGCCGCCGGGGAGCCGGGCATCCACCGTCGGCGAGGCCTCGTCGATGTGCCTGCCGCCCGCCCAGACCAGACGGGTTGCGAGCTCGCGCAGCTCCGGCTCGTCGAGCGTGAACGGATGCCGCACCAGCCCGTCACCCCGATCGACCCACAACTGGCGCGGCCCGTTGACGAACACATCGGTCACGTCGGGCTCGGACATCACACTCTCGAGCGGCCCATAGTCCACCCCACGGTCGACCCGCTGCGCGGAGATGGCGGGTGGCGTGCCGGGCGGCCGCGCAACAAAGGGGATCACCGCGCTATCGCTCACCCCGGCACGCTACGCGCGGTCGAAGCACCGAGTCGCGGCGCGGCTGCGGGAGGAGTAACGGTCGCCGGGGCCGGAGCCTGTGGCGGAGAGGAATCGGCACGGCAGGAGTGACCTGCGGGAGGCGGCCTGGTTTCGATACGCGCTGCGCGCTACTCAACCAGCGAGAG
>ENA-UPSM01002927-UPSM01002927.1-activated-sludge-metagenome-genome-assembly--contig:-NODE-2927-length-19875-cov-6.277397_pt1 | contig 19875 bp, 13 predicted proteins | sample MGYA00238181_ERZ773283 | MGnify/ENA primary metagenome ERZ773283 (study PRJEB29023, sample SAMN05720199) | activated sludge metagenome | isolation source: Anaerobic digester | place: Japan...
GGCCGCATCGGCGCGAGGTGGTGGTCTCGGTGCTCGGCGAGTAACCGCACCGTGGCGGCGGACGCCCGGCCGGTCAGTAGAACTTCAGCTTCGGCAGGTCCTGGTTGTCGACCAGGCCCACGGGGCGCTGCGCGGCGTCGACCACCAGCAGGTCGTCGATCTTGTATTTCTCGAACAATTTCAAAGCCTCGACCGCCATCGTGCCGGCGGCGATCGTCTTGGGGGCGCGGGTCATGAACTGCGCGACCGGTTGTCGCAGGAAATCGGGGCCGGTGAGCGCGCTGCGCCGGAAGTCGCCGTCGGTGAAGATGCCGACGAGGCGGCCGTCGGCCGGGTCGACCACGGCGAGGCTGCCGGCCTTGGCGCCGGTCATGGCGAGGATCGCCTCCTGGGTGCGCGCGGTCTGCGGCAGGATCGGCAGGCGGTCGCCGGTGCGCATGATGTCGTCGACTTTCAACAACAGCACCAGGCCGAGGTTGCCGGCGGGGTGGAAGCGGGCGAAGTCCTCGCGGGTGAGCCCGCGGGCCTCGAGCAGCACCATCGCGACGGCGTCGCCGAGGGCGAGGGCGGCGGTGGTGCTGGCGGTCGGGGCGAGCCGGAGCGGGCAGGCCTCGGCGGGCACCCGGTAGAGCAGGCGCTCGTCGCACGCCTCGGCGAGCGGCGAGTGTTCCTGGGCGGTGAGGGCGATGAGGTGCACGCCGAAGCGCCGCAGCAGCGGGCACAGGCGCACGAGCTCCTCGGTCTGGCCGCTGTTGCTCACGAGGATCGCGAGGTCGCCCTCGGTGCACAGGCCGAGGTCGCCGTGCAGGGCCTGGGTCGCGTCGAGGAAGAGGGACGGGGCGCCGATGCTGTTGAGCGTGCCGACGATCTTCTCGGCGATGTGGGCGGATTTGCCCACGCCCGAGAGGATCAGCTTGCGGCCGGCGGCGACGGTCCGCTCGACGGCGCGGAAGGCGGCGACGAAGCGTTCGTCGAGCGCGGCCGCGGTGGCGGTCAGCGCGGCGGATTCGGTGGCGAGGCAGGTCCGCGCCTGGGCGAGGACGGTGGCGGCATCGGGGCTCATCAAGAATTGAGTCGCAGGACTTGTGTGTCACCCTACGGTTCCCGCTTCGTCCATCAAAACCATTTTCCTGTCCCGCGATTGTCATGCGTTCCCTTCTTGTCGCCCTCGCCCTGGCCGCGCTCGTGTTTGCCGGCTGGATGGGGTTGGCCGGCTGCCAGCCGAGCGAGAACCTGCCGTTTGCCGCGGAGATCGACGAGCCCCTCTATCGGCGCGGCACGCAGTTGCTGCGCGGCGGCCGGGCCCCGGAGGCGCTGGAGGCGTTCCTGAAGGTGATCGAGCGGCGTGGCGGCGACGCGCCCGAGTCGCATCTGGAGTGCGGTATCCTCTATCTGCAGCACATCAAGGATCCGGTCGCGGCGATCTATCATTTTCGCAACTACCTGGCGCTGCGTCCCAACAGTCCGCAGGCGGCGCGGACGAAGGAGCTCATCGACACGGCGATGAAGGAGTTCGCCCGCACCCTGCCGGCCACCCCGTTCGAGGGGCAGATCGAGCGGCTCGACCTGCGGGAGACCGTCGCGCGGCTGCAGAAGGAAAACTACCAGCTCAAGGAGCAGATCGCCCAATTGCGCGGCCTGCCGGCGTCGATGCGGCCGCAGGTCGCGGCCGCGGCGGACGCCGAGCCGGAGTCGGCGACCGAACTGTCGGATGAGCCGTCGGCCGCGGAGCCGGAGGTCGCGCCCGCGATCCCGGTGGCCGGGGCGCGCCCGGCTTCGCCGAGGCTCGCCGAAGCGACGGCGGCGGTCGCGCCCGCGCCGGCCAGCCCGCCTTCCGCGCCTTCCGGCCGGGTGCACACGGTGCAGAAGGGGGACTCCCTCTTTGGTATCAGCCGACGCTATTACGGAAGCGGCAGCAAGGTTCCGGAGATTGTGGCGGCGAACCGGGATGTGCTCCAGGACCGCAATACGCCGCTGAAGATCGGCATGCAGCTGCGGCTGCCGTGAGGCGGGGCCGTCCGGCGGCCGGGCTCGATCCTTCGGTGCAGGCGAGTCTCGTTCGGATGCACGCCAGCGTCGTGGGGTCAGCCGTTGGCGGAACCGGCGGTGGGCGGGAGCGCTTCGCCCGGGTAGGGCGATTCCGCGGTGGCATGCGGCCGTAAGCACGCGCGATCGAGGCCGGGGGCGCGCACACACAGACACTTGGAAAGTTGTTCCGGTATTAGTCGGTCAACGTCGACCTAGCGGATGACTGTCTTTCCCCGGGGGTGGGCGCATGCCTAGACCCGCCCTCCTATCCAACTGCAAGTCATCCAGACTACAGCAATAACCCCATGCCTGGTTACCTCGGCGCCCAATGGCATTTCCGCTGTTCGGGTCGAGGTGCTTGGCGAGTAACGACAATGCACCGAACCAAACGTAATACACTACTGGCCTCGCTCGCGCTTGCGGGCACCTGGCCTCTCGCGGCCCAGACGGCCGCTCCGGCTCCCGCTGAACCGACTCCCGCCGCCAGCGAGGCGGATTTGGTTGTCCTCAGTCCGTTCGAAGTCACTGCCACCTCGGACTCGGGCTACGTGGCGACGGAAACCCTCGCCGGCACCCGTATCCGTACCGACCTCCGCGACGTTGGTTCCTCGATCAGCGTCGTGACCAAGGAGTTTCTCAAGGACATCGGCGCGACCAACAACGCCACCCTGCTCCAGTACACGACCAACACCGAAGTGGCCGGCACTTTGGGCACCTATGCCGGTCTGGGCAACGGGCAGACCCTCAACGAGACGAGCACGCTCCGCAGTTCGAACCCGAATCAGCGCGTTCGTGGCTTGTCCTCGGCCGACAATACCCGCGACTTCTTCACCACGGACATTCCGTGGGATTCGTACAACGTGGAGCGCGTCGACATCCAGCGCGGTGCGAATGCGATCATGTTCGGTCTGGGCAGCCCGGCCGGTATCATCAACGCCTCGGTCAACAATGCCACCTACCTGAACAAGGGGCAGGCCGAGTTCCGTTACGGCTCCTATGGCAGCATGCGCGGCAGCCTCGACTACAACCGGGTGCTCATCGACGATGTGCTGTCGATCCGCCTGTCGGGATTGCTGGACAACAAGAAGTTCCAGCAGGATCCGGCCTACGAGGACGACCATCGCTTCACCGTCGCGCTGCGCTTCGACCCGAAGCTGATCAAGGCCGAAGGCTTCAACACCAGCTTCAAGGCCAAGTACGAGGCCGGTGAGATCAAGGCCAACCGCGCCCGCGTGCTCCCGCCCTACGACAGCTTCTCCCCGTGGTATCGCGGGATCGAGCAGAATGCCGATGGCACCTACACCGCCAACAGCGGACTGGGCGAGATGGCCGTCAATTACGCCACCGATGTCAATGCGACCTCCAACCCCTGGATCGGACAGACTGCGGCCAACCAGCAGCAGCCCATCTGGTTCATCGACGGGAACGACGGCCACCTTGCGCAGATCTACGGCGGCTTCGTGAACCGCGGTGCGCGGACCACGACCGGTGTTGTCCAGGGTGCCTCGGCCAATCTCGCCAACCAGCGTTACGGCGACATGTTCCCGGGCATCCGGGGCTTCGCGTCCTACGCGGTGCAGGCGGCGCTTCCCGGCTACCAGGACGGCCAGTATCGCGACAAGTCGCTCATCGATTCCGGAGTCTTCGACTTCTACAACCAGCTCATCGACGGCGACACCAAGAAGGAGTTCGCCAACTGGAATGCCTACAACCTCGATTTCACCCAGACCGCCTTCGGGGATCGACTGGGCCTCCAGGTGACGTATGATCGCCAGTGGTACAAGAACGGCGGCGAGTCGCTGCTCAACAACCCGGCGCTCAGCGTCGACATCCTGCGGAACCTCGGCGACCGCCCGGATGTGGCGGCCACCGCGCCGGCGTCCAACCCGAACTTCGGCCGCGCGTACGTCGTGGGCGGACCCGGCACCGGGTCGTCCTACGAGAGCACGCGCGAGGCTTTCCGCGTGTCGCTCTTCGGCGAACTCCGTGCCGCCGACCTGTTCGGCAAGGACAGCTTCTGGACGAAGCTGCTCGGCCGGCATCGCTTCAACGGTGTCTATAGCAAGGACACCTACGACACCGAGTCCCTCGGCTGGCAGATGTACGCCCACAGTCAGGCGTGGGCCGGCTATTGGAACCAGAACACCGGTTCCAATATCAGCATCACCGAGCGTCCGCCGGTGGCCGTGATCTACCTCGGCTCCGGCCACACGGTGCCTGCCAACATCCCCGGCATCACCGGGGACGTGGCGCTCACCTCCGGGAATGTCTATCACTTCGATTCCACCTGGAAGGCGGATGCCTCGGTCGGCTTCGGCGACCCGTGGACGGTTCCGGCCGAGCTCACCAGCTTGATCAGCAACGCCACCCCCACCTACCAGGCTTCGAATCCCGCCAACTACGTCGGCTGGAATTCGAACTTCCGGGATGATCTGCTGAGCTACGACAACGGCGCCGACCCGCGTCTGCTCACCCGGGCCTCGCTGGCACAGCGCAAGGTAAAGTCCTACGCCGGCACCTGGCAGGCCTACCTGTGGAACGACGCGATCGTGCCGACCCTCGGCTGGCGCTTCGACGAGGTGAAGACCTTGTCCGGCGGTTCCGCGGACGCCAAGACGGTCTCCAGCAATCGTGGTATCCTGAACATCGATCCCGAAGTCTATCATCTGGCCACGGAGTATCGTCCTGACCAGATCTTCAAGTCGCACTCCACCGCCGGTGGCGTGGTTATGCACCTGAACAAGTTCCTCCCCAAGGACTCGCTGCCGCTCAACGTCAGCCTCTCCTTCAACAAGTCGAAGAACTTCCAGGTCACGAACACGCGCAGCGACTTCTACGGCAACACCATCGGGAATCCCTCTGGTGAAACCAAGGAGTACGGCGTGACGCTCTCCACCAAGGACGGCAAGTACTCGCTTCGTGTGCAGAAGTACGAGACATCGGGCAAGAATGTCAGCATGGACACCTCGCTCGACGGCCTCTCGAACACGATCAATCAGGGCCTCAAGTTCCGCAACGTGCTCCTCTATCGGATGAGCAACTACACCTGGGACTCCCGCGAGTCGGAGCCGACGACCACCGCCCAGACTGCTCACGGCAAACGGTTCATCTGGTACCAGGGCTTCGTCGACAACACGACCGGCAAGGTCGTCGCCGACTGGGACGAGACCAACCCGTCTGCGACGCCGCAGCCCGCCAACACGACGCTCGAGACCGTCGAGCAGGCAGCCCAGCGCCGCGACGCCTCGATCCGGGCTTGGAACGACATCCAGACGTTCATGGCCGGGAAGGGCTACTTCAATGCGTGGCAGTACGCGGCCGGCACGCCGACGACCCAGTCCGCTCTCACGGACCGGGCAACCCTCGAGAGCACCGCGACCGGGGTCGACGCCCAGGGCCGGTTGATCTACGCGCCGCAGTACACGCCGGAGGCGGGCTCGCTGGTCGCCTACGCGCGCGTTTCGCCTCCGGGACTCACGCTGACCTCCGACAACGAGTCCGAGGGTTACGAACTCGAGTTCACGGCCAACCCGACTCCGGGCCTGCGCATGACGTTCAACGCTTCCAAGACCACCGGTGTGCGCACCAACGTCGGCTCGGCCGACCTCGACGCGACCGTGGCCTACATGGATGCGCAGATCCTCGGCGCGGCCGGCGACATGCGCCAGTACAACGGCGCCTATGTTCGCGGCAACGAGATCCGTCAGCTCTACGCCGGATGGCGTGGAAACTACGCGCTCTCGAAGCTGCAGGACGGCGCGGCCGTCGCGGAGCTCCGCAAGTGGCGCTTCAACCTGGTGGCGAACTACACGTTCTACACTGGTGCGATCAAGGGCGCGTTCGTGGGCGGCGGTTACCGCTGGCAGAGCAAGAACATCATCGGTTACCCGATGGTCTACAGCACCACCAGCAACTACGGCACCTTCGATCTGTCGAAGCCGTATTATGGCCCGTCGGAAGACGCCATCGACCTGTGGATGGGCTATTCGCGCAAGCTCACCGAGAAGATCGATTGGAAGATCCAGCTCAACGTGCGCAACGTCGGCGACAAGGACGGGCTCATCCCGATCACTGTCCAGCCCGACGGTGTCACCCCGGCCGCCTATCGCATCCGGCCGTCGCAGGAGTGGAGCATCACGAACACCTTCACGTTCTGATCCCACTCTCGACTTCCTGACTGCTAGACTATCGGCCGCCGCAGCCTCGCGCTGCGGCGGCCTTTTTTGTGGGCGGATGCGCCGCTCGGGCACATCGGAGCCACCGGCACGGCTGCGCCCCGCGTCTCCCGCCTCTCCGCGCGACTGACGCGATGTGCCGTGGGCAATACCTGCCCCCGTCGTGGTCGTCGCTCCTCTGGCTGGCAACACTGGGCTGGCCGGCGCGCAGGCCGGTGGCAGATCCGGGGGAGCGGCCGAATCCTGTGACGCCGCGTCGCCTATACCTCGATCTGCCCCCGCATGTAGGTGACGGCGTGGCCGGCAATCTTCACGCGATCACCGTCGACCTCGCACCAGAGCCGCCCGCCGCGGGCGGAGAGCTGTTCGGCGCGCAGGCGGGGCTTGCCGAGGCGCTTCGACCAGTACGGGGTGAGCGTGCAGTGCGCGCTGCCGGTGACGGAGTCCTCGTCGATGCCGGCCTTCGGGGCGAAGAAGCGGGAAACGAAGTCGACGCTCTTGCCCGGTGCCGTGGCGATGACGCCGAAGCAGTCGAGCGCGGCCAGTTTGGCGAGATCGGGCGCGAGCGCGCGCAACTCCTCCTCGCGCCGGAAGACGGCGAGGTAGTTGTTCGTCTTCCAAATCTGGAACGGCTTGGCGCCGAGCGCCTCGGTGAGCGCGGGGCTGGTCTCGGCGGCCAGCGGCGGGCGTGCGGGGAAATCGAGCATGATGCGCCCGCTCTCGCGCGAGACGGCGACCGGGCCGCTCATCGTCTCGAAACGGATCGGGTCCTCGGCGTGGGCCAGGTGGGTCCAGAGCACGTGCGCAGCGGCGAGCGTCGCGTGGCCGCAGAGGTCGATCTCGACCTTCGGAGTGAACCAGCGGAGGTGGAAGGCATTGCCCCGGGGGACGAAGAACGCTGTCTCCGCGTGGTTGTTCTCTATCGCGAGCGACTGGAGCATCGCGGCGGGCAGCCAGCGCTTGAGGGGGACGACGCCGGCGGGGTTTCCGGTGAAGACGCGGTCGGCGAAGGCGTCGACATGGTAGTAGTCGAGGGTCATGGCGAGAGGTCCTGGCTGCGGGTGTTGGGGACGGGGGAGGCGAGTGCGGAGAAGCGGCCGCGCGGAGCGCGGCCGGTGGCGGGCCGGAGTCCTCGCCTGGTGGCCGGCGCGGTGACGCGGCGGGCCGGGGCGATCCCGACCGGGGAAGGGGCGGCGGTTCGGGTGTCCGGGAAAATAGTACGACGGGCGAACGCCGGTCCGCGGGCGCCGGCGGTGGCGGCGAGGCGATGCGGCGACGCCGTCCGGTCGATGCCGACGGCGGCGCCGTCCGGTTCGGGCCAGATCGTGCGGTAGGGTATGCCCGCGACGTTCACGGGGCCGAGCATGGGGACTCGCCGGGGCCACCGCAAGGACGCGCATTGAGGGGGTGAGCACAAAGGGGAGAGCCGGCGGGGGCGGGCTCGGCGGCCTCCGGGCGGAGGGAAACCGGCGACCTTTCCCGGCCCGGCCGTTGCGGAAGGCGGGTCCCGTCGCACGTTGGGACCGGGGAGACCGGCGCCGAGCGGCAGTAACGGCGGGGTCGTGGCGGAGGGCACCCTGCGCCATGTGATCGTCTCCAATTCTTGACGCCGCCCCGGTGCCGGGACGGTGAGACTTGGCGGCCGGCCCGCCGCGGGACCGGCCCCCCCAACAAAGGAGAACACTCCGATGATCGCCCGACACGCCATCCCACCCCGCCGGTTCCGCGTCTATCAGCGCGACGACCTCCCGCGCATCCCGCAGTTGGCGAAGCTCGATCCCGGCACCCGGCTGGCGATGCGCGCGGTCGCCCAGGTGCTCCCGTTTCGGGTCAACGACTACGTGGTCGAGGAGCTCATCGATTGGGACAACGTGCCCGAGGATCCGCTCTTCCAGCTCTCGTTCCCGCAGCCCGAGATGCTCGCCCCGGAGGAGCTGGAGCGCCTGGTGCAGTTACTCGCCGACGCGGCGCCCCGGGAGCGGATCGACCGTGCCGTGCGCCAGATCCAGCAGCGCCTCAACCCGCACCCGGCCGGCCAGATGGAGCTCAATGTGCCCTATCTCGACGGGCGGCCGCTGCCGGGGATGCAGCACAAGTATCGGGACACGGTGCTGTTCTTCCCCAGCCACGGCCAGACCTGCCACACGTACTGCACCTACTGTTTCCGGTGGCCGCAGTTTGCGGGCATCGACGACCTGAAGTTCGCCAGCCGGCAGACCGAAATGCTCGTCGCCTACCTCAAGCAGCACCCCGAGGTGAGCAACGTGCTCTTCACCGGCGGCGACCCGATGGTGATGCGTGCAAGCCTCCTGCGCCGCTACCTCGAGCCGTTGCTCGATCCGGAACTCGAACACATCACCGCGATCCGCCTCGGCACGAAGGCCCCGGTCTGGTGGCCGTACCGCTTCGTCAACGACCCCGACTCCGACGATCTCCTCCGGCTCTTCGGCGCGGTGCGCGACGCCGGCAAGCACCTGGCGGTCATGGCCCACTACAGCCATCCCAACGAGCTGCGTACGCCGGTGGCGCAGCTGGCGCTGCGGCGTATCCAGAGCGCGGGAGCGGTGGTGCGCTGCCAGGCGCCGCTGGTCCGCCACGTCAACGACGATGCCGACACCTGGGCCGATCTCTGGCGCCTGCAGGTGCGCCTCGGGGCGATCCCGTACTACATGTTCGTCGAACGCGACACCGGGCCGAAAGGCTACTTCGAGGTCCCGCTGGCGCAGTGCTTCGAGATCTTCCAGCGTGCGTACCGGCGCGTGTCGGGCTTGGAGCGCACGGTGCGGGGGCCCTCGATGTCGGCCACGCCGGGCAAGGTGATCGTCAACGGCATTGCCGAGATCATGGGCGAGAAGGTCTTCGCCCTGCGTTTCGTGCAGGCGCGGGATCCCGACTGGGTCCGCCGTCCGTTCTACGCAAAGTTCGACGAGCGCGCGACCTGGCTCGATCAGCTCGAGCCGGCCTTCGGCGCGCGGGAGTTCTTCTTCGAACGGCGGCTGCGGGAGATGGCGACCGTGCAGCAGGCGCCAGCCTTCGGGCACCGTGTGGTGCCGCGGCGCAAGCTGACGGTCTTCGGCCATGTCGAATGGGAGTGAACGCCGCGGCGGAGCGGTCGCTCCAAGGCACCCGGGAGTTGGCCCCGCGCTGGCCCTCACGCCAAGCGCGGCGGGCAACTCGGCGTAGACGCGTGCCGGGGCGGGGCCTTACGGGGATGCGACAATGCGGATCGATCGGTGCAGAGAATGACCATTCTGCCGTATGGCAGAACACGACTTGGCACGATGGCCGCTAGACGGTCGCCTCAGGTTCTACCTCACGGGAGAATGTGCATCCGTGGAATCCGTGGCCCCAAGTTCATGTTGCTTGAGCGGAGGTGAGGGAGGGGGCGGATTTCCAAAGATTTCGGTTGAGAACGAGTCTCAGTCTGCCGATATACCCACCGTCATGTCGACCAACCCGACCGCCGATTGTCTGAAGACCCTCCCGCTGTGCCTGCTCGCCCCCGGCGCGCAGGCGGAGATCTTCCGCCTGGGCGGCAAGGACGCCATCAACCACCGCCTGCGCGAGCTGGGTTTCTGCGAGGCGGCCACCGTGAAGAAGATCTCGGGACGCCACACGGTGATGTGCGAGGTCTGCGGGACGAAACTGGCCATCAGCGCCGAGCTCGCGCAGCTGATCCACGTCCAGCCGCTGGCGGCGGCGGGCGCGGCGTGAGCCGCGGCGCCGGCGGCGTGCCGGGACACGCGCAGCGTGTGCGGCCCGACCCACGGCGGTGTTCCCGCGCAGCGTCCTCCTAAGCAACATGAACCTGAAACCACGGATTCAACGGATGAACACGCATCGTCCAGCGATCCATCCGTGCCAATCGGTGTTCTGCCGTATGGCAGAATGGTCCATCTCCGCCCCGAGCGTGATCCAGTGCTGCCTCCCTGCGAGGCCGTGCCCGGGCGCGCGTTTACGCTGACTTCAAAGACGCACCATGGCCGAGCCCGTCTTCGCCCTTGTCGGCAACCCCAACTGCGGGAAAACCACGCTGTTCAACGCGCTCACCGGGTTGCGCCAGAAGGTGGGCAACTATCCGGGCGTGACGGTCGAAAAGAAGGTGGGCGAGTGCTTCTCCCAGCACGGGAAGCGGATGCGCCTGATCGATCTGCCCGGCGCCTACAGCCTGTCTGCGCGTTCGCCCGACGAGGCGGTGCTGCGCGATGTGCTGCTCGGCCGCCGCACCGACACGCCGCGGCCCGACCGCATCGTGTGCATCGTCGACGCGGCCAACCTCGAGCGGAACCTCTACTTCGCCTCGCAGATCCTCGACCTCGGGCTGCCGGCGATCGTCGTGCTGAACATGATGGACGCGGCGGTGCAGGCGGGGGTGAAGATCGACGTGCCGGCGCTTTCGCGCCGACTCGGCGTCCCCGTGATTCCCTGCCAAGCGAACACCGGCGCCGGTTTGCTCGAGCTGCGGGTGGCGATGAGTCGGAGCGATTTGGCCCCGCCGGCGCGCGTGTTCTGGCAGTTGCCGGGCGATTTGGCCCCGGCGGTCGACGAGCTGGCCGCGACGTTGCACCGGAGCGGTCGCAGCAATGCGGCGACCGCGCGCGCGGAGGCGTTGCTGCTGCTGGGCGATCGGGAGACGCTCGCCGCGGCCGGCCTGGTTTTTGCGCCGGAAGCGTTGCCGATCGTGGAACGGTGGGAGCGGCACTGGCGGGCAGCGGGCAAGGACTGGCGAGGGGCGCTGGTCGCCGCCCGGTACGGCGCCGCGCGTGCCCTCGTACGCGAGGTGGTGCAGCGGAGCAAGGCGCCGGCCGGCCCGTCGACCACGGACCGTGTCGACGCGGTGGTGGTGCATCCGGTCTGGGGCTGGGTCACGCTCGGGGCCGTGATGGCCGCGATGTTCCTCTCGATCTTCACCCTGGCCGAGTACCCGATGGGATGGATCGACAGCGGCGTCGCCTGGCTGGCCGGGGCGGCGCGCACGGCGCTGCCCGCCGGCGATTTCCGCGACCTCCTGGCCGACGGCATCATCGCCGGCGTGGGCGGCATCCTCGTCTTCCTGCCGCAGATCCTGATCCTGTTCTTCTTCATCGGACTGCTGGAGCAGACCGGCTACATGGCGCGGGCGGCCTTCATGATGGATCGGCTGATGAGCCGAGTGGGGCTCGACGGGAAATCGTTCATCCCGCTCCTGAGCTCCTACGCGTGCGCGATCCCGGGGATCATGGCGACGCGCACGATCGAGTCGCGTCGCGACCGGCTGGCGACAATTCTGGTCGCGCCATTGATGACCTGCTCAGCGCGGCTGCCGGTGTACCTGCTGTTGATCGCGGCCCTTGTGCCCAACCAACGGGTGCCGGTCTGGACGAAGGTGGGGCTGATGCTGGCGATGTTCGTGCTCGGCACCGGGGCGGCGTTCCTGTTCGCCCGGTTGTTCAAACGCACGGTGCTGCGCGGCGCGGCCCCGCTGATGATCCTTGAACTGCCGCCGTTCCGCGTGCCGTCGTTGCGTTCCGTGGGTCTCCACATGCTGGAGCGCGCGTCGCTTTTCCTGCGCAAGGCGGGCACGGTGATTCTCGCAATCTCGATCGTGCTCTGGGCGATGACGAACTTTCCCCGCCTGCCGGGTGCGACGCCCGCCGAGCAGGTGGCGCATAGCTATGCCGGGCAGCTTGGCCACGTGATCGAACCGGCGATCCGGCCGCTCGGCTTCGACTGGCAGATCGGCGTGGGCCTGGTCACCTCGTTTGCCGCCCGCGAGGTGTTCGTGAGCTCGATGGCGGTGATCTTCAATGCCGACGACACGCGCGAGGATGCGGCGGTGCCGTTGCGCGACGCGCTGCGGGCGGCGCGGTGGCCGGACGGGCGGCCGCTGTTCACCCCGCTGGTCTGTTTCACCCTGATGGTCTTCTACGTGTTCGCGCTGCAGTGCGTGAGCACCATCGCGGTAGTCCGTCGCGAGACGGGGTCCTGGCGCTGGCCGGCGTTCCAGCTGGCCTACATGACGGCGACCGCGTGGCTGGTGTGCTTCGCCGTGCGGCATCTCGGGCTGGCGCTCGGGTTCCAGTGAACTGCGGCAACCGATCCCAGACGACAGAAGACAACGAAGGAAACGAAGAACGGACAGAATGATCCCATGAACGAAACGTGGCAGACGATTCTCGCTCTCGCTCTGGTGGCCGCGGCGCTGGGCTACCTGCTCTGGCGCTGGTTGCGACGCCGCGGAGAAAGCCCTTGTGCTCGCGGGGACTGCGGTTGTGGCAAGGCGGCGTTGCAGCCGCGCCGGAAATAAAAAACCGGCGACAAAGGTCGCCGGTCGGGGAAGCGAATCCGGGCTGAGCCTGCGCTCAGTTGTTGCTCGACGGCGGCGGGATCGTGGCCGAGGGCTTGGTCGGCGGCGGGGTCTTGGGCTGCTCATCGACGGAGGCGCGGATATCCTTTTCCGCATCCGCCGCGGCCTTCTTGAACTCGCTCACCGATTTGCCGATCCCACGCGCGAGGTCGGGCAGTCGTTTGGCGCCGAAAAGCAGGAGGATCACGAAACAGATGAGGATGATCTCGGGAGTGCCGAGGCCGAGAATCGCGAGCGCGGGATGGGAGGCGACCATGGGCGGCAAGCTAACCCCAAGGGTGGTCGAGTAAAGGGGGAAAGCCTGGGGGCGGGTCAGCGCTGCAGGCGGTCGAGGATCGCCACGAAATTGCGCAGCAGCGGCGATGGGTCGGCCCGATGCCACACGGCGTGGATGTCCAGCGGGTCGCAATCGGTGCCGAGCACGGCGATCGCCAACCGCGCCGGCGGGAGCAGCAAACGCGGGATGAGCGCCACGCCCATGCCGGCGGCGACCAGCCCGACGAGCGCGGGCGCCTGCGTCGCGACCGCCCGGCTGTACCGTGGCGTGAAACCGGCATTACGGCAGACCTGCAGCAGGAAGGTGCGGTAGCCCGCATCCGGTGTGTCGATGCTGATCCATTCGGAGTCGTGCAACTCGGCCAGGCGCACCGTGGGCCGTGCCGCCAGCGGGTGGTCGCGCGGCACGATGGCGACGAGCTCACTATGCAAGATCGGGCGCGAGGTGAGGTGGTCGTCCGGCCCGATCAGGTCGGTGGCGATGAAGCCGACATGAATCTTGTGGGCGTTGAGGGCCCTGAGCTGCTCGCCCATGGGCAGATCGCGCACGACGACCTCGACGCGCGGGTAGTTGCGCCGGTACTCCGCGATCGCTTCCGAGACGAGCGAGGCCGGAAGGCGCCAGTCCTGGCCGAGGCGCAGTTCGCCCTCGGCGCCATTGGCGACCTCCCGCACGGCGAGTGTGGCGAGGTCGACCAGTGCGAGGATCTTCTGGGTGTGGGCGAAGAACAACCGGCCGGCGTCGGTGAGGATGACGCGCTGCCGGTTGCGATCGAACAGCTTGGTGCCGAGCTCGTCTTCGAGTGCCTGGATCTGGCGGCTGAGCGCGGGCTGGGCCACCCGGAGCTTCTCGGCCGCGCGCGTGAAGTTCAGATTTTCCGCGACGGCGCTGAAGTAACGGAGGTGGCGGAGTTCCATGTGCCACCTACGCTACGGCGCCGAACCTGCCCGACAAGCCCGGCATGTGCACGTCGCTAGCGGACCAGCGCCATGCCGGCGCGCACCGTCTGCGAGTGCTTCTGGTAATCGCGCAGACTTTCACCGTATCCGTCAAAATACTGCACGAGGAGGAAGGTCTTGAAATCGAGCACGGCGATGCTCAATGGTACGGCCAAGTCGAGCTGTATGGTGGGATGGTCAAAATCCTTTCCGCAGTGGGTGGCAAGTGTGAGACTCACGCCGTCGCCGTACCCGAGGGCGACGCTGAACCGCCCGTAACCGCGATAGTCCTTCAGCCGCGGGTTGTCCTCCATCGCCCCCGCGTAGAACCAGAACTCCGGCATGAGCACCGCGTGCCAGCGTTCGGTGGGGCCCACGAGGAAGTACGTGCGGGCGAAGAACTGGTTGAGGCTGCGGGAACTCAGGCCGTCCCGGCCGTTCGACTCGTGGAGGAAGCCGGTTTGCAGGCCGAGGCCGTGGTAGAAGCCGGTCGCATCCTCGACCGGGGCGGCGATGGACTCGAAGAACAGTTCGGGGATATAGCTGGTGTCGTAGAAGGGGCTGGACGTGCCGTTGATATCCCACAGCGAGCGCTGAGTGTAACCGAACTGCAGGGTCTTGCGCGGCGGTCGGTCGGCATGTTTATCGAACTCGAGCAGCCGGTATTTCAGGCTGAACTGGAGCTTTGCAACCGGGTCGTCGGCTCCGTAGATAAAATACACGGGCTCGTGGGGGCCGAAACGTTCGGCGAAGTAGCGGTGCAGAATCGATTCGGTGTTGCTGGGCTCCAAGGCGCGGCGCGCTGGTGGCGTGTCGTGGGCGATCGGACTTCCGGCGGTCGGGCGTGCGGATTCGATCATGATCTGGAGTGCCGGTCCGGTTGGCGGCGTCACTGTGAGCATGACCGGCCCGTGGATTTCGGGCGGAAGCACGCAGTGCAGTGGAGTGAGCTTGAACCGGCCGGGATCGATGGTCGTGGAGCTGGAGATGGTCGTCGTCAGTTCCACACTTCTGGTCTGTCCGGCGAACGTCAGCGTTCCGGACAGATGGTCGGGGAGCGAGATCGGCACGGAGTCCGTGCCGGTGTTCAGTGCGACCAGCTGGAGTTCCGACGTCCCGTCCGATCTGGGTGGTGCCGGAGGGAGGAGACTAAAGGCGAGGCCTCCGGCGATGGCTAGGGGCGCGAGCAGGGCATGCGAGCCCAAGACTGCGAGGAGCGGACGTAGATACCAGGAACGAGGCATGGCGTGCGGGGACGTGGCTGGGTTGGGCGCAAGCAAACCCAAGTGCCCCAAGTGAGGACGCTGGGCGGAAGAGTGAACGAAAGGGCGGCCGGCGGTAGCCGCCGGCCGCACGGTAGCGGTTAGTGGTGCGGGTGGTGCTCGATCTCACCGCCGCCGCCGAGTACGGCGTAGAGCTGCACGCGGCTGGCGAGATCGGCGAGGCGCAGCGAGACGAGTCCTTGCTGCGCGGCGAAGAGCGAGCGCTGGGCGTCGAGCACGGCGAGGTAGCTGTCGACGCCTTTCTCGAAGCGGGCGGAGGCGAGGCGGTTGCTCTCGGCGAGCGCCTCGACGAGGCGTTGCTGGGAGGCGAACTGCTCGCCGATGGTGGCCCGGGTGGCGAGGGCATCGGCGACTTCGCGGAACGCGCTTTGGATGGCCTTCTCGTACTGGGCGACGGCCATCTTGCGCTGCACCTGGGCGGCGCGGTGCGCGGTCCAGGTGCGGGCGTCGAAGATCGGCATCGAGACGCTGGGGAGGAAGCTCCAGGTGCCGGTGCCGCCGTCGAAGAGGCCGGAGAGCTCCTTGCTGCCAGAGCCGATCGTGCCGGTGAGCGCAATACGCGGGAAGAAGGCGGCGCGGGCGGCGCCGATATCGGCGTTGGCGGCCTTGAGCGTGCCTTCGGCCTGCATGACATCGGGCCGGCTCAGGAGCACCGAGGATGGGAGGCCGGCGGCGACTTCGGCAAACGCGCCGACCTGCTCCAGCCCGGAGGGGCGGAGCGCGGCGGGCAGCGTGGTGCCGAGGAGCAGGTTGAGGGCGTTCTCGTCCTGGGCGACCTGTCGGGTGTATTGGGAGACGCTGCTGCGGGCAGTCTCGAGCGGGATCTGCGCCTGCCGCAGGTCGAGCGCGGTGGCGATGCCGGCGGCGTGTTGCTTGCTCACCAGCTCGTAGGATTTCTCCTGGGCGCGCAGCGTGCTCGTGGCCAGGGCGAGGTTGTCGCTGTCGGCGGCGAGGGCGAGGTAGGCGTTGGCGACGCCGGAGATCAGCAGCGTCTGCGCGCCGCGGCGGGCCTCCTTGGTGGCCAGATACTTTTCGAGGGCGGACTTGTTCAGGCTGCGCACGCGGCCGAAGAAATCGGCCTCCCAGGAGAAGACGCCGAGACTGACGCTGTAGCTCTCGGTGGTCCGGGGCCGGCCGGGTTCGGTGAGGTCGGCGGAGGCGCGTTGCTTGCCGCCGCTGCCGGAAACGGCGACGGACGGGAAGAGCGAGTCGCGCTGGATACCGTACATGGCGCGCGAGAGCTCGACGTTGAGCGCGGCGAGGCGGAGGTCGCGGTTGTTCTGGAGCGCGAGCTCGACGACCTGCCGCAGCTTGGCGTCGGCGATGAAGTCGCGCCAGGCGAGATCGGCTGCGGCGGGCGCAGCGGGGGATTGCCCCGGGGCTGCGGCATCGCCGGCGGGCCACTGCGCCGGGACTGGCGCGGTGGGGCGGCGATAGCTGGGAGCCAGGGTGCAGCCGGCGGCACCGACGGCGATGCCGCCGAGAAGGAGAAGAGGGAAACGGTTCATGTTATTTGTGCCCGGACGGGGTGGCGGTGGCGTGGGCTCTGGCCTGGCGCTGTTTGCCACGGCCGAAGTTTTTTTCGATCAGCACGTAGAAGAGCGGCGCGAAGAGGGTCACCAGGACGGTCGAGGTGATCACGCCGCCGACGACGGCGATACCGATGGCCTTCTGGGCGCCGGCGCCGGCGCCGCTGGCCATGGCCAGCGGCAGCACGCCGAAGCCGAAGGCGAGCGAGGTCATGAGGATCGGGCGCAGGCGGAGCTTGGCGCCTTCGAGCGTCGCCTCCGCGAGCCCCAGGCCTTCCTCGACGCGGTCCTTGGCGAACTGGACGATGAGGATGGCGTTCTTGGTGGCGAGGCCGAGCGTGGCGAGCAGGCCGATCTGGAAGTAGATGTCGTTGGGTTGGCCCAAGAGGCTGGAGGCGATGACGCCGCCGATGGCGCCCAGGGGCAGTGTCAGAAGAACGGCGACCGGGATCGGCCAGCTCTCGTAGAGGGCGGCGAGGCAGAGGAAGATGACGAAGACTGAGAAGGCGTAGAGCGGGCCGGTCTGGCCGGCGGCCTGGCGCTCCTGGTAGGAGAGGCCGGTCCAGTCCATGCCGACGCCCGCCGGCAGCTTGCGCACGAGGTTCTCCATCTCCTGCATCGCCTCGCCGGAACTGCGGCCGTGGACGGGCTCGCCGGTGATGTTGATGGAGGGGAAGCCGTTGAAACGTTCGAGGCGAGGGGAGCCGAAGGTCCAGTGCCCGGAGGCGAAGGACGAATACGGGACCATCTTGCCCGCGGTGTTGCGCACGTGGAGCTTCTCGAGGTCAGAGGGCAGCATGCGGTGCGGGGCATCGGCCTGGATGTAGACGCGTTTGACGCGGCCGCCCTGGATGAAGTCGTTGACGAAGGAACTGCCGAAGGCGGCGCCGATCGTGCTGTTGATGGAAGCGAGCGGCACCCCGAGGGCGCCGGCCTTGTCCCAATCCACGTCGATGCGGTACTCGGGCGTGTCCTCCTGGCCGTTGGGACGGACCTTGGTGAGGACGGGGCTCTGGGCGGCCATGCCGAGGAGTTGATTGCGGGCTTCCATGAGCTTGGCGTGGCCGAGGCCGCCGCGGTCGAGCAGCTGGAGATCGAAGCCCTTGCCGGTGCCGAGCTCCATGACGGAGGGCGGCGCGATGGCGAAGACCATGGCGTTGCGGATCTGCGAGAAGCGCATCATCGCGCGCCGGGCGATGGCGTCGACCTTGAGGTCGGCGCTGGTACGGAGCTCCCAGTCCTTGAGTTTGACGAAGGCCATGCCGTTGTTCTGGCCGGCGCCGGCAAAGCTCGAGCCGGCGATGGTGAAGGTGGATTCGACCGCGTCGGACTCGTTGTCACGGAAGTGTTGACGCACCTGATCCAAGACACCCTTGGTCTGCTCAAGGGTGGAGTTGGCCGGCAGGATGATCTGGGCGAACAGGATGCCCTGGTCTTCGTCGGGCAGGTAGCCGGTGGGCATGCGCTTGAAGAGGAGGCCCAGGGCGCCGACGATGACGGCGAAGATCACGACGTAGCGGAGCTTGTGCGTGAGCGTGCGGCCGACGATGGCGATGTACTTGTCGCGCAACCGCAGGAACGAGTGGTCGAACCAGAGGAAGAACGGCCGCAGAATCCTGAAGCCGGTCTCGGCGGCTTCATGCCCCTTCTCGACGGGCTTGAGCAACGAGGCGCAGAGCACCGGGGTGAGTACCAAGGCGACGACGACGGAGAGCAGCATCGAGGAGACGATGGTGATGGAGAACTGGCGGTAGATGACGCCGGTCGATCCAGCGAAGAAGGCCATCGGGCCGAACACCGCCGAGAGGACCAGACCGATGCCGATCAGCGCCGGGGTGATCTGGTCCATCGACTTACGGGTGGCCTCGAGGGGCGAGAGGCCTTCCTCGCTCATGATGCGCTCGACGTTCTCGACGACGACGATGGCGTCATCCACGAGCAGGCCGATGGCCAGCACCATGGCGAACATGGTGAGCATGTTGATGGAGAAGCCGAAGAGGCTGAGGATGGCGAACGTGCCGAGGAGCACCACCGGCACGGCGATGGTGGGGATCAGGGTCGCCCGCATGTTGCCCATGAACAGATACATCACGAGGAACACGAGGACGATGGCTTCGATGAGGGTCTTCATGACCTCGTGGATGGCGACGCGCACGAAGGGCGTGGTGTCGTAGGGATAAACCACCTGCACGCCGGCGGGGAAGAACTCGCTGAGCTCCTTCATCTTCGCGCGGACGGCATCGGCGGTGTCGAGCGCGTTGGCGCCGGCGGCCTGGCGGATGGCGAGGCCGGCGGAGGGCTTGCCGTTGTACTCGACGTCGGTGCCGTAGAACTCCGTGCCCAGTTCGGTGCGACCGATGTCGCTGACGCGCACGACGGAGCCGTCGGTGTTGGTGCGCAGCGGGATGGCGGCGAATTCCTCGGGCGTCTTGAGCATGCTCTGGACGATGATGGAGGCGTTGAGGCGCTGGCCGGGGACGGAGGGGGCGCCGCCGAACTGGCCGGCGGAGATCTCCGCGTTGTAGGTTTTCAACGCCGCGGCGATGTCGGCGAACGTCATGCTGTACTTGGTGAGCTTCTCGGGATCGATCCAGACGCGCATGGCGTACTGGCTGCCGAAGACCTCGACCTCGCCGACGCCGGGGACGCGGGAGACGACCTTCTCAAGATTCGATTTGGCGTAGTCGCGCAGGTCGTTGCCGTCCATCTTCCCGTCCTCGGAGATGAGGCCGACGATGATGAGGTAGTTGCGGGTGCTCTTGTTGACAGTGACGCCCTGGCTTTGGACGACCTCGGGCAGGCTGGCCATGGCGGACTGGAGCTTGTTCTGCACCTGGGCCCAGGCGATGTCGGGATCGGTGCCGGGGGCGAAGGTGAGCTCGACGCGGGTACCGCCGGCGGAGTCGCTGGTGGAGGAGAGGTACAGCATCTTGTCGAACCCGGTCATCTTCTGCTCGATGATCTGGGTGACGCTGTTCTCGACGGTCTCGGCGGAGGCGCCCGGGTAGGTTGCGGTGACGGCGATGGACGGCGGCGCGATGGGCGGGTACTGCGAGATCGGCAGGTTGACGATGGCCATGGTGCCGGCCGCCATCAGGATGATGGCGATGACCCAGGCGAAGACGGGCCGGTGGAGGAAGAAGCGTGATAACATGGTGCGTCTCCGTTATTTCGTGGCGGGGGCCGATTGGGCGGAGGCCGGCTGGGGGGCTTGGAAGGAGACTTCGCGCACGGGCATGCCGGGGCGGACCTTCTGCAGGCCTTCGACGACGAGGTGGTCGCCGGCGGCGATGCCGGAA
>ENA-UPSM01002934-UPSM01002934.1-activated-sludge-metagenome-genome-assembly--contig:-NODE-2934-length-19851-cov-4.819105_pt1 | contig 19851 bp, 14 predicted proteins | sample MGYA00238181_ERZ773283 | MGnify/ENA primary metagenome ERZ773283 (study PRJEB29023, sample SAMN05720199) | activated sludge metagenome | isolation source: Anaerobic digester | place: Japan...
CGCTTTGCTTTAATGCAAAAGGTTCTGTGCAATTAACTCCTTCAGGTGGTACTGCTCCATATACATTAAGTGGTGACGCAACTACTAATCTTTCAGCAGGTACTTATAATTACCTTGTTACCGACATTAAAGGATGTACAGCTTCTGCATCAGCAATAATTAATGCAGCACCTGTACAACTGGTGTTGAATGCAACTGTAACTCAACCAACATGCTTCGGAACAACCGGGTCGGTTCAATTGATCGCTACAGGTGGAACAGGGAATTATACTTATTCAAATACTCCAACCACAAGTTTATCGGGTGGTACATATAATTATCAAGTATCTGATGCTAACGGTTGCGTAGCTACGAAATCAGTTCTAATTAATAATGCACCTGCATTGTTAGTGGCTTCTGCTTCTGTAACTGCTCCTTCTTGTCTCAGCGGACAAGGTACAGTTCTTGTTTCGGCTGTTGGAGGATCAACTCCATATTCAGGTACAGGTTCATTTACAGTTAATGCTTCAACTGCATATTCATTTACTGTAACTGATAATAATGGATGTACTTCTACGGTAACAGGTGTAATGCCTAATGCAGTTCCTGTGTCGGTTAATGCCGGAGTAAACAAATCTATTTGTGCAGGATCTTATGTTACCTTAACAGCTACCGGAAATGCAGCAACATACTTCTGGACACCGGGCAATGTATATGGCGCTTCTATCTCTGTGCATCCTTCAGTTACTACTGTATATACTGTTCTTGCAACAAGTGCATCTGGTTGTACCGCTACATCAACTGTTACTGTTAATGTAACTAACTCACTTCCTGCTCAACCGGGCGCAATTAGCGGTCCTTCGAAAGGTGTTTGCAGTACCAATGGATTAGTGTATTCTATATCATCAGTAGTTGGTGCTACTTCATACCAATGGATTGTTCCAGCCGGCATGACGATCGTGAATGGCCAAGGAACAACATCAATTACAGTGAATGTTGGAACTATTGCCAGCAGCTGTGCTATTCAGGTAAGATCAGTTAATGGATGTGGAAAAAGTGAAGAGACGAAGTTGTATGTAACAGCGAAACCTCAAACACCAACTTCTATTGCAGGTCCGGTTAGCGGAGTTTGTCGCCAACAAAATGTTGTTTATACGATTGCTCCTGTAACAGGTGCTACAGGATATAATTGGTCAGTACCTGTGGGAGTAACAATTGTCTCCGGACAAGGTACTACATCAGCTACTTTGAAATTCACTAACTCATTTACAGGGTCAGGGACAGTATCAGTAGCTGCAGTAAATACATGCGGTAGCAGCAGTGCTCGTTGCTTAACAGTAGTTGCTAAACCGGCAACGCCAACTGTTATCAATGCTCCTGCATCGATTTGTAAAAATCAATCAGGGGTTGTGTTCAGCACGCCAGCAATAGCCGGAGCGACTACCTATAATTGGACATTCCCTTCAGGAGTTATTATTCAATCGGGTGCGAACACCAATACGGTAACTGTTAAATTCGGAACGAAAGCCGGCACGGTAAAAGTTGCAGCCGCTAATGCTTGCGGTTCGAACTCATATAAATCAATTTCTGTAGCATTCTCTTGCAGAGAGGCAAATCCGGATCTTGCAGCAGAATCATATAAGCTTAACGTATTCCCTAACCCTACGAAAGGTTTAGTAAACGTAGAGTTTAACGCAGATGGCGATGAGCAAGGAACATTGAAGGTATTAGACTTCACAGGACATGTCCTATTGTCAAATAAGGTCGATGTAAGCGAAGGCGGAAATAATTTTGAAGTGGATCTTTCAGGAATCGCTTCAGGAATTTACATGGTAGTGCTTGAAACTTCGGCGCACCCTGCATCGTTTATGCGAATATTAAAAGATTAAAATAGAACGAATGTTAAATATTGGATGGCGGCATAATTATTTATGCCGCCATCTTTGTTTTTGACTGTATATTTGCCTCCGTATTGAAATCATTATTAAGTTTGTTTGATAATTCCGATATTAGCGTTTATGAATTTTAATCTGAAAGGTCTCCTTTGTTGCCTCTTGCTCACCCTTGTTACCCTTATCGGGCTGGGACAAGATCGACAGATCGACAGTATAAAATCGGTAATTAGCAAGGCGAAAGAGGACTCTAATAAAGTAAACTCATTACTCTTGTTAAGCAAGAAGTACTTTAACGAAGAACCGAATGAGGCTATTAACGTAGCTTCTCGCGCCCGCGTTCTTGCTGAAAAAATCGGATTTAAAAGAGGAGAGGCTTACGCTTTGAAAAATATCGGTATCGGCTATTACATGCAAGGGAAATACCTCGAGACTTTCGATTATTGGAATCAGTCGATGGTGTATTTCGATTCTGTTGGTGATCGTCAAGGTGTCGCGAACATCTTGAGTAATATCGGCTCCGTTTATTTCGATCAGGGTGATGATGCCAATGCCCTCGAAAACTACCTCAAGTCACTTAAAATATCAGAAGAGATCGGTGATAAGTTGCGTATAGCTACCGCCTTAGGAAATATCGGTAATGTGTACTTGAACAAAAAAGCTACGCTCGATAAAGCCTTAACATTTTACTTACGTGCATTGCCAATCAGCGAGGAAATCGGCGATCAAAACATCGTTGGTACTACTACTGTAGGTATCGGTGAGGTGTATTTTAAAAAGGAAAATTACGATTCAGCGCTATTCTATTTTAATAAGTCTCTCGTAGCTTATCAAGGTACCGAGGCCGTTCCTTATTCGTTGAATCAAATCGGACGCGTGTATACCAAGCGTAAGAATTATGAATTGGCTGTAAAGAACCATTTGCAGGCTTATGAGCTAGGCAAGAAACTCGATGCTAAATTGGATATGATCCAGTCCTTATTAGGCTTAGGAGTAGCGTATGAAGCTTCCGGTGAGTATAAAAAGGCTATCGTGGCATACCGCGAATCAGAGAGCTTGTCGCTGGAGATTGGATCGAAGGGTGATGAACTCAAAGAAACTTATCAGGGATTAGCATCTTCGTTTGCTACGTTGAAAGATTATAGCAATGCGTTTAAATATCAATCGCTCTTAACGGGATTGAAAGATACTTTGTATAACGTTGCAACAGATAAGAAATTAGCCAGCCTACAATTCGATTTCGATATTCAAAAGAAGCAAGGACAAATTGATTTGCTTACGAAAGATCAGGAGTTGAAAGAGAAAGAAATCAGCCGACAAAAATTAGTGCGTAACGGATTCATCGGTGGATTCGCTGTCGTGTTAATCTTTGGAGGAGTTGTATTTAAACAGCGTAATAAAATTGCCAGCGAGAAAAAACGTAGTGATGAGTTATTGCTGAATATCCTTCCGGAAGAAACCGCAGAAGAGTTAAAAGCTACAGGAACCGCCAAAGCAAAAAGCTTTGAAATGGTGACCGTCCTATTTACCGACTTCAAGAATTTTACGTTAGCAAGTGAGATCCTAACGGCCGAAGAATTAGTAGAAGAAATTAACCATTGCTTCTCTGAATTCGATCGTATCATTTCTAAATACCATATCGAAAAAATTAAGACCATCGGTGATGCATATATGTGCGCCGGCGGACTACCAATCGCCAATACTACTAATCCAATTGATGTAATTCACGCGGGACTAGAGATGGTAGATTTTATTGCACGCAATAAAGCCGATCGTCAAGCAAAAGGACAACCGTTTTTTGAATTGCGACTCGGAATTCATACCGGTCCTGTAGTAGCGGGAATTGTAGGTATTAAAAAGTTCGCCTACGATATTTGGGGCGATACTGTTAATACGGCATCACGTATGGAAAGTAGTGGTGAAGTAGGACGTGTAAACATTTCAGGCACCACCTACGAAATCGTAAAAGATCATTTCAATTGCATCCACAGAGGTAAAATCGAAGCCAAAAACAAAGGGCAAATTGATATGTACTTTGTTGAATCCGCGAAAGTTAGTTGCATTTAGTTTTGACATGTAATTTAATAATGAAAATCATTGCTTCCGAAAAATTACGAAAAGAAAAGAATTGAAAAGCTATTAACATTGTGCCAGAATTGCTGATACTACGAAAGATGGTAGTTTGTTAAATTAGATAATAGATTATAGTGCATCACTTCCGTGGATATATTATAATTGCAGAAACGTAATTCTATTAAGACTGTGCAACCTTGTTATGATAGCGTCAAACGCTCCTAATTTTTACAGCGCTTTTAGAATAAAATAACGACAATTATGCTCACAAGAAGCCAAAACATATTCTGTCCAGCAAAAAAATGACAGCATTGCTTTCACTTTGTTATTTTCGCTGTTTAAAGTTGGCACTTCTCCTATCGGCCTTGAAAATTTTGAATTATTTGGCGATTGGGTCAATGTCAATTTTTTAGGCAATGGTTTGTGTTTCTATGTTTGGACTTTATTTTTGTTTCACAAACTTCGTGGCATTTATCCTCTGCTTACTACAATTCCAGAGGCTTTTAGTTTACTAGGCTTTCATTTAAATGAAGGCGAGCAATAGATTTAATTATTGTTTGCAGGAAAGCGTGGACTTTTAATGGCAGCACGTTGGTATTACTATAGAAATAACCTTCAGAGCACGTGCGATTCTTGCAAAGGGATAGACTGAAAGAAGGTTGAATTTGAAAATAAAATCATTCGTCCAAACTGTTGATACAATTTTTTTAAATATGCATTTAGATACTTGCCAGTTTTTAAATGAGTGTGAAAATTGTAAATCAATTCGTAATGTAAAGCAAGGTTACTGTTGTGTTTATTGCAGTTGCGGTACTATAAAATGTCCTTCCATAGAAATAGGAAAAGATTGTTGCAGATGAGCGAAATTAAAGTGACATTGAACAAACTTTCTGCCAACATGGAAGGAAACTACTACGTGGCAAGAGAAGAACGAACTATTAATATAAGGATAGTGATATAAAAGAAGAATTTGTTTGGTATTCAAATTGTGCTTGTATCAACGTTTTTCTGGCAACAAATTGAAGTACTTTTGCACTTTTTTTTATTTAGTTAATTCCAACTTCGTTAGCACCATGACGGAGAAAACATAAGATAGCTTGATTTAGTTCAGCAACTTAACAACCAGAATAGTTCCTATTTTGGTAATAAACCAATTTTAGCAAATTATCGTCGTAATTATCTATTAAGTCATTCCCTAAATTTACCGTATTCATGTTGTATAATACCAATAAAATACTGTATTAATCGTATTGTTTATGGATTATGTCAATAAAAAGTTGTATTAGTAGTGTAAAACAATAGTTTTTCTTTTTAAAATTGTTTTGATTGAAAAATTGTTTTAGTTTTGAGGAAATGAAAAAAGCAACCGCATTTTTTTTAACATTAGTATTTCTGATATCAAATTCAGGAATGGCGGTAAATATTCATTGGTGTGGAGGTAAGATTTCTTCAATTATTTTTAATATTAGCAAAACTCCAACTTGCAAATGTGGCGTCAAAGTAATGAAGCCAAAGTGTTGTAAGGAAAAAACTGTAACCTTAAAAGGGAGTGAACAGCTTTTAAAGACTTCAAACACAGCTTTTAAGCCTGACTTACATCAAAGTGACTTGACTTTTCAAAAGAATTTCGAAGGCCTTTTTTTAGTACGGGAAACAAACTTGGGAATGGATTATTGTGGTCCGTTACTCTTTAAATCCAAAGTGCCAATATATATATTGGCTAGAGAAATCCTAATTTGATTTTTTAGTTATTTAGCCGTCAAATTTGAACGGCTGGTGTTGTTGATGTAAATTATATCAACAACACCAGCTCGTATATATTTTATTGTATACATTATAATTTATTAAAATCTCTAAACCAATGAAAAAGCAAATTTTGATCATAGTATTTACACTATCAATCACATTAATTAAAGCACAAATTCCCAATTTTAGTTTCGAAAATTGGAATAATATGGGGAATTATGAAAACCCATTACAATGGGCAACAATGAATAATACAAGTGCTTCAATAGGTATATTTACCGCTACAAAGGCAACCCCTGGTAACCCAGGTGCTGCATTTTTAAAACTAACTTCAAAGACTACCCCAAGTGGAGTTCTAAATGGAATAGCAGTGAGCGGTGAATTGGATTCAATAACTATGCAGCCGAAATCCGGCTTTGCATTTAATATGCGCCCTGCAAGCTTTACAGGGAAATGGCAGCATATGATTTATGGGAGCAGTCAAGGCTCAATAAGTGCAACACTTACAAGATGGGATTCATCAATGGGGATGCGAGTTATTGTAGCGACAGCAAACCAAACATTGTCAGGAATGGCAATGAGCTGGGCAAATTTCTCAATTAATTTTAATTATCAAGATGGTAATAATCCTGATACCTGCATAATATTCATGAAGGCGAGTGGAAGTGCTCCAACAAATTTAGATTATTTATGGGTAGATAATTTAGGATTTTCTGGGACAGTCACAGGGATTAATGGAATAGCTCCATTTTTAAATAATATTTCTGTTTTCCCTAATCCAACTTCAAATATACTTTCAATCGATTTAGATATGAAGCTGCCTTTACAAACAACTATTGAGATGTTTGATTGTCATGGTAGGGTCGTTATCGAAAAAAAAATAGGATTAATTAGTAAATTAAATACAGTGACGCTTGATTTAGCAGACGTAGCGAGTGGTAATTATTATATTAAAATAAGTACTGAATTAGGGGCCGAAAGAAAAAGTATAATAGTTGAAAGGAAATAATAATCAAAATAGCATCGTAAGTTCAATTGGATATCCACAACGCAATTTAATAAGAATTCAAAAAAGGCGTAATTAGTAATATCAGAGTGTAATTAACTTCACCAAATAAAAAATAAAATGAGGACACGTTTCATATTGTTGATATTAATTGTGACTTGGCAATGTAAAGCACAATCACCACTAATTATCCCTGATACATTAGTAGGACCCAATTATAATTTAACTATGCATTTAGATAGTGTGCAATTTTTTTCGAACGGTCCTAAGTCTATTACACTCGGATATAACTCGAATCACTACTTAGGACCTACATTAATTTTGAATAAAGGAGCGAGTGTTAATATAACAGTTAATAATCAAATATCTGATACAACAACTGTCCATTGGCATGGACTTCATGTGCCTTCAAAATGGGATGGTGGGCCGCATACACCAATTCTCAGTGGTACGACTTGGAATCCTCAATTTCAAGTGAAAGATAACGCAGCAACCTATTGGTATCACCCGCACCTTCATGAAAAAACTGCATTGCAAGCAATTAAAGGTGCAGCTGGATTAATTATTGTGCGTGATAGTATTGAAGCACAACTTATTCTGCCAAGAAAGTATGGTATTGACGACATTCCGTTAATTGTGCAATGTCAGCAATTTGACAGTTTAAATCAAGCATTGCCATTGGGGATGCAGGATAGTACATTATTAGTAAATGGAACGAGAACAAACAATGGGAATATAGCATACTTAGATTTGCCAGCTCAAATTGTTAGATTAAGAATATTAAATGCCTCAGGAGAAAGAGTATTTAATTTTGGTTTTAGCGGAAATAAAAATTTTTATCAAATAGCTTCAGATGGGGGACTACTTAATGCTCCATTCGATACAACTAGATTGCGATTAGGCCCTGGAGAACGTGCTGAAATCCTGATTTCATTTATTGGAATGACTGGTCAAAGTATAAGTTTAATGTCATATGCTTCAGAAATTCCTATGGGAACTCAAGGAGGACCAACTATGCCCATGATTGGAGGTCCTCCAATGGATAGCCCATTAAATGGTGTTGATTTTAATGTACTAGATATTAATGTAGTATCTCCAACTGCAAATCCTATATTAACTATTCCAACCTCACTTGTTGTAAATATACCATATTTGGAAAGTCAATCGAATACGGCGCGAAAAATTGACTTTACTGCAGCTTCAGATACAATAATGGATGGCCCTTTTTATTTCAATGATAGCACATTTAATATGATGCGTATAGATTATATTATACCACTAAATAGTATAGAAGTATGGACATTAGTAAATAAAACAATGGTAGCCCATCCATTTCATTTACATGATGAGCAGTTTTACATATTGGATCGAAATGGAATGCCTCCACCACCATCTGAACAAGGTAGAAAAGATGTGGTACTTGTTGCCCCTGGAGATTCCGTGCGAATTATAGCGAAGTTTACTGAGTATACTGATTCTTTAATACCATATATGTATCATTGCCATATTTTAATGCATGAAGACGCTGGAATGATGGGTCAATTTATAGTAAGTTCGTCTCCTGTGGGTATTGCGGATTTATTTGAGCAGTATCAATTTGAGCTGTATCCCAATCCTGCAACGGTCGAACTTAACATTAAAGCAGAACCAAATGTGGAATTTTCAATTGAAATATTTAATCTGCTTGGAGAAAGAGTTTTTTATTCAAGCAAAAGACAAATTAAAATTCCAACTTTGCAATTTGAGAGTGGGCTTTATATTGTGAAAATAACTTCTAATAAAAATACATTTATAAAGAAAATAATTAAGCAATAATCGAATGTCGGTAATTGAAAAAACATGAATTGAATTATTTTCGATGAAATTCGCAAATATAAAATTTTGTTTATTCATTTTTAGCCGGGTAAATTATCAGCAAGAAATTATTTCTAACCAGTTTAGAATCTCCAAACAAATATACTTAATATGACAAAGAAATTCATCATAAATTTAGTTTTAATTTTGTCGCAGTGTTTTTTACAAACTCATGCACAAAATTTGATTTCAATCCCTGATACTCTATCTGGCAATATTATTAACCTTGAAATTGCAGATAGTTCACATCAGTTTTTTAATGGTATTAATACTTCGACAATTGGCTACAATGGAAGTTACCTTGGCCCTACCATAATTCTTAATAAAGGCCAAAACGTAACTATGAATTTAGCAAATATGTTGAGCGATACGACTACAACACATTGGCATGGTTTGCATGTAGCTCCTTCAAATGATGGAAGCCCGCACTCACCAATTTTACCAAGTCAAATATGGAGTCCTTCCTTCATTGTTTTGGACAATGCAGCGACATATTGGTATCATCCTCATTTACATGGAAAAACTTTAAGGCAAGTTGTAAAAGGGGCAGCTGGGTTAATAATAGTTCGTGATATTGTTGAATCGTCCTTACAATTGCCAAGAACATATGGTATTGATGATATTCCGTTGGTATGTCAATTTCAGCATATTGATAGCGTTACTAAACAAATTATTCTTAATGATGAATTGGACAATATTACTATGGTTAATGGAACAATAAATCCAATGGTAAATATACCGGCTCAAATAGTAAGACTTAGAATTTTGAATGCCAGTAGTCACCGTGTATTGCAACTAGGATTTAATGATGGAAGAACATTTTGGCAAATTACAAGTGATGACGGTTTATTAGATATTCCTGTGCCTTTGACAAGGTTAAGATTAGGAAGTGGTGAAAGAGCTGAAATTTTAGTAAATTTTAATGGACAAACTGGAAATACTTTTTACTTAAATCAATATGGAAATGAATTGCCGCAGGGATTTCCTGGCGGACCCGCAATGATGGGGAGTCCAATCGGTCCATTTGATAACATTACTTTTAATTTTCTCCAAATTAATGTTGTACCAGCAACTATAAATCCAATCACATCTATTCCAAATGTCCTTACGACGAATAATATTTGGACAACAAGTGGAGCCTCTACAATGAATTTTAATATTCAAGGTTCGCCTGCTATGAGCATGACCAATTTTACGATAAATGGTGTGAAGTATGACGAGAACATCAATAATTTTTCAAAAAATTTAAATGATGTAATGATTTGGAATATTACTAATCAAAGTATGATGGCACATCCATTTCATATACACGGTAATCATTTTTTCATTACTAGTTATAATGGTTCTATACCACCTGCAAATTTGCAAGGACGAAAGGACGTGGTTCTTTTGGGGCCAAATGGTGGTTCTGCTACTCTTGTAACAAAATACGAAGATTTTTCGGATTCAATAATGCCTTACATGTATCATTGTCATATTCTTAGTCATGAAGACAATGGAATGATGGGTCAATTTATTGTTAATCCATTGGCTACTGGAATTTCTGATGAAGCTTTTAATGTGACTGCGGGTGTATTTCCTAATCCAACTAACAATGGGTGGAATATCACTGGTGAATGTACTGAAAAAATAATATATGTAAAAATTATGAATAGCCTTGGGCAAGAAATTTACAAAGACGAAATCGAAACTTACAATAATAAATTCCAATCTAATATTTCTTCTAATGAGCTAAAAGGAAAGGTGTTCTTTTTGAATTTCAAAACAGAACATGAAAGTCATACAATGAAGCTTATGAAAAAGTAGATTATTCAATTTATTTATTGTATAATTTGCAAGTACTGATTGTAGATAATGGGTAGAACCTAAATTCTTTTTCAATGCTTCCCATTTTAAAAGATTGTATTGGTCTAGTTTTGTTTAGGATCAATTCGAAATGCGAATATTATCAATTAACTGTGGTGATGAAAGTTGAAAATCCTAATAGTAGAATTACGATCCATACTTGAAGACTTATAATTCTCAAATGAAAAAAAATGAAGATAATTCCAATAACTAAATCTCTTATTAGTATTTGAATAATAATAGGGTTTCAAAATTCTCTTTTTTTGTTTTGCATTATTTATGAGATTGTTAAGAGTAATATGTAATTATGAAAAAAAATATTTTGACAAATGATAAAATATGTTAAGTGGTTTTTTAAGAAATGCAATGTATTGACAAAAGGAAGAAAGCACGAAGTGTCTTGTGTAAATTGTATTCAGCAATTTCGAATTGTTGAATATTCAAGTGTTGATGAATTGATTGAACTAAAATATGTACTGCTTGAAAATCCTAAAATTGTGAAAGTTGAATATTTTTTGGCAACTAAAAAACTTATTGTATCGTCTTGTTATGGAATCAATATTAAGTATTTACAGTATTGTGCAAAGGGCTGCAAAGGGAATTTAATTATTGAGATTGATTGGTGAATAAAATCGAATGTGTAGGTTATTATGAAGTGAAATTGAATTCGAATGAAAAACAGACAAATGAGATGGAGACAAATAATAGAATAAAAAAAATTGAATATGCGGCTAAACAAGTTGGGCCAGGTGTGTTTTATTCGACTATAGTAGTCGTCGCTTCATTTCTTCCAGTGTTTTTGCTTACTGGAATTGAAGGGAAATTATTTCATCCATTGGCTTGGACTAAGACATTCATCCTTGTAATTGATGCCTTCTTGGCAATTACACTTACTCCTGTTTTAATTTCATTCTTCCTGAAAGGGAAATTAAAGTCCGAAAGTTCAAACCCTGTAACCCGTACTCTCAAAAATATTTATACACCTTTAATAACATGGTGCCTACTTTGGCGCAAAACTGTTCTTGCAATAAATTTTATTGCGCTTGCAATTGGTGTGGTGATGATGTTTCGAATGGGCACTGAATTTATGCCTCCGCTTGATGAAGGTTCCATTCTGTTTATGCCGGTTACACTGCCCGATGTTTCAAACTCAGAAGTGAAACGCATTTTGCAGGTGCAGGATAAAATTATCAAGTCAGTGCCCGAAGTTTCAAATGTGCTAGGCAAAGCAGGACGAGCAAACACAGCTACAGATAATTCTCCAATCAGTATGATTGAAACTATCATTTTGCTCAAGCCACATTCGCAGTGGCGAGAAGGGTTAACAAAGGATGATATCATCAACGAACTCAATGCAAAACTCCAGATCCCTGGGGTGGTGAATGGTTTCACGCAACCTATCATTAACCGTATCAACATGCTTTCCACAGGCATAAGGACAGATGTTGGCTTGAAAATTTATGGTCAGAATATTGACAGCATTTACAGCCTTGCCACGCAAATGAAAAACGAATTACAAGGCGTGAACGGGATTAAAGATATATATGTTGAACCTATAACCGGAGGCAGATACGTTGACATCACGGTAAGAAAAAATGATATTGGAAAATACGGCTTAAGCGTTGATGATGTGAACATGTATGTGGAAACAGCTTTAGGCGGTATGAACCTCACCACAACCATCGAAGGTCGTGAACGATTCACGGTCAATGCCCGATTTGCACAGGATTACCGGAATAGCCTCGAAGCTATTAATCAAATTACGGTTAAGACCATGAATTACGGAACCATTCCACTTTCTGCTGTTGCTGATGTTTCTATTTCAGAAGGACCACCAATGATAAATTCCGAAAATGCCATGCTGCGTGGAACCGTTTTATTCAATGTGCGCGACCGTGATTTAGGCAGCACAGTTAAAGAAGCACAAAACAAGCTGAACAAAATGTTTTCAAAACTTCCAAAAGGTTATTCGCTCGAATGGAGCGGTCAGTGGGAAAATCAAATTCGCGCAAACAAAACATTATCGCTCATTATGCCAATTGTTTTGCTTATCATTTTTATGGTTTTGTATTTCACGTACAAGTCCCTGAAAGAAGCATTGCTTACCATGATAACAGTTCCGTTTGCTTTGATTGGCGGGGTTTACATGGTTTATTTTTATGGAGTGAATTTATCAGTTGCTGTCGCTGTTGGCTTTATAGCATTGTTTGGTGTAGCTGTAGAAACAGCCATGCTGATGATGATTTACTTAAATGAATACATGGAAAAATTAGTGGCGGACAAAGGCAATTCAGCAGCAACAATTACTAAAGATGATTTACGCAAATACATTAAAGATGGTGCTGTGCAACGCCTGCGACCTAAGTTGATGACGGTTTCCGTTTCACTCTTTGGTTTAATTCCAATTCTTTGGTCAACCGGTACAGGCAGCGATGTAATGCTCCCTATAACCATTCCTTTAATTGGTGGTGTGCTTACATCAACAGTTTATGTCTTGCTCGTTACTCCGGTAATTTACGAAATGGTAAAAGAAAGAGAATTGAAAAAACACGGGAAAATAATACTCCCTGGTCGCAATGAAGAAATGTAAATACATATTGATATTTTTTATCTGGATTGGTTCAATTCAGGTACAGGCGCAAGTCCTTCCACTTGATACGGTACTGAATCGTATCGAACAAAATAACCCGATGCTTAAAATGTATCAGGAACAAATTAATGCCGTTAACAATTATTCGCAAATGGCTAAAAGCTGGATGCCGCCAACACTTTCTACCGGTCCTTATCAGGCGCCCTATAAAAATTTCAATGAAGGTATGTGGATGATAACCGGAGAACAATTGATTCCCAATCCATCTAAACAGAAAGCAAATTACAATTACATGAATGGCATGGCATCGGTCGAACAACAAGGCAGGAGTGTAAAGCGCAACGAAATGTTTGCAATGGCAAAACAGAACTATTTTGATTGGATTGTTTTGCAAAAAAAATATTCGGTACTGGTGCAAACCGATAGCTTGTTGAATTACATGGTGGAGGTGGCGCAGCTTCGTTACAAATACAACAAAGAAAAACTCAGCAACATTTATAAAGTACAAGCTGATTTGTACGAACTGCGAAATATGGAAACCATGTTGCTCAGCGATATGAAAATGAAAAATGTGGAACTCAACACATTAATGAACCTTGATAAATCAGATGTGTTTGATTTGGACACAAATATCCTTCCGCGAAATTATGAATTGCTGTTGCCCGATACCGCTGCAATTGTGGCATCACGCAGTGATATAAAACAATTTGATGCAAACATCGTACTGCTGCAATCGCAGCAGCAATACGAAAAGTCAAAACGCTTGCCTGATTTCGGTGTGTCATACACACACATGCAAACGCTTAATGGAATGCCCAATCAGTTTTCTGCTATGGGTTCTGTTACTATTCCAATTGCTCCCTGGTCTGCTAAAGAATATAAATCAACCATCAGAGGTCTGGATAATGCTGCCAATGCCATTACTTATCAGAAGCAGGCACTTATTAACGAAACAGTTGGGATGATTGCTTCGCTCCAAACACAAATTCAGGCAGCAAAAAAACAAATAAAAAATTTTGATGAAAATATAATTCCGAGTTACTACAAAAGCTATCAGGCTTCAATGCTTGCTTACCAGCAAAACACCGAAGATTTATTTATAGTACTTGATGGATTGAAAATGTATAGAATGGCACAAATGAATTCGTTAGATCAGTTGAACACTTTATTGAAATTACAAGTGGATTATGAAAAGGAAATGGAAATACGATAGTCAATTTGCAAGGGGCAAGTGGCAAGTGTCTTTCGGTATTTTGCTTACTGTTTATTGCTTATTGTTTATTGCCGGTTGGTCTTGCAACAACAAAGATGAACACAAACACATCCCAACTAATAAAACGGATGATTTGGATGGGCTGGTGCAACCTGCCAATCAAACTGTATTCAGCGAGATAAAAACAATTTCACTAGGTCAGCAAACCATAACGCCAATGTTAAACGCAACTGGTGTAATTTCTTACGACCCGCGCTTACTAAATAACATTAGTGTGCGTTTTAGTGGTCGCATCGAAAAACTATATGTGCGTTTCAACTTCGAAAGTGTATCAAAAGGACAGCGCATCATGGACATTTACAGCCCTGAAATTTTAACCGAACAACAGAATCTGATTTATCTTTTGAATAATTCTTTAGGTAGTGCAACACTTGTAAATGAATCCAAACAAAAACTGCAATTGCTTGGATTAACAGATATGCAACTCAAACAAATTGAAAAAACGAAACAAGCAATAAATCCGATTCCGGTTTACAGTTTGTACAGCGGTCACATTCATGATATTGGATTAAGTAATGGGGTTACTTCAAATGCTTCAATGAGTTCAGGTATGAGTGGCAATGCAACATCGTCCTCATCACAGGTGCAAATTGAAAACCTGCCAAGCTCGCAAACGGCTGCCCTTTCCATCAAAGAAGGAATGTATGTGCAAAGTGGTCAATCAGTTTTTGCTGTTTATAATATTGATAAGGTTTGGGCAGTGTTAAATATTTTTCCTCAGGATGCAGTTTTAATAAATGTTGGTGACAAAGTTTTCATTTCAGCAGAGACAAATCCGGCTCATTTGATTGACGCTGCAATAAACTACATGGAACCTGTTGCCGGGCAAAATGCCTCTGCAATAAAGGCAAGAGTGTATTTGCAAAACGAAGAAGAACATCATTTAAAAATAGGAACTTTAATTACTGCAAAAATTAACGCTAAAGAAATTAGTGGTTTATGGTTACCAAGAAAAGCAGTAGTCAACTTAGGACAAAAACAAATTGTGTTTCTGAAAAATGAAAATCATTTTACAGCAACCCAGGTTCAATCCGGATTTGTAAATGATAGTCTCATTCAAATTGTAAATGGTTTAAAGGGCAATGAGCAGCTTGCGGCTAATGCTCAATACTTAGTGGACAGCGAAAGTTTTATAAAACTATCCGATGCAAAATAACAACAGATTAAATATCGCAATAGCCTTGCTGATGATTATTTCATCTGCAATTTTTTCATCTTGTAAGAAACATGATAATCATGCTGACATGGCTGGTGCTGATGAATATTACACCTGTTCAATGGATCCGCAGGTGATAGAAAACAAGGCTGGCAATTGTCCTATCTGCCACATGAAATTAATTAAGGTTAAAAAGAACAACCTCAAAGCAGGTCAAATTCAACTTAGTAAACAACAGATTAAATTAGCAAACATAACGGTGGACACGTTGCTACCTCACGAATTGGCAAAGGAAATTATTCTTACAGGAAAGATAACTCTTGACCAGAACTTATCAGAAGCAATCAGTGTAAGGGTACAGGGCAGGATTGAAAAACTATTTATAAAAAATGTGGGCGATTTCATTAGAAAAGGACAATTGCTTTATGAAATCTACAGCGAAGATTTAAATTCCGTTCAACAGGAATACATTTTGGCTGTTCAAAAATCCCCTCCTTTGGAGGGGTTTAGGGAGGCTTCTAAAAACAAACTCCTGCTTTATGGAATGAGCGAATCGCAAATCAATCAAATCAAAACTTCAAAAAATGTTATTCAAACAATTCCTGTTTACGCAAATTCCGAAGGTTATGTAAGTGAAATTTCAGCAACCGAAGGAAGTTATGTTTCTGCAGGTGCAACAATTTTCCGCATCACTTCACAGAACGCACTTTGGGTAGAAGCACAGGTTTACCTGCCTTATTTACCTTATTTAAAAATTGGGACCGAAGCTAACTTTGGTATTCCTGCAGCCAGCGATAAACTTTTTACAGGTAATGTAATTTTTATTGACCCGCAGGTGCAATCACCCGAACGATTTGTGCTGGCAAGATTTCAAATCACAAATCCATCCATACAAATTAAACCGGGTATGATGGCTAACATCATCTTGCAAACCGAAAGGAAGACAGCACTTGCAATCCCTTTAGATGCAATTATTCAGAATAGTAATGGTGCAAACGTTTGGGTGCTGAACAAGGATGGTGTATTCGAAAATAAAATGGTAACAACAGGTATGCAAAACAGCAAACAAATTGAAATTGTAGATGGATTGTCAGTTGGTGAGTTGGTGGTAGTTTCAGGTGCTTACCTGCTCAATAGTGAATATGTATTTAAACGAGGTGCAAATCCAATGGAAGGACATAAGGATATGCCGGGAATGAAAATGTAAAATGTAAAATGTAACTTCTTATATAAAATGAAAAAACAAATCTTTCTATTTCTTGTAGTGCTCCTATCAGTATTTGCAGGAAAAACTTATGCTCACGAGCATCATAACGATACTGCAAATGTATCTGTATCTGATTCTCTGATGCAAATTGAAATGGAAAAACACCAGCAGATGGAAGCCGTTAGTGCATTCCCGAATTATCATCCTCTAATTGTGCATTTCCCGATTGTGCTGCTCATCATTGCAACACTATTTCAGTTGCTTTCATTTTTCTTTTTCAAAAAGGAATTCAGCATCGTAACATTCATTCTTTTGTTATTAGGTGTAATTACTGCCTGGCTTGCAAACAATACGTTTCATGTAGATGCTGGTACACTCACCGGAAAGGCAAAAGAGATTTTTGAAACGCATGAACAAATGGCTTCATTAACATGGTGGTTTTCGTTGGCAGCTTTAATTAGTAAAATCATATCGCACTTTTTACTTAAAAGAAAAATGTGGATGGAAATTATTGTTACACTTTTTCTTATTGCATCAGCGGTTACAGTCTCCATTGCCGGACATCACGGGGCAATGCTTGTTCACATGGAAGGAATAGGTCCGATGGGTAAATATTTGGAATCGTATCACCTTCCTGAAAAAATTTCCGACACAATGCAGCCAACAATAACTCCAAAGGGAAATGGTAATGCTAAAAACGATACAGGAGAACAGGAAGAAGACCATCATGTTGGCGAAATCGGAAAAGGTCCGCATGGTGGAACCATTGAAGAAGCTGACCCCTATCATATAGAAATTGTTGCAGACGGTCATGACCTCATTTTTTATTTATTAGATGCTGATGCGAAACCGCTTGACATGAATGATGTAACAGGAAATATCAGGATTACTTATGGTCGTAAACCGGGAACTATCATTAATTTAATGATGATGAAAAATAAGCTTACAGCAATGAATGCAAATATTGATGAACATTTTATTACTACCTGTACTTTAACAAAAGGTGACAAATCCTATGTTGCTTCATTTAATAGTTCTAAAGATTTAATCTTAAAAAAATAATAAGTCAAACAATTAATCAAAATTTTAAAGAATGAAAAAACTAATCATCATTTCTGCATTCGCAGTATTTGCAACAATTACTGCCTGCAACAATTCAAAAACAGAAGATGCTAAAACAACATCTTCCGACACATCAAAAACTGCTGCGGCTGCGGCACAAACTTTTAACCTCGACACAAACAAGCTCGCAAGTGGAACAAAATTCTATCAGTGCGAAATGCACCCCGAAGTGCTTTCCGATGCTCCCGGCACTTGTCCAAAATGCGAAATGGATTTATCAGAAATAATCAAACATTAATTCAAATTAAAATGAAATCTAAAGTTAAGTTGTTAGTGCTTGCAATAGCAATGCTAACATGTGCAGGTGTGAAAGCACAAAACAGTAATTCAGAAAAAACGCAAGCGGAATCGAAAAAGGATTCAGTCTATTACACATGCAGTATGCATCCCGAAATCAGGTCTGCTGTGCCGGGTTCTTGTCCTAAGTGTGGAATGGATTTGATTAAACAAACTGCAGGTCAGGAAACCCAAAATAAGATGCCAATGAATTGTGGGATGATGAACATGGGTAACATGGATATGAATAACAATACAGCAGCTAAACAAGATACTGTTGCATATTACACATGCTCCATGCATCCTGATGTTAAATCGGATAAGCCGGGCAATTGTCCCCAGTGTGGAATGGCATTAGTTAAAGCCACTCCTGCACCTGCCAAAAAACAGAAGAAACACAAAATGCAAATGGGTGGATGCGGTATGATGTAAGTCCAATAGGCAAAATTCAATAAGCAATAAGCAATTGGCAATGAACAATTTGTCCATTTGTATTTCTTGCTTTTTGCCTATTGCCTATTGCTAATTGCTAATTTTTAAAAGACATGGTAGAAAAACTGATTTCCTTTTCACTCCGCAACAGGTTTGTAGTGTTGCTAATTGCTGCTGGTATGTTCGGTTGGGGAATTTACGAAGTGCAGCACAATCCTGTGGATGCAATCCCTGATTTGTCCGAAAACCAGGTAATAGTTTTCACCGAATGGATGGGACGAAGTCCACAAGTTATCGAAGACCAGATAACCTATCCTCTTGTTTCAAATTTGCAGGGTGTTCCCAAACTCAAAAACATAAGGGGTGCCTCCATGTTCGGAATGAGTTTCGTGTATCTTGTATTTGAAGATAATGTTGACATCTATTGGGCGCGTACAAGAGTTGCTGAACGATTAAACTTTGCACAGAAACTTTTACCAGAAGGGATCTCACCAACACTTGGTCCCGATGGAACTGGTGTGGGTCATATCTTTTGGTACACATTGGACGCTAAAGGTTTCGACTTAGGTGAGCAACGGGCATTACAGGACTGGTATATCAAGTTCGCTTTACAAACTGTTCCGGGTGTAAGTGAAGTTGCATCATTCGGAGGTTTTCAAAAGCAATATCAGGTAATCATTGACCCTGTGAAACTGAATTACTACAACCTCTCTATGATGGATGTATTGAAATCTGTTAAATCAAACAACAATGATGTGGGTGGCAGAAAATTTGAAATGAGTGATAAGTCATATATAGTGCGTGGCTTGGGTTACATCAAATCAATTGGTGAAATAGAAAATATTTCACTTAGCACTTCCAACAATGTTCCTATCAGAATTAAAGATGTTGGTTCAGTTCAAATGGGTGGCGACATTCGCTATGGAATTTTTGACGAGAATGGAGAAGGAGAAAAAGTTGGCGGCATTGTAGTAATGCGTTATGGTGAAAACGCCGATGCGGTTATTAATAATGTAAAAACAAAATTAGAAGAAGTGCAAAAGGGCTTGCCTGAAGGAGTAAAAGTTAAAATTGATTACGACCGGAGCGGATTGATAGAAGAGGCTATTCACTCAGTTAAACAAACATTAATAGAAGTATTTATTAGCGTTTCGATTATCGTTTTAGTCTTTCTTTTTAATTGGAGAAGTGCAGTAATTATCCTTATTCAAATTCCAATTTCTGTTGCTACAGCGTTCATCTTTTTAAATGCATTTGATTTTTCATCCAATATAATGTCATTAACAGGTATTGCATTGGCTATTGGTGTTATTGTTGATGACGGAATAGTTATGGTCGAAAATGCTATTAAGTATTTGAGTGAAGAGAGTAATTAAAAACAGTATTCTTGAAATACTCAA
>ENA-UPSM01002935-UPSM01002935.1-activated-sludge-metagenome-genome-assembly--contig:-NODE-2935-length-19849-cov-9.120794_pt1 | contig 19849 bp, 16 predicted proteins | sample MGYA00238181_ERZ773283 | MGnify/ENA primary metagenome ERZ773283 (study PRJEB29023, sample SAMN05720199) | activated sludge metagenome | isolation source: Anaerobic digester | place: Japan...
CCGACAACGGCGGACCGTTCGTCACCATCGCCACGCGGGCGGCCAACACGGCGGCTGACCCGACCGTGACGGGCCCGGTCACGTACCGCGACACTACGGCGCAGCCCGGCAACAGCTACATCTATCGCATCCGCGCCGACAGGGGCGGCGCGTCCTCCGCGTGGCTCACCTCGCCGACGATCCGGTACCCGGCGGTCCCTGCGGCTCCGACGAGCCTGACGGCCACGCTGGTGGCTGGGCCGAACGGCCGGCTCGACTGGGCCGGCACCGCGGCCGATGGGCAGGGCTACACGGAGCAGTACGTGGTCGAGAGGGCGCCGCACGGCACGACAACCTGGACCACGCTGACCGGCGCGGTCCCGGCGGGCACGCTGACCTACACCGATGCGAGCGTGGCTCCCGGAGACGACTGGGACTACCGCGTGGCCGTCGACAACTCCGCCAGCGGCATGTCGCCGTACTCCAACGTGGCACGGCTGACCGTGCCGAGCATCCCTGCGGCGCCGACCGGCATCGCCGGCACGCCGCAGGCGACCGCGAGCGGCGCCCAGGTGCTCGTGACCTGGACCGACAACGCCGGCAACGAGACGGGTCTCACGCTCCAGCGCTCGTCCGACGGCGGCGCCAGCTTCACCACGATAGCGGCGCTGGCCGCCAATGCGACGTCCTTCACCGATCCGGCGACCGTCGCCCCGGGCAGCTACATCTACCGGGTCAACGCGTTCAACCTCGGCGGGACGTCGGCGTGGAACACGTCGGCCGCCGTGGTCGTCCCACCCGTCCCGGCAGCCCCGAGCGGCCTCGCCGGTGTCGTCCACGCCGGGCCGTCCGTCACGCTCACCTGGACGGACAACGCCGCCAACGAGGCCGGCTTCACGCTGCAGCGGTCCTCGGATGGCGGGACGACCTGGACCACGGTCCATGCGAACCTGCTGCCGAACACCACCGGCTGGGTCGATACGGGTGTGAGCCTGGGCGTCACCTACCTGTACCGGGTGCGGGCTTTCAACGTCTCCGGCGTCTCCGGCTGGACCGTCTCGGCGGCCGTCGCCGTGCCGACGATGCCCGCGGCCCCGACCAACCTGGCGCGCATCATCGCGAGGACGGCCGCCGGTCCGGACACGGTCACCCTCACCTGGGTCGACAACGCCGGCAACGAGACGGGCTTCACGATCCAGCGGGCCACGAACAGCGCGTTCACGGCCAATCTGGTCACGTTCGCGGCGGCGGCCAACGCCACCTCGGCCCCCAACCCCGTGGCCCACGGCTTCACCTACTACTACCGCGTCCAGGCGGTGAACGTGGTCGGCGTCTCGGCCTGGTCGAACGCCGTCAGCGCGACGACCGTCCCGGCGACGCCCACGAACCTCCGGGCGACGAGCATCACGAGGACGGCGCTGACCCTGAACTGGAACGACGTCTCGGCCAACGAGACGGGCTACCAGGTCCAGCGCAAGCGCGCGGCCAGCAACACCTGGCAGACGATCCGGACGACGGGACCCGGCGCGACGAGCTATCGCGTCACCGGCCTGAGTCGCAACACCTCCTACGACTTCCGGATCCGAGGCGTCAACGGCGTGGGCAACTCGCCGTGGTCGGCGAGCATCCGCGTGCGGACGCTCCGCTGAGCCGGCGACACGTCGACTGACCGGCAGGGGGCCGGGCGGCGCAGCCGCCCGGCCCCCTGCCTCACTCTCGAGGTGCGGTCGGTCGACAGTCGGAGAGAGGCGGCGCGGTGGGAGGCAGCAGGCGCCGGCTACTTCGTCGGAGCATCGCTCTGAACCCGCTCACCGCTCCGGGCGCGCGTCGTCAGCAGGAGACTCAGGATCCAGATGGCGAGCATGAGGATCTCCGTCGCCAGGCAGTACGTGCAGAATGCCCTGAGTACGATGGCCTGCAGGAGAAACAGCGGGATCATCGCCAGCGCGCCGAGGAACGCCATGATCTTGAACATCGATGTCAGCCATGGCGGTCGTCCCCGCAGAAGGCCCACCGTCAGGTAGAACAACAGGCCGAAGAAGACGGCGCCGACGAGGGCGACGGGGACACCGAGGATGACGGAGTAACTGCTGGTCTGCACGGTCTCGCAGCCGGAGACGATGTGACAGGGCGAGACGTAACCGCGGTAATGGACGAACGTCAGGTACGCCGCCAGGACGAAGCCGATGTAGGCGAGCACGGCGAGAGTCCACGGGAGCCATCGGTGCGAACGGTACGGGACGGCGACGGGCCGGCTCACCGCAGACGCTCCTCGATGAGCCTCTCGAATTGCCCCAGGCTGCGCGGGAGAACCGACTCGCCGTTCACGACGAACCAGGGTGTGTGCGTCACCCCCGCAGTCTGACCCTCCGCCGCCTGCCGCCTGACGAACTCCAGCGTGGACTGGGCGTCGGCGTCGTCGCGGAACCGCTGCATGTCAAGCCCCAGGCTCCGGGCGTACGACTCGAAGAGCGGTCGCGGGTCGGTGGAGTCCGCCCACTCTTCCTGTCGCTGGTACAGCAGGTCGTGCATCTCCCAGAACCTGCCCTGGAGGGAGGCGGCGTAGGCGACCCTGGCGGCCAGCGTCGCCCACCGGTGCTTGGCCAGGGGGAGGTTGCGGAAGACGAACCGTGCCCGGTCGCCGTACTTCTCGCGGAGTCGCCGCATCCACGTCGCGTACTCGGCACAGAACGGACACTGGAAGTCCGAGTACTCGATCACGGTGACCCTGGCGCCCGCGGGCCCGAAGGTGATGTCGGATGCGGTGACCGGCGCCGCCGTGGAAGGCCTGGTCGCGGCGGCACCGGTGAAGAGGTAGAGCGCGATCACGGCGAGCCCGATGAGCGCAGTCGCGCCCACCCAGGGGATGATGCCGGAGACGACGTCGCGGTCGCGGTGTGTGCTCAAGGTGGTAGCTGCCGGTCCGGGAGTGGAACGGATTCCAGTTTACCCGGCGGTGAACCTGCCGGCGTCCTGGCGCGGTCTGGCGGGTTCAGGCCGGTCGCGATGCCCGCCTCTGCCGGGCATGCAGGGCGCGGTCCCACGCTCCCGTGGTCAGCGCCAGAAGCCCGGCGTGAACAGGATCAGGACGGTGTAGAGCTCGAGCCTGCCCACCACCATGAGGAAGGTCAGGACGAGTTTGCCGGGCGCCGCGATCCAGGCGTAGTTGTCGAACGGGCCCACGTCCTCGAGGCCGGCGCCGTTGCTGCTCAGCATGCCGATGCTGGCCGACAGCGAGGAGAGGATGTCCATCCCGGTGATGAGGGAGACGGCGGCCGTGCCGGCGACGAAGACGATCATGAACAGGCCCAGGAAGCTGAAGACGGAGCGCATCGTCTGCTGTGAGACCGGCCGTCCGGCGAGATGGGGCGCGGTGACGGCGCCGGGGTGCAGTGTGTGCAGCCCGCTGTGCAGCGTGTGCTTGAGGAAGAGCTGCACACGCACGACCTTCATGCCGCCGGCGGTGGATCCGGCGCAGCCGCCCATGAACATGAGGAGCAGCAGGATGAGCTGGGCCGCCGGTACCCAGCGTTCGTAGTCGACCAGCGGCAGACCGGTGCTCGTCCCGGTGGACACGACCATGAAGGCGGCATCGTTGAGGGCACGGGTGAACGAGGTGTCGCTGGTCGCCCAGAGCAGGGCGCAGACGAGGAGCGTGGAGATCGCCAGCGTGCCGCTGAAGAAGCGCCACTCGGAGTTGCGCCACAGCTTGCCGGGCTTGCCGGTGATGACCGCCCAGTGCAACGAGAAACTGGTGGCGCAGATCCACATGAAGACGATGTGCACCCACAGGAGGTAGGTGCTGTCGCCGATCTGGGCGCCGGCGCCCGAGATCGCGAACCCGCCGGTGCCCAGCACCGCGAACATGCTGCACGCGGCGGCGAACAGGTCCATGCCGCCGAGCACGAAGAGCGACAGCAGGACGACCGAGATGAGGAGGTACATGAGCCAGAGCACCCCGGCCGAGCTGCTGATGCGGGGACGCAGGCGGACGGCCTCCAGTCCCGGCACCTCGGCGCGGTACAGCCTCGCCGCGCCGACGCCGAGCAGCGGGAAGAGGGCCACGTACAGGACGACGAAGCCCATCCCGCCGAGCCATTGCGACATGGAGCGCCAGAAGAGGATGCCGTGCGGCAGGCTCTCCGGCACCGACACGACGCTCGCACCGGTGGTCGTGAAGCCGCTGGTGCTCTCGAACCAGGCGTCCACGGGCCCCAGAGAGCCGGCGAGCATGTACGGCACGGACCCGAACAGGCAGATCATGGCCCAGCCGAGGGCGACGACGGCGAACCCTTCGCGTCGGGAGACGCTCTTCATGTCGGTCCGCAGCAGGAACACCCCGCTCGCCCCGATGGCCACGCCCGCGAAGAGCGCTGTGGCGAAGGCGCCGATCACTTGCGTCTCGCCGTAGACGACCCCCACGGCCAGGGGGGCGGCGAGGGTGAAAGACACCACGAGCAGGAGCGCGCTGAGCAGGAAGCCGACCCTCCTTACGCCGGCGAACAGCCCCGGAGCGGGGCGGCGGGCGACGCGGGGGATCGTCGGAGCGGGCGGCGTCACGTCGGATGACCCGTCATCCCGGGGCCAGCAGCCGCTGCATGCGGGGGATGAGCACGGGGCGCGCGAAGAGGACGACCCGGTCGCCGACCTGGACCACGGTGCTTCCGTCCGGGATGATGACCTCGTCGTCGCGGACCAGCGCACCGACCAGCGAGCCGTGCGGCATGTGCAGGAGCGCGAGTGGCAGGCCCACGATCCCGGCTCCTTCCCTGGCCACGAACTCGATGCCCTCCACGAGGCTCTCGCGGAGCGTGCGCACGGCCACGATGTCGCCGCGGCGTACGAGTTGCAGGATCGGGCTCAGGGACGTCGCCAGCGGGCTCAACACGATGTCCACCCCGATCGTGGACGCGAACGGCATCCGCTCCGGCGAGTCGATGAGCGCGGCGACACGTCTGGCTCCGAGACGCCGCGCCTGTAACGCGGTGAAGAGGTTGTCGTTCTCGTCGCCGAGGGCGGCGATCACGATGTCCGCGCGGGCTCCCCCTTCGTCGGCCAACAGGCGTTCGTCCATGGCGTCGCCATGGAGGACGAGGGTGTCGTCGAGCAGCTGTGAGATCCTGTCGCAGACGGCCGCATCGCGATCGATGATCTTGGTGTGGACGCCGGCGGCGGAGAGCCGGCGCGCGATGGCGACGCCCTCGCGACCGCCGCCGGCGATGAGGACGTTGCGGGTGCGGGCCCAGCGCTTGCCCAGGCCGGTCAGGGCGCGCCGCACCGCCGGCCGGCCGCTCACGAGGAAGAGCACGTCGCCCTCCTCCACGCGGATGTCGCGGCTCGGCGCGCTCACCGTCTCCTCGCGGTAGACGCCGGCGATGAGCAGCGGCTCTCCGGTGCGCCGTTTGAGGTCCGCCAGCGGCTTGCCGATCAGGGGCGAGCGGGCGTCGACCGCCGCGCCGACCGCCAGGACCTTGCCGCCCGCGAACTCGAGGACGTCGGTCGCGCCCGGGACCCGCGCCAGAGCGGCCACGGCGTCCGCGACCTCCTCCTCCGGGCTGATGACGAGGTCGATGTGCAGGGCGCTCTTGTCGATGATGCCCTCTTCGCCGAGGTACGCCGGGTCGTGGATGCGTGCCACGCGCACGATCTGCGCACGGACCGTCTCGGCGATGAGGCAGGCGACGATGTTGGTCTCGTCGTTGGGCGTGACCGCGACGATGATGTCCGCCGCGGCCAGCCCGGCCTCGAGCAGGACCGAGGGGGCGCTCCCCTTGCCGACCACGATGCCGACGTCGAGCGCATCCTGCGCCTGCCGCAAAGCGGCCTCGTCCTCGCCGACCATCACCACGTCGTTGCGTTCCTCGGAGAGGCGACGCGCGACGTTGAGGCCGAGCGTCCCCGTCCCGACGACGATCACCTGCACAGGCTGCTCCCTTCACGTGCGCCCACGTCGTTCACGTCCCGAGGATGTCGCGGCCGGCCTCAGCCTGCACGTCCTCCGGCCGGCGACCGGGGAGCAGCGCGCGGATGAGGTCCGTCTCCCGATCCGGGGGGAGCAGGCAGAGCAACTGGTCTCCGGGCAGGAGCGTCTCGGCGCTTCTGGCCACGATGGCCCTGTCGCCGCGCAGGATGGTCGCCGGCAGGATGCCCTCGGGGAGTCTGAGGTCACCCACGGGAAGGTGCGCGGCCGGCGAGTCGTCGTTGACCTCGATCTCCACCAGTTCCACGTTCTCCTTGCGCAAGGAAAGCAGGGGGACGAACTGGTGCTGGGGCAGCTCGTGCTCGATCATCGAGATGATCATCGACGACGCGTTCACGGTGGCGTCGACGTCGAGCAGGTCGAAGGTCCTGTGGTTGGCGGGGTTGTTGACGCGGGCCACGACCTTGGGCACCTTGTACACGTGCTTGGTCAGCTGTGCGACGACCAGGTTGTCCTCGTCGCTGCCGGTGACCGCCACCACCAGGTCCGCACGCTCGATCCCCGCCTCCTCGAGGATCCGCATCTCGGTGCCGTCTCCGTAGAGGAGCGTCTCCTCGAGCTCGTCGAAGAGGAGGTCGTAACGTCCGCGGCGCCGCTCGATGAGCATGAACTCGTGCCCCAGCTGCGCGAGGCTCCGGGCCACATTGAGACCGACCTTGCCCGCGCCGACGACGACGACGTACATCGTCACTCCTCTTCCGCCGCCGGACAGGCGAGGACGGCGTCGAGCATCGACCGGCTCGCGTCCTCCGTGGGACAGACGGTGCGCACGCCCAGCGCCGCGAACGCCGCCGCCCGGTGCGGATCGTAGACCCGGGCGACCGAGCAGGGGACCTCGAACGCGCGCGCCGCGATCAGGGCGCAGATGAGGTTGGTGTTGTCTCCGCGGGTCGTCGCGGCGACCGCGTCCGCGCCCTCGATGCCGGCCTCCATCAGGACGTCCCAGTCGATCGCGGAGCCGACCACCCGGTGACCCTTGAAGCGCTCGCCGAGGAGCCGGAACGACCCGGCGTCCTCGTCGATGACGACGACGTCGTGCCGCTCGTCGCTCAACCGTCTCGCCATGCGGGAACCGACCCGGCCACACCCGGCGATGATCACGTACATCGGCTGCTCACTCCCGTCTCGCCTGCCCGGCGCCCTCGGCGTCCGGCCCGGCCTGCTGGTCGACGCTGCTCTCCATGGGATAGTCGTGCGGCACCAGGTTCAGCAGCACCTCGCCGGGCGCGTTGCGCATCACGTACTCCACCGTGGCCCCGACGAGTCGCGCGTCGCTGCGCAGTTTACGCGGCGAGCCGATCACGACGACGTCGCAATCCCATTCCTCGGCCGTCTCCACGATCGCGCGCCCCGCGCGTCGGGCCGGGATCAGATGTGGCCACGCCTCCACCCCGAACTCCGCCGCGACGGCCATGGCGACGTCCAGGACCCGTCTGCCGCGCTCCCGCTCCCGAGCCATCGGCGCGTCCATCGGCAGGTTCATGGGCACCTCGACGACGTATACCACGTCGACGGTGGCGCCTTTCTCCGTCGCCAGCTGGCAGGCGAGGACCATCATCTCGTCGCTCAGGTGCGTCCCGTTCACCGGCACGAGGACACGCTCGTAGTCCACGTTCACCATCGCCGCGGGAGGGAGGACGGTCTCCTCCGGCTCACGGAAGAGCGGATGTCCCGCTGCGCGCCGGTAGCCCACGTAGAGCAGCAGCCCCGCCGCCATCCAGCCGAGGCCGAGGGCCCGTCCCCCCGGATGGGCGATCACCATGACCGCCCAGACGGCCAGGCAGGCTGCGGCCGCCAGGATCGCGGGCACGGGCACCGGCACGCCGCGGACCTTGATCGGGAACGGAACGACGAACGGCCGCGCGAGCGCCGGAGCCTTGAAGCGCAGGGCGATCACCGAGAGGTTGGTCAGGGTGAACGCCAGCGCGGTCCCGAAGCCCAGGAGACCGAACAGCAGCAGCCGGTCCCTGGGCAGCAGCAGCGCTCCCACGAACGCCCCCAGCAGGACGATCCCCACATAGGGCGTCATGTGGGTGATCCCGACGCGCCCGAGCAGGGCGGGGAGCTGGCGATGACGCGCCAGCGAGTACACGATCCGGCCCGAGCTGCCCATCAGCGCGCTGGCGACGAGGACCAGAGCGAGGGCGACCACGACGGCGACCCACACCCGCAGGGGCGTCCCCAGCCAGGCCAGCTCGGCGGGCAGTCCGTCGACAAGGCCCATGACGGGGTCCCGCAGGTAGTCGCTCCCGAGCAGCGTGCCGTGGAGCCTGGTCACGGGACGTCCGTCCTCTTCGGTCACCGCACCGGGGGGTCGTTGTGCCGGGATGACCCATGTGCCGCCGGCGCGGCGCACCGGCACGTAGACCGTGGTCTCCGGGTCCTCGGCGAGCACGTAGACGCCCTGCCGGTCACCGGGCACGACCGCGACCGGCTGCGTCAGTCCCGTGGCGGGGTCGACGGGCACGACGTTCGACTCGACCGGGAGCACGGAGAGCGCGACGACGGCGAGCCCCACGGCCAGCGCGACGACGAGCGCCGGAACGACCGTGAGGGCGCGCGGCACGTCGCTCTCCGGGCGCAGGGCGGCCTCAGCGCGTCCGGCGATCGTGTCGATACCGAGGAACGCGCCGAGGGCGAGAGGCAGTACCCAGAGCAAGCCGGCCCAGGATGGGGCGACCCCGAGGTCGACCTGGCTCCACACGTCGCCCGGACGCAACATGACGAGCAGACCGATGACGAGCAGGAGGACCAGGGTCGAGAGACCCAGCACCGCAGCGAGCGAGCTCAGCCGGATGGACTCCGGTACGCCGCCGAGCGTCAGCGCGACGATCACCAGGAGGACGGCGCCGGCGACCGCCACGCTGTGAGGCCACTGCTGCAGTTGCGGCCACACGGCGCCGAGGTACTGCGGCACCGCGAGGCAGGCCAAAGCGACGAGCACGGCGGAGTCGAGCAGCAGGGCCCAGCCGGCGCAGAACCCCGTCATGGGATCGAACGCGCGCCGTGCGAAGCCGGTGGCACCGCCGGCATCCGGCATGGCCGTCGAGGCCTCCGCGTACGACCATGACGTCAGGATGAAGACGAGACCCGCCAGAAGGACGACGAACGGCGTGAGCCCGAGGGCGTAGAGCCCGATGGCCCCGAGGACAAGGTAGATGGAGGTGGCGACGTCGCCGTAGGCGGTGCCGAACAACCCGCCTACGCCGACCGCTCGCCCGAGGGCCTCCTGGCGTCTCCTTCTTGCCACCCGTTCTCCCGTGCCGGCGGCGTCGCCGGGCCTGCTCGTCCGGCCACGCTAGCATCAAGCCGGGGGCGGCTCAAGGGGGAGGCGCGAGCGGTCGCGCCGCCGTCCGCGGCGAGGGACCCGTGGCGAGGGTCATCGCAACGCCGGTCGGACGTCGTGATATACAGCGGGGCATGGAGTTCGACGGCGTCATCTTCGACCTCGACGGCACGCTGGTCGACACGCTCGAGGACATCGCCGACGCCATGGACCGCGTGCTCGCACGCGAAGGGGCGCCGGGACATCCGTACGCGCGGTACCGCTACCTCATCGGCCGCGGCATCCGCAATCTCGTCGTCGAGGCGCTGCCGGCGGAGCTGCGCAGCGCCGAGCGTGTCGATCGCTGCTACGCGCGCATGCTCGAAGACTACGGAGCGCACCTGCTGGTCAAGACGCATGTCTATGAAGGCGTGCCCGAGCTGCTGCTCGCGCTGCGGGCCGGTGGGGTGCCGCTCGCCATCCACTCCAACAAGGCCGATCAGCCGACCCGGGCGATCGTGGCCGCGCTGCTGGACCCCGACGCTTTCGTCCTGGTCGCCGGGGCGCGGCCTGACGCCCCGCTCAAGCCCGACCCGACGGTCGCCCTGAGGATCGCCGCCCGCTTCGGGCTGCCGCCGGCGCGTGTCGCCTACGTCGGCGACTCGTCGGTCGACATGCAGACCGCGACGGCGGCCGGGATGATCGCCGTCGGCGCGGCCTGGGGCTTCAGGACGCGGGAGGAGCTCGTCGAGAACGGCGCCCGTGCGGTCATCGACGCGCCGGCCGACCTGCTCGCCCTGCGCGGGGGCTGAGCGCGCCCGCCTCCGTGAGCAGTTCGAGGAAGGGGCCCATGAGGGCGGGGTGCGCGGCGACGACGGCGGGCCCCCGCCCGTGTGCCGCGACGACGTGTTCCACGGCGGCGCCGGCCTCGCGCGCGATGAGCGTGCCGGCGGCGTAGTCCCACGGCGAGAGGTCCAGTTCCCAGTAGGCGTCGACCTCGCCGGCGGCGACGCGGCAGAGGTCGAGCGCGGCGGAGCCGCCCCGGCGCAGGTCGCGGACGCGGCCCACCACCCTGGCCGCCGTGGCTCCTTGCCGCTCACGGCGACCGGCGTCGTAACTGAAGCCCGTGGCCACCAGTGCGTGGCTGAGGTCCGTCGCCGGGCGGACGTGGACCGGACGGTCGCCGACGAACGCCCCTTGGCCCGCGAGCGCCCGATACAATCTGCCGGCGCTCGAATCCAGCACCACGCCGACGCGGGCGGCGCCGTCGATCTCGACGGCGATGGACACGGCGTACGCCGGATAACCGTAGACGTAGTTGGTGGTCCCGTCGAGAGGGTCGATGACCCAGCGCACCCCGCTGGCGCCGTCGTGTCGGCTCCCCTCCTCGGCGAGCAGGGCGTCGTCCGGGCGTTCTTCACGCAGCCGACTGACGATCAGGCGCTCGGCGGCCCGGTCCACCTGGCTGACCACGTCGGTGGGCGACGACTTGGTCTCGAGTTCGAGCGCCCGCCGGCGACCCTCCGTGTGGATGCGCCCGGCCTGCAGCGCGAGGTCGCTCGCCAGGGCGAGCAGCTCGCGGACATCGGGTGGGGCGGCGGCGAAAGAGTCGGGCTGCGTCACGCGGACTCCCTGCGTCGGGACGGTCGGATCGGTCCGGCCGGCGGCGAGGCCGCCGTGGCCCGACCGTAGCAGAACCCGGCGCGTCGTCACAACAGGCGCCCTGCCCCGGTCTCCGCCGGGGGTTCGGTCTGTCGTGCCGGGGATCGGCAGCTGCTGCGCCGGAGTCGCGGGCGGCGCAGGCCGTCGGCGCGCCACGGCCGCGGACGCACCGGCGGCTCCGTTGTCCCGTCGTCGCAGCCGGTGCTAGAGTTGAGCGGCATCGGCCGATGTGAAGAGGCGCGGCCGGCCTTTGCGGGGAGCCTCGGCGCGACGCGAGGCGCCGGGGCGGCGTTTTCGGCCCGCGCGGTGCGGGCAGGCCCGGCAGTCGACGACGACAACGGAGTGCGTGACCAGGGAGGCGCCATGGCGGACGAGACGTATCCTCAGGAGCTCCTGTACTACAAGGAACACGATTGGGTGCGCGTCGAGGAGGACGAGGCGGTCTTCGGCATCACGTGGTTCGCCCAGGACGCGCTGGGCGAGATCGTCTACGCCGAGTTGCCCGAGGTAGGCGCCGACGTGACGGCGGGCGAGCCTTACGGGGAGCTTGAGTCGGTGAAGGCCGTGAGCGACGTGTTCTCGCCGCTGACGGGCGAGGTCGTGGAGGTCAACGAATCCCTGCAGGACGAGCCGCAGCGGGTCAACGAGGACTGCTACGGCGAGGGCTGGATCATCCGCGTGCACATGACGGCGAAGGACGAGCTCGCCGGACTCATGGACGCCCATGCTTACAGGAAGCTGCTGGACGAGGCCTGACCCGAGGTGGGTGCGACCAGCTATGTCACACACGGTCGGGACGACCTGAGGCAGATGCTGGCGGCCGTGGGCGCCGCCGATATCGACGACCTGTTCGCCGGGATCCCGGACGAGGTCCGCCGCCGCGAGCCGCTCGCGCTGCCGGCCGGCGTCAGCGAGGTCGAGGTCACGGCCGCTCTGCGCCGCCTGGCGAGCAGGGACGTGCCGGCGACGCAGATGGTCAGCTTCCTCGGCGCCGGCGTCTACGATCACCACGTCCCCGCGGTGGTCGATGCGGTCGTCAGTCGTGGCGAGTTCCTCACCGCGTACACCCCGTACCAGCCGGAGCGCAGCCAGGGCGTGCTGCAGAGCATCTTCGAGTTCCAGACGGCCATCTGCGAGCTCACCGGCATGGACGTGAGCAACGCCTCCCTGTACGACGGCGGCACGGCGCTGTCCGAGGCCTCCATCCTCGCCGGCGCACAGACGCGCCGCCGCGAGGTGGCCCTGTCGGCCGGCGTGCATCCCGAATACCGCCAGGTGCTCGCCACCGCGGCGGCCGCCTACGGGCCGCGTCCGCGGCTCGTCGGACTGCGGCGAGGGGCGGCCACCGACGCGGACGCCCTCGTCGCTGCGGTGGGGGACGACACGGCGGCGGTCGTGGTGCAGCAACCCAACTTCTTCGGCGCTCTCGAGGACCTGCCGGCGCTCGCCGAGACGGCGCACGCGGCCGGAGCGCTCCTGATCGTCGTTGCCGACCCGCTGTCGCTCGGCCTGCTCGAGGCTCCCGGCCGACTCGGCGCGGACATCGTCGTCGGAGAGGCGCAGGCGCTCGGCAGCACGATGAGCTTCGGGGGCCCCGGCGTCGGCTACATGGCCGTCGCCGGCAGACTGATGCGCCGTCTTCCCGGCCGCCTGGTGGGCGAGACCGTCGACCTGGAGGGCCGTCGCGGCTATGTGCTCACGCTGCAGACGCGCGAGCAGCACATCCGCCGCGAGAAGGCGACCAGCAACATCTGCTCGAACCACGCACTCGGCGCGTTGGCCACGCTGGTCCACCTGAGCTGGCTCGGCAGGGAAGGCCTGCCGGAGCTCGGCCTGCACTGCGCCCGCAAGGCCGCGTACCTGCGGCAGCGTCTCCTGGCGCTTCCGGGCGTGCGCGCCTTCACCGAGGGTCCCGTCTTCCGCGAGTTCGCCGTGCATCTGCCGCGCGCGGCCGGGGAGGTCGTGGAGTCGCTCGTGCCCGAGGGGTATCTCGCCGGCGTGCCCGTCAGCCGTTTCGCCGGCATGTACGACGGGGTGCTGCCCGACGGCGTGGCGTCGCTCGACGGCGTGCTGCTGCTCGCGGTCACCGAGAAGCGCACGCGCGCCGAGATCGACGCCTTCGTCGTCGGGCTCGACGGGGTGCTGGCGGGCGAGGGGGCCGGCGATGGATGAGCCGCGCGGGACGCCCGCGGGTCGTACGGACGCCCAGGTCTGCCGCCCCGCGCCGGCCGACCGTCTGACCATCTACGAGAAGTCCCGTCCCGGCCGCGGCGCCTGGTCGCTCCCGGAGCTCGGCGTGCCGGAGGTCCCCGTGGACGGACTCATCCCGGCGCATCTGCGTCGGACGGCTCCGGCACGGCTCCCGGAGGTGGGCGAGGTCGACCTGGTGCGGCATTTCACCGGTCTCAGCACGCTCAACTTCGGCGTGGACAGCGGCAGCTATCCCCTCGGCAGCTGCACCATGAAGTACAACCCGCGTGTGAACGAGGCCGCCGCACGGCTCGAGGGCTTCTCCGGGCTGCATCCGTATCAGCCGGAGTCGCTCGTGCAGGGGGCGCTGGAGCTGATGCACGAGCTCGAGAGCTGGCTGGTCGAGATCAGCGGCCTGCATGCGGCCACATTGCAGCCGGCGGCCGGCGCGCACGGCGAGCTCACCGGACTGCTCGTCATCCGCGCGGCCCACCTGGCCGAGGGCCGCGACCCCAGGCGGATCATCATCCCCGACACGGCGCACGGCACCAATCCCGCCAGCGTCGTGATGGGCGGGTTCGTGCCCGCCCCGGTGCGCAGCGACGCGCGCGGCGGGGTCGACATGGATGACCTGCGCGCGGTCGTCGCGGAGGGCGACATCGCCGGGCTCATGCTCACCAATCCCAACACCCTCGGCCTGTTCGACGAGCACATCGTCGCGATCGCCGGCCTGGTCCACGACGCCGGCGGTCTCCTCTACTACGACGGCGCCAACGCCAACGCGGTGCTCGGCATCAGCCGCCCCGGGGACATGGGGTTCGACGTCGTCCACTTCAACACCCACAAGACTTTCAGCACGCCTCACGGCGGGGGCGGACCGGGCGCCGGCCCCATCGTCGTCCGGGATGCGCTGGCGCCGTTCCTGCCCGTGCCCGTGGTGGAGCGCGACGGGGACGGACGCTTCTTCCTGCAGTACGACCGTCCCCTGTCCATCGGCAAGGTGCGCACCTTCTACGGCAACTTCGGGGTGCTGGTGCGCGCCTGGACCTACATCCGCAGCCTGGGCGCCGAAGGACTCCGCCAGGTCAGCGAGACGGCGGTGCTCAACGCCAACTACGTGATGGAGGGCCTGCGCGACATCCTCGACCTGCCGTACGGCGAGCGGCGCTGCATGCACGAGTTCGTCGGCTCGGCGGCGCCGTTCAAGGAACACGGCGTGCGTGCGCTCGACGTCGCCAAGCGTCTGCTCGACCACGGGGTACATCCGCCGACCACCTACTTCCCGCTCATCGTGGACGAGGCTCTCATGGTGGAGCCGACCGAGACCGAGTCCAAGGACGCGCTCGACCGGCTGATCGGGGCGTTCCGCAGCGTGGCGGACGAGGCGAAGGAGGATCCGGCCCTGCTGCGCGAGGCCCCGGTGACGCTGCCGGTGCGGCGGCTCGACGAGGCACAGGCCGCCCGCCGCCCCGTCGTCAAGCAGCGGTTCGCGGAGGACGGCGACGGCGGCGCCTGAGGGCGCGCCGTCCGCCGCTTGTCCGTCGCCGTCGCGCAAGACCGCGGGTCTGCGACCCGCTCCGCCGGAGGTGCGCCGATGAGCACGGTCAAGGTCCTGCCCGATCTGCGCGCCGGCGGCGGCGCGCAGATGGCTCTGGATGCCGGCTTGCTCGAGACGACCGCGGAGGTCATCGCCCGCCGCTACACGTGGGCTCCGCCGGCGCTCTCGATCGGCAGGTTCCAGGAGGTGCGGCTGGTCCCGGGACTGCCCTTCGCGGTGGTGCGCCGCCCCACCGGCGGCCGGGCGGTGCTGCACGGCGAGGCGTTCGAGTGGTCGTTCGCCGTGGCGTTCCCTCCGGGGGTCCCGGCGACGGGTCCTCGGGCGCCGGTCGACGTCGACGGGGCCTACGGCCTGGTCGCCGGGGCCTTCGCCGCCGCCCTCAAGGATCTCGGGCTGACGCTCGACGGCCACGGCGAGGTACCCTATCAGCGCAGCGCGCTCTGCTTCGCCGGCGCGCTGCGCTACGACATCTGCTCACACGGGCAGAAGGTGGTCGCCATCGCGCAGGCCAAGAGGGGAGGACGGACACTGGTGCACGGCTCGTTCCTCATGCAGCGGCCCCCGGACGAGTTGACCCGGGCGGTGGAGGCCATGGTCGGCGAGCCCTGGGAGGGCGAGGGTCTGACCGGTGCGGGGGTGCTGCTGGCCCCCGAGACCATCTGGAGCGCCACGCTCCGCAAGCTGGAGACCGGGCTGCGCAGGTTCGCGGCCGGTCGCGAGGACGGCGGCGTCCCCGGAGCTGCCGGAGAGGGAAGGAGCGACGGATGACCAAGATCCTGGTTCTCGGCGGGGGGCCCGCCGGCTATGTGGCCGCCGGTCGCGCCGCCCAGCTCGGCGCCGAGGTCACGCTGGTGGAGGCGCGCGAGATCGGCGGCACCTGTCTGAACCGGGGCTGCGTGCCCACCAAGGCCATGGTCGCCGGCGCCGAGCGTCTCCACGAGGCCAGGCGCGGCGCCGATTACGGAGTGGTGACCGGCGCCGTGTCGCTCGATTTCGATGCCTTCATGGCCCGCAAGGATGCCGTGACGAGCCGGCTCCGCGACGGCGTGGCGCACCTGCTCCGGACGCGCAAGGTGCAGGTGGTGACCGGCCGCGGGACGCTCGCGGGCCGCGGCCGGATCAGGCTCGAGCCCGGCGCGACGCTCCCTGACGGGGCCGTGCTCGAGCAGGGCGCAGAGCTCGAGGGCGACGCCGTCATCCTGGCGACAGGCTCCGAGCCGGTGCGCATGGGCCTCTTCGACTGGGAAGACCCGCGCATCCTGACCAGCGACGAGCTGTTGCGCATCGACCACGTGCCCGCCAGCCTGGCCATCGTCGGCGGCGGCGTCATCGGCTGTGAGTTCGCCAGCGTGTTCAATCGCCTGGGGAGCGAAGTGAGCGTGGTCGAGATGCTGCCGCAGCTGCTCCCGGGCGAGGACCAGCGGGTCGGACGCACACTGCAGCAGGCCTTCAGGAAGGCCGGCATCGCCGTCCACGTGAAGACGGCGGTCGAGTCGGCCGAGGGTGGAGGGGCCGGGGTGGCGCTGCGGCTGGCGGGCGGCGCCGAAGTCGTGGCCAAGTGCGTGCTGGTCGCGGTCGGACGACGCCCGGTGAGCGCCGGTCTGGGCTACGAGGAGGCCGGCGTGGAGGTCGGTCCCGGCGGCTTCGTCGTCGTCGACGAGACCTGTCGCACGTCCGTCGACGGGGTGTTCGCGGCGGGCGACGTGGCGGGTCCGCCGCTGCTCGCCCACTGGGCCTATCACCAGGGCGCCGTGGCCGCCGGGAACGCGGTCACCGGGTCGCGGCTCGAGGTCGACCGGTCGGTGGTCCCCAGCTGTGTGTTCAGCTCGCCGGAGGTCGCGAGTTGCGGCCTCACGGAGGATCGGGCGAAGGCGGCAGGGGTCGAGCACGAGGTGGCCGGCGTGCGCTTCAACGGCAACTCCAAGGCGGTCTGCGACGGCGACGCCGACGGGTTCGTGCGCGTCGTCTGCGAACCCGGCGGCGGCAAGGTGCTGGGCGCCAGCCTGGTCGGTCCCCACGTCACCGAGCTGGTGCACGAGCTGGCGCTGGCGGTCCACCGCGGTCTCACGCTGGAGGACGTCGCCGGGGCCATCCACGCGCACCCGACCCTCTCCGAAGCTGTGGCCGAGGCGGCGCTGGCCGGCGTCGGGCGTGGCGTCCACAGCGTCTGAGGCGTGACCGCTCCCGAGCACCAAGAGGCGGTGCCCGGCCGCGCCGGCCGTCGCGGGGACGGGGAGATCCCCGGCGGCCACGGCGGCCGGCGCAAGCCGGCGTGGCTCAAGCAGAGAACGCCCGCGCCAGGGCGATACCGGGCCACCGGTGCCCTGCTGGACGAACTCGATCTGCACACCGTGTGCCGTGAGGCCCGTTGCCCGAACAGGGGCGAGTGTTACTCGGCCGGCACAGCGACGTTCCTGATCCTGGGGGATGTCTGCACACGGGCGTGTCGGTTCTGCGCAGTCAAGGGCGAAGACAAGTCGGGTACACCGGCCGGCGTGTGCGCGGTGGACCCGGATGAGCCGCGCCGGGTGGCGGAGGCGGCCCGGCGCCTCGGTCTGCGGCACGTCGTCGTCACCAGTGTCACCCGCGACGACCTCGAGGACGGCGGCGCAGCGCAGTTCGCCGCTGTGGTGGCGGCGGTCCGCGAGGCCCTGCCGGGGACGACCGTCGAGGTCCTGATCCCCGATCTCGGCGGCGACCGGGACGCCCTGCGGACCGTCCTCGCCGCCTGTCCGGACGTGCTCAACCACAACCTCGAGACGGTGCCGCGCCTGTACACGCTCGCCAGGCCGGGAGCGAGCTACCGACGGTCGCTCGAGCTGCTCGCACGCGCGGCGGAGTGGGCGCGGTCGCCGGACGTCGCCCCGACCTCCCGGCGGGTCCGCGGGGCGGCTGCCCGCCCGCTCGTCAAGACCGGCCTCATGGTGGGCCTCGGCGAGAGCGCCGACGAGGTCGCGGCCCTGCTGGCCGACGCGGCAGAGTCGGGCGTGGACGTCGTGACCGTGGGCCAGTACCTGCAGCCCGAGGCCGGTTGTCTGCCGGTGCGGCGCTACGTGCCGCCGGCCGAGTTCGCCGCCCTCCGGCGTCGCGGCGAGGAGCTGGGGATGACCGTCGTTGCAGCGCCCTTCGTGCGCTCTTCGTACAAGGCCGGCGAGCTGCTGGGGTCCGGCGGATGAGCGCGCCCGACCTGACTGGTCGGGGCGAGTCGCTGCCCCTGGAGAGGCCGCAGGTGGTGGTCTTCGACCTCGACTACACGCTGCTGCGGCCCGGCGACCAGTTCGACGCGCCGGGCTACGTGCGCACCGGCGCCCGCTTCGGCCTCTCGCTGGACGCGGCACGCTGGCCGCAGGCGGAGCGCGCCGCCCACGCCGCCGTCGCCGCGCGGCGTGAGGAGAGGGGGCTGGTCCATGACGACCATCTGCTCGCCGTGATCGCCCGCACCATCGTCGAGGAGCTCGGCGGCGGCCCCAGCGGTGCCGTCGAGCTGGCCGTGCGGGCCATCATCGCGGCCTGGTCCGACGCCGGGAGCTTCGGTCTCTACGACGACGTCGTACCGTGTCTGGAGGCGCTCCGCACGGCCGGGGTACGCATGGCGCTGCTCTCCAACGCACTGGGCCATGGAGTGGAGGACATCGTCGCGCACTTCGCCCTGGACGGTTACCTGGCGGCCGCCGTCTCCAGCTTGGAGACCGGTGCCGTCAAACCCGCGCCACGGATGTTCTCCACCCTGTTCGGACTGCTCGGGGTCGCGCCCGGGGACGCCGTCATGGTCGGCGACAGCCCGGAGGACGACGTGTCCGGGGCTCTTGCCAGCGGCGCGCGCGCCATCCTGCTGGACCGGTCCGGGCGGTACCGGGATCTCGCGGCCCCGCGCATCGAGTCGCTGGCCGAGCTGCCTGCGGCGCTCGGACTCTGACGCGGCTCGCGCCCCGGGCGGCGTGCAGCTGGACGTTGCGGGGAGTGGAGCGCCTGGCGTGACGGCGTCGCCGGCTCACACGTCGGCGTGGTGCGTCGACCGTCAGGGCGTCGGTCCGCCGGCCGTGGGGCGACCGACGAGGATCGCTCCATCGGCGCCGGCCAGCCAAGCCTCCATCGCCGTCACCTCCGCCGCGCGCAGGGTGCTGTCGGTGCCGGCGTCGCGGGCCGTCCACGTGGCGCCGCCGTCGGCGGTCTGCAACGTGAGGCCGCGTTCGCCGCACGCCCATCCGCTCCCATCCGGTCCCATCGTCACCGCCAGGAGTCCGACTGGCGACGTCCACTGCGGCAGCCAGGTCTCGCCGCCGTCGGTGGTCGCCAGGAGCAATCCCTGGGGCCGATCCCCGTCGACGCCCCAATCCTCCACGGCGGCCCATCCGTGGAGCGCGTCGATGAAGCAGAGGTCGCGGACGCGTCCCCACACGGGGAGGTCGATCGTCCGCCAGCTTGAGCCTCCGTCGACGGTGCGGACGATCTGCGCGCGGGTCTCTCCGTAGGTCGCGCCTCCTCCCGCCCATCCGTGTGCCTGGTCGACGAAGGTGACGCAGTGGAGGTCGTCCGCCGTGACATGCGCCGCCTGCCACGCGCCGGCTCCGTCACGGCTTGCGAGGAGCGTCCCCGCCGCCCCGACGACGACGACCGTGTCGGGCGCCGGGGCGGCGACCGCGAGCAGGTCCTCGTCGGTGGGCGGCTGGACACCGGCCCACGTCTCGCCGCCGTCCGTGCTCGTGACGACCGTCCCGTCGTCGCCCACCGCCCAGCCGCGAGGGCCGTGTCGGGCGAGGCCGCGGAGGTTCCTGTCGGCGATCCGTGAGCGGCGGACTCCGTCGGCGGCGGCACGCAGCAGCCTGCCGTCGGCGCCGACCGCCCAGGTCTCTCCGTCGGAGATCAGGAGGTCGTTCCACCCCGAGCGTGGCCCCTGACCGAGCGCCCGCCATCTCCTGCCGCCGTCGGTGCTGCGGCAGAGGGCGCCGCCGGCTCCACCGGCGAGCACGACGTCGGGGCGGGCGACCGCCAGCGCGCCACAGGGACCGGGCGTCGGCAGCCGGGCGGCCCTCCATCCCTTGCGCCCTGGGCGGCGGACGAGGACGGTGCGCTCGCCGCCGGCCCACGCGCGTCCCTTGGGGAGGAGACGCACCGCACGCAACGTCTCGCCGATCCCGGTGCGGACGGAGCGCCACGTGCGGCCCCGATCCGTGCTGAGAACGAGCGCGCCGCCTTCGCCGACGGCGGCGGCGCG
>ENA-UPSM01002936-UPSM01002936.1-activated-sludge-metagenome-genome-assembly--contig:-NODE-2936-length-19843-cov-7.067970_pt1 | contig 19843 bp, 17 predicted proteins | sample MGYA00238181_ERZ773283 | MGnify/ENA primary metagenome ERZ773283 (study PRJEB29023, sample SAMN05720199) | activated sludge metagenome | isolation source: Anaerobic digester | place: Japan...
CACGCACAGCGCCCCGTTGTCGACGACCGCGATGCCCCGCGACTCGAGGTCGGCCACGACGCCCGCCAGCGCGTCGTTGTACGTCGACTCCCCCGCCAGGTCGTCGTCGGTCAGCAGGACGCCCAACCGCGCGTACGCCTCGTTGAACCCGCGCAAGCGCGTCAAGCACATCATCGGCGAGCCCCTCGACATCCACGGCATCGGCACCGAGCAGGAACGCAGGCGTCGCGTGTTCGAGCTCATGGAGACGGTGGGCCTGAGCGCCGAGCACGCCGAGCGCTACCCGCACGAGTTCTCGGGCGGGCAGCGCCAGCGCATCGGCGTCGCCCGGGCGCTGGCGCTGCGTCCGCGACTCATCATCTGCGACGAACCGGTCAGCGCCCTCGACGTGTCCATCCGCGCGCAGATCATCAATCTGCTCGAGGACCTCCAGGACGAGCTGGGGCTCACGTATGTGTTCATCGCCCACGACCTCTCGGTCGTCAAGCATCTCTCGGACCGCGTCGCGGTGATGTACCTCGGCAAGATCGTCGAGATCTCTGACAGCGATCTGCTCTACGACCATCCTCAGCATCCGTACACCGAGGCCCTGCTCTCGGCCGTGCCGATCCCCGATCCGGCGACCGAGCGCGCCCGCCGGCGCATCATCCTCGAGGGCGACGTGCCCAGCCCGGCGAACCCGCCCAAGGGGTGCGTCTTCCATCCGCGCTGTCCGCGGGCCCAGGAGGTCTGCACCTCGGCGATGCCGGCGCTCGCCGTCACCGGAGAGGCCGGCGAGCGCCACCAGGTCGCCTGCTACTTCCCGACCCGCTACGAGGGCGGTCGGCGCTCCGTGTCCGAGTCGTCGTTCGCCGGCGCCCAGCCCGGCGCGGCCGGCCCGGCGGGGGCCGCGGACGCCTGAGCGCCAGGCCTCGCGCCGGGGCGTCGCCTGTCCGATGGGTGTGTCTCGTCATCGCCGTCGTCACGAGGGTCGCGTCTGTGAGGGTCGCGCCATGCGTGTCGCGGGTCGCCGCGGGCCGGCTGTCGTTCTCACACTGGTCCTGCTGGGTCTGTCGGTGTTCGGCCTCGGGGCCTGTGGCGGCTCCGGTAACGCGACCGACACGGGCGACGCCGTCCTCGCGCGTGTCAACGGCGAGTCGGTCACGCGCGCGGACGTCGAGGACGTCCGCGCCGAGGCGCGGCTGGCGGGGGACGAGAAGGACGCCGACGCGGCGCTCGAGGACGCCATCGGCCGCGCACTCGTTCGTCAGGAAGCGGAGCGCCTCGGTGTCGTCGTGAGTCCGGCGGACGTGGACGAGCGGATCGCCGCCGTGACCAGGCGCCTGGGCGGGGAAGAGGCCCTCGCCCAGGCGCTCGACGACGCGGACATGAGCGCCGAACAGCTTCGTCGCGGCGCTGAGTATGGGCTGCTGCGCGGCCAGGTGCGGGACGCGCGCTTCGGCGACCTCGGCGTGAGCGACGCCGCGGCGCGCGCGTTCTACCGCCGCAACCTCGACGACCTCTTCACCGAGCCGGCGGCCGTCGACCTCAGCATGATCGTCGTGCGCACCAAGAGGCTGGGCGAGAAGGTGATCGACGAGCTGGCCGCGGGAGCGTCGTTCGCCCGCGTGGCGAAGACGTACACGCGTGACCCGGCGTCCAGGGAGACGGGGGGACGGTTGGGCTGGATCGCGTCGGCGTCTCTTCCCGACCCGCTGCGCGTCGCGGTCGAGCGCATGACGAAGGGGGCCGTCACGGGACCCGTCGAAGGACCGATGGGCTGGTACGTGCTCAAGCTGCACGGGCGGCGCAGCGCCTCGGTCGAGACGTTCGCGGAGGTCGAGAAAGCCGTGCGCGGCGAGCTCCTCTTGCGCAAGCGGACGCGGGCGCTGGACCGCTGGATCGCGGCCGAACGCAAGCGCGCCGAGGTGGTCCTGAGCTCGCCCTGAGGCGCCGGGCGGCGCCACGGCCGCCGTGCCGGAGGCAGGGATGGAGGCGGCGCCACGGCCGCCGTGCCGAAGGGCACGGACCCGGGCGCCGCCCTGCTATACTGCCCCGCGACGCGCGCGGCCCGGCCGCTGCGGACGACCCCATGAAGATCGTGCTGTGGATACTCGGCGTCCTCGCCCTTCTCCTCGTGCTCCTCGGGGCCGTCAATCGCGCCACGCTCGTCTCGCTCGACTACGTCGTGGGGACCACGGGTCCCGTCTCCCTCTTCTGGGTCGCGCTCGTCGGCGCGGCGGCCGTCCTCGTGGCAGGTCTCGCTGGATGGGCGGCGGGCGCCGCTCGCGCCGGCGGGGCGCGCGCCAAGCTCGAGCGCGAGCTCGAGGCGACCTATCGGCGGCTGCGTGAGAGCCAGGCGCGCGCGGCGGCCACGCCTGCCGGCGGGACGGCCGTGGCGGACGCGGACGCTGCGACCGCCGCGGCGCCGAACGCAGTGATGCCGGAGGCGGGGTCGGCGCCCGGCGGGCGCGACGCGCCGGCTTGACGCCTGCGGGGCGCCGTCCCGCTATCCGTCGCCGCACGGCGATACACTGAGCGCCGTGATGCAGCCTTGATCGACGACGGTTCCTGGCGCATCGCGCCGGTCGACTACGGCGCCGCCCGGCGGCTGGCCGGCGAGCTCGGCGTGAGCGACACGTTCGCCCAGGTCCTCGTGCGCCGCGGGTTCGCCCAGCCCGAGGAGGCGTACGCCTTCCTGCACCCTGACGACCTGGTGTCCGACCCCTACCTGGTGCCGGGGGTGTCGGAGGCGCGGCGTCGTATCGACCGGGCGCTCAAGCGTGGCGAGCCGATCGCCGTGCACGGCGACTACGACACCGACGGCATCACTGCGACCTTCCTCCTCGTGAGCGTCCTCGAAGAGCTCGGCGCCGATGTGCGCTGGCGCCTCCCGAACCGCTTCACCGAGGGTTACGGCGTGGCCATGAGCACCGTCGAGGAGCTCGCCGCCGAGGGCGTCAAGCTGCTCGTGACGGTCGACTGCGGCGTCAGCGCCGGCGACGAAGTCGAACGGGCGCACGAATTGGGGATGGACGTCGTGGTCACCGACCACCACGAGATCGAGGGCCCCCTGCCCTCGTGCGTCGTCGTCTCGCCGAAGCTCCCGGGGGCGCCGTTCCCCCACCTGGCCGGTGTGGGGGTCGCCTTCAAGCTCACCCATGCGCTGCTGCAGGACGAGGGCGCGGCTCGCGTCGAGGTCCCGCTCGCCCTGCGACCGTTCACCGATCTCGTCGCCCTGGGGACGATCGCCGACCTCGTGCCGCTGGTCGACGAGAACCGGACCTTGGTCAGGATGGGCCTCGGGCGGCTGCGCAGCGCGTCGCGCCCCGGTCTCGCGGCGCTCATGGAGGTCGCGGACGTAAGGCCCGGCGCGCTCACCGCGGGCGGCGTCGGCTTCCGCCTCGCCCCCCGCCTCAACGCCGCCGGGCGTCTCGAAGACGCGACCATCGCTCTCGAGCTGCTGGCGTGCGCCGACCGCGAGGCGGCCCTTCCGCTCGCCCTCCGCCTCGACGGCCTCAACCGCGAGCGCCAGGAGATCGAGCGCGGCATCTTCGCCGCCGCCGTCGCCCAGGTCAGTGAACCCTTGCCCCCCGCGCTCGTCCTCTCGTCTCCCGACTGGCACGAGGGCGTCGTCGGCATCGTCGCCTCCCGGGTGGCCGAACGGTTCCACCGCCCCACTATCCTGCTCTGCGAGGACGGCGAGCTCGCCAAGGGGTCGGGCAGGAGCATCGCGGCGTACGACCTGCTCGCCGGCGTCCACGCCGCGTCCTCGCACCTCATCGCCTACGGCGGGCACCGCGCGGCGTGCGGACTGCGTCTCGCACGCCGCGCCATCCCCGCCTTCCGCGAGGCCTTCACCGCCCATGCGGCGGCGACACTGAGCGCAAGCGACCTCGAGCGCACACGCGTCGCCGACGCCCTGGTGTGCGGCGACGAGCTCAACCTTCAGCTCGCCGACGAGCTTGAGCTGCTCGCGCCGCACGGGACGGGCAACCCGCGCGTCACCCTTGTGCTGCACGGCGCCGAGGTCGTCGCGCCGCGGCTCACCCGCGACCGCCGGCACCTTCAGTACCGGGTGCGTCGCGACGGCGCGTCGTGCGGCGCCGTGCACTTCAACTTCGACGGCCTGGGCGAGGTCAGCGCGCCCGGTCGCTACGACGTCGTGCTCGCGCTGGGCAAGAACGCCTACAACGCCAGCGTCACGGCCCAGGTCGAGGTCAAGGCGCTGCATCGCCTGGCCGCCGGCGACGACGACCTCTGCCCGACGCCCTGCGACACGACGTGTGCGGCGCGTCTGCGCGGCGACGAGCTCTGGCGCAGTCTGCTGGACGGCGCCCAGCTTGAGGTGTGGCGGCCGCGGGCCGAGGCGGCCGACGCCGTCGACCGCGCACGCCGTGAGGGTCGCCTTCTCGACAAGCGCGGCCGCCCGGCCGTCTCGACCGTCGCCGCCCTCGCGGCCACCGGTGAGCGCGTCCTCGTACTGGTCGCCGACGTTGCCCGCCGGCGCCCGTTGCTCACCCGTGACGCCCTGCCTCCGGCCCTCGCCCGGCGCGCCCTGTACGTACAGACGGCGTGCGCCCAGCGCCTGCGGCTTGCCGTCGGTGCAGGCGGCGAAAGGGACGGGTGCCCGGTCGCAGGCGTGGGCACGATCGGCGAAGCGGGCGTCGGGCCAGGCGCGGTCGTGTCGACAGGTCGCGGGGCCGACGGCCCGCCCGACGTGGTCATGGCCGGCGTCGACCTCGCCGCCGCGCATCCCGGGCTGGTGGGCGCGTTCCGTCACATCGTGTTCGTCGATCCGCCGTTCGGCGCGGCCCTGCACGACGATGTCGTCGCAGCGGCCGCGCCCGACGCCTACATCCATGCGCTGTGGGGACCCGCTGACGTACACTTCACGGAGCAGGTGCTGGACGCGGGGTACGACCTCGACGCGACGCTGCGCCGCGTGTGGCGCGCGCTCGCCGCGGGCGGCGGCCGGTTTGACGACCGGCTCGAGCAGGAACTTCTTGTACAAGGGCCGTTCCTCGCGCCGGTCGCGACCGTGGCCGCCGCCCTGCGCGTGCTGAGCGCGGCCGGGTTGCTGCGGACGGACGGGGCGGCCTACGAGCTCAAGCGGCCGCTACACAAGGCCGACATGACGACCATCGAGGCGTACCGCGCATGGCGCAGACGGTTCCACACTCGAGCGTACCTCGCGAGCTGCCTGAGGCGGCGGCGCTAGCGCGCGTCCCCGAGCAGTACCAGCCGCTGCTCGACGAGCTCTTCGCTGCGATCGAACGCTACGATCCCGACCCCGACCGCGAGCTCATCGTGCGCGCCTTCGCCGCCGCCTGTCTGCTGCACGGCGGTCAGGAGCGTAAGAGCGGCGAGGCCTACATCCACCATCCCGTCGGCACGGCGCTGAACGCCGCCGAGCTCAACCTCGACTCGGTCACGATCGCCGCGGCGCTCCTGCACGACGTGGTCGAAGACACGGGCACGCCGATCACGTGGATCGAGGAGCAGTTCGGCGCCGAGATCGCCATGCTGGTCGACGGCGTCACCAAGCTCACCAAGATGCACTTCACCTCGCAGGAGGAGGAGCAGGCCGAGAACTACCGCAAGATGATCGTCGCGATGTCGACCGACATCCGCGTCATCCTCATCAAGCTCTGCGACCGTCTCCACAACATGCACACGCTCGGCTACCTGAGCAAGCAGAAGCAGATCCAGAAGGCGAAGGAGACGCTCGAGGTCTACGCGCCCCTGGCGCACCGGCTCGGCATCCACAACGTGAAGTGGCAGCTCGAGGACCTCGCCTTCGCGACCCTGCACCCGCGCAAGTACCAGGAGATCCAGAGGTGGGTCTCGCAGCGTCGCGCCGACCGCGAGGACTTCGTCGACGAGGCGGCCGAGTTCCTGCGCGCCGAGCTCGAGCGCGCCGGGATCGAAGCCGAGATCACCGGCCGCGCCAAGCACTTCTACTCCATCTACGTGAAGATGAGCCGGCGCGGCAAGGAGTTCAACGAGATCTTCGACCTGACGGGCCTGCGCGTGCTCGTCGACTCCGTCAAGGACTGCTACGGCGCGGTCGGCATCATCCACTCCATCTGGAAGCCGATCCCCGGGCGCTTCAAGGACTACATCGCGATGCCCAAGTTCAACATGTACCAGTCGCTGCACACGACGGTGATCGGCCCCGGCGGCAAGCCTCTCGAGATCCAGATCCGCACCTCCGACATGCACCAGACGGCTGAGTTCGGGGTGGCCGCGCACTGGCTCTACAAAGAGAAGGGCGAGCGCGACCCCGACAAGCTGGCCTGGTTACACCAGATGATGGAGTGGCAGTCCGAGACCGCCGGCGACGCGCGCGAGTTCATGGACACGCTGAAGATCGACCTCTTCGAGGACGAGGTCTTCGTCTTCACGCCCAAGGGCGACGTCAAGAGTCTCGCCGCGGGCTCGACGCCGATCGACTTCGCCTACGCCGTGCACACCGACGTCGGCAACCACACCGTCGGCGCGAAGGTCAACGGCCGCATCGTCCCGCTGCACCACAAGCTGCACTCCGGCGACATCGTCGAGGTCATCACTTCGAAGTCGTCGCAGGGGCCGTCGCGCGACTGGCTCGACATCGTCGTCACGTCGCGGGCGCGGCAGAAGATCCGCCAGCACTTCCGCCGCGAGCAGCGCGAAGACTCCGAGCACTCGGGCCGCGAGCTGCTCCAGGACACACTCCGCCGCGACGGGCTGCCGGCGACCAAGATCCTCTCGGCCAAGGTCTTTTCGCAGATTGCCAGGGAGATGGGGTTCGCCAAGCCCGACGACCTGTTCGCGGCGATCGGCTCGGGCCGGGTGGCCGTAAAGACCGTCGCGACGAAGGTCATGCAACGCGCCGGGACGATGAGGGAGGCGACGCCCCCGCCCGAGATGCTGCCGCATCGCGAAGAGCAGGGGCGCGAAGAGCCCCAGGCCCTGTCCGGCGAGTTCGGCATCGTCGTCGAGGGCATGAACGACATCATGGTCCGTATGGCGAAGTGCTGTAAGCCCATCCCGGGCGACGACATCGTCGGCTACATCTCCCTCGGCAAGGGCGTCACCATCCACCGCAGCGACTGCAAGAACGCGCGCGCCCTCATGAAGAATCCCGAGCGCTTCAGCAAGGTGGCGTGGCAGGGCAGGGGCGGCATGGCCTTCAGGGTCGAGATCCAGGTCGAGGCTCTCGACCGCAACCACCTGCTCGAGGACGTCGCCCGTACCTTGGGCGATTCCGGCGTGAACATCATCTCGGGGCAGGTGCAGACGCTGCCCGACGGCGCCGTGCGCGACCGCTTCACCATCGAGGTGGGCGACGTGCGGCAGCTCGACAACATCCTCGCCAACATCCGCGCCATCGACACCGTGTACGACGCCTACCGCATCGTGGCCTGAGGCGCGGGGCGGGCCGCCTGCGGCGGCCCGCCCCGCGCCTCAGGCCACGTGCCGAGGATCGACGCAGGGCCGGCAGCGGCGGTCGACGCTTCGACGGACCGTCTGGTAGGGTAAGCGGCCGAACGCCGTCCTCCAAGATAAGCGCCCGAACGCCGTCCCCCAAGAGGAAGCCATGTCCGAACCGTTCGACGTCTTCTCGGTCCCGCTCGGCCCGCTCCAGGCGAACTGCTTCATGGTGGTAGGCGCCGACGCCGGCCTCGTCGTCGACCCCGGCGACGAGGCGCCGATCGTGATCGACGCCTTCGGCGAGCTCGGTTTCGGCCCGTCGGCGATCCTTCTCACCCACGGGCACTTCGACCATTTCGGCGCCGTGGCGCCGCTGGCGAGGCACTTCTCGATCCCCGTGTACGTAGGCGCCGACGACGCCGGCCAGATGGCCGACGGCGGCCTCGATGCCATGGCGGGCTTCGCCATCGAGCCCTTCAAGGACCCGGTGCTGCTGAGCGGCGAGCAGGCGCTCGACCTGCCGTTCTCGCCGCTCGCCATCCCGACGCCGGGCCATTCGCGGGGCTCGTACACCTTCGCCCTCGACGGGCACCTGTTCGTCGGCGACCTCATCTTCTACGGCAGCGTGGGGCGGACCGACCTGCCCGGCGGCGACATGGACGCGCTGCTCGATTCGGTACGCACGCTGGTGCGCCGCTATCCGGCCGACACGACCGTGCACTGCGGCCACGGGCCGGACACGTCGCTGGGACGCGAGCTGGCGCTGAACCCGTTCCTGTCGCCGCTGCGGCACGACCCGGGTCACCACTGGTGAGCGGACTGCGCGCTCCTAAGGGTACGTACGACCTTCTGCCCGACGAGGCGGCGCAGCGCGACCGGATGGTCGCGACGGCGGCGCGCGTCTTCGCCGCCTACGGCTATCGCCACGTCGTCACCCCCGAGTTCGAAGAGACGAGCCTGTTCGAGCGCGGCGTGGGCGAGGCGACCGACATCGTGCGTAAGGAGATGTACACGTTCACGGACAAGGGCGGCCGTTCGCTGACCCTGCGTCCCGAGGGCACGGCGCCGATCTGCCGCCTGTACATCGAGCACGGCCTGCACAAGTGGCCGCAGCCGGTGAAGCTCTGGTACTACTGCCCCATGTTCCGCTACGAGCGGCCGCAGGCCGGCCGCTACCGCGAGCACTACCAGTTGGGCGCCGAGGCGATCGGCTCGGCGGCGCCGGAGGTCGACGCCGAGGTCATCGCCATGCTCGCCCAGCTCTTCGCGGAGCTCGGCGTCGGCGGCCTGCGTCTGGCGGTCAACAGCATGGGCGACGCGGCCTGCCGGCCCGCCTACGTCGGCCGGCTCCGCGACTACCTGCGCGGCCGCGAGGCCGAGCTTTGCAGCGACTGTCGCGAGCGCCTCGAGCTGAACCCGCTGCGCACGTTCGACTGCAAGGTCGAGACGTGCCGCGCGGTGCTCGACGAGGCGCCGCGCATCGGCGACCACCTCTGTCCGGACTGCCGGGCCCACTTCGACACCGTGCTCGACCTGCTGCGTCGCGTGGGCCTCGACCCCCAGCTCGACTTCCGCCTCGTCCGCGGCCTCGACTACTACACGCGGACGACGTTCGAGTTCAGCTCCGACCTGCTCGGCGCCCAGAGCGGCGTCGGCGGCGGAGGACGCTACGACGGCCTCATCGAACAGCTCGGCGGGCCGCCGACGCCCGGCGTCGGCTTCGGGTCCGGCGTGGAGCGCATCGCCCTGGCGATGGGCGCCCGGGAGGTACCGGCCGCGGCGCCGGTGGCGTTCCTGGTCGCGTTCGCCGCCGAGCGCCGCGGCGACACCTTCGCGCTGGCGCACGAGCTGCGCCGCGGCGGCCTGGCGGTCGAGCTGGACCTGGCCGCACGCAGTGTGAAGGGCCAGCTCAGGCAGGCCGCCCGCTGCGGCGCCGCGTACGCCGTCCTCCTGGGTCTCGCGGAGCTCCCCGCAGACATGGTGCGCGTCAAGACCCTCGCCGGCGGCGGGGAAGAGGACGTGCCGGCCGCCGGCCTCGCGGCGTGGCTGGCGGCGCATCCTCCGAAGGGCGACGCGTGAGTCTGCGCGACGCGTACCCCGGCGAGCTGCGCCTGGCCGACGTCGGCCGCGAGGTCCGTCTTGCCGGCTGGGTCGCGCATCGCCGCGACCACGGCAACCTCATCTTCATCGACCTGCGCGACCGCTCCGGCATCGCGCAGCTCGTCGTCGACCCGTCGGAGGCGCCGGCTGCCCACGCCCTGGCGGGGGAGGTGCGGCCGGAGTACGTGATCGCCGTGCGCGGGGCGGTCGTGGCGCGCAGCGCCGAGACGGTCAACCCGAACCTGCCGACCGGCGAGATCGAGGTCCGCGTCGCCGCCCTCGACGTCCTCAACGTGGCCAAGACGCCGCCGTTCGAGATCGGCGGCGCCGAGAGCGGCGAGGTCGACGAGACCCTGCGCCTGAAGTACCGCTACCTCGACCTGCGGCGGCCGGCGATGCTCGCCAACATGGTTTTGCGCCATACCGTCGTCCAGGCGGCGCGCGCCTACCTCGACGAGCATCGCTTCCTCGAGATCGAGACGCCGGTCCTGACCAGGTCGACGCCCGAGGGCGCACGCGACTTCCTCGTCCCGGCCCGTCTGCAGCCGCACCGCTTCTATGCGCTGCCGCAGTCGCCGCAGCTCTTCAAGCAGATCCTCATGGTTGCCGGCGTCGACCGCTACTACCAGATCGCGCGCTGCTTCCGCGACGAGGACCTGCGCGCCGACCGCCAGCCCGAGCACACGCAGATCGACCTCGAGGTCTCGTTCATGGGCACGGACGAGATCCGCGCCCTCATCGAGGGACTCTGCGTGGCCATGTTCGCCGCCATCGGCGAGGAGCTCGAGGCGCCGTTCCCGCTGCTCACCTACGACGAGGCGATGCTGCGCTACGGCTCCGACAAGCCCGACGTGCGCCACGGGTTCGAGGTGACCGAGCTGAGCGACGTCTTCGTGAGCAGCGGGTTCCAGGTGTTCCGCGGCGCCGTGGACGCCGGCGGCTGCGTGCGCGCGATCTGCGCCCGCGGCGCGGCCACGCTGCCGCGGGCGCAGATCGACGCGCTCACGGAGGTCGCCAAGGCGAACGGCGCCAAGGGCATGGCCTACGTCTATGTCGAGGAGGGCCGCGCTCTGCGGGGCCCGGTGGTGAAGTTCCTGACCGAGGCCGAGCAGGAGGCGGCCGTCGCCCGGACGGCGGCCGAGCCCGGCGACCTGATCGTCTTCGTCGCCGATCAGGCCGGCGTGGCCGCGCCCGTGCTCGGCGCCTTGCGCGCCGAGCTCATCGCGCGGCTGGCCCCGGCCCCGTCGCGGCGCTGGGCCCCGCTGTGGGTGATCGACTTCCCCCTCTTCGAGATCGACGCGGAGACGGGGCGGCTCACCTACGGTCACAACCCGTTCAGCCTGCCTACGCCCGAGACGCTCCCCCTGCTCGAGACGGACCCGCTCAAGGTCTATGGCGCCCAGTACGACCTCGTCCTCAACGGTCACGAGCTCGGCTCGGGCTCGCTGCGCAACCATCGCCCCGACATCCAGCGCGCCGTGTTGCGCGCCCTCGGCTTCGACGACGCCCGCATCCAGAGCTCCTTCGGCTTCATGCTCGAAGCGCTCGAGCACGGCGCACCTCCGCACGGCGGGATCGGTCTCGGGCTCGACCGCCTTGTCATGCTCATGGCCGGCGAGGACTCCATCCGTGATGTGATCGCCTTCCCCAAGACGGCGTCGGGCAGCGACCCGATGACGGCGGCGCCGGCCGAGGTCACGGCGGCGCAGCTCAGGGAGCTGCGCCTGCGCTTCGGCTGACGGCGCCGCGCTCCATACGGTTCGGGTACGCCGCCGTCCTCGAGGCCTTCGCCCTCGACCGCTCGCCGGCTCGCCGCCGTCCTCGAGGCCTTCGCCCTCGACCGCTCGCCGGCTCGCCGCCGTTCTCGCGGACATGGCGCTCGGTCCGTGTCAGGCTCACCGCGACCCCTCGATGACGCCTTCCGCTCAAGCTTCGCGCAGGGTTGCCGAGAGGATTGTTGAAAGAAACGGCGTTTGCTAGGATGGCGCCGCTCGACCTTGTGCGTGGCCTCGCGACGTTCTCGAGCCAACACGAACACACGGGGAGCTCATCTTCGGTGCGTCCGTGGATGTGCCGAGAGAGCACCCACCTGCGAGAGCAGGTTCGAGAATCAAGCGAGCACGGCAAGGTGGAGCACTACTTTTCGGAGGGCGAGCATGGGCATCATGTCGCGTAACCGGTCCTTCCTCTTCGCTGTCGTTCTCGTCCTCGTCGGCGGCCTCGCCATCCTCGGCGGTGTCACGGCCATCCGCGTGTTCGCTGAAGATGGGTCGACGACCACAGCGACGACCGGTCAGAGCGACTACAACAAGGCCGGCAGTTACGGGATCACTGGGTATCAGCCGCTCAAGCTCGAGCCCACCTCCGACACCCCGAAGTTCATCACCAAGGCGCTGAACGACCAGAAGGGCGTCATCCTTCTTGTCTACGTCCGCGGTGCGTCGGCCGACGAAGAGATGCTCGCCAACTTCAACAAGGTGAAGACGACGTACCGTTCGCAGGCGTCGTTCTTCAACTTCGAGGCGCGAGAGGTCAAGGAATTGGGCGACGTCCTCACCCAGCTCAAGGTCAATGCGCCGCCGATGCTCGCCGTGGTGAAGGCCGACGGCAGCGTCGCGCAGCTCTACACGGGCTGGATCGGCCAGAAGGTGATGGAGCAGGTCGTCGCCAACGCCCTGCGCGCGCAGTAGGCGCGCCCCTGGCCGTCAGGCGCGCCTTTTGCGCCAGGCGCGCCTTTTGCGCCAGGCGCGCCCTTTGCGCCAGACGCGCCCCTGGCGCCAAGCGCGTCACTTGCAGGGAACGCGCCCTCTTTCCCTCGCCACCTGCTTCACCCTGGGTCGTCGGGCGGCACCGCTGCGACTCGGCGCGACTCCGTCCGGAGTGCGGCCCGCTGCGCGCGGTTGCGGCGCGGCTTCGCCCCGTCCTCGCGCGGCTTCGCCCCGTCCTCGCGCGGCTTCCTCCGTCTTCGCGCGGTCTCGCCCCGTCGTCGCGCTGCTTCGCCGCTGTTCGGGGCCTGATATCATATTCCCGACTGCGCAAGTTGGGATTCGCCCTGGTAGGCGCAGACGGAGGGCGGCGCACAATGAAGATCACCTCACGGACGGAATACGGTCTGCGGGCGATGGCCTATCTGGCCGCGCGGGGCGGAAGGACGCCGGCTCCGCTGGGAGAGATCGCTGCCGCAGAGGGGATCCCGGGGCCGTTCCTCGAGCGCATCCTCGCCCGCTTGCGCGACGTGGATCTGGTGAAGGCGACGCGGGGGGCGAGCGGCGGGTATGCGCTGGCCCGCTCGCCGGACCGCGTCGCCGTCGCGGACATCGTGACCGCGCTCGAGGGTCCCCTTGTCCTTGTCGACTGCGTTGGGACCGACCGTGCCTGTGCGCGCGCTGACGGCTGCGCCGCGCGCGTCCTCTGGCGGCGCCTCGACGAGGCGATCGCGCACGCGCTCGAGGGCGTGAGCCTCGCCGACCTCGTGGCCGAAGGGGCGAACAGATGAAGCCGGTCTACGACGACACGACGGGGTCGGCCGGGCTACATGGCGACGCCGAGGCGGACGGGTCGGGTGATGACTGCCATGGCGACTGACGACGGCCTCCTCGTCGCATTGAGCGGCGGCGTAGACAGCGCCGTAGCCCTGTTGCGCCTCGTCGCCGCCGGGCGCAGGGTCGAGGCGGCGATCGTCGAGCTGTGGCCGGAAGACGAACCGGGAAGCTGCCGCGGGCCCGCGGCGGTCGCCCGGGCGCGGTCCGTCGCCGAGGCGTGCGGCGTCCGGCTCCATGTGCTCGACGCCCGGGCGCGCTTCGCACGCACGGTGGTCGAGCCGTTCGTCGCCGCCTACCTCGGGGGCACGACGCCCAACCCGTGCGTGACGTGCAACCCGATGCGCCTGGCGGCGCTCGTCGGCCTCGCCGACGAGCTGGGCCTGGCGCACGTCGCCACCGGCCACTACGCGCGCCTCGTGAGGCGCGCTCACGGACCGCGCCTCGCCCGCGGCGTCGACCGCGCCAAGGACCAGTCGTACATGTTGGCCATGGTCCCACCCAAGGTGCTGGCGCGCCTCGAGTTCCCCCTCGGCGAGGCGAGCAAGCGCGACGTGCGGACGGCGGCGCGTGAGGCGGGCCTCCCGGTGTCCGGGGAGCCGGAGAGTCAGGAGGTCTGCTTTGCGCCGCGCGGATATCGGCACTTCCTTGAGGGGCGCGGCGTGAGGCCGCGGCGGGGGCCGATCGTCGACCGCGGGGGCCGCGTGCTCGGCGAGCACGGTGGCCACTGGCGCTTCACGATCGGCCAACGCCGCGGCCTCGGTCTTTCCGCCGGCGCGCCGCTCTACGTCGTCGAGCGCCGCGCCGCCACCAACGAGGTGGTGGTCGGCAAGGCTGCGGACCTCCATACGCGGACGGTGGTCGTGCGCGACGTCGTCGGCCTCGGCATCGCGGCCGACGAGGTCGCGCCGGCGGCCGCGGCGGGCGACGTCGCTTCCGGTACGGCGTCTGCGCCCCGGCTGCTGCCCGGCGACTTGACCGTGCAGCTCAGGTATCGCTCCGCGGCCGTGCCGGTCATGGCGCTCGAGCCTCTGGCTCCGGACGCGGTGGGTGCGCCGGCCGGCGGCGTGCTCGTGCGCCTGGCGGCGCCCTTCGCGGCGCCGGCCCCGGGCCAGGCGGCGGTCTTCTACCGCGGCGACGAGGTGGTCGCCGCGGCGGTGATCGCTGCAGAGGCCGTCTCACAGGGACCAGTGAAGCCGAGGGAGTATGATACTGTCTCGTAGTTTCGTTTCCTGTCGCCCTCGGCCGAGAGGAGAGACGTATGGAGTCCATGGTTGACGTCGTCGCGATGAGCACGGCCTCGCTCGTGCTGCGCTACGCAGCCGCGTTCTTCTTCGTCCTCGTGGCGGTCGCCGCGGCCTACGCGCTCGTCAGAGCGGGCAAGGCGATGGGCCGTGTCGAGCAGGTGGTGACCGACGTGGACAAAGAGGCGCTGCCCCTGATCACCAAGGCGGGTCAGACGCTCGATGAGGTCAACACCTCGCTCGCCAACGTGGGCGAGATAACCAAGGACGTCTCGCAGATGACCGAGAAGGTCGACCGCATGACCAGCGCGGTCGAGAGCGCCGTCACGACGCCGGCGCGCAAGGCGGCGGCGTTCAGCGCCGGCGTCACCGAAGCCGTGGGCACGTTCTTCCGCCGCGGCGACGAGGGGGATCAGACGCGATGAGCTTCTTCAGCCGGCTTGCCGGCGCCGCCGTCGTGACGGGCGCCGGCGTCGCCTACTACGTCTACCAGCGCAAGCAGCGCACCGGTGAGAGCTATTTCGACGTCGTCAGGCAGTTGCCGGGCGAGGTGCAGCGCGTGAGCGCCGAGGCGCGCCGGCGCGCCGCCGAGGCCGTCGAGAAGGGCATCGAAGCGGCGCGCCGGCGCGATGCCGAGCTCGCCCTGCAGCTCGAGGCGGCGGGAGCGCGCCCCACATCCGCCGAGCGCCCCACATCCGCCGAGTCCGTCGCCAAGCCCGATCCTGCCGGATCCGGTCCCGCCGTCGTCTGAAACGCGCCATGTCAAGGACGATCCGCCTCGAGGTCGCGGCGGTCCCCTCCGCCTTCGCTCCCATACGTCTGGTGCTGGGAGGACTCGGCGCGCGCCTGGGTCTCAGCGTGGACGAGCTCGACGACGTCTTCCTCGCGACCGAGGCGCTGTTCCGGGCGGCTATCAGCGAAGAGAAGGACATGACGCGCTTTCGCATGGAGCTGTGCGCCGACGACGGGACGCTGCGATCCGTCGCCGGCCCCTTCGTCTCGGCGACGCTCCGTCAGAGGATCGCGCCCGCCGCGCCGGACGTCGGGTGTCTCGATCTCTGCCGCGTCCTCCATGCCACGTGCGACGACGTCCGCGTCGAAGAGGCGGCTGGTGCGTACCGGGTCGTGCTGGTCAAGGCCCCCGGAGACCGGGCGTGACCCCGTACGACGATCTGCCGAGCGACCCGTTGGACCTCGCGGCCCTTCCCGACGAGGAGGGTCCCCTGGACGAAGAGGAGGAGGGGCCCTCCCTGCCGAAGCCGGACGCGCAAGGCCGCGGGCGCGACGAGTCCGACAAGCTCGACCGGTACCTCCTGCGCCGTTACCACCTGTACGGCGACCGCAAGGCGCGCGAGCAGCTCATCACGATGTACCTGCCGCTGGTGCGCTCTCTCGCGCGCCGCTACGCCTCGCGGGGCGAGCACTTCGACGACCTCGTCCAGGTCGGCGCCATCGGGCTCATCAAGGCCATCGACCGCTTCGACCTCGACCGAGGCGTCGAGCTGACGACGTACGCGACGCCCAACATCGTCGGCGAGATCAAGCGCTACTTCCGCGACAAGGGCTGGTCGGTGCGCGTGCCGCGCGGCCTGCAGGAGCTGAACATCCGCCTGAACAAGGTGATCGACGAGCTCGTGCCGAAGCTCCAGCGCTCGCCCACCATCGCCGAGCTCGCGGAGGCGGCCAACGCCACGCCCGAGGAAGTGCTCGAGGCCCTCGAGACGAGCCAGGCCTACAACTCCGTCTCTCTGCAGGCTGCGCCCGGCGGCGAGGACGGCGACGAGGACGCGGGGCTTATCGACTACCTTGGCGTCGAGGAAGAGGCCTACGACATCACGGAGGACCGGACGACCTTGGCGCCCGGCTTCGCCAAGCTCGACAAGCGCGAGCGCTACATCCTCCACCTGCGCTTCTTCGAGGGCCTCACGCAGAGCCAGATCGCCGAGCGCGTCGGCATCTCTCAGATGCACGTCTCGCGTCTCATCCGCCGCTCGCTCGAGAAGCTGCGCGAAGAGATCGGCGACGTCGACAACCCCGACCCCTCGTTGCTCGCCCGCCCCGGCGAGTAGCGGCGCTGGAGTGGAAGACCCGACTCCGGCGCGTGCCCCTGACGGCCCGACGCGAAGGAAAGACCGACTGTGAACTCTGCCGAGATCCGCGACCGCTTTCGAGACTTCTTCGTCGCCCGCGGGCACCTGGCGGGCGAGCCCGCCGGCTTGGTGCCCGCGGGCGACCCGTCGGTGCTCTTCACGAGCGCCGGCATGCAGCAGTTCAAGCCCTACTACCTCGGCGTGGAGACGCCGCCGGCGACGCGCATGGTGACTGTGCAGCGCTGCTTTCGCACGAACGACATCGAGAACGTCGGCCGGACAGCCCGGCACCTCACGTTCTTCGAGATGCTCGGCAACTTCTCGTTCGGCGACTACTTCAAGAAGGAGGCCATCGCCTGGGCGCTCGAGTTCTCGGACGAGCTGGGCATCGACCGGTCGCGCCTCTGGGCGACGGTCTTCGGCGGTGACGACGTCGTACCGGCGGACGATGAAGCGGCCGCTCTGTGGACGGCCAACGGTATCCCCGAGGAGCGTGTCGTGCGCCTCGGCCGCGGCGACAACTTCTGGGGGCCCGTGGGGCCCGCAGGGCCGTGCGGGCCCTGTTCGGAGCTGTACTTCGACATGGGAGCCGAGGTCGGCTGTGGCCGGCCGGACTGCGCCCCTGGCTGTGACTGCGACCGCTTCATGGAGTACTGGAACCTGGTCTTTCCCCAGTACGACATGGACGAGGGCGGCGTGCTCACGCCGCTGCCCAGGCCGAGCATCGACACCGGCATGGGCCTTGAGCGCGTCGCCGCCGTCACGCAAGGCGTGGTGACGGTGTTCGAGACCGACCTGTTCGCGCCCCTCGTGGAGCGCGGCGCCGCGCTGGCCGGCGTCGATCCGCAGGGCGCGGACGCGACCGTCCGCGCCCTGCGGACGATGGCCGAGCACGCCCGCGGCGCCGCCTTCCTCGTCATGGACGGCGTGCTTCCCAGCAACGAGGGCCGCGGCTACGTGCTGCGCCGCATCGTCCGCCGCGCCGTTCAGCAGGGGGTGAGCATCGGCATCGACGAGCCCTTCGCGGCGATCCTCACCGACACGGTAGTCGACATCATGGGCGAAGCCTATCCGCAGCTCGTCGCCCAGCGGGACGAGATCCGCCGCGTCGTCAACGATGAGGAGGTGCGCTTCCGGCGCACCCTCGAGCAGGGGATGGGCATCCTCGAAGAAGCGCTCCGCCGGGCGCGCGACACCGGCGCCGAGCTGCCGGCCGAGGTCGCCTTCGAGCTGCACGACACGTACGGCTTCCCGTTCGACCTCACGCGCGAGATCGCCGCTGAGGCCGACATGACCGTGGACGAGGCGCGCTTCGAGCGCCTCATGGAGGAGCAGCGGGAGCGCGCCCGCGCGGCGCAGAAGGCGGGAGCCTTCGGCGCCGGTCCGGGCGCGCTCGAAGACTTCCAGGCGGCCCACGCCGACAAGCCCGTCGAGTTCGTCGGCTACGAGCGCCTCGAGATCTTCACCGTCGTGACCGCGGTCGGCGACATCGGCGACGGCCGTCTCGCCGTCAAGTTGGCCCAGTCGCCTTTCTACGCCGAGGGCGGCGGCCAGGTCGCCGACCAGGGCTGGATCCATACCGAGTCCGGCAAGCTCGAGGTCGAGGATGTCGTCCGCTTCGTCAACGACCAGGTCATCGTCGCTCGTCCGACGGAAGGGGAGGTCCACGCCGGCGAGCGGGCGAAGGCGATGGTCAACTCGGTGCGCCGCCATCAGACGGCGTGCAACCACACCGCGACGCACCTCCTCCACAACGCCCTGCGCATCGTCCTCGGCGAGGACGTGCGCCAAGCCGGGTCGATGGTCTCGCCCGACAAGTTGCGCTTCGACTACTCGACGCGGCGCTCGCCGATCCCTGAGCAGTTGCTCCAGATCGAGGAGCTCGTCAACCGACGCATCGTCGAGAACCACCCCGTGCGCCCGTTCGTGACCACGCGCGAGTACGCCGCCGAGCTCGGCGCCCTCGCCTTCTTCGAAGAGAAGTACGGCGAGTTCGTGCGCGTGCTCGAGATCGACGACTTCAGCCGCGAGCTGTGCGGGGGCACACACGTCTCCTCGACCTCCGAGATCGGGCTCTTCAAGATCACGGCCAGCCAGTCGGTGGGGGCGAACACGCGACGGATCGAGGCGATCACCTCGGCGCGGGCGATCGAGTACTACCGGGGGCTGGAGCACACGTATAAGGGCCTGGCCGAACGGCTGGGCGTCAAGCCGGACCGGGTCGCGGCCGCCGTCGACAGACTGATCGGCGAGCGGGACGAGCTCCAGACGAAGCTCAAGGCCGTACGGAGCGGCGCGGCCCGCGACCGTCTCGACGAGGTGCTCGCTGGTCTCGTCGAGATCGACGGCGTGCCTGTGGTGGCCGCCCGGCCGCAGGCGGAGGCGGCCGATGACCTGCTGACCTTGGCCGACGAGATCAGGGCGCGCAAGCCCGATGCCGTCGCGCTGCTCGCGACCGACGTCGGCGGCCGCGCTGCGATCGTCGTCGCCCTCGGCGACGCCGCCGTTGGGCGCGGTCTGCACGCCCACGAGATCCTCAAGGCGATGACCCCCGCCGTGGGCGGAAAGGGCGGCGGCAAGCCGACCCTGGCCCGGGGCGGCGGGGCGGACGTCGACGGCATCCCCGCCGCCCTCGACGCCGGCGTGGCGAAGGTGCGTGAGCTGCTCGGCGCCTGAGCCGTGGGTAAGGCGCGTGAGCTGCTCGATGCCTGATCAGTCGGCACGGTGCGTGAGCTGCTCGGCGTCTGCGGCGTCGGTACGGGGTGCGATGAGCGAGGCCCGATGATGCGCGTGATGGCCCTCGACCACGGCGCCGCGCGCACCGGGGTCGCCGTCTCAGACCCGACCGGCACCGTGGCGACGCCGCTCGCGACGGTCGACCGGGTCGACGGCGACGCGGGCTTCGCGCGGCTCCTTGAGCTCATCGCCGAGCAGCGGCCCGAGGAGATCGTCGTGGGGCTGCCGGTGTCCCTGGATGGGCGCGAACACGCGCAGGCGGCGAGGGCGCGCGCGTTCGCGCGCCGGCTCGCCGCCGCGGTCTCCGCGCCCGTGACCACCTACGACGAGCGCTTCACTACGAAACTCGCCGCACAGCGCGGCGGGCGCGCGCCAGAGGACGCGCGCGGCGGTCGCGCGCCCGAGGACGCGCGCGGCGGGCGCGCGCCAGAGGACGCGCGCGCCGCCGCCGTGCTCCTCGAAGACTACCTGCGGGCGCGCGCCGCGCGCAGCGGGCCGCCGGCGTCTGCGCCTGGCGGCGAGCCGTCTGCGCCTGGCGGCGAAGGTCAGACCGATGCTTGACGATCGACGGCCACCGGCCACCGGCGCCACGGAAGGCCTGCCGCCCGACGATGCCCGCCCCGACGCCCGTCCCGACGCCTGTCCTGACGCCCGTCCCGACGTCGGACCCGACGTCCGCCCTGACGTCGGACGCGGCGCCCGCGCCGACGTCCGTCGCGAGCCGTGCCATCGCGAAAGC
>ENA-UPSM01002966-UPSM01002966.1-activated-sludge-metagenome-genome-assembly--contig:-NODE-2966-length-19732-cov-22.258271_pt1 | contig 19732 bp, 16 predicted proteins | sample MGYA00238181_ERZ773283 | MGnify/ENA primary metagenome ERZ773283 (study PRJEB29023, sample SAMN05720199) | activated sludge metagenome | isolation source: Anaerobic digester | place: Japan...
TGCAAGCAGTGAGGGTATACTAAGAGTTAGATGCCAGGGGTGGGGAGTCAAAGCGCGGTATGGCCCTGGGAACCCCCAGGGGTGGCAGTCACAATTCAATAATCCCGTTCGCCGGGATGGAAACGCGGCGTCCTTGTGGGTGGAACCCAGGACCACGTGATCCGTCACAATTCAATAATCCCGTTCGCCGGGATGGAAACTTTTTCAAGCCGGGGTTCTTCTTCCCTGGGGGGGAAGAGTCACAATTCAATAATCCCGTTCGCCGGGATGGAAACGTAATAGGTGCGAGACCCATTTGGGAATTGCCAGTAGTCACAATTCAATAATCCCGTTCGCCGGGATGGAAACCCTACTTGCTGGTGAGGTCAAAGACCTCAACGAGTACCAGGTCACAATTCAATAATCCCGTTCGCCGGGATGGAAACTCGAGGAACTCCTCGAGACCCTCAATTCTCTTCATCTCCTCCTCGTCACAATTCAATAATCCCGTTCGCCGGGATGGAAACTGTATTTGACGCCCCGGTATGCCTTTGCGTACCGGTCGTCAAGTCACAATTCAATAATCCCGTTCGCCGGGATGGAAACAGGAGCATTACTTGCTCCGGGAACAAGTGGTGCTCCTCGTCACAATTCAATAATCCCGTTCGCCGGGATGGAAACATGCTGGTCTCCCGCGTGGGGAGGAACGCGTCGAGAAGGAATAACATGTCACAATTCAATAATCCCGTTCGCCGGGATGGAAACAAACCAGTCTCATCTCTCCTCCTTTTTACTGTTTTTATGTCACAATTCAATAATCCCGTTCGCCGGGATGGAAACCAGTCTCCCGCAGTGGGAGAAAGGCATCCGCCAGGAAGGTCACAATTCAATAATCCCGTTCGCCGGGATGGAAACACGGTGACCGTGTCGGCGCCGACGACGACGAGGATGGGTCACAATTCAATAATCCCGTTCGCCGGGATGGAAACCGAATGCAACGACGCGGAGTGTGTCCGACGTTCCGTCCCGTTCGTCACAATTCAATAATCCCGTTCGCCGGGATGGAAACTCACTCGAGCCCGAGCGTTTCGAAATCCACCAGGGCATCTCCGAGTCACAATTCAATAATCCCGTTCGCCGGGATGGAAACCTTTAATATTCCCTGTACGGCCACACACTCCGGGTGATTGTCACAATTCAATAATCCCGTTCGCCGGGATGGAAACCCGAAGCACCCGGCGGAGCACCACATAAGAAGCAGCACGCGCAGTGTCACAATTCAATAATCCCGTTCGCCGGGATGGAAACACGGGCGATGCGAACACAACCGCCTCCCCGGTCGGGAACAGCCTGTCACAATTCAATAATCCCGTTCGCCGGGATGGAAACTTTGACTCGTGGCTGTCCGGCATTTGGAAGAGTTTCTCCCATGTGCCGTCACAATTCAATAATCCCGTTCGCCGGGATGGAAACCCCCGCCCTCGATCTCCGCGGAGATATGCTTCATTTTCTGTCACAATTCAATAATCCCGTTCGCCGGGATGGAAACCTGGCAGCGTCGTGGCGTTCTTTCCACACCGCGTATGCCGCGTCACAATTCAATAATCCCGTTCGCCGGGATGGAAACCCCAATAGTAAACGTTAGGTTTCATTCTATCTCCCCTCCTGTCACAATTCAATAATCCCGTTCGCCGGGATGGAAACCTTGAGGGGGGGGTGCCCGGCGCCAGTCCCAACAACGGTCACAATTCAATAATCCCGTTCGCCGGGATGGAAACTGATATCCAGCGTTACCGCGCGAGCCGGTCTCCCGGCGTCACAATTCAATAATCCCGTTCGCCGGGATGGAAACGTCAGCGGGTATTCCATCCTACACGCGTGCCCGAGGGCGTGTCACAATTCAATAATCCCGTTCGCCGGGATGGAAACGTGCTCGGCGCCAGCCTGCAACGCGGGGGTATCGGGCGTGAGTCACAATTCAATAATCCCGTTCGCCGGGATGGAAACGCTTATCCGCCGAAGCTCCCAAAGGTGGCGGCGCAGGGTCACAATTCAATAATCCCGTTCGCCGGGATGGAAACATGAAGATGGCGACAATGATAAAAACAACCACCACCACCGCAAGTCACAATTCAATAATCCCGTTCGCCGGGATGGAAACCTTCACGTTCCGGACTGTCCCAGTGAGTTTCCCAGGACACCCCGGGAACGTCACAATTCAATAATCCCGTTCGCCGGGATGGAAACAATACGTCTGGGAGGCGTGAGCGTCTGCTTGACGCCTCTGCGTCACAATTCAATAATCCCGTTCGCCGGGATGGAAACGAGGAGAAGTCGTGAAAATCCTCCATGGCGAGCCATACAGCCTCGGTCACAATTCAATAATCCCGTTCGCCGGGATTGAAACGAGCGGGACGCGCCCGAGGCGCGTCCCGCTGCTCACTGGTCACAATTCAATAATCCCGTTCGCCGGGATGGAAACTTAACGGGGACTCTATATGCCGCCCAGATTTTCTCCCCGGTCACAATTCAATAATCCCGTTCGCCGGGATGGAAACGGTTTGTCCACGAAGTCGCGTTCCCCACTCACCCGTGTCACAATTCAATAATCCCGTTCGCCGGGATGGAAACCAGCCCTCTTGCGCGATATAGTCTGGCCCCCACAAGGAGTCACAATTCAATAATCCCGTTCGCCGGGATGGAAACTCGGGATCACAACCTGGACACTTCCCCTGACTCTTCCACCCACGTCACAATTCAATAATCCCGTTCGCCGGGATGGAAACCAGTAATTGTTCTGTTTGTCAACCGTCATGTACACCAAATGTCACAATTCAATAATCCCGTTCGCCGGGATGGAAACCTCTATTAGGAGGTGGGCCAGTTCCAAATCTGAGGTCGTCACAATTCAATAATCCCGTTCGCCGGGATGGAAACGCGCAGAACTGCCCGACGGCGGCGTAGTCGCGGTTGGAGTCACAATTCAATAATCCCGTTCGCCGGGATGGAAACACGCTCTGGGCGTCCTCGGGCTTGACGATGAAGACGCGGTCGCCGTCCGCGTGTCACAATTCAATAATCCCGTTCGCCGGGATGGAAACTCGATGCTTGCCGCTGGTGCGGTCGCCCGCATAATGTGTCACAATTCAATAATCCCGTTCGCCGGGATGGAAACATTACAAGCACAACAACAACAACCAGCAGGACCGAAGGTCACAATTCAATAATCCCGTTCGCCGGGATGGAAACCCATGTTTCCTGCTCTGAGGAACTCCGGGCAGGAGAGTCACAATTCAATAATCCCGTTCGCCGGGATGGAAACACAAGCGGGTGCCTGCGCTGATGCTGATTTGCTTGTCACAATTCAATAATCCCGTTCGCCGGGATTGAAACGTGCACTGACGCGGCGAAGCTCCCAAAGGTGGCGGCGCAAACGCGTCACAATTCAATAATCCCGTTCGCCGGGATTGAAACTCTGGCGCCCAGTCCCGTCCAGAGGCCTGCTCTAACTTCAGGTCACAATTCAATAATCCCGTTCGCCGGGATTGAAACGCCGGCCGCATTGGACGCGGCCAGGAGCGTGCTGGCCAGTCACAATTCAATAATCCCGTTCGCCGGGATGGAAACATGGGGAGCCCCGACACATCGGCCAACATGCCCATCAGCGTCACAATTCAATGTTCGATTTCCTTGTGAAGCACTTCGCGATAGAGGAAGAGGATGGCGCTGAGAGCCTGATTCTGTGTGGAGGCGGCGACGTTCTTTTCGCCAGCAAGATGGATGAGGAAGGCCTGGATTTCGGGGGCGCCCATGTCTTGGGGTGGCGTTTGTCGTGGAAGAGGATGAAGCGTTTGGCCCAGTCCATGTAGGTTTGTTCGGTGCGGTAGGAGTAGCGCTGCATACGAAGGGCGTCCTGCATTTGTTCGAGGAGTTTTTTTGCCATAGGGTAATTCCTTGGCGGCAGCAGAGTCCACGCCCGCCCACACGCAGGTAACGCCAGCCGTTGGCACGCCCCTTGTACAACAAGGAAAAAAATGAACTCACATCGAATCGCTGAAATCTTGGTTGACAAAGGTAAAACGCTTTTTGATTCACCCAGAAATATTGTTACATTTACAGGCAATGTTCAAGCCGATACTTTGTTAAATGATTTAGAAAATACGCCTCATGCTTTTGTTCTTGCGTGCGTCATGGATAGGCAAATGAAAGCAGAATTGGCGTGGCAAATTCCATATTTCATTTCTGAAAAATTAGGAAACTTCAATTTCCAAACTTTAGCGGCATTGAGTTCGCAAGAAGTGGAAAAATTAATGACAGTTCCTTCGCCGTTGCATCGTTTCCCGTCGGAAATGTCAAAGAATTTCTATTTTGCCGTTCAAACAATTTCAAAAAATTATGGTGGCGTAGCGTCAAATATTTGGAGTGGCAGGCCATCAAGCGCCGAAGTAGTTTATAGGTTTTTACAATTCAGGGGTGTTGGTCAGAAAATTGGTACAATGGCGGCAAATATTTTAGCCCGTGATTTCAAGGTTGAATTTTCGGATTATTATTCGATTGATATATCGGTAGATGTTCATATCAGAAGAGTATTTTACAGGTTGGGCTTAATTCCAGACCAAGCCTCCAATGAGCAAATAATTTTTCGGGCAAGAGCATTATCACCGCAGTTCCCTGGGCTTTTAGATTTGCCTGTTTGGGAAATTGGGCGAACATGGTGTAAACCGTCAGAGCCAATTTGTTCAGAGTGCTACATGCAGCAAGTTTGCCCAAAAACCTTGTAACTTTCCAATCCAAAAGCGTGCCAACACAGCGTGCAGTGGACGGTGGGGATTCTGCGGCATTTTCGGGCTTTTTCTACACCCGAACAGAATCCTGCTCTTGGAGTTTTATCTACGCCCGCCCCACCGTCACTAACGCAGGCCGTTGAGCAGCTCGTTGTTGTTGCGAGTTACTACCTCTTGCCTGAGGGCGTCCTGCGGCGAAAGCCTCCTCTCATCAGTTCGTTTGAACTCTCCTCCGACTTGCTCACTTCCACCCTGCAAATATTTGGCTATAACCTTATTCCAATCGGTTTAATTATTGCAGCCAATTTGATTGCCCAGCAGTCCAGAATAGCCGAGGAGAAATTTGTACCAGTGGGATATACAGCTTGCTGGGTGATTACCTTGCTATTTGCGCTATATGTTGGAACATGGTCATTTGAGGTGGTTACAGCAGCGCCGCCCCTCCAAGATAGACTTTTACGTGTGTTCGATATTCTTCATCGCGCTGGACTGTTAGAGTTCTCCGCTTACATCTTGGCAGCCGTGACATCCTACAAACTTACGCTCTGGTATTCTGACGGCAAGAAAGTCATACGCAGTCGGAGACCGAATGATGTCAAGCTGGACAGAACCGAAAAGGTTGTCTTGGTGCTAGTACCTTGTCAAGGCTGATTTGATGGGTAGAGGTGCCAGTTCGCTAAGAAAACCCCGAGGCGGGTTTTTCCTATATGGGATAATCTATCAATCTGCTGCCCATACATATAGGAGTGAGACGCGCCCGGGTCGGATTACGGCGGACAGAATTTACCCCTCAATTGATGTTTGACAAAGTACTAGTGCGCGCAAGGTATAGCATAGATCCGCAGGTGGCTCCCATCCGGCAAGGCAAGCCAGCGCCCATCAGGGGACCAGCGCGCATTCCGACTTGGCGGTCGGGCCTGAGCGGGAAGGGCGTAGTAAGAGACCCCGTTCGCAGCAAGGACCCCCGTCTGGCCAGTACCATCGCCATAGACCAGCTGACTGCCATCGGGTGACCAGGCCAGCGTCAACGGGATGGGTGGCGACCAGGCCAGGTTGCTGTAGTCGAAAGCGACCTCGCCAATCTCGAAGAGGGTGACGACCTCATCGGCGGCCCAGTGATAAAGGCCCACGCTCAGGGGATGGGGGCCCTGGAGATCGGCGACGACGTCCGTCCACCTCCCCTCCGGGTCGAATACCGGCGCACCCCACGTCAGAAAGGCGATCCGCTCGCCGTCGGGCGACCACTGCGCGGCGACGACGCCAGGCAAGAGAAAAGACGCTTCCGCGCTGACCACGTCCCACAGCCACAACTCCGGCGGCTCTCTGCCCTCGACAGGCTGGCGCAGGAAGAGGACGTGGGTGCTATCAGGAGACCAATCCGCGAAAAAAGTCCAGAAATTTGCCCAGCTCTCGTCCTCGGCGCCGATGCCAGAAAGCCAGTGTACTGCCTCAAAGCCGGGGCATGAGAGAAGATCTCCCTCTCGCGGCGCAAGCAGGCCAATTTGCGGATTGAAGCCGGCGGTGACCACCAGCGCGCTGTGGTTCGGGCTCCAGGCATACTGACTGACGCCCTTAGGCCCCTCGGGGAAGAGCGCTTCCCTGGTCTGTTGTGCCAAAGCGACCATGAGCAGGTCGCGGCAGCCGCTCCCGCAATTGGTCGCCACGACGAGCCGTTCCGCATCCCACCACCCCTCGATGGCTTTGAAACCTGCTCCGACGTCGGTTTGAGCTTCCTCACCGGGGAAAAGGTCACGCCCGTCTGTCCCGTCGACGTTGACGACCATCACGGTTTGCAGCTCGTCTTCGGCGCGCCGCGTGACGAAGGCGAGTCGCGTCCCGTCGGGAGACCAGGCAGGGTCGCTGAGTGCCGGGAGCGCCAGGCGGTATTGAAACCCACATAGGTCACGCCGCCGATGGCTTCATATAGCCGGAAGCGCGCGGACGCGACGACTTGCGCCACCCGCTCCAGTGATTCATCCCGCGCCTTGCCTTCTTCAAAAATAGTGAGCCGTGAGTAGAGAGTAGCTGCAATCCCTGCTCACGACTCACATTCTCTTGCTTGCAAGGTGTGCGCCAGCATTCATACGGCCGGGGATTCTATCCCCAGCCGGCGCATCGCCGCTCGATTCTTTCACGGTTGGACCGTGAGCGCACCCAAAACGACCACATCGCCGTCCGAGGCCACCGGCAACCGCTCCCCAGAAAAGCGGTACATCCCCGCCTGCAGCGTATAGGTCCCCGGCGGCAGGGTCGGCGGCAGCCACACGCCGTACCGATCAACGAGCGCCTCGCCCACAGTCCAGTCTACGGTGGGAAGGAAGCCCTGTCCCGGTTCGGCGTCGTTCTGCGCCGCCAACGTCCCATCGGCGGCCATGAGGTGGATGAAGACCTTCACCCGCTCAGGCGGCGCGGCAAGCGCCCGCCAAAACAACGTCACCGGCACAATGTCGCCGGGAGCACACACCGTCACCGGCAGCGACACGCCCTCCAGAAGCGCCCATTCCCCCACCCGCGCATCGAGCCGCGTCCGCGGCACCTCATCCAGCGGCCCCAACCCGTATTCCGCCAGCCGGACATCGCCAATCCACGTGTCGCGCGCTTTGTAGGCGCGCTGCGCCAGCAGGCGCTCGATGCGATGATGCGGATCGGATTCCACATCGCCCCAGTAGAGCACGAACAGCCGGGGCGGCGCTGGCGCGAGCACCCCCTCCACCCACGCCGTCGCCACTTCCTCCGTGGGATGATAGGGCGCGGGCAGCACGTGCGGCCCATGGAAGTAATAGGTGAACACCTCCCACTGATTGGGCGCGCTCAGCAGCACCGTCGCCTCCGCGCCCCCTTCCGCCACAATCCGCGCCGCGATGCCCCGATAATCGGCCCGCGCATAGGCGGGATTGGTGTAGAGATTGCGCAACGAGACGCCCCACACCGGGGCGAACGCCAGCCATAACACCAGCGCCACCCGCTGCGAAGGCCGCATCAGGCCGCGCGGCCCACCCTCGTCCCGTTGCGGCCCACGCAACGGCAACGCCAGCAGCACCCCCAGCGGCACCACCGAGAGGGTGAGGAATTTGAGGTAAGCGGGACGATAAATGCCCAGCGCGGCGATCAGCGTGAGGGGCAACAGGGCCGTGAAGAACGCCGCCAGCGTCGCAAAACGCAGCGGCGGACGGCGAACGGCAAGCAACGCCAGCAGCAGTCCGGCGCTGACGAGCGCCAGACGCCCGGCATCCGCAGGCAGCGTGACGCCCGCCAGCAGTGTGTGGATCATCTCGCGCCATGCCGGGCCGGAGTTGAGGTCCGGCGGACTCCATGAGGCCACTTTGAGCGCCGGACGCAGCCAGGGCAAAAAGGCGAGCGCGCTCAGGAGATGGGCAGCGATCCACCAGCCGGCCTTGCGCCAGTTCCACGGCCGTTCCATGAGCCATGCCAGCCCAAAGGCGAGCTCCACGCCCAGCAAGAACAGCGCGTAGATGTATTGCGTGTAGAGGCCCAGGATGATGCACGCCGCTAACGTCAGCGCCGACTTCGCGCCCACAGGTTTGGGCCGATCAGGGAAGAAGGCCAGCGCTGCCAGTAACGTCAACGCCCCGGCGAGCGCCAGCAGCGCGTACATGCGGGCTTCCTGTCCGTAGTAGACCGCCAGCGGATGTGCCGCCACAAAGAAGGCCGCGCCCACGGCTACCGCCCGTCCGCCAGCGCGCCGTCCCAACGCGGCGGCAGCGGCCACGGTGAGCACGCCACACAGGGCCGAGAAACTTCGCAGCGCCAGCTCCGAGTCGCCCGTTAAGGCGCGCCAACCGGCGAGGAGCAGATAATAGCCAGGGGGATGAATGTCGCCCGCCGCGCCCTCGATGATGAGCCGCAGGGAGCGTTCGACGAGGCGGGCCGTATTGCCCTCGTCGCTCCAGAGGGATTGCGCGTCGAGGCGATAGAAGCGCAACCCCGCGCCCAACCCCAGCGCCAACAGCAGCGCTCCCCATGTCAGCCAACGGGAGAATGACTTGCGCTCCACGTTCAGCGACACGACTCCTGTGCCGTGGAAGAAAGGGCCGCCAGAATCCGCTCTTCGGGGATCGCGCCGCGCTGCACGACCGCCGGCGGCGTCGCCACACAATCCACCACCGTCGAAATCACCCCGTAGGGCGACGGGCCGCCATCGAGGATGAGCGACACCAGCTCGCCCAACTGCCCCACCGCCTCCGCTGCGGTGATGCACGAGGGGAAGCCAGAACGCGCCGCGCGTCCCACAATCAAATATCCGCCCATCGCCCTGAGCAGGCGCCGCAGCGGTTCGGAGCCGGGAACCCGCAAGGCGATGCGGGGCGATTGCAGGGGGAAGGGGAAGTCCGACGCTGCGGGCAGAATCACCGTCACGACGCCGGGCCAGAAAGCCCGCATCAGGCGCTCGGCGCTGGGAGTGAGGCGGGCCAGGCGTGCCGCCTCGGCGGCAGAATCCAACAGCAGCGGCAAGGCGAGCCACGGCGCAGTCTGACGGGGGCGATAGAGGGTGCGCACCATCGCGTCCAATGCCTCAGGGATGACGGCCACGCCATAGACGGTGTCGGTGGGGACCACGACAAGCCTGCCCGCGCGCAATTCCGTCACCGCCTGCGCGATGGCGCCCGGCTGCTGGATCGGCAGGCAAGGCGCGCTCACGCCGCCGTCTCCAAGACGAAACGCTCCAGGGCCGCCGCCACGCCATCCTCTGCCACAGGAGGGGCGATCCAATCAGCGACCGCCTGTAAGGCGGGGGTCGCGTTGCCCATCGCCACGCCGACTCCCGCCCATTGAACCATGGGGATGTCGTTTTCGTGGTCGCCGACCGCCAGCACTTCTTCGCGGGGAATGCCCAGGTGCGCGGCGAGCCAGGCCAGCCCCGCGCCCTTGTCCACCCCCTGAGGCACCACTTCAATGAAGCGATCGTGCGAGCGGAAGATCTGCGCGCGTCCGTTGAATGTGGCCCGCAACAAATCCCCTATCGCGGGGATCTCTTCCGCCTGCGCCACAAACAGCACCTTGTCAGGCGTGTGCTGCGTCAGGACGGCCTCCCAATCGGGGATCAGCGCCTTCTCCAGGCCCAACAGCGCCTCGTAGAAGGAGGGGAGCTCCCGCAACTCGCGCAGGAAGATCTCCCCATCGGCATAGAGTACCGTGTGCCAGTCGTGCTGTTCCGCCAGCGCGATCGCCTCGCGGGCGATGTCCACGGGCAAGGGGATGCGAAGCAACGGCGTCAGCGCGTGGGTCCATTGGATCCAGCCGCCCTGACAGGCCAGGAGGGGCGCGTCCAGGTTCAGGTCGAGCGCATACGGCAGCACCGAGGGGAACATCCGTCCCGTCGCCAGCGTCACCAGCACGCCGCGCGCCTGCGCCGCAGCCAATGCCGCGCGCACCCGAGGCGCAATGCTCCGATCGGCCCCCATCACCGTCCCATCCAAATCAAATGCAGCCAGGCGTATCATGCTTGTTTCCTAAACGTTATCGAAGACATCCCCTCACGAGGCGCCGAAAAGAATACTCAACGCTGCAATCCAGACGCTGACTTCCAGCAGCAGGAGCCCCAGCCACAGAATGCGGGTGAGCATTCGCTCCCGGTGGTAGAAGATCACGCCGACGCCGCCATTCAGCACCAGGAAAATCGCTCCCAGCAGCGCCAGGTAGAAGATGCGATTGGCTTCGGCAATGAGAAGCGGCGCGCCCTGCGCATCCGTCTGCAAGACGATCTGCGGGGGTAGCGCGGGGAAGCGCCACGTGAGCAACGCCAGCAACAGCACCCACAGCAACACGCTGCTGCCCAACAGCCCCCAGATCATGGAATCGCGCCAGGCCGGCCAATCGAAGAAGGCGGGATGCTGCTCCGACTCCTGCACTTCCTGCGTGGGCCCCATCTCACGCCGCTCGCTCAGCGCGGTAAGGAAACTCTCCCGGTCAACAGGCGAGATCGCATAAGCGCGGTCGGCAGTTTGGATGAAGAGCATCCGCTCCGGCGGCGCCGAGGCGTAGAAGTAGATCGGTCCCAGCTCAGGCGCATAGCCCACTCCCACCCACAGGCCGGGCCAGCGCAGCACGCGGCGTAAGCGCATGCCCGTCACCTCCGAGGCAGGAAACACCCCTTGGATGGCGGCGAGGGGCACTTGCCGCTCATACGCGCCCCATTGGATGACGATGGCATTCCGGTCCAGGGTGTAGCCGGCGTGGCTGAGGCCCCATGTCCAGTAGGCGAGGAATCCCGCGCCCACCAGCGCCGCGAGCGCTCCAAGTCCCAACACGAAGGTGAGAATGGAGATGGGATTGACCAGCGCCAATCCCAACATGGCAATGACGGCCAGGATCAACGCCGCCGTGAAAATGATGCCCAGGGCCTGGCCCAGGCGACCCTCGAGACGCCACTCGGTCACGTCAGAGCTCCTGCCGGGATTCGAGGGCGCGGGTCAGCGTCACCGCGTCGGCGTATTCCAGGTCGCCGCCGACGGGCAGCCCCCGCCCCAGGCGGGTGATGCGCACCGGCAGTCCCTTCAGACGTCCGAGCAGATAAGCGGCAGTGTAATCGCCCTCGCTGGTGGGATTTGTCGCCAGGATCACCTCGCGGATCTGCCCCTGCTGCAAGCGGAGTTCCAGCTCTTTGATGCGCAGATCCTCGGCGAAGATGCCCTCCATCGGCGAGAGGGCGCCATTGAGGACATGGAACACGCCCCGGTATTGCTCGGTCCGTTCGAGCGCCAGCAGGTCCAGCGGCTCTTCGACCACACAGAGAAGCCCGTGATCGCGGGCGGGATCGGCGCAAATGGGACAGGGGTCTTGCTCGGTCACGTTGAAGCACTGCGAGCAGAAACGGGTCTTTTCCACCAGGTTGTGCAGGGCATCCGCAAGGCGCAGAGCCAGTTCGGACCGCCCGCGCAAGAGGTAGAAGGCCAGCCGCGAGGCCGTCTTGGGTCCAATGCCGGGCAGTTCCGAGAAGGTCTCAAGCAGCTGCGTGACAGACGGGGGAACCGCACCCTGCGTCATGGATTACAGGCCCGGAAGGCCCATCCCCCCGGTCACGGCTGACATGCGCTCCGCCATCAGCGCGCGCGCCTTCTGGATCGCCTCGTTCACGGCGGCCAGGATCAGATCCTGCAACATCTCGACATCTTCGGGATCCACCGCCTCCGGTTGGAGGGTGATGCTCTGCACCTCCAGCGCGCCGGTGATGGCGACTTCCACCGCGCCGCCGCCCGCGCTGGCCGTGACGACCTGCTGCTCCACCTCAGTCTGAATGCGTTCCACTTCCTGTTGCATCTGCTGCACCTGGCGCATCAAGTTGCCAGGGTCCAACCGCATTCCACCACCTCGTCGTGACATTCCTGTAATCCTCCTTTAAGATAGAAATCAGTGAGAAGGGAATAGGAAGTAGGAAGCAGAACTCGCAACTCCCAACTCGCAACTCCCAACTCGCAACTCGCAACTCGCAACTCCCAACTCCCAACTCGCAACTCACCGCTCCCGATTTCATCAAAGCTCCACGATCTTGGGGGCGGCGCCAAGGTCCCGTTGCGCGCGTTGGATGAGCTCATCGTCTGCCAGGGGATCTGCCGGCGGCGGAGGGACAACGGGAGCTACCGGCGGCGATACTGACGGCGCCGTCCAGTCTTTCTCCAGCTCGCAGCGCACCTGCAGTGAGAATCCTAACAATTTTTCGAGCAATTGCTCGATCCGCGCGCGATTTTCGGGCGTGTTGGCCTTGCCGCGATGAAAACCGTGCTTGAATCCCAACACTAACAGACCGCTCTCGTCCCATCCCAGCGGGCGAGCGTCGCTCAACAAGGCCGAAAGGGAGAGGTCTACCGTCCGCATGTGCGTCTTGATCTCGTTCCAGCGGGCCGCTACGTCCTCCACGGAGCCCGGCGTCCCCGCCGCAGGCGCCGACAGTGACGGCGCAGCGCCGTGCATGGGCGCTTCAGACGCCACCGGGGACGGCGTCGGCTGCGCTGGCTGAGGACGCGCTGCCTGAGATTGGGGGGCCGGGGATGAGGCAACAGGCGCCGGCGAAGTCGTTCTTGGCGCCTCGCGGGCGGGCGCCGGTGACGGCGAGGGTGACGGCGTCAGCGCAGCTTCCACAAAGACGAGTTCCAGAGGCAATTGCGGCTGCCATCCCGCCCCCCGCTCGGCAGCAACCTCGCTGAAACGCCGCGCCGCGGTCACCAGCCGCTCAGGATCCGCCTGACGCGCCAACTCCTGGAACTGAGAGCGTTCCTCGGCGGTGGGTTCCGTCCACAGCTCTCCGGCACCCATCCGCACCAACAACAAGCCCCGCATGAACTCGGCCAGCTGGCGCGCCAGTTGGCGGGGATCCGCCCCGCCATCTACGGCGCGGTTGAGCACCTCCAACGCCTCCGCCGATTGACCGGACAACCAGGCGCGTGCCAGGGCCTGGATCACCTCGCGCCGCTCAGCGCCCAAAATCAACCGCACTTGCTCAGCCGTAATCACACCGCTGCCGGATAGCTGATCGAGCAGGCTGATCGCGTCGCGGACGCTGCCGGTCGCCGTGCGGGCGATCAGCTCCAACGCCTCTGGTTCGGCCTCGAAGCCCTCAGCGTCAACGATCTGCCGTAACCGCGCCACGAGCAGCTCCGTGGGGATGCGGCGGAACTCAAATCGCTGGCAGCGCGAGAGCACCGTCGCGGGGATTTTGTGGACTTCGGTGGTCGCCAGGATGAAGATCACGTGAGGGGGCGGCTCCTCCAACGTCTTGAGCAGCGCATTGAATGCCGACGTGGAAAGCATGTGCACTTCATCAATGACATACACTTTGTAGCGCGCCTGCGCCGGCTGGAAGTTCACCCGCTCCAGCAGTTCCCGGACATTATCCACACCGGTGTTCGAGGCCGCATCAATCTCCACCAGGTCAAGCAGGTTGCCGGCAGTCACCGCCCGACAAATCTCGCACTGATCACAGGGACGTTGCTCCAGGGGGGCCAGACAATTCACCGCTTTGGCCAGCAAGCGCGCCGTCGTCGTCTTGCCGGTGCCGCGCGGGCCGGCGAACAGGTAGGCGTGATGAAGATGACCCAGGCGCAGCGCGTTCTGCAAGGTCCGCACTACGTGCTCCTGCCCGATCAAATCCTCGAACGTCTGAGGACGCCATTTGCGATAGAGTGCTTGCGTCATAGCCCTCCTTGCTCCACCGGAAGATAGTCTATCACGGATGGGCCGAGAGGCAACCAGCTTGACAAGCGTCATAAAACTGATTACAATGAAAGTGACCAGGATAAAAGGGAAGGTGGGGTTATGCGAGGGGTGCGTAACGATGTCCACAAACAAAGGGAGAAGACTGCGGGCGACCTGAATTAAGGAAGCCCGCAGTCGCTTGTTACAGGCGAACGTTATCCAAAGGCCGCAAACCGCAAAATGCAGAAATTGCGACTACTCACTGCTCACGGATTTCTATTTTCATGGGAGGTGACGGCTACAAAATTGCACGCAGGACTTTACCATTAACGTGCCCGGCAACGAGCACACCATCATTCATCTCGAAGAAAGGGGTATGACTATGTTCGACGAGAGTTTGCTGCGAGATTTGGCTACCATCGAGGCCTCTGGACCTGTTCTCAGTGTCTACCTGGATGTGGATCCCAAGCAACACACGGCGGAAGAATATCGGCTCATCCTGCGCGAGATGCTGAAGAGCGTCGAGGGACAGGCAGACGCGGCGGACATCGAGGCCGTCCGGCGCTATGTGGACCTGGAATACGATTGGTCAGGTCGGGGCCTGGTGATGTTCTCCCGACAGGCAGAAGGGCTGTGGCACGCGCTGACCCTCGCTTTGCCCGTGCGCTCTGGCGTTACCGTCGCTCAAAAACTGTACATCTCTCCCCTCGTCGAGCTGGATGGCATTTACGGACGGCACGCCGTGGCACTGGTGGACCGCCAGGGCGGGCGTTTCTTCCTCTTCCAAATGGGTGCCGTCGTGGATCAAGAAGGCTATCTCGGGGAGGAGGTGCGCGGCTTGCGCAAGGGGCGCGGCTCTTCCGTGATCGGGATGCACGGCGGTGCAGCGGATGCCGGCCGCAAGGAAGCCGAGGTGATCCAACGCAACCTCCGCGAAACCGCCAACGCCCTCACCGCTTTCTGCCAACGCCATCGGCCGCGGCGCTTGCTGCTTGCCGGCGCCGAACACACGGTGGCCCAATTCCAGGAACATCTGCCGGCACAACTCCAGGCCATCGTCGCCGGCGCCTTTGTGGCCGACATGGAAGCCAACGAGAACGAGATCCGCGACCATTCCTTCGCCATCCTGCAGCAGCTGAGCGAACAACGCAAGAAAACCATGGTCGAGACGATCATCACGGCGGCGGCCAAAGGCTCCAACGGCGTGATCCGGTTGGGGGAGACCCTGAGCGCCGCAAATGAAGGGCGCGTGCAGGTCCTGGCGATCGAGCGCGACTTCCACAAACCCGGCTATCGCTGCCGCAGCTGCGGCTATCTCACCGCGCAAGAACTGGAGACCTGCCCCTTCTGCGACGGCGCTTTCGAGGAGATCCCCGACGCCGCCGAAGCTGTCGTCTCGCGCGTCGTGGAGAAGGGCGGGACCGTCGAAGTCGTCGAAAACGGGATGATGGGCGAAGCCCACATCGGAGCGCTGCTGCGCTACTGACCTGGCGCGCTGCCCCCAGCCAACGCCGCTGCAGACGGCAACTCACCAGCGGTCCAGCGTGAGGGGCCCGGCGCCAGGCATGCTCACCCTCACGGGGCCAGGGCCGCTGGGGCATGACCCCGGCATGACCGACAAAATCAAAGCCCCCTGCGGAGAGCAGGGGGCTTTTTGATGTCACGGCGCTTCGGCGCGAGGCTAGACCCACCCGCGCAGGCGCATCGCCCATTCGACCCGCTTGACGGCGACGCGATAGGCGGCATCGCGCATGTACAGGTCATGCTTGAGCGCCTTATCCAGCACACCGTTGAAAGCCACGGTCATCTTCTGATCCAGCTTGGTAAAGACTTCTTCCTCTGGCCAATAGTAGTTCATGTCGTTCTGAACCTGTTCGAAGTAAGAGCAGGTGACGCCGCCGGCATTGGCGAGGAAATCCGGGATCAGGAAGATGCCCCGCTCCTTCAGCACCGCATCAGCTTCGGGAGTGGTGGGGCCATTGGCGCCTTCGGCCACGATCTTCACCCGGGGATGAATGGCCCGCACCGTCTCGCCGGTGATGACGCCCTCGATGGCGGCGGGAATCAACACATCCACGGGCTTGGCGAGCCAGGCACCGCCCTCTTCCACCAGGTAGCCAGCCTCACGCGCGAGCTCCTTGTTGATCGTACCGTACTCGTCGGTGATCTTCTGCAGGAAGTAAGGATCAATGCCGTCCTCGCGGCTGAAGGTGTACGAAGCCCTGTCATTGCGATCCCAGCAGGAGACGGCGCCGATCTTGCCACCCAGCATCTCAATATACGTGATCGCCGCATACTGCGCCACGTTGCCAAAGCCCTGGACCGAGGCGACCGTGTTCTTGGGATCCAGCCCCAGGTGCTTCATCGCCTCACGGATGGTGACGACGACCCCAAAGCCGGTCGCGGCCGTGCGACCCAGCGAGCCGCCGGCGTGAACGGGCTTGCCGGTGATGACGCCCGGCGTGTACTCCCCCACCAGCTTGGAATACTCGTCCATCATCCACACCATCATCTGCGGCGTCGTGCCCACATCGGGAGCAGGAACATCGGTGCGCGGGCCGAGCACCTTCCACGCCGCATCCACCCACTCACGGCACAGGCGCTCCTTCTCGGCAGGTGAAAGCGCCGCGGGATCTACCACCACGCCGCCCTTGCCGCCGCCCAGGGGAATATCGGCGACGGCAGTCTTCCACGTCATCCAGGTCGCCAGAGCGCGGACAGTGTCCAGCGTCTCTTTGGGATGGAAGCGAATACCACCCTTCGCCGGACCGCGCGCATCGTTGTGCATCACGCGATATCCGAAGAAGACCTGGATCCGGCCGTCGTCCATCCGCACCGGAATCTGGAACCGCATCTCGCGCATGGGCCAGCGCAACATGTCCCGCACCGATTGCTCCAGGCCCATTTGCTCAGCGGCCCGATCAAACTGCTGCTGAGCCATCTCAAAAGGATTCATCTCCGTCGCCATTTCGTGAACTCTCCTTTGCCAATCATGATATGGATTCAAGAAGTGGAGCGCAAACGCTCCAGGTGCGTCAACAACACTTCCCGCGCCTTCTGTGGGTTGGCGCGCCCCGCGGAGGCCGCCATGACCTGCCCCACCAACCACCCCAAAACCGTGGATTTGCCGGCAAGATAATGCGCCACCTGCGCTGGATGCGCCGCGACGACCCGTTCAACCAGCGCCTCCAACAGCGCCTCGTCGGAAAGCTGCAACAATCCCAGCCGCTCACTCGCCGCCTCCGGCGCCTCGCCCGTCTGGAGCATGACCTCCAGGACGGTTTTGGCGGCGGTACTGCTGAGGCTCCCCGCCTGCCGCAGCTGTTGCAGGCGGACCAACCGGGCGGGGGTGACCCGGCACTGCGCCAACGGCAGGTCCTGCTCCCTGAGCCAGCGGAAGAGTTCGCCGATGATCCAGTTGGCGAGGTCCTGCGGCGCCACACTGCCCCCCGCCGCGCTCACGGCCGCCTCGAAGTAAGCCGCGATCTCCGGAGCTTCGGCCAGCAAGCGCGCCGCGTCGAGCCGCACCCCGTACGCCGCGGCCAGGCGCTGCGCTCGATCCGCCGGAAGCTCGGGCAACGCCGCCTGCAGCTCGGCAACCCAGGCAGAAGCGACGCGCAACGGCGGGAGGTCGGGATCAGGGAAGTAGCGGTAATCGTGGGCGTACTCTTTGCCGCGCATGACGAAGGTCGCCCCGCGCGCCTCATCCCATCCCAGCGTCTGCTGCTCGACGCTGCCACCCGCTTCCCGCACGGCGACCTGTCGGCGGATCTCCGCCTCGACGGCGCGGGTCAGAGCGCGAAACGAGTTGAGGTTCTTGATCTCGGTGCGCGTCCCCAAAGCGGCCTCGCCGACCGGCCGCACGCTGACATTGGCCTCGAAGCGCAAGGCGCCCTTTTCCATGTCGCCAGAATTCACGCCGAGCGCCACCAGAAGGGCGCGCAGGGTCGTCGCATACGCGCGCACCTCCTCCACAGTCCGCAGGTCGGGCGCGCTGACGATTTCCAGCAAGGGAACCCCCGCGCGGTTGAAATCCACCAACGCCCCCCCCTCGCTGTGAGTCAACTTGCCCGTGTCCTCTTCCAGATGCACCCGGCTGATGTGAATGCGCCGCGTCCCGGCGGCGGTCTGGAGCTCCAGATAGCCTCCCGTGGCCAGCGGCGCCTCGTACTGCGAGATCTGGTATCCCTTAGGCAGATCCGGGTAGAAGTAGGACTTGCGCGCGAAAACGCTCTCGGACGCCACGGTACAGTGCAACGCCAGAGCCGTCTGGATGCCCAGCTCGAGCACCCGGCGATTCACCACCGGCAAAGATCCCGGCAACGCCAGGCACACCGGGCAGACGTAGGTGTTGGGCGGCAAATCGCCGGTATCCGCCACCACGGGACAGGCGCAGTACATCTTGCTCCGGCTGTACACCTGCGCATGGACCTCTAACCCGATAACGGCTTCGTAAGACATGAGCCTCAAATTCAAATCAGGCACCGGGCCTGGAGACCGCGTCCGCCTCCCCCCAGCGACGGTTATCCATGCCGTTGGGCAAAGCGCGCGAGACGCTCTAACGCGATCTCGATCTTTTCGTAAGCCGTGGCATAAGACATACGGACATACCCCGCGCCCGAAGTGCCGAAGGCGCTCCCCGGCACCACGGCGACGCGTTCCTCTTCCAGCAATTTCTCGGCGAAGGTGTTGTCATCCATGCCCGTCCGGGTGATGCAGGGGAAGGCATAGAACGCTCCCTGAGGCTCCACGCAATCCAGTCCCAGCGAATTCAGCCCCGTGACGATGAGCTTCCGCCGCCGGTCGTACTCCGCGCGCATCTCCTCGACGAACTGCTCACCTACCTCCAGCGCCTTCAACGCGGCCCACTGCGAGGCGGTAGGAGCGGACATGATGAGGTACTGATGGACCTTGCGCATCGGCTCGATCAACTCGCCTGGCCCGACGATGTACCCCACGCGCCATCCGGTCATCGCATAGGCCTTGGAGAAGCCCTGCAACACCACGGTGCGCTGATACATGCCGGGGAGGCTGGCAAAGCAGGTGTGCTCGACGCCGTAGACCAACCGATCGTAGATTTCATCGGAGATGACGACCAGGTTGTGCTTCTTGGCGAGGGCCGCGATCTCATTGAGCCGCTCGCGGCTGAGGACGGTGCCGGTAGGATTATTGGGCGAGGCGACGAAAAGGCACTTCGTCTTGGGCGTGATGTGAGCCGCGATGTCGGCGGCGGTCACCTGAAAGCCGTCGGCGGCGCTGGTCGGCACCATCACCGGCACGGCCCCCACCATGATCGCTGTCGGCGCGTAAGAGACGAAGCACGGCTCGGGGATGATGATCTCATCGCCGGCATCGAGCAACGCGATCATGGCCAGATACAACGCCTCGGAGACCCCCACCGTGACCAGGATTTCGCTCGCGGGATTGTAGGTCTGGCCGTAGCGCCGGTCCATGTGCTCGGCGATGGCGCGGCGCAGCTCCATCAAGCCGGAGTTGGAGGTGTAGTGCGTGGCGCCGCGCTGCAACGCCTCCATCCCCGCCTGGATGATCGGCGCCGGCGTATCAAAGTCCGGCTCCCCAATCCCCAGGCTGATGACGTCCTCCATCGTCGCGGCGATGTCGAAAAAGCGCCGGATCCCCGAAGGGGGAATGCTCTGCACGAGCCGAGACGTAAAATGCTGATAGTTCATGTCCTGTTCTCCTCAAATAATCAGCGAGTCAGCGAATCACCTGCGTTCGTGCGTTCGTACGTTCGCACGTTGGCCCCCACTTCCGGCGCGATCATTCCTCCGTGGAAGAGTCGCCCAGGTTCAGCTTGC
>ENA-UPSM01002974-UPSM01002974.1-activated-sludge-metagenome-genome-assembly--contig:-NODE-2974-length-19688-cov-5.255539_pt1 | contig 19688 bp, 16 predicted proteins | sample MGYA00238181_ERZ773283 | MGnify/ENA primary metagenome ERZ773283 (study PRJEB29023, sample SAMN05720199) | activated sludge metagenome | isolation source: Anaerobic digester | place: Japan...
CATTATGTCCCTTGTAAAGTGCTTGTGCAGCTTCTATAATAGTAGGAGTAGGTTTGTATATTGAGTTCTCCCAATCGGTTGAATTTATTTGTCTGCCGTTACTTTGTAAAAGTGAATTGGAAATTACTTCACTTAGATTTTGTTCGTTAGCTTTAAGCGGTTCAAATAAATTGTCTGTCACCTCAAAAATATTTTCTATCGCCTCGGCTTTTGTTGAAACCAAAATCGGAATTAATTTTTCATGATGACTTCCTTCGTGAAAGTTTTTCAAGTCCAAGCAATAGTCAACGACTTGCTCAATAGAATGTTTTTGATATTCCTTGTCACCAACTTTAAATTCTAAAACAAAAATTAGGTCGTTAATGATTAATACATTGTCAACCCGTTTTCCCATTCTTGGGATTGAAAACTCAAAATAGATTTGTCCGGTGTCAAAGTTTTGCAGAGCGTCTTTGAGAATTTTGATTTGCTTAATCCATGCGTTTTTCTGTAAGTCCTCAAGTGCATGATTGTGGTGTAAACTCAACTCTCCAAGAATTCTTGTTTCATCGTCCTGCAAGAAGCCGGTTATGGTTTTTGAGTAATAGCTTCTTGTCATTGTTGATTAATTCTTTTGTCGTTAAATTTTAGCACTGTCGTGTTTCAGCATGACCGGTAACTCGATTATACTCGCTACTTCATGGCGACTAAAAACCCAATATCGGCTATATTCTCGCTACAAATCAGCTTTTTTCGTATTCAGCTAATGTATAAAAAATCTTTCATCTTATGTGAGTATTTTGTTATAAATATTCAAAACAAATGGAGTGTCAAACAAAAGCAAAAAAGGTACTCTATTGCTAGAATACCTTTTTCTGTTAAAAAAAATCACTTTTTTTCCTGACTTTAAAGAACGGTTCTCGATACATTTTATAAAAAAAGCTTTCGCATTTTTTATAAAACACTCGAACTGACGTTTTTGATATTTAAACCTTACGGTTTATCATTATTTTTTTTCAGCCACAATTTCTATCGGGATGGAACCATGTCCTAAACCTTCGGTTTCGGCTTTTATGGTAATGGTTCCGCTGTCTTTGGTTGCTTTTACAATGGCAATTGCTTTTCCTTGATAGGCTCTTGTTGCTGGACCTTGATACCCATCGTGATTGATAATGTTTCCATTATCGACCGCAATAATTTTGCCAGCATCCGTAATCGTAAATTTAATTTGATTGTCGGCATTGGCACATCTAATTCCTTTTTCGTCCACAATCGTTGCGGTAATAAATGTCACATCATCCCAATTGTTAGCTAAAGTTGGAATGCTTTTGGTTAAGATAATTTTAGCAGGTTTTCCAGCAGAAGTCTGTTCTTCCTGAGCAACAATTTTTCCGTTGTTTTTTCCAATGGCTTTGATCGTCCCAGCTTCAAAAGTAACATTCCATTCTCTTGGAGAATCATCGGCAGGTTTTTTTAAGGCACCTAATGATTTCTCGTTCAAAAAAAGTTCAACTTCCTCACAATTGCTATAGACATTCACTTTGGCATTGTCGTAAGTGTCAAAATCATTCGGCGTCCAATCAGCAACCCAAACTCCAGCTCCCGCATTATCCGATTTTCTCACAATGTGCACCACAGGCTCTTCAGACCACCAACTGTCTCTTTGCAAAGATTGTTGTTTCCAGTTTCCGGCTCTGTCAAATAAACCTTGATTGTTAGTGGTTTCTGGCCAATCGGCTTCGCCTAAATAATCGTAACCCGTCCATAAAAATTGTCCTGCCATATAGGGCTTGTCTCTCAAAGCCAACCATTGAACAAGTACATGAGTGTTTTCGGTGCCAATAACTTTCCAAGTTGGATGCGCTTCGTGTGCAGCTATCAGTTCGTTTTCGCGATAATTTTGACCCACAATTTCCATATGATCGGCAAAGCCACTAAGGTAAACTTTAGAATTGGCGGGTCTGAAAAGTGCCATAGTTACAGGTCTAGTATTGTCCTGTTTTTTAACAACATCTTCCTGCATTTTATAGGTTTTAAAGCCTTCAGGATAACTAAGGTCATCGTGAACTTCGTTGCCAATGCTATAAATAACTATCGAAGGATGGTTTCGGTCTCTTAAAACCATGTCTTTGGTGTCTTGTTCCCACCATTCTTTGAAAATTAAATTATAGCCTTTTTCGCCATTGTGTTTGGCCGCTGTCCAAGTGTCGAAAGTTTCGTCCATCACCACAAATCCCATTTGATCGCATAAATCCAAAAATTCTGGAGCGACAGGATTGTGTGAAGTTCGAATGCCGTTTACGCCCACTTCTTTTAATTTTTTCAAGCGTTCTTTCCAAACTCCAAGCGGAACTGCAGCGCCAACCGCTCCACCATCGTGATGCAAGCAAACTCCTTTTATCTTGTAATTCTTATTGTTTAACCAAAAACCAGTATCGGCTCTAAATTCAGCATTTCTGATTCCAATGGTAGTCGTCTCATTATCAATAAGCGTTTTTCCGGAATACAATTTGGTAGTTACAGTATATAAATTGGGTGCTTCAATATCCCATAATTTAGGATTTTGAACCTCCATTTCTTTGACTAAATTGCTGGTTGTATTGGCTGCAATATTTTCTTGACTTTCGCTAGATTTTACAATTTTTCCTTTGCTGTCAACAATATCAATTTGCAGTTTATAAGTTCCAGCTGCTCCTTTGTTTTCTATTTCAGTTTTCACGCTCACAACCGCTTTTTGTGCAGTTGCATTTGGAGTCGTAATTTGTGTCCCCCAATGTTTGAAATGTGTTGGATTTACAGCTACCAAACGTACGTGACGATAAATTCCAGCACCAGTATAATAACGAGAAGCAGGTTGGACAGAATTATCAGCTCGAACCGCAATGACATTGGTTTTTTCTTTTCCAAAGTTCAAATAAGGCGTAAGGTCATACGTAAAACTGATGTAGCCATAAGGACGTTTTCCTAAATGTTTTCCGTTAATCCATACATCGCTGTTGGCCATAACACCATCAAATTCTATGGTTAGTATTTTGTTAGCATCAGTGGCGTCTAATTGAAATGTTTTGCGATACCAACCAATTCCTGTTGGCAAATAACCTCCCCCACGTGCCGACGGATTTTCACGATCATAAGCCCCTTCAATACTCCAATCGTGCGGAACATCTAGTGTTCTCCATGCTTTGTCATTAAATGTAGGTTTTTCGGCTCCAGCTATTTCTCCTTTTGTAAATTGCCAATTAGCGTCAAAATTGATTGTTTTTCGCCCTTGCGAAAAGACCGCTGCTGTAGCAAATACTAAAATTAATATGAAGCTAAATCTAAATCGTTTTGCTTCTGTTTTTTTGAGATTCTCCATTATAATTGTGTTTGTTATTTTAAAATCAAATCAATTTTGTTTAATTCTTCTTTGCTGAAACTGGTGTTTTCTAAAGCTTTGATAGAATCTAAAATTTGTTCGGGTTTGCTTGAACCAATTAATACCGAAGTCACTCTTGGGTCACGTAAAATCCAAGCCAAAGCCATTTGGGCTAATTTTTGACCTCTTTCTTTTGCGATATTGTTTAAAGCGAATATTTTTTCTAATACTTCGGGAGTAATATGCTTGGCGTTTAGAAATTGTCCGCTGGTAGCCACTCTGGAATCAGCAGGAATTCCGTTTAAATATTTATCGGTTAATAATCCTTGTGCCAAAGGCGAAAACGGAATGCAACCCACTTGTTCTTTTCCTAACAAATCCAAAAGTCCATCTTCGACCCAACGTTCAAACATCGAATATTTGGGTTGGTGAATTAGGCATGGTGTCCCCATTTCTTTTAATATTTTGAACGCTTTTTCGGCTTCGGCAGGTCGGTAGTTTGAAATACCAACATACAACGCTTTTCCTTGTTGCACAATTAAATTCAATGCTGCCATAGTTTCTTCCAAAGGCGTTTCTGGGTCTGGTCTGTGATGGTAAAAAATATCTACATAGTCCAAATCCATTCTTTTTAAACTTTGGTCTAGACTGGAAACCAAATATTTTTTTGAACCCCAATCGCCATAAGGGCCATCCCACATCGTATAACCCGCCTTCGACGAAATAATCATTTCATCTCTGTGGTTTTTGAAATCTAATTTTAAAATTTTCCCCAGACATTCTTCTGCCGATCCAGGAGGTGGCCCATAATTGTTAGCCAAATCAAAATGGGTAATTCCATTATCAAAAGCGGTTTTTATCAAGTTTCTGCTGTTTTCAAAATCACTGTTGTGACCGAAATTGTGCCATAATCCTAATGAAAAAGCCGAAAGTTTAATTCCTGAGTTTCCACATCTGCGATATTCCATTTGGTCATATCTGTTTGTTGCTGGTTGGTAAGTCATTTTTTATAGATTTTTCGTAATCGTTTACGAAGATATTTCATTTTTTTTAGAACTTTTTAAAACAATCCTAAAATAAAAGTTGTGTGGAAGTATTTGGGCAAAAAAAAACTCCAACATTTCTGTTGAAGTTTCTTGGTGGGCGATGAGGGGTTCGAACCCCCGACCCCCTCGGTGTAAACGAGGTGCTCTGAACCAGCTGAGCTAATCGCCCTATTTTATTAGGTTGCTATCATTTCGTGATTGCGAGTGCAAATATAGACAGGTTTTTCGCTTTTGCAAAACTTTTTCATATAAATTTCATTATTTTTTTTCGTGATTTTGTATTTGCTTAGAATCTAATTTATTAGGATTGTGTTCTAAAAGAAACAACTCCGTTTCAATTAGTGAAATGGAGTTGTTTTAGATTAATTTGGATGTTATTTAGACATTGTGGGCTCATTGTGGTAGATGAAATCACCATGAAGTCCCGTAAAAGATTTTCTCATTTCGTCAAAAAAAGCTTTTCTGTCTTCTTCTTTTGGCCAGGCTACTTTTATTAATTCATCGTCTTTATCGCTTGATTTTTCCATATCAGACATAGAATCAAACAAAAATGCTTCTACAAAATCTCTACTATCAGCTCCCCAATAATGGCGGTGGGGATAGTATGCTTTTATATATGGGTTTTTTAAAGTTACTTTTTCATTGAATTCTTTTAATCCTTTTCCTTGACCAGTCATAGATAATTGAGATTTTCGAATGTAAACAATCATGGGTTCTTTCGAATCGGTTTTTAATTCTTTATGACCTGCTAATGGTGAAGAGGTGTATATTTCGTCAGAGTGCATGGTGGTGTAATAACTTCTTTGTTTGTCGAAAAATTCTTTTCTAGCCTTTTCGTCTGGCCAAGCTTTTTTTATTAATTCGTCTGAAACGTCTGCTGATTTTTCAATGTCTTCCCAGGTTTTGTAAACTGAAATATGTAAAATTTCAGTACTGTTGGCAGTATAATAATGCGTCAGAATTTCGGAACCAATGATTAAATCATTCTTACTTGTAACCTTGTCATAATATTCCTGTTCTGTTTTTCGCCAATCTTTTCCGTCTGCATTAAGATTTCGATGCATAGTTGTTACTGTAATGAATACAGGTTTTTGTTCTTCTTGAGCACAAATTGTTGTACTCAAAATAAATGTTAAAATTAACATTACCGATGCTAAAAAACTACTTTTTTTCATAATAATCTAGTTTAAATGGTTAATTAATTGAAAATTAGAACATAAAGCTAATCAATTAATAATCATTTATTTAGATTAAATTAAACTATTTTTTTATAAAAAAAAGGTGTATTAAAGTGAAATCCTTTTGTTTATTGGCAATTCAGCGACAACAAAGGTACTTCCACCAATGAAAATAAAATCATTACCCGTGGCATTTTTCTTAGATTGGCTGTAAGCGCTTGCAACAGAAGGATATGTGTCTCCAATAAGATTGTGTTTTAACGCAGCTTGTTGTAAAACATTTGTTTCTAAGCCTCTAGGAATATTGGGTTTACAGAAATAATAAATTGCATTAGTAGGGAATAGGGGTAAAACTTCATCCAAATCTTTGTCGTTTACTACTCCCAAAACAATGTGCAAGGTGTCGAATTTTTCTTTTTGGATTTGTTTCATCACGATTTCCAATCCATTTTTGTTGTGTGCTGTATCGCAAATTATTTTTGGTGAATCGCCTAGTTGTTGCCATCGCCCTTCGAGTCCTGTATTGTGTACAACATTCAATAAACCCGATTTAATGTCGGTTTCATAGATTTTAAATTCCTTTTGGGAGTTGATTACGGCAATGGTTTGCAAAACCGTTTTTTTGTTGTGTTTTTGATAATCTCCAATCAAATCTGATGGATAATTATGCGAAATCAAGTCAGAAGCAAAGTATATTTCAGAATGATTTTCATTGGCTTTTGACAAAAAAACTGGTTTTGTTTCTTCAGTATATTCTCCAATCACAACAGGGATTTTGGGTTTGATGATTCCTGCTTTTTCAAATGCGATGGCTTCAATTGTGTTTCCCAGAAATTGGGTATGGTCTAAGGCAATATTAGTAATGACAGAAACTAGTGGTGTAATGATATTGGTGGCATCTAATCTTCCACCCATTCCCACCTCGATAATGGCGATGTCCACTTTTTCTTTGGCAAAATAATCGAAAGCCAAACCAACAGTCATTTCAAAGAAACTTATATCATTGGCTTCAAAAAAAGCTTTGTTTTTGGTTATGAATTCACATACAAAATCTTCCGAGATTTCCTCCCCGTTAATTTTGATGCGTTCTCTGTAATCTTTTAAATGTGGCGAAGTGTATAACCCAACGGTGTAACCAGCTTCCTGAAGTATCGATGCCAACATATGCGATGTAGAACCTTTGCCGTTGGTTCCTGCAACGTGAATACATTTTAGTTTTTTTTCAGGATTATCAAGATGATTCGAAAGCAAATGAGCATTTGTCAAATCTTTTTTGTAAGCCGATGCGCCCTGAAGTTGGTACATTGGCAACTGATTAAACATCCAGTTTATGGTTTCTTGATAATTCATTTTCTGTTAAATAGGAGGTGGACTAAAATAATTTTCGTTTTTTTTAGTTTAATTGTACATCGAAAAGTATCTTTGGTTGCAAATTTCAAGTATTTTTTAGAATTAATGAATAAAATAATAATTTATGTTTAGTTTAATCCAATTACAAGCCGATACTATTGCCAATGCTGCTACTGGTGCAGTAGTCGAAAATATCGCTCCTAACACAGAAATCTCGGTTTTACAATTTATTTTTAAAGGAGGTTTTTTCTTAATTCCAATTGCAATTCTCTTATTTTATACATTTTATTTAGTAATCGAACGTTATTTATACATTCAAAAAGCGTCTAAAATTGATTCTCTAATGATGCTAGATGTGAGAGATAATCTCAACTCTGGAAAGTTGGATAGGGCATTGTCTATCGTAGAAAGAAATAATACTTCTTCTGGAAATGTTATAAAAGAAGGGATTTTATTAATAGGCAGACCTATTTCTGAAATTGAATCGAATATGGATCGTGCTGCCGATATTGAAATTGGCGAAATGGAAAAACATTTAGGACAGTTAGGATTGATTGCAGGAATTGCTCCAACCTTAGGATTTATCGGAACAATTTCGGGAGTTATCAAGATATTTTACAGCATTTCAGTAACCGAAAATATCAGTATTGGTAATATCTCAGGCGGATTGTACGAAAAAATGATTAGTAGTGGTTCTGGGTTGATAGTAGGGATTATTGCTTACAGTGCTTATCACTTATTGAACGGTAAGATTGATAATTTCGCGCTGAAAATCCAAAAGCAAATATTAGAATTTGTAAATATTATTCAAAAATCATAGCGCAATGTCCATAAAACGAAAAAGAAGATTCCACGCCGAGGTTGCTACCTCTTCGTTGAGTGATATTATGTTTTTCTTATTGCTTTTTTTCTTGATTATATCCACTTTGGCGAATCCGAATGTGATTAAAATGACATTGCCAAAAGCCAAATCTAACGAGAAAACGAACAAACAATACATTAGTTTATCCGTTACCGAAGATAAGAAATTCTATCTCGACAAGCAGCCTGTTCCTTTCGAAGAATTAGAAACAACTTTAATGTCAAAAATGAATACCGAAAAAGACCAAACCGTTATTGTTAGAATTCCGTTCAATTTACAAGTTCAAGATTTAGTTGATGTTTTACAAATTGGGGTAAAAAACAATCTGAAATTTGTGATTGCTACTAGTCCGAAATAGTATTGATTTTCTATAAAACTATCAAACAAAAATGCCTCGAATTCATTCCGAGGCATTTTTTATTTATTTATCTATATAAATTCATCTCTATTCTTAATTCAAATTGAAATTATAAACAATCTTACCCACTTGTTTTTCCGGTGCATCGCTGCTGGCATCCCATCGTGTATTCATTGCAGCAATTTTAGCTTGTTCTAGTAAACAACTTGCTGTATTGGTGGAGCCTTTTATTCCCGCAATTGCACTTATTGTTCTCCCATTTCTATCCACGGAAACTTCTACAACGACTTTTCCTGATTCGTTGCAAGTGTATTTTGGAGCAGGTTTAGAAATTGCTTTTCTATTTCCTAATGAATAACCTCCGCCACTTCCATTTCCAGAACCTCCACCACTTCCAGCACCGTATCCGCTTCCTGTTCCAATTCCGTTGCCGGTTCCGTTACCTCCTCCAGTTCCGCCTCCAGATCCTCCAGTTCCATAATAGCCATTAGAACTTAAACTTCCGTTGGCTTTTCCTTTGTTGCCAGCTGTTTTATCATCGCCATCACCACCTTTATTCGAGCCTTTCATAATACTTGCCAAAGCATCATTAGTATTATTTGAAACTTTTGGTTTGGCTACTACAACAGGTTTCGGTTCTTCTTTTACTACAGGCGTTGGTTTTAGAGGCTTTTCTTTTTGCGGAATTACGACACTTTCCTCTGTGGTATTTTCCTGTGACAAGATGGATTCGTCTGGAGTAGTTTGAGTTGGAGTTTGTTTGGCTTGATTGTGAACGTCCAAAATCTCGCTTTTATAATTGGCTCCAGAACCCAAATCGCTGTCGCCAAAATTCACGGTAACGCCTCCGCCACCACCGCCACCAGTCAATTCTTCCAGATTAGCTGGAGGCCAAAACCGAATGAAGAATAAAATCAACAGCAAGAGTCCGTATAATAAAACGGAGATTAGTATTGATTTTCTTTGATCGGAAGAAATGGTCGTGCTCATTGCTAATGTGTTAATGCGTATTGGTTTTAAAAACGTTGAAATGTACTAAAAATTGCTTGCTTACTAAAATGGTATTAATCCGTTTTTAATACAAATTTCAAACCGACAAATCCAATTATTCCAGCTAGTAAAGAAGAAAGTAGAATTATAATTTTGGCATGATTGATTATAGTTACATCTTCAAAAGCTAATAAGGTCACAAAAATAGACATTGTAAATCCAATTCCGCCCAAGAATCCTACGCCAAATATAGAAGTCCAATTCAGGTCACTAGGAAGTTTGCAAATACCTAATTTCACTGCAATCAAACTTAATATAAAAATTCCAAGGGGTTTTCCAACAATAAGTCCCAATGCAATTCCGATACTGTAATGCTGGGTTACAATTTCTTGTATTTCCAAATCCAAAATGATGGCTGTATTAGCCAATGCAAAAACTGGAAGTATGATAAATGCGACTGGTTTGTGCAAAAAATGTTGTAATATATAGGATGTAGATTTTTTATCTCCATTTCCAAAAGGGATTGCAAAAGCTACTAAAACTCCAGTAATTGTTGCGTGCACACCAGAATTAAGCATAAAATACCACATCACGACTCCCAAAGTCAGATAAGGAATTAGGTTTCTTACTTTGATTCGGTTTAAAATTAACAATACAACAAAAATGCCCATTGCAATGGAAAGATTTGTCCAAAAAATAGTTTTAGTGTAAAATAAAGCAATTACTAAAATCGCTCCCAAGTCATCAATAACCGCCAATGCAGTCAGGAATATTTTTAGTGAAGTTGGAACTTTATTGCCTAATAAGGATAAGATTCCTAAGGCAAAAGCAATATCGGTTGCCATCGGGATTCCTGCTCCAGATTGAGTTGAAGTACCATAATTAAAATATAAATAGATGGCTGCTGGAATAAGCATTCCTCCAATGGCTCCAAAAATAGGTAAAAGCGCATTTTTGATATTCGACAATTCTCCCTGATAGACTTCTCTTTCTAATTCTAAACCAATCAGCAAAAAGAAAATGGTCATTAATCCATCATTAATCCAATATTCTATAGGTTGACCATGAAAAGAGGTGTGCCAAAAATGGATATATTCTGAACTAAAAATAGAATTCGCCAATGCCAATGAAATCAATGTGCAGGCTATTAGGATAAGTCCCCCTGCTTTTTCACTTTCTAAAAATTCTTTGAATAATTTTGAAGATATGTTTCGGGTTTTTTGTATCATTTTTTAAAAGTTGTTAAGTAAAGGAATAAATTTCTCCCGAACTATGATCTGCTTTTGCACCTGTTACACTGCTCAAAACATTAATTTCGCCTCGCAATTTCAAGACGCCAAGCAAGGCAAATATTAAAGCTTCTTTGAATTCTAATATTTTTGATGACGGAATAATAATTTCAATTTCAGGTAATTGAGATTGAATTCTCTCTATTAGAAAATCATTATAAGCACCTCCGCCAGTTACTAACATTCGATTTTTCTTGTCTTTGCGAGTTTCGAAGAGATCCAAAGCCAAAGCAGTTTGTAAAGCCACATGCTCTGTAAAAGTACATAATTTGTCTTCAACAGCAATTGAGTAACTTTCAATTAAAGGCAGAACAGTTTCTTTTACAAATTCAAAACCCAATGATTTAGGGAAGGTTTGTTGGTAAAAATCCAAGGCATTTAATTCGTTTAACAAATTGGTATTGACTTTTCCTGTTCGTGAAATTTGGCCTTTGTCATCATAATTCAACCCCAATTGATTGGCATAAAAATTCAGAACAGTATTTACAGGCGAAATATCAAAAGCAATTCGTTTGCTGTTTTGTTCGAAAGAGATGTTTGAAAAACCACCCAAATTAATACAATAATCATAGTCCGAAAATAAAATTCGGTCACCAATAGGAACTAAAGGAGCGCCTTGACCACCCAATTTGACGTCTTGAACCCTAAAATCACAAACCACCGTTTGATGAGTCAAAGTCGCAATTTCTGGTAAATTGCCAATTTGTAGCGTCAATCCATTTTGGGGTTGATGCAAAATAGTGTGACCGTGAGAGCAAACGGCATCCAGATTTTCAATTTTATGTTTTTCAATAAAATTAGAAATAATAGAAGCGAGAAGTTTAGTGTAATCGTGGTTTAGTTTCTCAAGCTGTGTTTCTGAAAAATCTACTGCTGTTTTGAGTTGGTCAATCCAGTCTTGGCTATAGCTAATGGTTTCACTTTCTAGGATTTCAAAAGTCCATTTGGTATCGATTAATTGGAATTTAATATGAGATAAGTCAACTCCATCCAGCGAGGTTCCTGACATTAATCCGATAACGTTGTAGTAATTTTTTTTCATTAGTCAAATTTACGAATCATAATTGAATAGTTCCGTATAAAAAATTATCTTTGAATGTATTTTTATAACAAATAACGTCATTTATTTTAAATAATTATGGATTTTAATCTAACCGAAGAGCAATTAATGGTGCAACAAGCTGCCAGAGATTTTGCCCAAAACGAACTTTTGCCTGGTGTAATTGAAAGAGACGAAAAGCAAATTTTTCCAGCTGAACAAATCAAAAAAATGGGAGAGCTCGGTTTTATGGGGATGATGGTTGATCCAAAATATGGTGGAAGCGGTCTCGATACGATTTCCTATGTTTTGGCAATGGAAGAAATTTCTAAAATTGATGCTTCAGCTTCGGTGGTGATGTCTGTCAATAATTCTCTTGTTTGTTGGGGATTGCAGGAATTTGGAACCGAAGAACAAAAACAACATTGGTTGCCACTTTTGGCATCGGGTCAAATTCACGGTGCTTTTTGTTTGAGCGAACCCGAAGCTGGTAGTGATGCGACTTCGCAAAAAACAACCGCTATCGATATGGGTGATTATTATTTGGTAAACGGAACAAAAAATTGGATTACTAACGGGAATACAGCTTCGTTTTATATTGTCATTGCCCAAACCAATGTCGAGAAAAGAAGCAAAGGAATTAATGCGTTGATTATGACTAAAGATATGCCGGGATTTACCGTTGGACCGAAAGAGCATAAAATGGGAATTCGTGGTTCTGATACACATTCATTGCAATTTAATGATGTAAAAGTACCTAAAGAAAACAGAATTGGAGAGGAAGGTTTCGGTTTCAAATTTGCAATGAAAACTTTGGCTGGAGGAAGAATTGGGATTGCTTCTCAGGCATTGGGAATCGCTTCTGGAGCTTATGAACTGGCATTAAAATATTCAAAAGAACGAAAATCCTTTGGCACAGAAATTTGTAACCATCAAGCAATCGCATTCAAATTAGCCGATATGTTTGTCAATATTGAAGCAGCTCGTCATCTTTGTTTGAAGGCAGCTTGGGATAAAGACCATCATCAAAATTATGATGTCAGCAGTTCTATGGCCAAACTTTTTGCCTCGCAAACCGCTATGGATGCTACAATTGAAGCTGTACAGATTCACGGAGGAAACGGTTATGTTCGCGAATACCACGTAGAGCGATTGATGCGTGATGCCAAGATTACCCAAATTTATGAAGGGACTTCCGAAATCCAGAAAATCGTGATTTCACGAAGTATTATTGCTGGATAAATTAATCTAATTACTTCAATTCTACCCTGTCAGATTTTTAAACTCTGACAGGGTTTTTGTTTGGATTTATTGAGTTTTAAAAACTTTTTTTAAAGATTTTGCTTATTTTCGCTTTATGAAAAACATTATCATCACAGGAACTTCAAGAGGAATTGGTTATGAATTGGCTTTGCAGTTTGCCAATGCAGGACATCAGGTTTTGGCCATTTCCAGAAAAACGCCTCAAGCATTTATTGAAAATTCAAATATAACTTGCCTTTCCATAGATTTATCCGATGAAAACGAAATGCAGAAAGTAGAAAATTTTCTTTCTAATTCTTGGAAAAATGTGGACATCATCATTCATAACGCTGGAAGTTTAATCTGCAAACCTTTTGAAACTTTATCACAAACTGATTTCGAAAATATATATAAAGTCAATGTTTTTGGAGTGGTCAATTTGACTCGGGTTTGTATTCCGTATTTGCAAAAAGGAAGTCACGTAGTTACGATTAGTTCAATGGGTGGTGTTCAAGGCAGTTTAAAATTTGCAGGTTTGGCAGCGTATAGTTCGAGTAAAGGAGCGGTAATTACCCTGTCAGAATTATTGGCAGAAGAATACAAAGAAAGAGGAATTTCGTTTAATGTTTTAGCACTTGGAGCCGTTCAAACCGAAATGTTACAAGAAGCTTTTCCAGGTTATGAAGCACCCATTTCAGCAAATGAAATGGCCAATTATATTTTTGACTTCGCCTTAACTGGAAATAAATATTACAACGGAAAAGTACTGCAAGTTTCATCCACGAATCCGTAAAAACTTAAATTCCAAATTTTTAAATCCCAAAACCCAAATCCCAAAACTCACAATTGTCCGAAACCTTATCAAAATACTTGCCTGAACACGCCGTAAAACCAGTTTTTGAGCTGATTGTTACCAATCAAGTGCATCTCAAAATTGTGAATGAAAGGCAAACTCGTCACGGCGATTATCGAAAAGGACCTAGCGGAAAACACGAAATCACGGTCAATGCCAGCCTGAATAAATACAAATTTTTAATTACGCTTATTCACGAAATTTCACATTTGGTTGCTTTTGAAAAATTTGGTAGAAATATAAAACCACACGGCAACGAATGGAAATACTCTTTTCAACGATTGATGATTCCGTTTATTCGTCCCGAGATTTTCCCCAATCATTTGTTGCCATTATTGGCTCGACATTTCAAAAATCCTACTGCCAGTAGCGATACTGATGCCACATTATCATTGGCACTCAAACAGTTTGACGTTCAAAACGATAAAAATCATATTTTTGAAATTCCTTACGGCAGTATTTTTAGAATTCACAACGGAAAGATTTTCAAAAAAGGAGCTTTAAGAACCAAACGCTACGAATGTATTGAGGTAGGTTCAGGAAGAACTTATCTTTTTAATCCAAATGCTGAGGTGGAATTATTGCCAAGTTGATTAAGGTTTAAGATTAATGATAAAAGTCGTATCTTAGGCATTTCGTATCTTAAAAGATGATGACAAAAAGTATTTTTAGTTTCTTAATGATTTCAGGAGTCTTGCTTGGAATTGTTTTTTTAATTGGCACATCACTTTCAAAAAAAGGAAGAGATAAATCTATTATTTATTTAAATTTAGTCGTTTTCTTTTTAATATTCAATAATCTCCAAACTTGGTTATTGGAAAATATTTTTACGGATACCTTTTTTTTTATCAAAAGATTACAAATTCCTTGGTATGTACTTATATTTCCTTCATTTTATGCTTTTCTGACTTATTATTTAAAGATTGAAAAAAAAGTAAATTCCTTTGTTTATGGTTCTATTTCGTTATTTATAGCAGAAATGGTTATAAGAATTACGCTGATTCCTTATTTCTTCCACGATGAAAACAATTATTTTATTGCAAAATATGTGCAAATCGAAGAAATAATAAATGCTTCCTATTCTATATTTCTCTTTGTAAAAGCAATTATTATTCTTTTCAAATATTCAGAATTGTACCAGCAAGTATTAGCTTTTGATAATTTAAAATGGCTCAAAAATTTCATGTTTCTTGGCGGTATTGTGATATTAATGTGGGTTTGTGTCATTATTTTAAATTTTGAAAGAAGCCTAAATCCTGAGGCTTTTAATTACTATCCTTTACGGTTAAGTAGTACATTGCTGTTATATTGGGTGGGTTATCAAGGATTTTATAACTATTCATTAATGGCGGAGCGGGTTCAGTTAAGAAAAGTGATTACTGCCGAGATAGTAAATAATTATAGCTTAAAAGAAGCTAAAGGAACTCAATTTTTAGCAATACAAAAACATATCGAGCTAAACAGACGATTTCTTGATCCAACATTTAGTTTAGAATCTTTAGCGACCGAAATGGAAATGAGCACTAGTAAATTATCGTTGCTTATAAATCAAGAAAGTGGTCATAATTTTTCGGATTACATCAATATATTGAGGGTCGAAAAAGCAAAAGAATATCTAACAAACGCTGATTACGAAACTTATACCATTGTGGCAATTGGTTTAGAATGTGGATTTAACTCTAAATCAGTATTTTACTCAGCTTTTAAAAAATTCACTAACACTACACCCACCGATTACAAAAAGCAAAAAACTGCATTGTCCTAAATTTTAAATTTGTCCTAATTCTTACAATTTGGATAATATAGGACGGTTGTTTTTACGACTAATCATAATTTTGAAAGTGAATTTCAAACTCGAAGTTATGAAACACATAATCCTTTGTTCGTTAGTACTGATTTCGTATTCAATATCTACTAGAGCACAAGATCCCTTTTATAAAGCGACATCTAATTTGATTGTTGCCAATGAGAAAAAAGGCACTTTAGATATTGGTTTGAATTACGAGTTTCAAAATATTCAAACACAAGTTATTTACAATTTTACTGATAAATATTTTGCTTTCGGGACTTATAATATAAATAAATCAAGCTATACATATCAAACATTTATTTTTGGAGACACTCGTGCAGTCGAGAATAATAACTCAGGTTACAGTTTTGGTGGAGGAATTCAAAAACTAGGAAGAATTGGCAACTACAAAAACTTAGAATTATTGATAGGTTTTGAATCTCAAAAAGTAAATAATTTTGAATTTTCTCCCAACTATAATCCAGAAGATAAAGACCATTTGATTCAAAATTATTACAAGCTCTTTACTCAATTTAATATGATAAAAAGCAAAACTAATTATGATTTTGGTTATTCTTTAAAGTTTTCCTATCTAAAATTTACACACTTTGAATATAATAATGGGTATTATTTTAACAATAAAGCAGTGTTTTTTTTAGACCCAACCTTATCTTTTAATTATAAAGTATTGTCCAACAAAAATTTACTTTTAACCTCTCAAATTGGAGCCTCTCTTGCTCTAAATAATATTGAATATTCTTATGGTGACGGAGGCTTCACCACTTTTTCTACTGTATATCTTTTAAGTCCAATTCTGAAATTTGGAATTCAATATCGATTTGATGTAAAATAGAGAAAAACTGCTATTCTCCTCTATGAAAAAACAATTAACAAACTCATTTATCATTTAAAATAAACAAAATCATGAAAAAAAAGTTATTCATTTTTTTATTACTTATAGGATCTATAAGTATAAACTCGTGTACCGATACAAATAATTCACCATCGGGTACTTTTACCGTAAATCTAGTTGATGGTAGCACCAATCACCCCATACCAAATATTCAAGGAGCCAGTTGGGGGGTTTTATTCCGTCATGATAATGCACTTGGAACCTATAATAGTGGAAGCAATGTATTATTAAATAGTGGAAAGTTAAAAATTAATATGGCAGAATCTCACGGAAAAATATGGGCAATTCAGCTATATGGCCCTTTAAGTTCTGATTTAGATCCCAATAGTGCATTCAGTCAAAAATATTATACTCAAGGAGATCCTTATTTTTCGCCGTCTGCTGGTTTAGAGCAGACGTTCGTTTATTATACTAAAGCCAAAATCAAATGCATAGTAAATGTAACAAAACCTGAGAATGTGGGGAAAAGATTTTATATAAGATTAATGCTGCCAAATAATCAAAAAATGGTATTAAACAATAATGATGGTGATGGATATCTAATTTTGTCTTTAAAATTAGGTCAACAAATAATTTATATAAATGCAATAGGCAATTATAAAAATCAACTAGAATGGAACATAAATGAAAGTTTACCTAATATACCCATTGAAATTTACTCTAATGAAAGTGAAATTAAAGACCTAATTATTAACCTATAAAAAAGGCAGGAATTGCCGTTCCTGCCCTTAATAAATAAGAATCAAAACAATATTAATCCTAAAAATTAAAATAAAGTTATGAAAAAAACTATACTCTTCTGTATTTTACTTGTGGCTACAAAAGCATTTACGCAAACGATTCCTGCAAATGAAGTGAGTTTAGACCAAATGCTCGTGAATATTGATAAAACAACCGTAACTAGCGGGATTATTTATGAACGTATAGCTCCATTTACCAATTTGTATAATTTTAACACAAAAACAAATCGAAATATAGCCGATTTTATTCTCTTTAAACAAGCACTTTTAGAAATGTATCTTGCTAGTAATCAATTACAATTCAGCTCGGTTGAGACACTAAATAATAATCTAAATCCAATTTTATATGATGATGCTTCTGTTTACATGGGAGTTCTAAATACTCCTTTTCAAAGTGTCAATTACAATGAAGAAAATCCTTCGTTAGGGAGGCTGCAATATGACGAAACCAATTTTTTGTTTTATGCTTCAACAAATACAAGTTATCCTTTTTTCAACTCCTCTTTTGCGACAGTAATTTCTCCACTTAAAGATGTTGTAAAAGGAGATTATATTTCTTTTAATTGGGCTAGTAGTTTTATTTTCGAAAACACCCTCAATAGCACTAAAAAAATAAAAACCCTGACAGTCAATTACGGAACCGGAATAGATTATACTGTAATTTCAAATTATGTCATAGCTAGTGCAACACAACAAATAACCTATCCTGACACTGGTGAAAAACAACTTACATTTACTGTAACTTACTCTGACAACAGTTCGCTAACAACTTATGCCAAAATAAAATACCTAAAAGTGGTTAATGATCCTTTACATAGAATAATGGGTAGTGATCCAAATTGCGGTACTGACTATGGATTGACAGAAAATAGAACATCTACTTCAGAATATGCTTTTCAAGGATATGACGAACCTTATGCTTTTAAAGGATTTATTAATTATAAAGTTTTTTATAAAACAAATGGAACCCAAAAGATAACGAAACCCATTATCATTATAGATGGTTTTGACCCTGGAGACAAACGCCAAGTTTTGCCTTGTGATTATGAACCATTTGAATATAAAGTGGGTGAAAGTCGGGCAATTTCAGATGTGATGAAATATGGCGTTAATAAAGAGAATGATTTAATTAAGGAGCTCCAATATAAAGGATATGATGTGGTTATTGTAAACCAACCAACTTATTACATAATGACTACACCGCCTTATCAAATAGTGCCACGAGGAACTGCAGGAAGTAGGGAAATAGATGGCGGTGGCGATTATATAGAAAGAAATGGGTTGAATTTAGTTTCGCTAATACAAAAAATAAATACCGAATTAACAACCAACGGCAGTACCGAACAACTAGTAATCGTAGGGCCGAGTATGGGAGGGCAAATTTCAAGATATGCTCTTGCCTATATGGAAAAAAATAATATTCCTCACAACACACGACTATGGGTAAGTGTTGACAGTCCCCATCTTGGGGCAAATATCCCGCTTGGTGCTCAAGCAGAAATCAATTTGTTAAAAAGCAGCAATGATCAAGCAAAAGATTTTTATGATAAGCAATTGGGATCAGTAGCAGCAAGACAGCAACTTATTGAATTTCATAAAGAAATAGTTACGTATGTTACTTTTGGTACTTTAACAGTGCCATTATTACGAACAGTTGACCAATCATTATTAAACGCAAGAACAATTTCTCAAGGATTTAGTACCAATTCTGGCTCATCATTTTTTCAAAATTTCTATAATAATCAATTCTCAAATGGCTTACCCAATTCAAAAGGGTATCCAATGAATTTGAGAAAAATTGCCTTAGTAAATGGTTCACTTACAGGTAGTAAAACAGGTTTAGACAGTCAACAAACAATGAATATACGTGGATTTGCAGATATATGTTTACCATTTTGTTTTAAAGTTCATGCCGCGAGTATGGAAGTTTATACTATGCCGATTTTTGGGAATACCTCAACAATAGCAAGATTCAAATCCGCATTTACAGATAAAAACACCTTTGCTCCGAATTTAAATTCTCGTGGTAATATGGATATAATACCTGGTGGTTATTTTGATAGTTATAACCAATTGAATAATTCAATTATGGGACAATCAGGTCCCACTACAAATTTTGCAATACCTTTTCATATTGACTTAAGTGCAAAGGATATAAATTTTGAATCACGAACCAATACAAAAATACATTCTTTTATTCCTACATTTTCAGCATTAGGAATGAAAAATCCAGATCAAGATTTGGGGTCAAAGTTTAAACAGAAATTTAGTTTGTAGCGGAGAAACTCCATTCGATAGCTATTATGGAGAAACAGACAATACAGAACACACATCCTTCAATTACACCAGTGTAGCTTGGTTGTTTAAAGAGTTAGGGGATAACATTAATCCTCCAATAGCTCAAGCACCAACATTTCCATTAAGTAATTCAAAACTTTCTGGAATAGATAAAATATGTGTGGGTCAAACTAGCACTTATAGTTTTACCGATATATGCAAAATACCAAGCGCTGTAACGTGGAGTGTATCTTCTAATCTACAGATTATGAGTTTTACAGCTACAAGTATTATTATTAAAGGTCTTACTAGTGATCAAGGAGTAGTAACAGCAACTTTTCAGAATGGGATGTCGGTTTCAAAAAATGTTTGGGTAGGCGTTCCTGCTTTCAATTTGCTTAGGACAAGTATAGAAACCTGTGATG
>ENA-UPSM01002981-UPSM01002981.1-activated-sludge-metagenome-genome-assembly--contig:-NODE-2981-length-19655-cov-5.615612_pt1 | contig 19655 bp, 13 predicted proteins | sample MGYA00238181_ERZ773283 | MGnify/ENA primary metagenome ERZ773283 (study PRJEB29023, sample SAMN05720199) | activated sludge metagenome | isolation source: Anaerobic digester | place: Japan...
ATTAGTGCTTTTGGAATCTCTTTGTTTCCTCCAGTTAGGCCACCACCGTGAAACCATACAATAGTGCTAAAGTTTTTCTTGCCTTTAGGGTAATAAACATCAAGAGTGCATTTTGAAGCTATATATTTGTCGTTTTTGTTAACTGATTCTGGATAGTAATGTATGTCTTTTTCTATGCCATATTCTTGTTGAGCGAACAGAGAAAATGATGCCAATAACAACATTAAAAAAAATATTTTTCTCATAAATTTTGAAGTTTATTAATGAAATAATCTAATTTTTATTTAGACAAATTATTGACCTACTACCTTTTTTACCATCGCATCGTTCTTTAGTATAATTTCATAAAATTTACTTTCATTATAGAGTTGTCGAGAGAATTCGGCTGCTAAATAGCGTTTAACCAATAATTTGTTATTGTCTAAACTCATATTTATACCATTCTTGAAAAGGTGTTTTTGAAAGGCGTTGAAATACAAATCCGTTCCCTCCATTTTGGCTTTAAATTGCTCGAAAGTCAATCCTTTAAAAGCGTTTCGGTTGTGGTCTAACTGCTCAAAAACAAATTGGCCCAAAATTCCTGTTTGCAATAAATAAGCCGTGTGTTCTTTGCTCGATTCCAATTCAAGAGGGACAAAAATATCGGGAACAATCCCGCCACCACCATATACTATTTTGCCTTTTGGGGTTTTAAATTTGGGTGTGTTTGGTGTTTTTATGCTGTCTTTATGATACAATTCTCCGCTTTTAAAACGCGATTCAGATTCTTTCATATAATCTTCGGTACCTTTTGAATAAGGTTTTTGAATCGAACGTCCTGTTGGAGTGTAATATCGAGCAATTGTCAATCGAACGGCTGAGCCATCTTCAAAATCCATTTCTCTTTGCACCAATCCTTTTCCAAAAGAACGACGACCTACAATAGTTCCTCTATCATTATCTTGAATGGCTCCAGCCAATATTTCGCTCGCCGATGCACTGTTTTCGTTGATTAAAACAAATAATTTTCCGTTTTCGAAACTACCTGTTTTTGTAGCAATTGTTTTTTCGATTGTGCCATTCTTGTCTTTGGTATAAACAATTAATTGTTTGTCTGTTAGAAATTCGTCTGCAATCGCCACAGCTTGCTCGAGATAGCCACCGCCATTGTCACGAAGATCGATAACGAGTGATTTTATGCCTTTTTCTTTCAGTTGTGTCAAACCCGTTTTGAATTCGTCGAAAGTGCTTTCGGCAAATCGATTAATTTTTATGTAACCTGTAGTTGGGTTCAAAAGTAGGGCTGCATCCACACTTTTTATAGGAATGACACCTCGTTTGATCTTAATGTTTATTTTTTTGTTTTCGGATTTTCGATAAACGGTGACTAAAATTTCGGAACCTTCTTTTCCTTTTAGTTTAGAAAACAAACTATCTGTGGGTAATTTTCGTCCAAACAATTTGGTCTTGTCGGCATAAAGAATTCGGTCGCCAGATTGAATCCCCGCTTTTTCCGAAGGCCCATTTTCGACTGGTTTTATTATCGCAACAGAATCTTTATACATATAGAAATTCACCCCAATTCCCACAAATTCGCCACGCATACTTTCGGCAACTTGTGCTTGCTCGCTGGGTGGAATATAGACTGAATGCGGATCCAATTGTGCCAAAATGTTGTCGATTGCTCGATTGGTAATGGTGTCAGCGTTTACTTTATCGACATATTCGTTGTCAATAAAATCAAGTAATTTATTGAGTTTGTTTTTTGAATTGTTTTTAGCCAAAAACTGGTTTTGCCCAGGAAAATTCAGCCATCCACCCAAAAGAATTCCAAAGGCAAGTGTTGCAAAAAGGAGTATTGGAAGGTATTTAGGGTTTGTTTTCATTTTAGTCTAAAACTTCAATTTGTTCTACTATTACACCAGCTTTTTCTAGAAAATCAACTCCAGAAGTGTCTCGGTAACCTAATTGATAAACCACTCTTTTTATGCCTGATTGGTGAATTAATTTGCTACATTCTTTACAAGGAGAAAGCGTGATATAGAGCGTTGCTCCTTCGCAAGTTTGGGTAGATTTGGCTACTTTTAGAATCGCATTTGCCTCTGCGTGAAGTACATACCAATTGGTTAAACCTGCTTCGTCTTCGCAGCAATTTTCAAAACCAGAAGGCGTTCCATTGTATCCGTCAGAAATAATCATTTTATCTCTAACGATTATAGCACCCACTTGTTTGCGTTTGCAATAGGACAAAAGGCTCCATTCTTTGGCAATTCGGAGATAGGCTTTGTCGTATTTATTTAATTTTTTCTTTTCCATTTTTAATTTTATCTAATCCAAATTTTACTCGAAATGATCATTGGCAAAACAACTCCGATGATAAATGACGACATTACGAGTGTCCAATCGCGTTTTGAAAATCTAAAGACCGTTTGAACAATATACGAAAGTATCAATACAATAAAAACCACAACTATTTGCGATGCTTCTATCCCTAATGAAAACTCAGTTAAGGGCAATAATTTTGACTGTGACGAACCGCTTACTAAGGTTTTAAAATATCCCGCAAAACTCAAACCGTGTACAATTCCAAAAAACAAAGTTACGAATCCAATTACGCTAATGCTTTCGCCTTTTGAAGATTTTCCTGCCGTGAAAAGATTAAAAAAAGCGATGATTAGAATGGTTATTGGAATTAAAAATTCGATCAAATTGACTTTTATAATCACAATTTCATAAACAGACAAAAGCAATGCTAAGGTGTGTCCAACGGTGAAAATAGTAACCAAAAGCAATAATTTTTTCCAATCTTTGAAAGCATACGGAATCGTCAAAGCCATTAGAAATAATATGTGGTCATAAGCGGTTAGGTTTAGAATATGCCGCAAGCCTTTTTCGAAAAAAATCCAAAATTCTGACATTACTAATAGTTTTATAAGATTAGGGGTTGTCAAACTTACAATTTATTTTGAAATTAGTTTTATAGGATACTGTTAAAAGCATTTCTTGCTTCACTTATTTTATCTAAGCAGAGAAATTCATATGAAAATATTGATTTTGGTATTTGAAAAAATCGAAATAAGTTGTATCTTTATAGGACAACTTTAAAATCTGTTTATTATGTCAATAGCTGAATTATTTGATAGTGAATTTAAACACCGAGTAAAAGGACGTTTTTCTGCGGTAGTACGTGTTTTGTATGCAGATGGGGAATTTGATCCCGATGAGAAAAATTTTTTAGACAAATTAGCGATAAAACTTGATATTTCTGAGGAAGAATATAAAGAGATTTTGAAGAATCCTTTGAAATATCCATTAAATCCACCTTATTTATATGTCGAAAGGTTGGAGAGTTTATACAATATTTCGAGAGTGGTGCATCACGATCATCATTTAGGCGATAAGCAAGAAACGCTTTTGAGAAAATTTGCTATAGCTCTAGGTTTTACTACTGCTAACGTCAATTATATAGTAAATAAAGCATTAGCTTTGATTGATAAAAAAGTAGATTTAGATACTTTTATTAGTGAAATGCAAAATATGAATCGATAGTAATAAAATTGGGTGTTTGTTGCTAGATTAAGGCAAGAAGCACCCAATTTAATTTTATTAATAACTACAATCCATTTGCCAAAATAAACCCGCTTGTCCAAGCATTTTGAAAATTAAATCCTCCAGTTACTGCGTCTATATTTACAATTTCTCCAGCGAAATATAAATTATCGTGCAGTTTGCTTTCCATAGTTTTAAAGTTAATTTCTTTTAAATCAATGCCGCCAGCGGTTACAAATTCTTCCTTGAAAGTGCTTTTTCCGTTCACTTGAAAACTAGAATTCGTTAGTTGATTGACCAAGTTTTGCATTTGAACTTTAGATAAATCAGCCCATTTGGTTTCGGCAGAAATACCCGATGCTAAAACCAAACTTTCCCAAAGGCGGTTGGTGATTTCGAATGGTGATTTCTTAGAAACCATTTTTTTGGCGTGTTCTTGCTTTAGATTTTTAAGGATTTTTTCGGAATCTTCAGCGTCCAAATCATTCAACCAATTAACAAAAATGGTGAACTGATACTTTTTTTCAGATAGTATTCGGGCTCCCCAAGCCGATAATTTCAAAATAGCTGGGCCGCTCATTCCCCAATGCGTGATTAACAATGGTCCAGTTGAGGTAAGTTTTGTGTCTTTGACTTTTACAGAAACTTGTGCCGAAACTCCAGGCAATTCCTTTATTCTCGAATCTTTGATGTTGAAGGTGAATAAGGAAGGAACTGGAGTTACGATGGTGTGCCCCAAAGTTTGCACCATTTCCCAAATTTTTGGATTGCTTCCCGTAGCGAGAATTATTTTTTCGGCTGTAAAATTATTGCTTTGGGTTTCTATTTTCCAAAAATTTTCTTTTTTGAAAATCGATTTTAGACTTTGCCCAGTCAAAACAGTAATTTTGAGTTTTTGAGTGGCTTCAATAAAGCAATCAATGATGGTTTGCGAAGAATTCGAAACGGGAAACATTCTTCCATCATCCTCGATTTTCAGTTCTACTCCGTGATTACTGAACCATTCCACCGTATCGCCAGAGCAAAATTGATGGAAAGGCCCGCGCAATTCTTTTTCGCCACGCGGATAAAATTTTACCAATTCGTTGGGTTCAAAACAGGCGTGGGTCACATTGCATCTTCCGCCGCCAGAAATTCGTACTTTAGATAACACTTCGTTTCCCCGTTCCAAAATAGCTACTTTCAGCTTCGGATTTTTCTCCACAATATTGATTGCCGTAAAAAATCCCGCTGCGCCACCGCCTACAATTATTATGTCAAAATTTTGGTTCATATTTTATCAGGAAAATCGGAAATGATTCCGTTTACGTTGAATGATTTTATTTTTTGAATGTCTTCTTTTGAATTCACAGTCCAAGGATAAACTTCGAATTCGTTTTCTTGCATCAAAGCTACATTTTCTTTTGTTAGCAATCTATAATCAGGATGAATGGAATAGGCTTTTATTTTTTTGGCGAAAGCCAAAGCTAAGTCAACAGATTCTTCAGTCAAAACACCAATTCGGATTTTTGGATTCAATAATTGTACTTCTTCCAACATTTTCCAATCGAAACTGGAAACTAGAAAATCAGTGTGATTCCAGTTTTTTTGTGAAATGAAAAGAGCAATAAATTCGGCTACAGGTTTTGAAGTTCCAATTCCTTTTAGCTCAATATTCACAAAACATTGCTTGTTAATCAATTCTAAAACTTCGGATAAAGTTGGAATTCCAAATTGTTTTAATTGCAAAGAAGAAAAATTTTTTACAAGACCTTTTCCATTGGTAGTTCTGTCAATAGTTTCGTCGTGAATGACTATTATTTCACCATCCGAACTCAAATGTACGTCCAGTTCGATGCCGTCCACTTTCAAATCAATCGCTTTTTGAAAAGAGATTAAAGTATTTTCAGGTTCATACCCTTTTACACCACGATGTCCAATTTTGAGAAGTTGATTCATTTGCAGCTAAATTTACCGCAAAGGTACTTAAGAAAAAAGCAAAGTTCCCAAAGGATTCATTTACTTTGGGAACTTTGCGAATAATTGTTTGAATTCTTGCTCTGAATTATTTTTCCAATAAAACGATATCAAATTCGCTATCAATACTAACTTTTCCATTCGAAACCACGACTTTTTTTCCAGAATAAGCATCTTTCAATTTCGTTCCGTTTTCGAAAATGGTTCCTACTGAAATTTCTTTCGGTCCTTTTGGTAAATCCAGTCCAATAACCACATTATCCGTGAAATTATCTTGGGTAAAAGTTCGGCTAAAAACATAAGGGCTTGCCGAAATTTCTTGATGAATTCCTGCTCCAATGGCGGGATGATTTTTTCTGAAATTACCTAGCTTTTGCCAATGTAAAAGCACTTTTTGGGTTTCGGGATTGGTTTTTATTTCCTCCCAATTCATCATCGAACGCAAAGTTGCATCTCCTATAGTTCCCGGAATGTCTAGCGGACGAGCGCTTTCGTCGCCATAATAAACCTGTGAAATTCCCGGCGCAAGCAATAATTTTGTGCCACTTTCGAAGGTTTTTTCACGTTTCTTGTCATAAGGAGAACTGTCATCGTGCGAAGAAACATAGTTCATCACCGTATTGCCTTTCAAGTCATTTTGAAGTATTGAATTGTATTTAGAATATAATTTTTCGTAATTCATTTTGGCTTCGTTTCTAAAATCAAAATTGATTAAACCAGTAAATCCATTTGCGAAATAATCCACTTTTCTGTCTCCAAAATCAAATAGTTTTTTTGCTCCAATGTTGTAGCCATACACTTCGCCAACGGTAAAAAACGCATTGTTGTCCAATACTTTTTCAGGATTGTTTTTTTTGAAATCTGCAAAGGATTGATCGCAAACTTTCTTGAAATCAGCCCAAACATCTTCATAAGTGTGCTTCGCCGTATCCACTCGATAGCCATCAATTCCATAATCGGTGATGTAATCTGACAGCCATTTCATAATGTAATATTTTGGCGCACGAGGATAACCTGTTTTGGTGAAAAACGCATCCAATTCGGCTACTTCTTGTTCATAACGACCTTCTTTTTTCCATTTTTCAACTAAAAATGGCGGCAAAGCTACAACCTCATTGCTTTCGGTTTTTACATCTGGAAGATTTTCGACCAAGGTGCAATTGATATAAGTGTCATAGGATGTGTAAGTACATTTTGGCGAGGTTCGGACCCAATCGTTTGGATAAGCGGCATCTTCAGTAGTAACAGGTCCGGTGTGATTGATGACAGCATCCAATAAAATACGAATTCCTTTTGCGTGCGCTTTTTGAACCAATTCGGCCAAATCTTTTTTAGTTCCAAAACTTGGATCTAATGCTGACCAATCTCTGGTCCAATAGCCGTGAAATCCATAGCTATAACCAGTTCCTTCGTCAACTCCATCGTGAATTTGTTCGACAACGGGCGTCATCCAAATGGCATTTATCCCCAGTTTTTCAAAGTAACCTTCGTCTAATTTTTGGATTACACCTCGAATATCACCTCCTTCAAAACCACGCAATTTTCCCGTTGGTTTATTTCTATTGAAAGTATGATCGTTCGTTTTATCTCCATTGTTGAATCGGTCGATTAAAAGAAAATACACATTAGCATTTTCCCAAACAAAAGGAGTTTTTGATGATGCTGTCGATGTTTTTGTTGAAGAACAACTGATGAAAAGCAGCGAAAGAAATGCGATTGAAAAGATGATATTTTTTTTCATATTTGTTTTGTTTTGAACCTAACAGGTTTATAAAACCTTTTAGGTTTTATAAATTATAATTGAATTTTGATTTCCATTGCTGTTCCTTTTTTCCAAGAAACTGGAATTTCTATATTGTTTTTAACGGTTTTGAAAGCAATAGTTTTTCCGTTTCCGGTTACTGATTTTGCTTTTATATTGTGAACGATAAATGAAACATTCTTATCAGATGATGGAAAGTTTTTCCCAACTTCAGAACTCAATTTAACAACTACTGTTTTGCCATTGGTATTGCCATTAAAATTCAAAACTTCAAATGCTCCTTTTTCAAAAGCGTTTGCCGTTTTTCCGTCATCATTGTATAATTTTCCGGAACTTTGAGTGGTTTTCGCATCAAAATAATAATGCAAATCGAAGTTGTCTAAAGAATATTTCGATGTGTTTTGGATGGTTTTTATCATTGGAATAAAAGCGCCTCCACGAACAAATACAGGTATATGGTCTTCAACAACGGTAATGGTTGAAGTCGTTCCAGCCAATTGTTCTTCATCGGAATAGAAATCAAACCAATTGTTGTTTTTTGGAAAATATACCGAAGTGGAAGTCACACCCGCTTTGGTTATTGGAGTCACCAAGAAGTCATTCCCCCAAAGATAGGTTTCGCAAACGGTCAATAATTTGGTGTTGTTGGGTTCTTCAAAAAATAAAGGTCGCATCAAAGGTGTTCCTTTTTGGCTGTTTTCGAAAGCCAAAGTGTAGTTATACGGTAAAAGTTGGTAACGCAATTCTACTAGTTTCTTGGCTTTTGCTTTGGTGATGATGTCTTTGCGAGCCACTTCTGATGCCACTTCTTCTTGGGCGTGCGGACGAAATATCGGTTGGAAAACGCCGTATTGCAACCAACGAAGGTATAATTCGTTGTCGAAATAATCGCCGGCAAAACCGCCCAAATCCGAGTGCATATAAGCCATTCCCTGCATTCCCATTTGAAGGGAAATTTCGGTTTGCGATTGCAATCCACCCCAAGAGCGGCTCACGTCGCCAGACCAAGGCATCATCCCAAAAAGTTGAGAACCCGAATATCCAGCGCGCATTAAGATAAATGGACGTTGATTAGAAAAGTCTTTTTTGTAACCCTCGGCAATCAATTTTGCCCAATTGTGTCCGTAAACATTGTGGATTTCGTCGGCTGTTCCGCCAGCAGTCAAGGCTTCGGAAGGGAAAACTTCGGGTTCGCCCAAATCGCCCCAAAGTCCGCCAACACCTTGATGGATTAATCGTTTGTACACATTCCAAAACCAGTCTTTTCCATCGGGTTTGAAAATATCTACGATTCCAGTGTTTCCAAAATAGAAATCATAGGTAAAAGGCTTTCCGTTTTTATCGGTTGCCACCACTTTTTTGTCCACGGCTTCTTGCCATTTCTTGGAAGTTGTGAGTACAAAAGGTTCGGTAATGAGAACTGTTTTGATTCCTTTGGCATTCAAATCGGCCATCATTTTTTCGGGGTTTGGGAAGGTTTCTTTTTCCCAATCTAAGTTGCCCATTGTGCCTTTCATTTCTTTGCCAAACCAATACAAATCGAGAATCACGGCATCGACAGGAATTTGGTCGTCTTCGAATTTCTTGATGGTTTTTTCGACTTCTTCTTGGGAGTGATACCCAAAACGAGAGGAAAAATTCCCCAAAGTCCATCGAGCGGGCAAAGGTTGTTTTCCAGTTAAATCGGTATAATTCGAAATCAAATCCGTCCAGGAATCGCCCACGATTACTTGGTAGGTTTTTCGGCCGGAAATGGTTTCATACGCCAAAGTATTCTCTTTCTTGCTGTCTAAATCCAAGTAGCCAATAGCGGAATTGTCAAAATGAACCGCATACATTTTCGACGATAACACCATTGGAATGCAGAAATTCATTAAATCAGCTCGGGTTTCGTAACCATAACTGGCGCGATTGTACAATTGCAAACGATTCCCGCGACGATTCATTCCCAAAACTCTTGCGCCACCACCGTAAATCATTTCGGAACTGTCAAGGTTGAAATCGATGACTTCGGCGTTTTCTTTTTTGGAGTAGCCGTTTTTTTCCGACAAAAACATTTGATTTCCTTTTCCATAAAAAATTTGAAAAGGTGATTTTTGAACTGAAACTAATATTCCTTTGGTGTAAAGATGAATAAAACTTGGCGTTTCAATTATTTTTGAAATTCTAGTTTTTGGAGCTAAAACGACGGCTTGAGAGTTTGGATTAAAGGTTTCTCCCTTTGGAATAAAAGAGGTTTCTACAATTTTTTCAGAATAGGCTTTGATGATATATTGACCTTCCGAAGTGTTTATTTCTAATGTATTGTTGACTTCTTTGAAGCTTTCGAATTTTCTATTTGCGTTTTGGGCAAAGGAAAGTGAACTTATCAATAATAAGAAAAGTAATTTTTTCATTGTTTGTGTTTTTTGAACCCTATAAGTCATATAAGGTCATTTAAGTTTTTCTAATATGGTTTAAATTATTTCAATTCCAATATCAAAACTGATTTGGGTTCCAATCTAACTTCTTGTGTAATGTCAATTAGTTGGTCAGTGATGATGTCTTTCCCCGTTTTGAAGTTTCCTATATTTTCGGCAAAGCGTTCCGTTTTTAGTGTTTTGGTTTCGTTGCTGTTGTTGAATGCAACCATCACGATTTCAGTTGCATTGTGTCTGAAATAGACATAAGTATTGTTTTCTGGAATGTAGTGCGTCATTTTTCCGAAATGAACGACCGATTTGTTTTTTCTCCAATTGAAGAGTTTGGAAGTAAAATCGAAATAGTCATTTTGAACTTGGCTTCGGCCTTCTTTGGTAAAAGCATTATTGGTATCGCCTTCCCAACCGCCAGGGAAATCTTGGCGAATAGCGGCATCACCTAAGTCTTTATTTCCTGCCATTCCCACCTCGGAACCGTAATACGTTTGCGGAATTCCTCGTGCTGTAGCAATCAAGGCCATTGCCATTTTGTATTTTCGAATGTCGTTTTGGTAAATGTGATTCACACGATGTGTGTCGTGATTTTCGGCAAAAATCAGCAAATTGTTAGGGTTTGGAAACAGAAAATCATTGGTGAAATTATCATAGATTTTGTCCATTCCAAGTCCCCACTTTCCTTCATCTACATTGAAAACTTGTAATAATTCATCTGATAAATTAAAATCCATTACGCTGGGTAAATGGGAATTAAAATTCTGGATTTTACCTATCGGACTGTCTTTTTGCCAATAGGAAAGTTGAGCTTGATCGCGCATCGAAATTTCGCCAACGATATTAAAATTTGGATATTCGTCGGTGATGGCTTTGGTCCATTTTGTGATGGCAGTTGGATCGGCATAATTGTAAGTATCGACTCTGAAACCGTCTAAGTTGGCAAATTCAATCCACCAAATGGCGTTTTGAGTAAGGTAATTTAATACCAACGGATTGGTTTGATTCAAATCGGGCATCGATGGCGCAAACCATCCATCCATGCATATTTTGGTATCGCTTTTTGATGCGTTTATATCGTGAATTACTGTTCTTCTATGATTGGTTTGTGTGAAATTTTCAAATTGATGAATCCAATCTTGAGTAGGTAAATCCTTCATCATCCAATGTTGCATTCCCCAATGATTGGTAACATAATCCATCACTAATTTTAAGTTTTTTTTATGCATTTCAGAAGCTAATCTGGCATAATCCTCGTTGGTTCCGTAGCGGGGGTCAATTTTGTAAACATCGGTTTGGGCGTAGGTATGATAGGAATATACGGCTTCGTTGTCTTCGCAAAGTGGTGTAATCCAAAGGGTTGTTGCGCCGAGTTCTTTGATGTAATCTAAATGATTGATAATGCCTTGAATGTCGCCTCCGTGTCGTCCTTCGGGTAATTCTCGGTTGTATTTTTCGGTGGTTGAGGCATCGCTGTTGTTATTAGAATTGCCGTTAGAAAATCGATCTGGCATGATCAAATACATCATATCTGAAGCGTCAAAACTTTTGCGTTCGGCTGAGTTTTCTCTTCGCTGTTTTAAGTTGTATTTTTCAGTAAAAACAACTTTATCTTTTTCTTTAAAAAGGAAATGAAACTCTTTTGGAGGTGTATTTTTGGTATTAATGGTAACGAAAATGTAATTTTGATTTGATGTCCGCTCCACTTTTGTAATGGGAATAGAATTGGTGGTAGAAACATTATATTTCGCAATGTTTTTGCCATAAAACATGATTTGTAATTCGGGATTTTTCATCCCGGCATACCAAAAAGGAGGTTCTATTCTTTCGATTTGTGCGAACATAGTTGAGGTCGTAAAAATTAAGAACAATAAAAATAGTTTTTTCATTTGACAAATAATTAAATTTATTTCAACCTTTTTCAAAACCGATAAGGCAAATAAGAAAATTCAAGAGAAACTTAAATGAACTTAAATGCCTTATATGTTTATTTTATATTGTTATTTATAGATTTGGTTTCACCAAAACGGCATCTTCATTGACAAATACAGTCAGTTCTTGTGTTCCTTCGAGCGAGAATTTGGTTTCATTGTGATTGATTTCCACTTTCAAAATCTGGTTTCTGAAATTGATTTTAAAGGTATATCCAGTCCATTCTTTTGGAATTTTTGGAGAGAAATGAAGCGCATCATTTTTGACTCTCATTCCACCAAAACCTTCTACAATACTCATCCAAGTTCCCGCCATCGAAGTGATGTGGCAGCCTTCTTCTACTTCTTTGTTATAATCGTCAAGGTCTAAACGTGAGGTTCTTAGATAAAATGTATAGGCTAAATCCATCTTATCTAATTTTGCCGCTTGAATGGAATGCACGCAAGGCGAAAGCGAACTTTCGTGAACGGTAAACGGTTCGTAAAAATCGAAATGTTTCTCTAATTGTTCCGTTGTAAAATGATCTTCAAAGAAGTAAAACCCTTGTAAAGTATCGGCTTGTTTGATGTAAGGCGAACGCAAAACTCTATCCCAAGACCATTTTTGGTTGATGGGGCGTTGCGACTTATCTAAATCTTTTACTTGTACTAAATCTTTATCTAAAAAGCCGTCTTGTTGTAAATAAACTCCGTGTTTTTCGGAATATGGAAAGTACATATTGCCCGAAACTTTTTTCCAATCTTGCAATTCAGCATCCGATAATTTTACTTTTTCGATGATGCGTTTATGGTCTGATGGATATTCTAATGATACTTTCAGGATTTGTTCGTGTGCATAATCAATACACCATTTGGCAATATAATTAGTGTAAAAATTATTGTTTACATTGTTTTCATATTCGTTTGGACCCGTAACGCCTAGAATTACATACTGATTTTTGTCTGTCGAAAAATTCGCTCTTTGATGCCAAAAACGGGCAATTCCGATTAGAACTTCCAAACCTTTTTCGGGGATATAACTGTAATCGCCAGTAAAACGATGGTAATTGAAAATCGCAAAAGCTATCGCACCATTTCTGTGGATTTCTTCGTGAGTGATTTCCCATTCGTTGTGGCATTCTTCGCCATTCATGGTCACCATTGGATACAAAGCGGCTCCGTTTTTGAAACCTAAATTGTCTTTCGCATTTTCAATCGCTTTGTCCAATTGATTGTAACGGTAGGTCAATAAATTTCTCGCAACTTGTTGGTCTTTTGTAGCCATATAGAATGGAATACAATAGGCTTCGGTATCCCAATAAGTCGAGCCTCCGTATTTTTCGCCAGTAAATCCTTTTGGACCAATATTCAAACGAGAATCTTTGCCAGAATAGGTTTGATTCAATTGAAAAATATTAAAACGAATGCCTTGTTGTGCTTTCACATCGCCTTCGATGGTGATGTCTGACATTTCCCAAATTTTGGACCAAGCTTCGATTTGGTCAGCTAATAATTGGTCATATCCTTTTGCTAAAGCTTCTTTTATTACAGTTTCTGCGGCAGTAACAGTGTTTTCGTGATTCATAGAAACCGTGTAACCACCAATTTTTTGAATGGACGATTTTTGTCCTTTGGCAATAATCACATCGTATGAAAATTGAATTTTATCGGTTCCTGTTTTTATATTGGAAGGAGAAATGTTGCCGTTTTTGTCGTTTACAAAAATGCTATTTTGCATAAAAGTTGTAACCTTGAAATGCGTTTTGAAGGTTTGAGCGGTTACAAATGCAGCATTTCCGGTTCTTTTTACATCCAATGGTTCCCAGAATTTTTCTTCCCAGTTGGCATCTTCATTGGTTACACCAGCATCAACATAAGGTTTGTAAACTATTTTTGTATCTTTATTTAAGGCGGTGATTTCATAGTTAATGATTCCCACTTCGTCCAGATTCATACTTAGAAAACGACGAATATTTACACCAATTTCGGTTCCGTTTTTCAAAGTAGCTTCAAAAGAGCGATTGTACCAACCTTCTTTCATATTCAACTCACGACGAAAGTTTTTTACTTGAGTGCAAGTGTTTAAATCTAGAATTTCATCATTGATTTCGATATCAATTCCAATCCAATTTGGAGCGTTTAATACTTTAGCAAAATATTTTGGATAGCCATTTTTCCACCAACCTACTTTGGTCTTATCAGGATAATAAATTCCTGCTATATAACTTCCTTGAAAGGTTTCCCCTGTGTAATTTTCTTCAAAATTCGCGCGTTGCCCCATCGCACCGTTGCCAATGCTGAAAAGACTTTCGGACGATTTTACGCTCTCTGCATCAAATCCCTCTTCAATGATGGACCAATTGTCTGCTTTTATATAATCTTGGTTCATTTTTTTTAGTTTAAAGGTTTCAGGTTTCAAGTTTCAAGTTCTTTGACCTGAAACTTGAAACTTGAAACAAATTTATTTAATCAAATTATCGATAAAGGTTTTATCCATTTGGGTAAAATCTTTGAATAAATATTTTGCTTCGTGCAGGGTTGCTGCTTCACCAATTCCCACGCTTGTCATTCCGCCAATATTGGCTGCTTGAACTCCTGCAACTGAGTCTTCAAAAACAATTGAATCTTCTGGTTTAGTGTTTAACAATTTGGCAGCAAGCAAGAAAACTTCGGGATCGGGTTTGGCATTCGACACGTCATTTCCGTCAACAATAGCATCGAAATAAGATAAAGTCCCTGTTTTTTCGAGAATAGGTCTAGCGTTTTTACTGGCAGAGCCTAAGGCTATAAGTTGTTTTTTTTCTTTCAAATAGTTTAAAATAGGCATCACTCCTGGTAGGATTTCGCTTTCGTCCATATCGACTAAATAGGACAAATAATCTTCATTTTTTTGAATGAGCCATCTGTTTTTGTCTTCTTGTGAAGCTTTTACTTTTCCTAATTCTAAAATTATATCAAGCGAGCGCACACGGCTAACTCCTTTTAGTAATTCGTTGTTTTGGTGTGTGAATTCGAAACCTAGAGAATCGGCGATTTTTTTCCATGCTAGAAAATGATATTTTGCGGTGTCCACAATTACGCCGTCAAGGTCGAATATAAATGCTTTTGTGTTCATTATTATAATTATTTATTTAGCTGTTGAAACGCTTTCTTTGACAAAAAATACGGCTAGACCAGCAATCAACATTGAAATTCCTGCGATTACAATAATTGCCATTGGAAAACCTCCAAACAAAGCAATAATTGTGCTTCCTAATAGTCCTGCAGCAATTTGTGGAATGGTAATGGTGGCATTGAATAATCCCATATAAACTCCCATTTTGTCGGCTGGTAGCGAACCTGAAAGCATAGCGTAAGGCATGGCTAAAATAGCTGCCCAAGCCAATCCTACTCCAGAAATCGAAAGTAATAAAATGGTTTTGTCGTGTACAAAATACATCGAAGCCAAGCCGATTCCGCCCATTAAAAGTGAAAAGCTATAGGTTTTCTTTCTTCCTATTGATTTGGCAATTGTTGGGATTAGTAATGAGAATAAAGCTGCAACCGCACTGTAAAAGGCAAATAATACTCCTGTCCAATCTCCTGCTTCGTTGAAACCAATGGATTTTGGGTCTAAAGCTTCTGGTCCCCAAACTTGGTTAGCAATGGCTCTGGTGGTATAGACCCACATTAAAAATAAAGCAAACCAAGAAAAGAATTGTACGATTCCTAATTGCCAAAATATTTTTGGGGCGTTTGAAATTAATTTGAGAATGCTTGTTTTTTCGGTTACATGCTCAGCTTCTAAGTCGATGTCGTTGTATTGAGCATGTTCTTTAGGTCCGTATTCTTTGGTTCTAAAAACCGTCCAAAGCACAGTTATCAATAGAATTGTTCCACCAATATAAAAAGACCAGATTACAGATGCTGCTACTTTTTCGCCAGCTGCGGGCACGTTTGCAATTCCTGCTTTGGCCAGAATCCAAGGTAATAAGGAACCAAAAACAGCTCCAAAATTGATTAAAGCACTTTGCAAAGAATAGCCCAGATTTTTTTGTTCGTCGTTGACCATATCGCCAACGAGAGCTCTAAAAGGTTGCATGGTTACATTAAAGGAAGTGTCCATTAACAGTAGCATTACAGCGCCAAAAATTAAAGGCGGTAACAAATAAGTAAAGTATTCTGCATTGGGCATAAAGAACATTGCCAAAGCCGAAACAATGGCTCCAAAAAATATAAATGGAATTCTGCGTCCAAGACGAGTCCAGGTTTTATCACTAGAAAGACCAATAATTGGCTGAACAATCAAACCAGCAAGTGGTGCTGCGAGCCAAAAATATCCAATACTGTGAACATCGGCTCCGAGCGCTTCTAAAATCCGGCTGGTATTGCCATTTTGGAGAGAATATCCAATTTGTACTCCTAGGAATCCAAAGCTTAGATTCCAGATTTGCCAAAAACTTAATTTGGGTTTTTTCATTATCGTATATTGTTTTAAATGTACGATAAGCACCTTGCTTATCAAAACTTAACTTGTTTTTCGAAGTAAAAGTAAAAGTTTTGAATGTTGTAAATATATTAAAAGAAGTTAGAAGTTAGAAGTTAGAGGTTAGAAAAGTATTTATTTCAAAAACTACAACGTAATAGTGTGAATAAGTTTTAGTTAGAAGGCTAGTGGGAGTGGTGAAAAAATAATAACAATGGCAATTTCAATGGCAATTTCAATGGCAATAACAATAGCAATTTTAAATTACTTGAATATTGATATTGTTATTGCCATTGATTTTTTTAAAGAGTTGATTCGCGTTCTATCAAATGGGTTTCGATAACTACAGTTTTGTATATTTCTTCTTGCTCATCTTCTGATTCATCTTCCTCGGCTTCCAATCTTTCGATTAGAATTTTTGCTGCTACATTCCCCATTTCTACTCCGTTTTGGGTTACTGTTGTAATAGTTGGCGTTGAATATTTTGAAATAATTCCATCGGTAAATGCGATAACGGCTAAGTCTTCGGGAACTTTTATTCCTATTTTATTGGCTATTTTGATGATGGTTACGGCAAATAATTCATTTACAGCAAAAACGGCATCGATGGCTTTGTCTTCTAGTAATTGGGCGATAGTAATTTCGCAATTGTCAACATTTTCAATTTTGATAATTAAATTTTCGTCGAATGGCAAGCCGTTGTCTCGTAATGCTTTTGTGTATCCGTCTGTTCTAAATTTTCCAACGCTAACATAATCTACGGTGGTTACAAGGGCGATTTTTTTTCGGCCTTTGTCAATCAAATTTTGAACGGCTTCATAAGCAGCTAATTCGTCGTTGATAATTACTTTATCACAAAGAATATCATTCGTAACTCTATCAAACATCACCACTGGCATTCCTTGATTGATAACTTCGGTAATGTGGTGAAAATCGCTTTTGAATTGGGTTTCTTTGGAGAGCGACATAATGAATCCGTCGATGCTACCATTGGCAAGCATTTCCATATTTAGTACTTCTTTGTCGAATGAATCATCAGACAAACAGATTATTACACTATACCCGTTTTCATTAGCTACATGTTCGATTCCGTTGATGACAGTCGAGAAGAAATAATGTATAATTTCGGGAATGATAATCCCGATGGTTTTTGTTTTTCTATTTTTTAAACTAAGTGCAATATTGTTGGGTTTATAGTGATAAAATTTGGCAAAAGCCTGAACTTTCAATCTGGTTTCTTCGCCTATTTCGAGGCTGTTTCTTAGGGATTTTGAAACAGTAGAAATGGATACATCGAGTTCTTTTGCAATTTGCTTTAGAGTTACTTTCTTTTTCATAAATATAATTTGATAAAAATCATTTTCGTAATAAAGATAAAATATTATTTGGATAATGGTAATTTAGAGCCTAAAAATTTAAATAAAACAGAAACTTTTCAACACTATCACGTTTTCGTAACCGTTTTAAGCAATACCTTTGTGGTAAGCTAAAAAATTAATGTAATTTTAACATTCGAAGTAAAGGTAAATACAAACAAAAACTAAATTAATTTAAACTAAAAGTATGAAAACAATTTACAAAAAGTTGTTATTTTTATTGCTATTCTTACCCTTTAGTATCCTTGCACAAGTGACGCTAAGTGGTGTAGTTGTTGATTCGAAAACGAATCAGCCTATTCCTGGTGTAAATATAGTAATTCAAGGAACTACAAATGGAACTCAAACCGATTTTGATGGTAGATTTAAATTGCCTAAAGCAAACAAAGGCGATAAACTCGTTTTTTCTTTTATTGGTTATACCAGTCAAACAGTTGTTTTTAATAATCAACAATCTTTAAATGTTAGCCTTGTTGAAGAGTCTAACGAATTGAAAGAAGTAGTTGTTCAAGTGGGTTATGGTACCGTGAAAAAGAAAGATGCTACCGGTTCAGTTGCTTTGATTTCGGCCAAAGACTTTAATAAAGGAGCTATTGTAAGCGTTGATGGTTTGTTAAATGGTAGAGCTGCGGGTGTTGTAGTGACCTCTTCAGGAACTCCGGGTAATGATCCTGTGATTAGAATTCGTGGAGGTTCTTCATTGCTTGCAAGTAATGACCCATTAATTGTTGTGGACGGATTGCCAATAGACGGAGGTTTATCAGCAATAAACCCAAATGATATTGACTCTTTTTCTATTTTGAAAGATGCTTCGGCAACTGCAATTTACGGAAATAGAGGGTCTAATGGGGTTATCCTTATTACTACCAAAAAAGGATCTAAAAAAGATATGCAAGTTTCATTTAACACTTTTACTACCTTAAACACATTGGCCAAAAAAGTAGATGTGTATGATGCTGATGAATATAGAACTTTGATAACTGAAAAAGCCCCCTTGAAAGCTAATCTTTTAGGAACTTCAAATACAGATTGGCAGGATGAAATTTTCAGTAATTCGTACACATCTGATATCAATTTATCGGTAATGGGTAATCTTTTTAAAACCGTTCCTTCAAGATTGACTATAGGAAATACAGACAATAGTGGTATTTTAAACACATCAAATTTCAAGAGATCGACCGCTTCTATTGCTTTGAATCCGAGTTTTTTTGATAATCATTTAAAAATCAATCTAACTGGAAATTATTCTTATACTTTCAGAACCAATGCAGATGAAGGGGCCATAGGAAGTGCTATTTCTTATGATCCTACACAATCAGTATATGACCCAAATTCTATTTTTGCAGGATATACCGAATGGGTTGTTGGAGGACTACCAAAAGGAACCGCAAACCCAGTGAGTTTGTTGGATGAGAGAAGAAGTATAGGGAATCAATTTCGTTTTTTTGGAAATATTAATATCGATTATAAGTTTCATTTCTTGCCTGAATTAAGAGCGATTGTAAATGCTGGTATGGATAAACAAGATGGTGATGGAAGTGTAACCGTAAATCCACTTTCAAGATCTGGATATAACACCAATCCAAATCTGCCAACTGCACAAATTGGGTCTTACTCAGAAACTTGGTATCATAACAAAAATGAAAACTTGAATGCTCAGTTGAATTATACCAAAGCATTTGGAAAATTAAATGTTGATTTATTAGCCGGTTACGAATACCAACAATTTGATTGGCAAAATTATTATTCAGGAAACAAAAACTTATTTGGTTTAGGTGTAAATGAAGAGGTTAAAGAAGATGTTTACACAGATCCGGGTAATAATTTGCAAGCTTTTTTCGGTCGTTTGAACTTAGGATATAACGACAAATATTTATTGACAGTCAATTTTAGACGTGACGGTTCCACTAGGGTTTCCCCAGTAAATAAATGGGCAAATTTCCCAGGAGTTGCTTTTGCTTGGAAAATGAAAGAAGAAAGTTTTCTTAAAGATTCTAAAACTTTTTCGGATTTAAAATTGAGATTGAGTTATGGTGAAACAGGTCAACAAAATTTAGGAAGTTCATTGGCTTGGATTAAAAAATACAGTACGTCTAACAACAACTATTATCAATTTGGTAATGAATTTGTGATCATTTCTAAACCTGACGGATACAACGAAAGTTTGAAATGGGAAAGAAGTGCTAAATATAATGCTGGATTAGATGTTGCCTTTATTGATAATAGGTTAAGAGCTTCCATAGATGC
>ENA-UPSM01002982-UPSM01002982.1-activated-sludge-metagenome-genome-assembly--contig:-NODE-2982-length-19649-cov-8.080280_pt1 | contig 19649 bp, 20 predicted proteins | sample MGYA00238181_ERZ773283 | MGnify/ENA primary metagenome ERZ773283 (study PRJEB29023, sample SAMN05720199) | activated sludge metagenome | isolation source: Anaerobic digester | place: Japan...
GCGGGCCATGACGTTCTCCTTGAACGGAAGTTGATAACACAGAAGCTGAGCGACAGAGCCCGAGGAACTCGGGCTCTTGGTGGAAGGGCTACTTGGTGAAGCGAGCGCGCAGGCCCTGGAATGCGTCGAGCGCAGCAGCGCAGCCGTTGACGGCCAGGTCGCCGGCGCGTGTGGTCGCGTGGTAGACCGCCTCGGTGTTGGCAGCGACCATGCTGATGAGCACAGCGAGGATGCAGGCGAGCCAGCCCCACAGGAAGAGGCTGAGCAGCCAGCACGTCGCGTACGCGAGCGTGAAGCCAATGACGAAGGACACGATGCAGCGGACAGCGAGGTCGAGAGACATGAGCAAGCTCCAAGTGGTTGGTGACGAGAACACCAACGCAGAGCGACTCGGCTCTTGGAACAAGAGCCGAGCCGGCAGTGGATAAGCATCCTTTTTCTCCCTGCGCAAACCCGAATCCGAAGTGCACCCGGCTTCGGAGAAGCGAGGGAGAAGAGACTCACGTGCCCGTCACTCTCCAAAAATTTTTCAAAAAATTTCCGCTCAGTACCTCGCACTTCGATCTTTGTTAGACTGCGCGGCGTCATGACCGCGTACACCCGCAAAGCCAACACCAACCACAAGCAAAAGCCCGAGCCCCGTACCAAGAACGAGGCACGCCGGCAAGTGCGTGAGAAGGGCAAGAAGCTCCCCGAGGCCCTGCGCCTGGAGAACCGCACCAACATCGGCGTGCTGCGTGTCGATGAGGTGGCGGACGCCGTCAACCCGAACCTGGTGCTGACCGACAAGTTCAAGCAGTTCGTCAAGTTCTGGGCGCAGGGCGAGTCCAAGTACAGCGCCGCCGTCCGCGCCGGGTACGAAGACTCGGGCGGGTACTGCTACCGCATGAGCCGCGCCCCTCAGGCCATCGCCCTCTACAACGAAGAGAAGCGCCTGTACGAGGAAGCAAGCCAGATGTCCCGCAAGAGGGTCATGGACGGCCTGCTGGAAGGCATCGAGATGGCCAAGCTGGCCGGCGAGCCCGCCTCGGTCATCACGGGCTGGAAAACCATCGGCCAGATGTGCGGCTACTTCGAGCCACGCAAGGTCAGCGTGGACGTGAACGTGTCCGGCAACCTCACCATGGCCCAGATGAACAAGCTCAGCGACGCCGAGCTGCTGCGCGTCATCCAACAAGGCGTCGAAAATGACCTCGCACAGCTCGAACATGACGGGGGCGAAGGCTGATGCCCTCGAAGAAAGCGGCTTCGATCCCAGCGCGCGCCAAGTCGACAGCGCGGGGCGCACGTTCGTCGACTTCTTCGCCGCCCTCAACGGTGAAGTCGACCCGCAAGACGACTGCAACGCTCGCATCGCCGCCCTCCTTCGCGCAGGCCGTAGCGAAGCGTTCTGCCGCGAGTACCGCAAAGGCTACGACGGCGCCGCCCGCAGCATCGAAGCGGTCGCCCGCGGAGGCAAAGTCACCGGGGTCGGCCTCGACAGCCAAACGCGCGCCCTCTGCGCCTCTGCCGGCCTCAACCGCGCCTGCGACCGCCACCCGGAAGACAAAGAAAGGCCCCAGCTCGACGTCCGTGAGGTCCGGGAAGCCATCGAGCACATCCGGCAAGCCTTCCCCGAGCACCGCCCCGAAGAAATCGCCGCAACGCCGGGCAACCAAGCCCATATCGCCGGATTTGCCCGAGCTACCAAGCTCCACGGCGAGTACCACGAAACCTGAAGCGGACCTCAGCCGCTTCCAAGGCACCCGGGAAGAGCAGCTCGCACAGGCGCTGGCCGAAGACCCGAGCCTGGCTACGCCCCTCGGGCCGATCAAGCGGCCCAAGATGCTCGCGCAGGCTGAGATGGCCAGCCGCATCCTCGCGCGCCGGCGTTTCCTACCGTTCGTGCAGCGCATGAACGACCGCTACGACGCTGGCTGGGTCCACAAGGACATCTGCGAGCGCCTGGAGCGCTTCAGTGACGCCGTGGCGGCCGGCAAGAGCCCGCGGCTGATGCTGCTGATGCCGCCTCGGCACGGCAAGAGCGAGCTGGCCAGCAAGAACTTCCCGGCCTGGCACCTCGGGCGCCACCCGGACCACGAGTTCATCGCCTGCTCGTACAACTTGAGCCTGGCGATGGGCTTCAGCCGCAAGGTCAAGCAGATCATCGACGACACGCTCTACAAGTCGGTGTTCGACGTGGGCCTGGACAAGAACAATCAGTCCACAGAAGAGTGGGCCATCGCCGGCCAGCGCGGCGGGTATGTGGCCGCCGGCATCGGCGGGCCGATCACCGGCAAGGGCGCGCACGTCCTGGTGATCGACGACCCCGTGAAGAACGCCGAAGAGGCCGACTCGGGCGACGCCCGCGAGAAAATCTGGGAGTGGTACTTGTCCACCGCCTACACGCGCCTGGCCCCTGGCGGCGGCGTGCTGGTGATCCAGACCTGGTGGCACGACGACGACCTGGCCGGCCGGCTGCAGCAGATGATGGCGGCAGCGCAGGAGGACGACGAGGATGTCGACCAGTTCGAGGTCGTGAAGTACCCGGCGCTGGCCGAGCACGACGAGTACCTGGAGTCGACCACCGGCAAGATCGTCCAGGCGATCCCGGCCCTGGAGGACATGCCCGCTGGCGCGCAGTACACGCTGCTGCGCAACAAGGGCGACGCGCTGCACCCCAGCCGCTACCCGGTCAAGGCGCTGAGCAAGATCAGGGCGCTGAACCGCAAGAGCGACGGCAGCGACGGCCGCTGGTGGAGCGCGCTGTACCAGCAGAACCCCGTGCCCGATGACGGTGTGTACTTCTCGAAGGAGCAGTTCCGCCGCTCGCCGCCGCCGCACAAGAGCCGGGCGAATGTGCTGATCGCGTGGGACTTCGCGATCAGCGAGAAGAAGCAGAACGATTGGACTGTGGGCACCGTCGGGCTGCAGGATGAGAACGACGTGCTGCACATCGCGGACGTTGTTCGCTTCCGCTCGCAAGACGCGTTCTTCATCGTTGAATCTATTTTGGATCTTGCTGCGAAATGGTACAGTCCGACCCTAGTTCTGGGGTTTGAAGACGGCCAAATCTACAAGGCCATCAGCGCTGTTCTGAAGAAGCGGATGCTGGAGCGCAAGGTGTATCCCTCGATCCAAGTGCTCACGCCGATCACCGACAAGATGGCGCGGGCACGGGCGATTCAGGGGCGCATGCAGCAGGGCATGGTGAGCTTTGCCACCGACGGCGATTGGTACGACGTCGTGAAAGCCGAAATGCTTCGTTTTCCGGCCGGCGTGCACGATGACTGCGTTGACTCGCTGGCCTGGGTGGGCCATCTGGCCATCCAGAAAGCCCCGCCGCAGAAACCCAAAGCGCAGGAGGTCAAGTCATGGCGGGATCAGCTGAAAGCTCTGTCTCGGGTCAACGTCGGGCATATGAGCGCATGACGGCCGAGCAGTTCGTCTGGTGGTTGCGCGGTTTCCTCTCCGCCTCCTGGGCCGAGAACGCGCCGCTGCCCAAGGCAGACGTGAAGATCATCCAGGAAGCGCTCGACCGCACCGGCCCGCTGCCGACACAGCCGCCGGCTGTACCCCCCAGCGTGTTCGAGCAGAAGTGCCCGCGCTGCGGCACCCCTGTGTCGCTCGGCAGCGGCCTGCACCTCTGCAACGGGAAGTTCGGGCTCGCGCAATGAGCCCCAAACCCAGCCCCGTGACCGCCGCCGTGCGCCAGTTCCTGTTCGAGCTGGTGTTCGCCAGGGAGAAGGCGCGATGAGCTACGCCTGTGCCGAGCTGATCGCCCGCTGCTTCGCGGCGCGCACTGCCGCCCACTACCTGCACTTCCGCGCCAACTCGTACGCGCAGCACGTCGCGCTCGATGGGTTCTACACCGAGCTGCTGGACGCGACTGACCGCTTCGCCGAGTGCCACATGGGCGTTGAGGGGCAGTTCAAGAAGTTCCCCACTGTGCCGCTGCAGCAGGACTTGAGCCCGACCGAGCTGCTGACGGACCTGCACGACTGGGTCACCAAGCACCGTACTGAGTGCGCCGACGGCAGCACCGAGCTGGCCAACCTCATTGACGAAATCCTCGCCGTCATCGACCGCTCCTTCTACAAGCTGAAATTCCTCAAGTGAGGCCCGACCCATGCCGCTGAATACCTCCGAAGCGATGAAGGTCTGGTATCGGTACGCCTGGTGCCGCGACAACGGCCACAATCAGTTCGTCGACAAGGCGGACCTGTGCGACCGCTTCTTCCGGGGCGATCAGTGGTCGGCCACCGACCTGCAGACGCTGCGCCGCCAGCGCCGCCCCGCGCTGACGATCAACAAGATTCTCAGCACCCTCGCCAACGTGATGGGCGAGCAAATCTTCAACCGCAACGAAATCAGCTACCGGCCGCGCCGCAAGGACTCGGCCGAGACAGCCACGGTGCTGACGAAGGTGTTCAAGCAGATCAGCGACCGCAACCAGCTCGACTGGAAGCGCAGCGACATGTTTGCCGACGGCGCGATCACCAGCCGCGGCTTCCTCGACGTCCGCATGGAGTTCGACAAGAACATGCAGGGCGACGTCGTCATCGAGAACTTGAACCCGAAGAACGTCATCGTCGACCCGGACGCCGAACAGTACGACCCGGACACCTGGAACGAGGTCTTCACGACCAAGTGGATGACCGCCGACGACATCGTGCTGCTGTACGGCAAGACCGACGGCGAAGCGCTGCGCAACCGCGAGCAGAGCTTCTTCCCCTACGGCTACGACTCCATCCAGTCCACGCGGGACCGCTTCGGCGACCGCTTCAACCCGGCCTACCCGGGCCCGTTCGACCAGTCCAGTGTGCAGCGCAACATGCGCGTGATCGAGCGCCAGTACCGCACGCTGGACCGGCAGAAGCACTTCTTCGCGCCGCAGACCGGCGACATGCGCGAAATCCCGAAGGAGTTCGGCCGCGACAAGATCGCCTGGTTCGTCGAGAAGTACGGCTTCCAAGTCATCCCCCGCCTGGTCCACCGGATCAAGTGGATCGTGGTGTGCGACAACTTCGTGCTCAAGGACGAGTGGAGCCCGTACAAGCACTTCACCGTGGTGCCGTACTTCCCCTACTTCCGCCATGGCAAGACCATCGGCCTGGTCGAGAACCTGATCGGCCCGCAGGAGCTGCTGAACAAGACGTCCAGCCAGGAGCTGCACGTCATCAACACCACTGCCAACAGCGGCTGGAAGATCAGGGCCGGCTCGCTGGTCAACATGTCCACCGAAGAGTTGGAGCAGCGCGGTGCTGAGACCGGCCTGGTGATCGAGGTCAGCGGCGATGTCGACAAGGACATCCAGAAGATCACGCCGAACACGGTGCCCACCGGCCTGGACCGCGTCACCTACAAGGCCGAAGAGCACATCAAGACGATCAGCGGCGTCAGCGACTCGATGCAGGGCCACGACCGCGAGGACGTGGCGGCCAAGGCGATCCAGGCCAAGCGCCAGGCCGGCAGCACGAACCTGGCCAAGCCGCTGGACGCGCTGGTGCGCACCGACTTCATCCTCGCGCGCAACGTGCTGGACTTGGTGCAAGAGTTCTACTCCGAAGAGCGCGTGATGACGATCACCAAGGACCGCATCACCGGCGACACCGAGACGTTCACCATCAACGAGATGTCCCCCGAGGGCCACGTCGCCAACGACCTGACCCTGGGCGAGTACGACGTGGTCATCGGCTCGGTGCCGCAGCGCGAGACCTTGGAGGACAGCCAGTTCGATCAGGCCGTGGCGCTGCGCGAGCTGGGCGTCGAAATCCCCGACGAGGTGCTGATCGACGCCAGCCGCCTGGTGGACAAGAAGGGCGTGATCGAGAAGATGCGCGCCGGCCAGGACTCGCCCGAAGCGCAGGCTCAGCGCGAGCTGCAGCGCCGGGGCATGGAGGCCGAGGTCGGCAAGACCGAGGCGGAAATCGCCCAGAAGCACGCCGACGCCGGCCTGAAGCAGGCCAAGGCCATGAAGGAAGGCGTGGCCGCCAAGAAGGAGGCGATCACGCCGCCGGAGGACAACGGCATCGGCGTGAAGCTGATGACCGCCCAGGCGGACATCGACATTAACGAGCGCAAGTTCGAGCAGGAAGCCAGCCTTGCCGAGCGCAAAGCGGACCTGGACGAGCGCATCAAGCTGCGCGAGGCTGAGCAAGACGCCCACTTGAAGGAAGAGCAAGCCGCCACGGAACGCATGCTCCGCGTGCAGAACGCCAACAACCCCCAACCCCAAGGACAAACGCAATGAAGCTGCACTGGATTTTCAACCGCTACCTGCGCCCCGCCGACGACGGCGCGGACCTGGGCGGTGGGGCCGTCGACCGCGGCGACGACTTCACCCCCACCGGAGCGGATGCACCCAAGGGCGCCGCGCCCGAGGTGAAGATCACCGCCGAAGACCTGGACAAAGTGCCGAAGACCAAGGTGAAAGCCGAAGCACCGGCGCCCGAGGACGACGACGTCGATCCCGACGACCCGGATGCCGACGACGAGCCCAAGGCCGACAAGAAGCTCAAGAAGGACACCCGCATCCCGCTGGCGCGGCACAAGGAAATCCTGGCCAGGGAACGCACACAGCGCGAAGCTCTGGAGCGCCAGCTTGCGCAGACGAAGCAGGCCGAGACCATCGCCGCGACGAACGAGCAGCTCACCGCCGCCGAGAACAAGTTGCTGGCGCTGGAGAAGGAGCACGCCAAGCTCATCAACGACGGCGAGTACGACAAGGCCGCCGCCAAGATGGGCGAAATCCGCCTCACCGAGCGCGGCATCAACGAGTCGCGCACCACGTTCGCCATCCAGGCGGCCGAGGCGCGCGCCTACGAGCGCGTGCAGTACGACACCACGGTGGAGCGCCTGGAAGCGGCCTACCCGGCGCTCAACGAGGACCACGACGACTTCGACAGCGACCTGATGGCCGAGGTGGTCGAACTGCGCGACGGCTTCGTGGCCACCGGCAAGTACACCCGCGCCCAGGCGATCAAGAAGGCCGCCGAGACCCTCATGGGGGCCAAGACCGTGCGCCAGCAGGCCGCCGTGAACACCGAGGTGCGCGTGGACAAGGACGCCGTGGCCAAGGCTGCAGCTGCCGAGCGTGCCGCCACCCAGCGCGCCAAGAACGGCAAGGTCGCCGCCGCCCAGCCGCCCAGCACTGCCCAGGTCGGGGCCGACCACGACAAGCTGGGCGGCCAGATCACTGCCGAAGCGGTGATCAAGATGAAGCACGACGACTTCGTCAAGCTGCCCGACGCCGAGCTGGCCCGGCTGCGCGGCGACGAGCTGTAACCATCCCCACCCCACAAGGACCATCATGGAACGCATCGAATCCCCTCGCACCGACGTCGCCATCGAGCAACTGATCCGCTCGAAAGGGTTGAACGCCCCCCGTCTGCGCCCGTCGGACCTCGACGCCAACATCACCCACACCGACTTCGTGAAGCACGTCTCCGCTGGCGGCCAGGTGCTGCGCTGGTGCGTACTGACGACCCGCAGCGGCTTTGCCGTCACTGGCCGGCCCAGCGTCAGCGTCTCGCCCGAGAACGACGACGTGGAAGTGGGTGAGCGCGTCGCCTATCAGAACGCCAAGAACGAGTTGTGGCCGCTGATGGGCTACGCGCTCAAGGAACGGCTCGCCGTTGTCTGACATGCGCTACTTCCACCGCATTGGTGCGTATGAGCAAATGGCCCCGCGCTGCGGACTGTTCATGCGCCGACCTGAAGAACAGTCAAAGCGAGCCGTTGGCGCTGTCGAGTTGGTCGTGTTGATCCCCTGGGGCGTTCGTCGGGAGTTTGTGGTCGGGTACGGCCCCGAAACAGTCGTCGATCGCCCAACACGTTGGTTCCGCCTGTCCTGGTACTTGCCCGCCTCATGCACTGAGATGGCGAAGAAGAAGCGTTGGCGCTATCGCTGGCTCGGAGCAGCAGAATTTGCGACCGGCGTCGAGGGTCGCTCCCTGCTCTGACCGCACCCAGCGCGCAAATACCACGGCCTGCACTCGCAGGCCGTTCTTTTTTGGATTAGACTTCGAGTCCATCGGATTCAGGCTGGGTTCACGAGAGCAACCCGCACGCATCGTTGGTCGTGACGAGACACGGCAAGGCGGCCCAAAGGCCAAACGTCTTGTTCTGATCCCGAAGGAGGTGCCTCATGGCACTCACCAACTTTGCCCTGCTGACCAACGAGCAGAAGACCATCTGGTCGATGGACCTGTGGAAGCAGGCGCGCAACATGAGCTTCGTCAACAAGTTCCTGGGCAAGGGCCCGGAATCGTTGATCCAGCACATCACCGAGCTGAAGCAGTCCGAGAAGGGCGCCCGCGCCGTCATCACGCTGCTGGCCGACCTGACCGGCGACGGCGTGGCCGGCGACCGCACGCTGGAAGGCAACGAAGAAGCGATGCAGACCTTCGACCAGGTCATCCGCATCGACCAGCTCCGTCACGCCAACCGCCACGAGGGCCGCATGGCCGACCAGAAGTCGGTGGTGGAGTTCCGGGGCAACAGCAAGAACGTGCTGGCCTACTGGCTGGCCGACCGCATCGACCAGATGGCGTTCAGTACCCTCGGTGGCCGCAGCTACAGCGTGCGCCCCGATGGCTCGACCCGCCTGGGCGACCTGCCGTTCCTGGAGTTCGCTGCCGATGTGACCGCGCCGTCCACCAAGCGCATGCTGCGCTGGGACAACACCGCCAAGACGCTGAAGGACAGCGTGTCGGGCAGCAACACCAGCGCATCCATCGTCAGCACCGACACCCCGGCCTGGGAGCTGTTCGTGCAGCTGAAGGCCTACGCGAAGGACCGCTACATCCGCGGCGTGGGCGGCGAGGGCGGCGAGGAAACCTTCCACGCCTTCCTGACCCCGCAGGCGATGGCCCGGCTGAAGCTGGACAACACCTACCTGCTGAACCTGCGCCACTCGACCCAGGCCGGCAAGAACGACACGCTGTTCACCGGCTCGTCGGTCAAGATCGACGGCATCTACCTGCACGAGTTCCGCCACGTGCCCAACGTGTCCAAGGCCGTGTCCGGCGTGGGCAAGTACGGCGCCGGCTTCAACCTCGAAGGCTCGCAGGTGCTGTTCTGCGGCGCGCAAGCGCTGGGCATGGCCGACATCGGCGCCCCGACCTGGAACGAGAAGGGCTTCGACTACGAGAACAGTCAGGGCATTTCGGTCGGCAAGATCCTCGGCTTCCTGAAGCCCAAGTTCGGCACCATCTACGAGAACAACAGCGTCGAAGACTTCGGCGTGCTGTCCGCGTACGTCGCCCAGTAAGCGGCCGACCAACACCGAAAGGAACGCACCATGAAGCTGCTTGCCTCGCGCACTGCGCAATACCCCATGTCCGCCGAGTTCGGCTTCCAGCACAACAACTGGGTGGTCGACTCCGCTGACGGCGCCAAGAAGACCCTGGGCTCGACCGTTGCGCTCTCGACCGACCCGGCCGAAGCGTCGCTGAACGGCCCGGTGGCCAACACCGTGACCTTCGACTGCATCCCGCTGCCGCCCGGCGCCGTGATCATCGGCGGCGAGGTCATCGTCGAGACGGCCTATGCCGGTTCGACGGCGGCCACCCTGTCGCTGGGCATCGCCGGCACGCTGACCGGCCTGCTGAACGCGGTGGACCTGAAGACCGCCGGCCGCACCGCCCTGACCCTGACCAGCCCCCTGCTGGCCAACGCGGGCCAGAACCTGCGCGCCACCATCGCCTACACCGTGGCCAACGCGACGGCTGGCAAGGTGCGGGTGTCGGTGCAGTACCGCATCGACGGGCGCACCAGCGAAGTCCAGGTCGCCTGACCTGGCTGAACAGAACGGGGCTTCGGTCCCGTTCTTCCACCCTGACCAAGGACAGCCATGCGCTTCACCATGTTCCGCAACCGCACCATCGCCTCGACGTGCGGCCTTTCCATCGAATTCAAGAAGGGCGAGCCCCATTTCGTCCCTCCGCAGATGTACGCCGAGGTCATTGCTGCCGGCGGCGTCTCCGAAGAAGAGCTGCGCGAAGAAGACCTTCCGCCCACGCCCGCCACGCCCGCCCAGCTCGCCGAACGCGAACAGGCGATGTTCAAGGCCTTCGACACCATCACGCGCCGCGCCCAGCGCGATGACTTCACCGCTGGCGGCGTGCCCCACGCCTCCGTATTGGCCCGCGAAGTGGGCTGGGCAGTCCAGGCCAAGGAACGCGACGCCGCCTGGGCCAAGTACACGTCGGGCAAGGTGGACTGATGCTGCCGAGCGACCTGCTCATTGCGTTCCGCGAAGAGATGGCGGACAAGGCGCAGCCGTATCTGTGGCCCGACGATTTCATCATCGGCGCCATCGACGACGCGCAAAAGCAGTTCGCCCGCAAGACCGACGGCATTCCCGACAGCACCACGTCTGCCGTGGTGGACCTGGTGGTGGCCCCGGACGGTAGCGGCCTCTACAGCGACGTCGTGCTGCTCGACCCCCGCGTCCTGAAAATCCGCAGCGCGCGGCGCGGCGACAACGGCCGCGAGGTCGAAGTGCTCAACGAAGAGGACATGCCCACCAGGGGCATGTACTTCGACAGCCTGCCCGGCCGGGTGCGCGCCATGATCACCGGCATGGACGAAACCAGCGTCCGCGTCTGGCCGTTCCCCAACGAAGACGTGACGATCAAGCTGTCGGTGTTTCGTCTGCCACTGGTCACGATCACCGACGACGAGCCGCTGGAAATTCCGCTGCAGCACCACCTCGGCCTTCTGCTGTGGATGAAGCACCGGGCCTACAGCGTGCACGACGCCGAGACCTACGACAAGACGAAAGCCGCCGACTTCAAGGCGGAGTTCGAGACGTACTGCACCGCCGCCAAGACCGAGCAGCGCCGCCTGCGCCACAAGCCCCGCACCGTCGCCTATGGCGGCATCTAACTGAAAGAAACACATGCCCTCTACTGTTTCGACCGTTGCCGGGAGCAACACGCCTGACCCTGGGGGGCTGCGCGCAGCAGGTGCGACTGGCATCGGACTGAACGGCGAAGCGCTAGTTTGGACTGGCGCAATCTGGCAGCCCTCAGGACTGCAGCCCCTGGTGTCACCGTATGGGAATTCGTTTGACGGCGTTGTGGCGCGCATGCAGCGGGCGAGTCAATTCAGCCCCATCCGCATGGCGACGTATGGCGACAGCCGTGCCAACATCGGCGGCGGCCTGCTGCTGGCTGCTGATGGCGGCTACAGCGGCGAGAAGACGCCCGCTGTGCTGTCGCTGCTGCGCGGCGATCTGTTGCCGGTGTTCAACGGCGGGATCAGTGGCGACACAGCGGCCAACTGGAACAGCGCCTCGCGCATCAGCGGCAGTCAGGCGGTCACCGATTGCATCGCCGCAACACCTGATGTCGTCGTCATCCAGTATGGGATCAACGACTTTATCGCGGGAACGTCCGCTGCAACGGTTTACGGTTACCTGCAAGCGTTGATTACCGAGTTCCTGGGCGCCGGCATCTTCGTCGTGTTCGAGAGCACGTACACCTGCGCCAAGGGGCCGGCGACCTACATCAACGGCTACAGCAGCTCGGGCGGTTTCAGCAGCACGACCACACCGGCCGAGTACAACGCCCGCTTGGCCGAAATGCAGGCCTGCAATGCCCTGATGCAGACGTGGCTGGCCGGCTTCCCTGGCCGGGCCCTCTACGTCGAGACGAACGCAACGTTGGCAGCCAGCGACGGCTTTGCCAAGACCGATGGGACCTGGTACGACGGCACGCACCTGTCGCAAGTCGGATGCCGCATTGCTGCACGGCTCATCAACATCGCACTGGCGCCGTACTTCGGCTCCGGGCTTGTCGGCAAGCCACTCAAGCTACTGTCGCGCAACGCGGTCAACGACGCCTGCATCACCGTCAGCAGCGGGCGTGCGGCCGGCTACAGCGCAGGCGCCACCGAAACCGGCACGTTGGCGTACTCCTATCAGGTGGTGCAGGACGCCAGCGGCGAGTGGTGTCAGGAGTACACGATCACCAACACCACTGCGGCTGGCACTGCAGCGCGGGCGCGGCTGGAGATCGTGCCGTCTTTCGTCGGCGCTGGCACCTACCCCGTACTGGCCGCGGCGGACCAGCTGCAGGCATCCGTGCAGGTCTACGCGGACAACGGCGCGGGCGGCGCCCCGCCTGTTCACACCATCTTCGCCCGGGCCCGCGTCTACTACAACGACGCCACCAACGAATACGCGCAGGCGGGCGGCATTGCACAGCAGGGCAGCACGGACCACCCGGGCTACTCGCAGGCCGAGACGCTGCGCTTCGTGCTGCCGCGCCGAGCGGTCAAGGCCGCCATGAGCAACAGCACGATCATCGCGGGCGCTGGCCCGGCAACGGCCTTGGCGCTGATCGTGTGCATGAACCAGCCGGGGACGGTGCGGCTGCGGGTGAAGCGCGCCGCCTGGGGCAAGGTCGCCTGATCCCATCCTCTGCCGGTGAGCCGACCATGAACCCCGCTGACCTGGCCAGCATGCTGGAGATGCTGGCGCAAGCCCTTCGCCTGCTGCCGGCCGGCGCGGTGGCCAGTCCTGCAGCACAGGCCGTGGCCGCCGTGGGGGCGCCGCCCGCCCCAGCACGCACGCTGGGCGACTGGCTGGATGTGCACGCCGGAGTGCTGCTGACCCGCGGCTACCACGCACAGACGCTGAAGAATCGCCGCAGCAACCTGGCGCACATCCGGCGCCTGTGGGGCATGCGTGCGCTGGCCGACCTGAAGGCCCAGGAGATTGCCGCGAAGCTGCGCACGTTGCCCACCTCCGGCGCCGGCCGCGTGCTGGGTGAACTGCGGGATGCCTACAGCGAGGCCATCGTTGCCGGCTGGACCGACACGAGCCCCGCCGATCACGTCAAGGCGCCACGCCACAAGGTGCTGCGCGAGCGACTGATGATCGACGTGTGGCAGCGGATGCGCGCCCTGGCGGCCACGCTGCGCCAGCGGTGGGTGGAGCCGATGTTGCTGCTGGCTCTGGTGATCGGTCAGCGCCGTGCTGATCTGGCCAAGGTGGCGTTTGCGGATGTGGTGGACGGACACCTCCGGGTCGAGCAGCAGAAGAAGGCGGGCAAGGCCATCGGCGCCCGGGTGGAAATCCCGCTGACGCTGCGCATGGACTGCATCGGCATGACCGTGGGCGATGTCATCGAGCGGTGCCGCGAGTGCGCCAAGCCTGGCCCGACGCTGCTGCGCCAGGCCAACGGCCGCCCTATCGAGATGAGCAGCCTCAGTGCCCGCTTCTGCGAGTGCATCAAGACTGTCCTGGGCGCTGCCGACCCGGGCCAGTACAAGCGGCCCAGCCTGCACGAGAACCGGTCCCTGTCGGCGCGCTGCTACATCGCCCAGGGCATGCCGCCCGCCGTGGTGCAAACGCTGCTGGGCCACTCCAATCTGGAGATGACGCAGCTGTACCTGCACGAGCGCGGCGCCGAGGCGCAGAAGTGGAAGCGGGTGCCGACGCAAACCACGAGGAACACTGAATGAAAAAGCGCTACTTTGCCTGGCTTGCGGCGTTGCACATCAGCGCGCACGCACAAGACAAGAACCCGCTCGACCAGCCGATGCGCAACTGGTTGTTCATTCTGATGATGTCGTTGCTCGGCGGCTTCGTGAGCTGGTACTCGAAGGTCAAGAAGGGCGAGCTGGCCGCGACCAACCTGTTTGCGCTGATCGGCGAGTTCATGGTCTCTGCGCTGGCGGGCCTGCTGGCCTTTCTGGTCTGCGACTACTTCACTTTGCCGCTGGGCATCACGGGCGCCGCCGCTGGGCTTGCGGGCCATGCTGGCGCCAAGGCACTCGCCATCGGCGAAGCGTGGTTGCAGCGTGCGGCCGAGCAGAAATTCGGCATCAAGGCCACCGCCCCTGCACCACTGGATGAAACCGACAAGGATTCGCGGCCGTCGAGTTAGTGGGGTTGTGCAGGCCGCAACCGGGCCGACACCCGGCACCAACTCCCCACCTTGCACCGCGCCGTGGCCTTGCACGGCGCGGCGCTCCTACATCCAACTTGGATCGACGCTCGACTAGAATGCCCTGATGACCACCGGCCGCGAACTCGAAGTCAACCTCAGCACGCTGCTGGGGCTGAACAACCGGCGCCCGGACTTCCGACTGCGCACCAAGGACGGGGTGTTCGTGCGCAGCGCAGCGAACACGCTGATCAGCGACGCCGGCACCGCCAAGCGCCGCAGCGGCTACACCCGCAAGCTGCAGGGCGCCAACTGCCACTCGTTCTGGGTGGATCGCGCCACGGACGTCGGCTTCTATGCGGACGGCTCGGCGCTGTATCGGGTGCGTTCCGCGGGCAGTGGGCTGGCCCGCGAGCTGATCGCCAACAACCTCGTACCTGGCCGTGCGCTGACCTATGCGCGTGCGGGTACGGACGTGCTGTTTTCCGACGGCGCGACGATCCGCTGCGTCGGCGCAGCTGGCGAACGGCCGTTTGGTGTGCCGACACCAGACAGCGTGCCCGCAGTGGCGGCTGTCGCCGGCGGTTCGCTGCCGGCAGGCGTCTACCAGGTGAGCATCGCCTTCGCCACCGACGACCTGGAGCTGAGCGGCATGACGCCGGCTACCTCAGTCGAGGCAGCCGCAGGCAGCAAGCTCGTGGTCTCGAACTTGCCCGCAACCTGGCCGGCAGGCGCCGCCACACTTCTGCTGTACGTGACGCAGCCGAACAGCACGACGCTGCTGGTGGAACAGCGGCTGACCGCGCCCACCACCAGCACGACGCTGGTCGGCCTGCTGGGCAGCGGCATGCAGGCCACGACCTACCTGTCCCGACCATTGCCGGCGGGGCGCATCCTGCGCTACTTCGGCAGCCGGCTGTACTCCGTGTCGGGCAACGTCGTCTGGTACAGCGACGTGTACTCGCCTGCGCTGTGCTCGCCGATGCGCAACTACGTGATGTTCAACGCGCCCATCACGCTGTTCGAGCCGTGTGAAGACGGCATCTTTCTGGCCGCCGACGAGACCTACTGGCTCGGTGGCGACATCGAGTCGGCGGCCCCCAAGATCGTGCTGCCGACCACCGCCGTGTTCGGCAGTGCTTGCGCGCTGCCGCAGACCAAGCAGGTTGTGTGGATGTCTGACAAGGGCCTGGTGCGCGGAAGCGCGGGCGGCGCGGTTGAGCTGCTCCAGGATGAAAACGTCGTCGTCGCACCGGCCGCGTCGGGCGCGACAACCGTGCTCGAAGCGGATGGCCAACGGCACGCCTTGTCCGCACTGTCCGGGACGCGCCTGTCCGGCGCTGCCGCCAACAGCTACATGGACGCGGAAGTCATCCGCAAAGGAACCACGCTATGAACTCCACCGCAGGTGCGGGCTTCGTCTACGTCATCGAGACGATCAAGGGCGGGCGTGTGATCGACCAGATCACCGCCCACAACGTGATGCCCACCGAAGGCGCCAACGCCATCCTTCAGGCGGCGCTGCTGGGCGGCACCCAAGTGCCGACCTGGTACATCGGGCTGTACGAGGGCAACTACACGCCCAGCATCGGTGACACGGCGGCGCTGCTGCCAGGCCTGGCCACCGAGTGCACGACCTACGACGGCACGACCCGCAAGTCCTGGGTGCCCGGGGCGGCGACCGGCGGCGCCGCGAGCAACGCCGCGGCGAAAGCCGAGTTCACCTTCACGGCCAACAAGACCGTGTACGGCGGCTTCATGACGTCGGCCCCGGCGCGCGGCGCGACGGTCGGCGCGCTCGTCTCGGTCGTGCGCTTCCCCTCTCCGCGCGTCCTCGACATCGACAGCATCCTGCGGGTGACTGCCGGCATCGTCCTCACCCCCACCTGAAAGGAGCCATCATGGCGCTGAAACTCTCGACTGGCCTGCGCGGCAAGCTGATGGACGCGGGCTCGCTGAAGTCGATCTTCGCGGGCGGCCTGATCAAGATCTACGCCGGCGCAGCGCCGGCTGACGCTGACGCCGCAGCCACCGGCACGCTGCTGTGCACCATCTCGCTGGCCGGCGCCGGCACGGGCATCAACTTCGACACGGCGGCAGTGGCCGGCATTCTGTCGAAGGCGCCCGCCGAGACCTGGAGCGGCACGAACGTGGCCACGGGCACTGCCTCGCATTTCCGCCACGTCGCTGCTGGCGACACCGGGGCACTGTCCACCACCCAAGCCCGCATCCAGGGCTCGATTGCCACGGTCGGCGCAGACATGAACCTCAGTTCGGTGTCGCTGGTCAACGGCGCGGGGCAGACCGTGGACTACTACTCGGTCACGGTGCCGGCGGCGTAAGCAGCCATGGCCAGCCAGGACGTCCTCGACGACTTCCTCGGGGCTTCCGAGGGGCTGAGCACCACCGTGCCCGGCACACTCACGGGCTTGACCACGGCCGAGTGGGTCGCCATCGACCAGTCGGGGTCGCCGACTTCTGCGTTCGTCCGTACCAGCTCGGGCACCACCGCCGTGATGCCTGCCGCCGGGCAGGCCCGGTACGCCCGGCTGGACATGGACACGCTTGTGCACTCGGCCGGCGTGACGACGTTCGAGGCGTCCATCGCCCCTGGCGGGCAGCTGCGGGCCAACCTGGACTTCGGCGCGCGGTTCCTGTCCGTCGAGTGCGGCGCGGACGGTTCCGGCAACTGGATGTGGAACCAGCCGCCCTCCACCGTCAACGGGTCGTTCACCGGAACGGCGCCTGGCGCGTTCGTGGTGCTGCGCATCGAAGTCACCAGCACCGCCACGCGCTACTACGTGGACAACGTGCTGAAGTACACGCACAGCTCAGGCGTCCCGTACAGCACCGTCGTCAACAGCGTGCGCCTGGGCTACCCCCGCGTGTTCGCCGCGCACGGCTACTCGACTGGCGCGACGGTCCTGGCGCTGAACTACCTGCACCTGAAGACCGAGGCGACCACCGGCCCGCTGGGCGGCCCTGGGGGCGGCGACACCATCGGGCCGACGTTCCCCTCCACTGTGATCAGTGTGGCCGCGCTCTACACGTCCTACACCGCCACGTGGCCGACTGCCAGCGACAACGTCGACGCCTTCGGCACCGTCGCCTACGAGTACCGCATCAACGGCGGCGGGTTCGTCAGCAACGGCACCGCGACCACGCTCACGCGCACTGGGCTGGCGCCGGGGACGTCCGAAGTGCTGGAAGTTCGCGCGAAGGACGCAGCCGGCAACTACAGCTCCAGCATCTCCACCACGGCGACGGCGTACCTGCTGCCGACTGAGCAGACACTGTTCTCCGACACCTTCACCGGCGAGGGCGTGTTGCGCGGGTCGCCTGGGCAGACCGGGCTGTTTGCCCGGTCCATCTGGGGCGCCAAGGTCGGCACGTTCGGCGGCGGCACGATCCCGGGCGGGTCAGGGCTCGGGGTCGTCAGTGACACCGATGCGTTCGCCCGTTCGTCTGCCGGGCTCGCGTGGACTGCAGGCGGCGATGCTGCCAGCGTTTCCGGCTCCCCGCCGCCCGGCAGCACCGCTGAAATGCCTGTCGTGATGGAGGTCGCCGGGCGCGGCGACTTCCGCGCGCTGTTCGGGCTGAACGGTGTGGCGTACGGCATGACGATCTACAACACCACCGCGGGCACGGGCAAGCTCGTTGTCTACGGCGGCGTCGTGCCGAGCGGGTGGGCTTCACCGCCCCCAGGCGAGCCCGCGACCATGACCATCCCTGCGGTGGTCAAAGACCAGACGTACACCATGCGGGTCGAGCGGACGCTGGACTCTGTTTCGTACTTCCTCGACGGCGTGCTGATGGGTGTGGCCAGCTCCGCGACGGTAGCGGTCACGGCGCTTGAGTTCTGGGGCCTGACCACCTACACAGCCCATGCAAACCCGGCGTTCGCGGTGGGTGGCCGGGCGCTGACTGACGTCGGCGAGACGGTCCAGAAATACCGCTATCTCCACTTGCGCGCCGGGCGCCTCGTCAGCGGCCCACTGGGCGCTCCGCGAGACCCCCACGACGACCCGCCGTTCGACCCGAGCCCGCCGCTCGGCCCCGGCAACGAGCCGGACCCGACCAACCCCTTCGCAGACTTCTGGACGAAGTTCAACGCCACCTATGAAGTCCCCTAAGCTCATCGGCAACCTGACGCCCAGCGCGGGCGTGGGCGACGGGAAGGCAAGGGCGCTCGACAACGTCGCAGCGCCCTTTCTCACTGCTGCGGGGCCGGGCTTCATCACGCGCAAGAAGGGGGACTTCATGGAAGTGCAGACCCTGGACGAAGCGCCCCAGGCCGCCAAGCCCCTGTTCTGGCTGCTGCGCCGCAATGCGCCGGCCGCCGTGCGCACCACGACGCGCACCACGACCGTCAAGAAAATCGTGCCGGCCACCGCCGCGAACAACATCATCGCCAGCTTCCTCGCGTTGAACGTGGGGGCGAACCGCATGGCCTACGCCATGGATGACACATTCGTGCCTTCGGGCACGACGGCGGACTACCTGGTCAACGACTCGTGGGCGGCCCTGGCCAACCTCAAGGCGGCTGGGCTTTCGCAGCGGCGCGCTGTCACGCCGCAGCACATCCGGTCGTTCTTCGCGACCGGGTGGGACGGCGCACGCGGCGCCTGGCGTTGGGGCTATTCCGCCAAGGTGATGGGGCTGTTCACGGGGTCGTTCTCCATCGGCACGACCACTGCCGCGCTGTTCCCATGCCAGCCGCGCGTCTTCCTGGGCGATACCGCGTCGTCGGTGATGACCGAAGCCACCGTACCGGGCGAAGACGACGGCCGCGTCCACTTCGGCGGCCAGCTCTTCGTCGTCGGCCCCGGCAAGCTGTGCGGTCTGGTGTGCGTGGCCGACCGCGTGATGTTCGGCGACGTCGGCCCTGCAGATCGTCGAGTGACCCCGTACTTCCTGTCCTCGAACGACCACGGCGAAACCTGGGCGCGCACGCCGGCCGCATTCTTGCTGCCCTACGTGCGCAGCGGCCCGTTCGGCACCCTGCACTCCGAAGCGCTGCGGATGATGGCCTCGATGTCCTTCTTCGCGTACATGGGCGAGGGCAAGTCGCTGTTCGTGCTGCGCTACCAAGACCCCAGCACGCCGTTCGCCATCATCGCTCGGGAGTTCCTCTACGAGTCGGGCGCTTTCACCGACATCACTTCGGCATTCAGCTCGACCGGCTTCCTGCCCGTGGGTCGGTGGCGGCTCAACAACTTCGGGACGCTCGGCTTCGCAGACCAGTCCGACCCATTCTGCTCCGACCCGGTGCAATACTGCTTCGGCCCTGGCTGCCTGGCAGTGCGCATCGTCAGTGCGACCGACCCGTTCGCTTCCGACCGTCTGCGCATCACCCGCGACTTTGGCGCAAGCTGGACCGAAGCAACCATCCTGGCGCTGCTGGGCGCAGGGCACTACGCGGCCGACATCCTGGTGGCGCAGCCCTACGTGGACGCCGACCGCCCGGGGCTGATCTACCTGGCCGCCATCGAGGCGGGCGGCGTGCGCTTCTTCAAGACGGACGGCCTGTTTGCCTCGGCCGCCGCCGTAGGTTTCATCCCCGGGGCTGACTGGTCGGGCGTGACCCTCGTCACCAAGACCGCCCACCCGTACCCGCAGCTCCTCAACGAGTTCGGGCCCACCCCGTAAGGAGCAGACATGGCCACCACACTGAACGCGGGCCACCGGCTGTACCGCCGGTCCGCCTACGAAATCACCGTCGAGGGCCGCACCGGCGTGCCGCCGACGCCGGTCTCGGTGTACGCCTGC
>ENA-UPSM01002985-UPSM01002985.1-activated-sludge-metagenome-genome-assembly--contig:-NODE-2985-length-19639-cov-4.464410_pt1 | contig 19639 bp, 17 predicted proteins | sample MGYA00238181_ERZ773283 | MGnify/ENA primary metagenome ERZ773283 (study PRJEB29023, sample SAMN05720199) | activated sludge metagenome | isolation source: Anaerobic digester | place: Japan...
CTGCTTCATCGAAAGAAAACATCCGTACAATAAACAGCTTGTCAATTTCCACTCTTCCCATTGCAATCTGTACACAGCCGGATAAAGCCGTAATTAAAGCCAGCAGGGCTGTCAGAATTGCATATTTACGCATATAGCTCTCACTCCATCCTTTTCTTGTTCTTAGGGTCAAGGCTGCTGGGCCGCTTCTTCATTAAAAAAAGGGGAAGCCGAAAAATTGTGTCCTGAAGCTGTTCATCCTCACTGGCGACAAAGGGGTCCAGGTACGGGACACCGAAGGTCTCCATCCTGCACCAATGGTAGAGAAGGAATATCAACCCAAAGGTGAGTCCGAATATGCCTATTATGCTGCCGAATATAGCCAGTATCATACGCCACAGCCTTATGGCATTGCTGAAATCCTGGTTGGGCATAAGGAAGCCTGTGATTGCAGTAATTGCTATAATCATAACGGTAGCCGGGGATACCAGCTTTGCTTCAACGGCAGCCTGGCCTACCACCAGGCCTCCGACAATAGATACTGTCTGGCCTATGACCTTTGGCAGCCTCACACCGGCTTCAATCAGCAGCTCAAAAGCCAGCAGCAGTATCAGTACTTCCACAAACATCGGGAAAGGTACTCCCACCCTGGATGCAACTATTGAGAAGGCCAACTCCGCAGGCAGCATTTCCGGGTGAAAGGAGGTAATGGATATATAGAAGCCGGGAAGCACCAGTGTTATGAACATGCTCATAAACCTGATAAAACGGACGATGGATGCAATAATGAACTGAAAGGCGTAGTCATCCGGCGCCTGCAAGAATTGAAGCAGTGTGCCCGGAACTATATAAGCCGTAGGCAGGCCTTCAATCAGTATTCCCACACGGCCCTCTACAAGGCTCGAACAGAATCTGTCAATCCTTTCGGTATATTGAATCTGAGGGAATGTGGAATACTTGTCATCGACGATTGCCCCCTCAATAACACCGGCGTCAAGCACCCTGTCAATATCAATGGATCCAAGCCTCTTCTTCACTTCATCTATCAATTTGCTATTAGTTATATTTTTTACATATAATATCGCAATATTGCTGTTTGTCTGTTTTCCCAAATGAATCTGCTCAATCGTCAGGAATGGAGAGGTAAGCTTTTTACGGCACAGAGCGGTATTGGTCCTTAGATCCTCAATAAAGGAATCCTTTGCGCCCTTAATAACGTTTTCCCCCGTAGGCTCGGAGATGGCCCTGCTTAGGGGAACTTTGGCCTCGAAGGTAAAGGCTGTCTTTGCATCATTGAATATCAATGCCGCGCTTCCTGCCAGTAAATCGTCAGTCAGGTCTTTCATATTTGTCCTTAGCTTCATTGAGGAGGAATATATCTTTCCCATGCTTATAAGCCTTGCAGCATCTTCTTCCGTATTGCAGGAATCAAACTGCTCCTCCTGGGAAAGGGGCTTCAGGATATTATCATTTATCTGCTTGTTGTCTACCAGCCCGTCCATATATACAAGAACAGAGGGTATTTCAGGTTTATCCCTGACAAGGATGACTCGGGATACATAATCCGCATTGCTTCCAAGAATCGAGCGGACATTATCACTTGATACATCGGCAGTATTATTATAAAGGCTGTCTTCTGCATTGATTGAGGACATGGAACCACTCCCCGGCATCAAGAATTTTCATTTCTGTTATTTTGTTCATACCTGCAAAAAAATATGTAGCTGCTGCAAAATGTGGTTTTGCAGCAGCCCGGGGAATCCTGCTATTTCCATTTTCTCTTCAGCTTCAGGAATTCCTGAAGGTATCCCCATACAGAAACCGGGGACATTATCATCTGATAAACAATTATGAATAATATGAAGCCCCGCATGTTTTTTCTCACCCTTAGGTTCAAGTGCCTGAATACGTACAACTGATAAACGTATAATATTGAATAATTCAGGAGGGTCAGCGGAATTACCAGCAATGTCATGGGGCCTACAATCCAGTAATACCCGAAGAAAGCCAGTATTAACCCCGGCAGCCAGAAGAACGTGTAGCAAAAGTCCAGAAAAGGCATAATAAGGTTTATACCTGTCAGGTATTTGGTGTAAAGCAGAGGCTGCTGCCAGGGTTTTACCTGCTTCAGCGCCTCAATCATTCCTCTGGCCCACCTGGAGCGCTGCCTTGAAAAGGAGCGAATTGTCGTCGGCACGTCGGTAAACGCAACTGCATGGGGTTCAAAGTATATCAGCCCGCTTTTTTTTAACAGATTCCATGTCAGTACGATATCCTCACCTATTGCATCAGGCCATCCCCCTGCCTCCCTAATGCATTCAGCCTTATAAATGCTGTAGGCACCTTGAGCAACCAGAGTTCCCTGATACAGTCCCTGCAGCCTTTTGATTGATGCAATACCAAGAAAATAGTCCCATTCCTGAATCTTTGCAAGAAGAGCATGCCTGCTGTTCCTGGCCAGTACCGATCCGGCAACCGCACAAACCTCCTTTGGGGCACTATCCATTCTTGCTGCCAGGTATCTTATGGCAGACTTATGCAGAAGCGTATCTGCATCCAATGTAATTATCAAATCGGTTGTGGCATGCTCAAGGCCGGCATTCAGTGCATTGAATTTTCCGGGGATTTCTTCCCTGATAACTGACAGCTCCAGATTATGTGCTTCACCTGCCTTGATGGCATTAACAGCGGTATCGTCCTCCGAGCCGTTATCGATTATCAAGACCTTAATATTTCCGGTATAATCCTGCTTTGCTATATAATAAATTGTGTCGGCTATTCGCTCGCCTTCGTTTCTTGCAGCAATAAGAACAGTAATATCCCTTGAAGGGTATTCATTCTTGAAGGGCCGCTGCCGGTCAAGCATCAGGCTGGCGGACAGGAAGGCATTGAGATAGCCTGGGAAGTATGCTATTCCCGATATTATAATCAACGCTGCCGGGAAGGTAACAACCCTCGAGAAGTCTTTAAGCCAGGGTAGGGATATATAAATTGAAAGGCTTGTCCATAGTATGGCAAATAAATGGCTAAGCCAAAATTTTATCGATACCGGAATATAAAGTCTTGATTTTCTGCCGCTGATTTTTTTCATTCAGAATCAGCTCCTTTAAATGAAGGCTTTATAATTTATAACACAGTAATTATAGCATCTGAGAGGGTGTAATACACATGAAATAAAAGCCTTGTATGCATTGATTATGTAAACAATGGCATTCGCAGGATAATGAAGAAAAACGAGGCAGAACTTTCTTTCGATGAATGATAGTTTTTCTTTTATGCATAATAACATTGTAAGTATTAGTTCATGAGGGTGCTGTGCGTGAAAGTTGCTATAATAGGGGCAGGAACCTCAGGATTGTCCTGTGCAATTGAATTGGAGCGGAATGGTATATCTCCGGTCATTTTTGAGCGAAATGATTTCATAGGAGAGTATCATCCCCATGTATCAGCCCTTTTGGGGCTTATAACCCGTCCGGCCTCAGAACCGGTTAAGTATTTGGACAAGATACTGGGAATCAAACTGAAGCATTTGAATCAATTAAGAAAAGTCATTCATTACTCGCCCAATAATCAGGTTACTGTTACCGGTTCCATGGGCCATTTTTTGATTCGCGGGAAAGAAGAGAACTCCGTAAAAAACCAGCTCCGCGCACAAGTCAAGTCGCAGATTATTTTCAACAGTTTTGTGCAGCCGGAAGATCTGGAAAATGAATTTGATTATATCGTAGTGGCGGACGGCCATTGGTCGGTACCTGCCCGGTACGGTATCTGGCAGGAGGTTTTGAGGACATGGGTAATGGGAGGGATATTTGCAGGTGATTTTGAAGAGGATACCCTGCAGATGTGGCTGGATAACGAACTTACAAAAGGGGTATACATATACTCAGCTCCCTACAGTAAAAACAAGGCGGTTATAGCTCATGTGGTTCAAAGTATCGGACAGGAGGAATTGAATGATTATTGGCATCGTTTTCTTCAGTCCCGGGATATATTAAAAAAATATGATATGCTGGAATCATGGAAATTGCCTCACCGTGCAGGAAGTGTTACAACAAACAGGGTGGGGAAAATCTATTTTGCAGGTGCTGCAGGAGGCGGAATCGAGCCGTTCCTTGGCTTCGGGCAGTTCAATGCCGTAGTATCCGGCGTAATGATAGCCAGAAGTATTGCAAAAGGTACCGACATTAACCTGCTGTTGAAGGATATTCATAAAAAGAGCAGGGAGCTTAGTGCCCTGAGACCGCTGTTAAACGCAGCCGACAACAAGGATTTTGACAGGCTGATGACAATTATGAAAACGCCGGGGCTCAGATCGTTAGTATACAGAACGGATATTGACATAATAAAAATACTTTCAACCGGTCTTAGACTGGTAGCTTATGAAAAAAAGATTGCTTCGCAGATTAAAGGAGGTAAATGAGCTTGGGAGAATTCAAGGTAATCTGTTGTCAATGCAAGTCGGATAGTGTTCTTGAGAAATACAGCAGGAACCGGCTGGATTGGGTAGGAGGCAGTATAAAATATGGAGAAGGGATTCAGAGGAAGTGCATCGAGTGTGATAATGAGTCCTTTATGATATTCAGAACCTGGGAGGAGAAGAGCCCCTGAAAAAACACGGGGCTCAATGTTTACTGCTTTTCCGTTATTGAATATTTATATACGTCTGTCAGCTGTTCCGCAGGTGAACTGTAGGGCCTTTCCCACCCATGCTTTACAGCCAGCTCGGTCAGTATGGAATGACTGTTCATTACTTGTACAAGAGCACTTGAAAGCATTGATTTCAGCTCCGGAGTGGTACTTGTCATTGTTGCAGTAAAATATGCAGTGGCAATTGCTTTCGAAGAGCCAAGCATGCTTGTCAGAATAACTTCATCCGTTATGTCCGTATTGTTCTTTACAATATTCCCAATCATTGAAGCCATATCACTGTACCTCCTGTATATTAGTTACACCATTTTCCGCGATAAACTGCTGAATGCCCTTGATCCTGCCTTCTGCCGCCAGCATGCCTGCTTCGCTCTGCTTCTTTAATTCATCATTACTGATTAGAGAATGTAATGCTCTGGATACTGTCAGGCTGTCCTGCTCCATTTTCAGCAGTCCGGTCAGAGATAATACTTCAGCGTCTGATAGATTTCTCATATATTGCCACCATCCTTAAGAATTAATGTTTTTATTATTCTGCCTAACTTTTGTCGGTTGTATGCAGAGGAAAGAGCACATGCAATCTATATTATTAATTACATTATATTTACCATATATTGATGCGAATATTTTCGGACAGTTCTAATGATATGTTTGGAATAATAAATCTGAGATAATACTATTTTCCTCATTTAATCGAGTTACTGGAGATTGCTGCTATTGAATATTTTTCTAAATTTTTAATGCCATAATAAAACCAAATACCGGTCAGTAAAGCTGAGAAGAAGTCTGCAAAGGGAGCAGCATGCAATAAACCGCTGATGCCCCAGAATTTAGGGAATATTATAAGGGCGGGAATAAGAAAGATCACCTGTCTTGTAAGTGTTAAAAACATAGCAGCCTTGGATTTTCCGATAGCCTGAAAGAAATGTGAAGCAATAATCTGGAATCCAACGGCAGGCATACACAAGAACCAGGCTGTCATGCCGTAGCTTCCGAACTCCATTAGTTCAGGATCACGATTGAATATAGATATGATTTGTCTCGGGAACAACCTTGTTATAACATAACCAAAAACCACAATAACAGTTGCGGAAATTACAGCAAGCTTCACCGCTTCTTTTACCCTGTCAAATTTTCTTGCCCCGTAGTTGAAGCTGATAATTGGCTGAACACCTTGTTTTATGCCAATAATGGGCATGTAAAATATAGTCTGAAGACTGTTTATTATTCCCATGCCGGATACTGCAATATCTCCTCCGTATATGAGCAGGCTCTTGTTAAGTATTGCATTCAGAAGGCTGTTGGCAAGCTGCAATGCAAAGCCGGGGATGCCTAAAGAAGTAATTGTTAATACAACATTCAGCTTAAGCTTCATGTATTTGCGCATAAGCTTATGTTTACTGCGTTTGCCGATAAAATACATAACCACCCAGGTGGCTGAAATGCATTGAGCCAGTATGGTGGCAAGTGCAGCTCCGGTCATACCCATTTTAAAGACATAAATGAATAATGGATCCAGCAAGGTATTGATACCCGCACCAAGAAACATTGTTAACATTGCTGTTCGTGGGCTTCCGTCAGCGCGTATAAAATTATTCATGCCCATACCTATTACCTGAAAAATCGCCCCAAAGAAAATTACTCTCATGTATTCCATGGAGTAAGGCAATACAGCTTCACTGGCACCAAACAAGGTTAATAAAGGCCGAAGTAAAATCTGACCCATAATCATGAATAATGCTCCGGCAATAACCATTAAGGAAAAAGCATTGCCCAGAGCACGGTCAGCTTCTTCGGACTGTCCTTCTCCCAATTTTATTGAGAATAAGGTTGCTCCTCCTACCCCAAATAGAAGCCCTATTGAGAGAAGTATTATCATAATCGGGAAACCGATAGTGATTCCGGCTAAGCCTAAGGTTCCTAAATCACTGCTGTTTCCTATAAAAATCCTATCGACTATATTATATATGGAATTAACTATCATGCCTACAATGGCAGGTACCGAATATTCGGCCAAAAGCCTCGAGATTTTTTCTTTACCTAACGGATTTACATATTCCATATTACTTTTTCTCCATTGTATATTATAACCAAGATATTTGTTGAATACATAGATATTATATCATAAAGTAAAGGTTATTCAATTCAGAAGGATAGTTTTATCAGATTTTTAAACGGAAAATAGTTAAAGGGAATTAAGTCAGTCCGTGGTTATTCGTCCATCATCATGTACCAATACACCAGGGGACAGCGCGTTCAGCTTATCAATAAAATCCTGCTTTTTCATATCATCTTTAATAAGCATTGTTTTCGAGGATTTGATCATACATGGAATCACATAGGCTTCCAGCATTTCTTCTTTTGAAAACCTTATACTGAGCAGCATTGTTTCTTTGAAGCTGTTTGTGAAGACAAGATTACCCAGGCTGTAGGCAATTAATTTTCCCTTATAAAACTCAAGGCCCTGAATAATGTGGGGATGTGAACCTATTACAAGATCAGCGCCGGCATCTATCAGCATCCGGGCAATGTTTTTCTGGTATTGGACAGGCTGGGGTTTCATTTCTTTTCCCCAGTGAAGGTATACCAGAACTATATCCGCCTTTTCTGAAGCCGATGCGACTTCGGATATAAGCCTTGCAGGATCATATGCGCTTGCAACCCCGGGCTTGTTTTTGCCTGCATGCCAGTGCACAAAGGGAATAACGTGGCTGGAGCACAGAACAGCCATGCTTACTGCTCCTCTATCGATATATACCGGCGCGTATGCGGCATCCTCATTTTGTCCCGCACCTGCATAAAGGATTCCGGCATCGTCAAGATGCTTCATAGTATCCAGGAGGGCAGTTTTTCCGTAATCCATGACATGATTGTTAGCCAGTGAGACCATATCAATTCCCGCTGATTCCAAAGCTTTTGCATATGCGGGCTTCCCCCTGAATATGAACTGCTTGTCTTTTTCCATGCTGCCCCTGCTGCTTAAGGGATTTTCAAGATTGACCATTGAAAAATCAGCGGAAACGAGGGTGCTTATCATATCTCCCCATATGCTGCTGTATCCCTGATTTTCAATAATCCAGCCCACAGACCCGTCAAGAAGTACATCCCCGCCAAGTACAATTTCTATGCTTTCTTCCGGTTGCTTCGGCTGATCTGAAACCATAATCAGCAGCGAAATAAGCCCCAGCATCAGGTATTTTTTCACAGTTGCAATCATCTCCCATACCCAGGAATGTCACTAACATTGTATGTTAGTATTTTTCCGCATATGCCTTGTCTGCAAACTGGAAAATCAGTACAGCTATGATGCTAATTCGGTTTTAAGGTGAATTTTTCAATCAGAATAAATGTTGCTATGCTGATTTGCTGCAATAGTATGGTATAAATGAATTTCCACCCGTCATGAATAATCAGTATGTTCATTTTTTTAAGTATTATAAGAGTTGTGATACAAGTCATAAAAGGTACGATTTTCCAATACCATTTTCTAAGTATGCATACAAAGTATACAAATATGAAGCATAAGACAAGATGGTATGTAAATGAAACAATAATGCTTGACAGATAATAATCATCAAATATTTTCCTGACAAAGCTTAATTTGTAATGCTGTCTGCCTGCCAGCAGCAGTATGGGAGACGGAAAGTGTATGCATATAAATGCAATAAAAAAATACGTCACAGCCCTGGTCAGCCCGCGGCGCTCTTCATACATTTTGAAAAACCATTTTTTGGAGATAAGCATAAAAGCAATAACATTGAAGAAGGACATGTAATAGTTCCACCAATGCTGCTCATATAGCCCCAGTACAGAAAATATATACTCCGGAAGCAGAAATAAAAATGCAGTTATAATAATCCCGGTTAATTTTAAAGAATACACTATCATTACTGTCGCTGCCGCGGGGAACATGCTTGTATTGAGAAGCAAATGGCCAAGCAGGTTCTGTGCCCAGGGATTTTGAATTATACCCGTTTTATATGCATAGGAATTAAACAGGCCAAGTACGATGAATTCACCAATCCATGTAATGGTTGCTGAAAATAAATAAAATACCATGTATGTAGAGAACTGATATTTGTCTCTTTTCATATATATGGCATAGGCTGCAATACCTATGCTGATGCCTGCCAAAGAAATATACCATATTACGTTTGACATTTTATACCTGCTTTACTTGTAAATTCAGCAGAAATGTGCCTTATTAAGCAATATTATTTGATTCGAGGATATCATTTATTCAGTATAGGGCTAAATTCCTGATGGAATCAGTACAAAAAATAACATTTTTGGTACTGATTTTAATCATATATTACCTATAATTACAATTAAATTGCTAATAAAATGAATAGTGACAGTGTCTGACTCAAAATACACAGTTATGAAATAACAGCAGGATAAACAGCCATCTGCCCCAGGGATAAAGAGTACGGTCAGAAATGAGAAATTTGAAGGAGGTAGATTTGTATGAAAAAAATATTTTCATGGTTTCTGGTGTTGGCTGTATTTATGCAGCTTTTAACACCAATAGGGGTTCAGGCTGATAATAGGGAATACTTCTTAATTAATAAAATGGAGGCAGCGCCCGGGGAGCCCATACAAATACGTTATTATTTCAGGGCAATAAACGGTGAAAGCTATACTTTATACTTAAAAAATACAAACGGGACGGTATATAAGTCCTGGAATTTGACATGCGATCCGACCATCCCGTATATCTCAGGCTTCCATCAGTTTGCAGCACCTCCGGATGTAGGGCAATATGAATTTCAGCTATATGGCAGGGTAACGGGTCAATTGCGTAATGAGTTGGAAAGAACAGGTATATTCAGTAGTATCATGATGTATGTTTTAGACTTTAATTCCAGTTTAGTGGTGAACGTGTTTAATTCAATTGAAACCCTATCGTACATTGACTTAGGGGCATTTATTTATACAAAATTGATTGATTTCGGTACGGAAATATTGTCCGGCCTTGGGATATGGGAGGAGGATACACAGCCGGTTATGCTCTTCAAGAGTCCTCCCATGGAAATAAAGGAGTATTCGGCAAGGGTATGGGCAACTATTTCACACAATCCGGGAGGCCGGATGAATGTCAGTTATGAAAACATACCTGAAAAGAGTAACTCAAATATTGGGATGTACAATCTTGGAGTGAGTGATGAGTATTGGTCGGATCTGCAAAGCACCGGAAATAATACAACCGGCAATGTATGGTTTGACATGCCTATGATACCGGGGGTATATCAATTCAGATCCGTTTACTTTACAAACGGGGTATATGTAAGAACAGGCGTCAGTTCTCCGCTTTATGTAATTCCCCATAATACCGTATTTAAGAACATACCTGACAAAATAAACCCGGGAGGGCAATTGAACATACAGATTGAAAATGCACCATACGGTGAGCGTACCTGGGCAGGGATATACCCTCTTAACAGCAATAGATATGATACCTACTGGGGAAACCTGGTTTCACTGAGCAACAGCAACATCGGGGTTATCAACAGCACTGCACCGGTTAATCCGGGTTTGTACTGCGTAAGGGTATTCAGCCAGGGCAGCGATACCATATACCTTTCAACCAGCCCTTCCTTTGAAGTGGCTGAGGGAGCCGCCGCACCGCAAGACAACCAGGGCCCTGTAATAGGGGATTTGGGTAAAACAGACAATATAAACCAAGTTGATATTAATGTCACAACAGGACATTTTGAGGGCCAGTTATCTCCGTTAGCACTACAGGCACAGGCCGGAAACAGGCATATTAAGCTGAATTGGACCAGAGTTTCCGATTCGCGGGGAGTATCGGGATACAATATCTACAGATCGACAAGCCCGGGAGGGCAGACAGAGCTGCCTCTTAACGCTTCATTAATCAATGGTACCTTATATACCGACACTAGCGTAAACATCGACACGACTTATTACTATACCGTCAGGCCTGTTTACGGCGACAACAGCATAGGGGTAAGGTCCAATGAGGTGTCTGCCGCACCGAAAAAATGGGCGTTTACTACGGATCTGTCCGTTGGTACAACACCCGGAACAACGACAGGTGCAGACGCTTCGGGCCAGCAGCAGGCAGCGCTTCCATGGAACGGTGTATGGAAGACAGACGGTGGAATGATGATGCTCTCACAGACGGGGAACAGCGTGACCGGTACCTACGGTGAATGGGAAGACAACTTGGTGATAAACGGTACAGCAAACGGGAACAAGCTAACTGGTACCATGGACACCGGCTTTGGTCCCGGAAGGTTTGAATTTACAATCGCTCAGGACGGAAGCATAAGCGGCTGGAGCCGCCCGGACGGTTATGAGGACTGGGAAGAATCCTTCCAATGGGTAGGGGTTAAACTATCCGATTCCTTCGGAAATTCAGGCAATGCATGGGGAGGAGTATGGTACACGGACTTCGGCCCTATGGTGCTGACTCAGAACGGCTCCGGTATCACAGGAGTATACAGGCCATATACGGATGTACCCGTTTTTCAGATAGAAGGGACAGCTTCAGGTAATGCTTTTACAGGCAGAATAAGGGAAGGAGAATTTACAGGAGAATTCCGATTCAACCTTGAAAGCGGCGGAAGGTCCTTCAGCGGGCAGTTCCGTTACATCGGAGAAGATGAGTGGGGGGATTGGAGCGGTATAAAGAAGAGATAGATGCAGCAGGGGTTATTTCCCGGAACTTAAAAAAATGGCGGCGTAAGAGCCGCCTTTTTTATTTTTTTGATATCTTGACCTTAATTGTATTAAGTTAGAATTTATGATATTATAAAGTGGAGATAAAATGAGATTTATGAAGATATTATTTCAAATTAATCAATATTAACAATAAACAGTTGATTATTAAAATTTTTAAGCGAATTCCATTAAATATGCCATAAAGAGGAGTTTTATTATGAAGTATGTTTATAATAGAAGGCTTTTTATATCTGTATTGTTTGCGCTGCTGGCTGTTTGTAATACAATCATGCCTTGCAGCGATTTTCCTAGATATATTTACTTCGATAAAACACAGAGCATTCAATTTCATAATGAAACACCGAGTCTTCAATTGGATGAAGACAACTTTAACAGCGTATCGATCATGCTGCCAAGAGCACAGTATAAGTTGAAATATAATATAAATGCCAATAACTGTATATTCAACATAAATGAAACTTCGAAGTTTATGTTATCACTGCAATTTGCATTGCTGTTGCTGGTATTTGATAGACGGAAGCAGATAATAGCATTAATAATAAGTCACTTTGAAGGAGGAAAATACAAGGGCTTACTTTCCATGCCATAAGATACGAAAAGTATTATTGTTTAAAATTAATAGTAATGCAGGCACTAATTCTTGTTCTTGAAGTTAATGAAAAGGAAGTGAAGTCCTATGAACATATTTAGTCAAAAGCTAAGAGAGGTATTGGCATCAGTGCTTCCAATAATTTTTATCGTATTGATACTAAACTTTACCATCTTGCCAATTGCATCCAATTTAATCATTAGATTTTTAATAGGTTCAGTCTTGATAATTTTTGGATTAACTGTTTTCCTGATTGGTGTGGATATTGGAGTTACTCCTTTTGGCGGCCTTATAGCCACAAGCCTTACTAAAAATAATAAACTTTGGATTATTGCTGTTTCCGGCTTACTTCTCGGTTTTTTTGTATCAATTGCAGAGCCGGGATTACTTGTCCTGGCTAACCAAGTCGCTTTGGTCACATTAGATGGAATATCAAGCAGCAGTATTGTCATAGTGGTGTCTGTTGGTTTGGCGGTATTGGTTTCATTTGGTTTTATCAGAATTGTTTTTAATATACCTCTGTATAAGATATTGACTGTATCATATTTATTTATTTTCATCCTGGCATTATTTACTTCGCCTGAGTTTTTAGCAATAGCATTTGATGCATCAGGTGCTACTACCGGTGTACTTGCAGTACCCTTTATCCTTGCGCTTTCCATGGGGATAGCTGTTCTGAACAAGGATAGCAAGTCTGCAGAAAAAGATAGTTTTGGATTGGTTTCCATAGCATCTATAGGTGCTATTATTTCAGTAATGATTTTGGATATACTGTCAAAAGAGAATAAGTATGCTGAAAGCCTTGAACTTAATATATTACAGTCAGATTCAATTTTTGAACCCTTTTTCAATTTAGTACCGGATATACTCAAAGAGAGTTTCATCGCAATTTTGCCCTTGCTGGTGATATTTCTGGTTTTTCAAAGAATATCCTTCAAGCTGGAACGGAGAGCATATAAAAGGATACTGATAGGGTTCGGATATACATTCCTGGGGCTTGTGGTATTTCTGATCGGTGTAAATGCGGGATTTATGGAGCTGGGGAGTACGGTAGGATATAATCTTGCGTCCTTTGACAATAAGTGGTATGTTGTAATTGTCAGTTTTGTTATCGGCCTGGTGACAATATTGGCTGAGCCGGCAGTTCATGTACTGACGTATCAGATAGAAGAGGTAACTGCCGGATATGTTAAAAGGTCTGCCGTATTAGTTCCGCTTTCTCTTGGAGTAGGCTTTGCCATTGCTTTATCGGTAATAAGGATATTGATTCCCGGGATTCAATTATGGCATTATCTCTTACCCGGATATATAATTTCAATTGCAATGACGTATTTTGTGCCAAAGCTCTTTGTAGGCATAGCCTTTGATGCAGGAGGTGTTGCAACCGGCCCTATGACTGCGACTTTTATACTGGCTTATATTCAAGGTGTTGCGGATGCCATTGAATGGGCAAGTGTTATGAGGGATGGCTTCGGAATGATTTCCATGGTGGCTTTGTCCCCCATTATCACTCTTCAAATACTGGGTTTTGTATTTAAGATGAAGTCCAAAAAGGAGGTAGTTAAAAATGCAGAATTGCCTTGAGAATAAAAACTTTAACCTAATCTGTGTGATCGTCAATTTCGGATTGGGCAGTGATGTTCTGAAATTATCCAAGCAGCACGGGGTAACCGGAGGAACCATTTTCCTGGGGAAAGGAACGGTGAAAAGTGCTATTCTGGAGCTTTTGGAACTGTCCGAGAGCAGGAAGGAAATTGTACTGATGGCAGCAGAAGCAGCTATAGAAGATACTGTACTTGAAGAGCTTAATAAAAAGTTAAAATTTTCAAAACCGAACCATGGCATTGCATTTACTACTTCTATTAAGTGTATAATGGGCATTACCAGCTGCGGCTGCAAGATTGATAATGAAAGCGGAGGTGTGGAGAATCCTATGTATAATCTTATTATGGCAATAGTTGAAAGAGGCAAAGCGGAAGCTGCAATTGAAGCGGCACGGGACGCAGGTGCAAGAGGAGGGACAATTATCCACGCAAGAGGCTCCGGCATCCATGAAACCAGTAAGATATTCTCAATAGAAATAGAACCGGAAAAAGAAATTGCCCTGATAATATCCGAGAGCATGCTGGCTGAAAAAATCGCTTCTTCAATCAGCGACCGGCTTAATATTAACGAGCCCGGCAACGGCGTCATTTTCATTCAGAGCATAAATAAAGTATATGGTTTGTATTAAATTCCGGACAGGGGACAGGTATCTGAAGTACACTTGTCTCCTCCCCTTCATTTATAGACTGTCACAGACATAGTCTTAAAGACGGCATAGAGTTCAGTCCCTTTTTCAATACGCATTTCTCTTAATGATTTTTCGGTTATGAGTGCTTTTATTGAAATACCTATGTCAACGGTTACAAATACCTTGGAACCGCTGGCAATAATATCAGTTACTGTTCCTTTATGAACATTTCGTGCACTGCTTATAAATGTGCCCATACTTAATATAATATTTTCCGGGCGGACAGACACTTTAACCTGTCCTTCCAGAGCAGTATCGACATAAATTTTAATCGATCCGATATTTGCAAAGGTTCCGCCGCTTTCCCGGCTTATGACTGCCTCATATATATTTTCATAGCCTTTTGCCTTTAACAGATATAATTCGAATTGAGTTTGGGATATGCGAATATACCTCCCTATTCGATGAGCCTCCAGCTCACCTCTTTTAATCATTTCATATACTGTTCCTTTTGTTATCCTAAGCTTCAGAGCAATCTCCTCCGGAGTATATAAGACATCCTCGTTCAATTAACTCACCTTCTTTGCAGTTCTATAATTACATAATACCATTTTACCATAAAGCAATATGATTAAAAAGAATGTTTACATATCGGGTTAATTCTGGTAAACTATTTTTAGTTAGGTTGAGTTAGTTTTAGTTAGGTTTAATTGGTTTCAAAAAAGGAGGGTCAAAAATGAAAAGAACAGTTGCTATTGCGTTGTTTGCCTTGTGCATAGTATTGGCTTCGACAGGCTGCAGCAACAATGCTGCAGCAAAAGAATCAACTATTACCGTTGCTGCTGCGGCAAGCTTGAAAAACTGCATAGACGGTGAAGTGATACCGATGTTTAAAGAAAAAAATCCCGGTATCAATATATTGGCAACCTATGACAGCTCGGGAAAATTACAGACACAAATTGAAGAAGGTGCGTCCATAGATGTGTTTATGTCAGCAGCTATGAAGCAAATGGATGCATTGAATGAAAAAGGCTTAATTGAGGAAAACTCTATTGTTCAGCTTTTGGAAAACAAGATTGTGCTAATAGTTCCGGAAAACAGCACAAAGGGAATAACCGCTTTTGAAGATATTTTAAAGGCTGATAAAATAGCCGTCGGTGACCCGGCAAGCGTACCCGCCGGTCAGTATGCAAAAGAAGCGTTAACAAATCTAAAAATTTGGGAAGAGGTATCTGAAAAGGCGAGCCTTGGAACAAATGTTACGGAAGTACTGAACTGGGTAGCTGAAGGCAGTGCCGATGCAGGTATCGTGTATTCAACCGATGCTGCTTCAAACAAAAAAGTAAAAGTTGCGGCGGAAGCGCCGGAAGGAACGGTTTCTAAAGTTATTTACCCGGTAGGTATAGTTAAAGCTTCTAAAGAAATGGATGCATCAAAAAAATTTATTGAATTCTTAAAAACTGATGAAGCAAAGAAAGTATTTGAATCATATGGTTTCACAGCAATCAAGTAGGAGTGTATGATATGCAAATGTCACCGATAATAATCTCACTGAAAACTGCTTCCGCATCTATAGCCTTAACATTTTTGTCAGGGCTATATGTTGCAAGATGGATTGTAAGGATGAAATCCGACAAAGCAAAGATGATATTGGATGGCATATTAACATTACCTCTGGTTTTGCCGCCGACAGTAGCAGGATTTCTCCTTCTGATTGTTTTTGGTGTAAACAGGCCTGTCGGCAAATTCCTTCTGCAATTTTCGGGTACAAAAATAGTTTTCTCATGGAGTGCCACCGTAATAGCAGCTGCGGTAATTTCATTTCCCCTTATGTACCGCTCTGCCAGAGGTGCCTTTGAACAGGTAGACCAAGAATTAATTATGGCAGCAAGGACATTGGGAATGTCCGAGAGAAGGATTTTCTGGAAAATAATAATGCCCCTTGCTTTACCGGGTGTTGCCGGAGGCGGGATATTGGCATTTGCCAGGGGCTTGGGGGAGTTTGGCGCTACAGCTATGATTGCAGGCAATATAGAAAACAAGACGAGGACGCTTCCATTGGCAATTTATTCGGAGGTTGCTGCCGGTAATATGCAAGCTGCCTCTTATTATGTAATAATTGTTTTGTTAATATCCTTTGTTGTTGTTGTTCTGACTAATTATTTTTCTATAAGGGAAAGAAAATACTTTAAGTAGTGGTATAGGGGAAAGCAAAGTAAGTGGTATAGTGAAAAACAAGTAGAAGTAATGGAAATAATCAAACAGGGGAGAAGCATATGAGCTTGGCGGTTGATATAAAGAAAAAACTGAAAGGTTTTTCTCTTGACGTTTCTTTTAGAACAGAGGGGGAGTATCTTGGAATCCTGGGGGCTTCCGGCAGCGGGAAAAGCTTGACGCTGAAATGTATTGCCGGAATTGAAACCCCTGATGAAGGCTGTATTGTTCTTAACGGTAAAGTCCTGTATGATTCCGAAAAGAAGATCAATCTTAAGCCGCAGGAAAGGAATATCGGCTATTTATTTCAAAATTATGCCCTGTTTCCTCATATGACGGTAGAAGAGAACATCGGCATGGGATTGCGCCTTCCGGAGAAAGAAAAGAAACAAAAGGTTAATGAAATGATAGTGTCCTTTCATTTGCAGGGACTGGAAAAGAAGTATCCAAACAAGATTTCGGGGGGACAGCAGCAAAGGGTTGCACTGGCAAGATGCATTGTATACAAACCGGATATATTGATGCTGGATGAGCCGTTTTCTGCATTGGATTCGCACCTGAGAGAACAGCTTCAGGACGGGGTTTTGGAATTGTTAAAACTGTATGAGGGAGAAGTTTTGATGGTTACGCACAGCAGGGGAGAAGTATATAGTTTTTGCAGCAGGCTTGTGGTGCTTGATAACGGGAGGTCCATTTTACACGGGGACACAAAGGATATATTCAGACAACCGAAATTGTATGGTGCAGCCAGGCTCACCGGGTGCAAAAATATTTCAAAATGCGAGGTTCTGTCCCCCAAAAATGTTTATGCTGCCGATTGGGATGTAATATTGGAAACGGAGCAAAAAGTGCCTCAACAGGTTAAATATGTCGGTATCAGGGCACATGACCTTCAAATCACTGATGCAGGCCAGGCAAAAGAAAAAAATGTAATGGAGTGCAGGATTAACAGGATAGTCGAAGATGTGTTCGAATACAATGTCTTTTTTGAAAACAGAAAGAGCAATAGTGAAAATGATAATGGGGAGATACTGTATAAAGCTGATAAACAGGAATGGGACAATATAAGAGACAAAGACAATTTGTATCTGAGATTTCCGGAAAGTGCTATTTTGTTATTGGAATAAGAGAGGCATGTGCCCCTCTTTATTGACATTTCGCGGAAATCGGGGCTATAATTTAGTTAATTATTTGATATACGGGAAATTTTTAGTGAAAAAAGGTATAAATAATATGTCAAGGATTCGCAATAGGATTTTAATTATGTTGGTACTGATTTCGTTTTTCCTGCAAATGTCTTCACTCGGTTTCAGTTGCAGATATGAAAAGAATATACAGGGTTGATTGAAACAGCTGATGACAGATCGGTACAAGGGGGTACGGAGCCGTACTTCCTTTTTTCCTGTCTCCATGCCCTATGAATACAAAAATACTTTATTTGCAATAATATCTAAGGCGGTAAAAATAATTCAAAATGAAAGGAAGGTGATGCCCGCATGAATAAAGACAAAGCAGCCAATAGACTGATTACTGAAAAATCCCCTTACCTGCTGCAGCATGCTCATAACCCCGTTGACTGGTATCCTTGGGGACAGGAAGCCTTTGATAAGGCAAAAGCAGAAGATAAGCCTATTTTCCTTTCTATAGGCTATTCAACCTGCCACTGGTGTCATGTGATGGAGCGGGAATCCTTTGAGGATAAGGAAGTTGCGGAGATACTAAACAAAAACTACATAGCCATTAAGGTCGACAGGGAGGAGAGGCCTGATATCGACCATATTTACATGAATGTATGCCAGGTTTTGACGGGAAGCGGCGGGTGGCCGCTGACCATAATAATGACTCCGGAAAAGGCCCCATTTTTTGCAGGCACATATTTTCCCAAGAGGGCAAGAATGGGCTATCCGGGAATGATTGAAATATTAGAGAAGATTATTGAGTCCTGGAGAACTGAGAAAGAAAGCTTGCTGAATGCATCAGAGCAGATATTGGAGCATATCAGATCTGATTCCGCTGCTGATTCTTCGGTTGAGCTTGACATCGAAATCGCAGGCAAGGCATTCAAAGGCTTGGAAAGAAGCTTTGACAGCGAATATGGAGGTTTCGGAAGAGCGCCAAAGTTCCCGACACCTCATAACCTGCAGTTTTTGCTGAGGTACTGGAAGGCAACAAATGATCCAAATGCCTTGCTGATGGTTGAAAAAACTCTGATTTCAATGTATCGGGGAGGTATTTATGACCATGTGGGTTATGGGTTTTCCAGGTACTCCACCGACCGTATTTGGCTTGTGCCTCATTTTGAAAAGATGCTTTATGACAATGCAGGTTTAGCTGCCGCATACCTGGAAGCATGCCAGGCAACCGGAAAGGAGCAGTATGGAGAGGTTGCCAGGCAGATATTCGAATATGTGCTCAGAGATATGACTTCACCGGAGGGAGCCTTTTACTCAGCGGAGGATGCTGATTCGGAAGGTGTGGAAGGGAAGTACTATGTGTGGAGCCCAAAGGAGATAACGGATATTTTGGGTGAGGACGCTGCAGTGGAGTTCAATGGCTATTACGGATTAAGTGACAAGGGGAATTTTGAGGGGAAAAGCATCCCCAATCTTCTGCATAATAAAGCTGCTTTTGAAAATATCCGGAAAAACCCCTTGGAGGATCATAGAAAAAAGGTATTTGAAGCAAGAGAAAAGAGGATTCATCCTTATAAGGATGACAAAATACTGACATCATGGAACGGCTTGATGATAGCAGCTCTATCCATGGGAGCAAGGGTGCTGAACGACATGGAATATGCGGCCGCAGCTGAAAGGGCAGTAAGGTTTATCAGATCAAAGCTTATAAGGGAGGATGGAAGGCTGCTTGCAAGATATAGAGAAGGGGAAGCCGCTTATCCGGGATACCTGGATGACTATGCATTTCTTGTATGGGGGCTTATAGAGCTGTATGAAGCAACCTTCAAGGCTGAGTATTTGAAGCTGGCTGCAGACTTGAACCGCGATATGCTGAAGTATTTTTATGACGAAGAAAATGGAGGGTTTTTTCTTTATGGAAGCGACAGCGAGCAGCTGATTGTAAGGCCTAAGGATGTATATGACAGTGCAATGCCTTCGGGCAATTCAGTTGCTGCCATGAATTTTTTGAGGCTTGGAAGGCTTACGGGAGATGCTGATTTGGAAGAGAAGGCTTATAAGCAGCTTAAAGCCTTCGGACGTAATATTAAGAGCCACCCGATGGGATATACCAATATGCTGTCGGCTTTGCTTTTT
>ENA-UPSM01002986-UPSM01002986.1-activated-sludge-metagenome-genome-assembly--contig:-NODE-2986-length-19638-cov-5.410560_pt1 | contig 19638 bp, 19 predicted proteins | sample MGYA00238181_ERZ773283 | MGnify/ENA primary metagenome ERZ773283 (study PRJEB29023, sample SAMN05720199) | activated sludge metagenome | isolation source: Anaerobic digester | place: Japan...
TCCACGAACGAGTGGTCGAAGCAGCAGAAGTCGAAGAAGGACTCCAGGCGCGCCCGCTCGGCGCGGGCGAGGAGCATCAACTCGCGCTTGCGGGCTGCGACCTCGTCCTCGGTCGGCTCGATCGCGGCGTCCGCGGGCAGCTCGCCGCGCTCCTTGGCGGCCTGTCGCTCGAGGGCGATGCAGTCGGCGACGTGCCGGTCGGCGTCGTCGGCGTCGAAGTCGATGGCTGGCTCCAGCCGGTGGCCGAAGCCGTCGATGTTGGTAGCGTAGGCATCGACGTTCTGGCGCAGGGAGTTGGAGTGCTCGATGACGAGGCAGAGCGCCTCGGGGTCGTAGGGCGGCACGAGCGCGCCCGCTGAGGCGAAAGCGGCCGAGAGGTCCTCGCCGGCCGCCAGGCTCGCCGGGTCCTGGACCCGTGCGCCGACGACGACCGCCTTGAGGATGGTCTGCAGCCGCTCGTCCGCGGCGCGGGCGGTGATCTCGTCCGTCATCGCGCGGCCTCGACGTAGGCGACGAGCCCCTTCGGGCCGAACGACAGCGAACGGACGCGGTAGCCCTCGGCCGCCAGCTTCTCGCGTGCCGCCTCGCGCAGCCCGTCGAGGCTCGGGGCCTCGACCGTGAGCGCGCGGGCGGGCTTGGGCGGCCCGGCCGGCGGCTGGCCGTTGGGGATGACAAAGACGCGCAGCGTGCGCTCCATCGCGGGCTCTCCCGAGCAAGTGGAGGCGGGGCCGGTCAACCCTCGTCGCCGGGTCTGGGAGCCCACGGGATCGTGAACCGGCCTCAAGTCCACCGCCCCGCCTCCGTGAGTGCAAAGCACCGTCATGCGGAGACGGGGACAGCTACTTCCCCACCGGCTTGTCGGTCTGCGTGCGAAGGAAGATGTTCGCTGCGCCGACGGCTGCGATCACCGCCTCCTTCCAGCCCGCGCCGCCCGCCACGGCCGACACCACCGCGGTCGCGATGGTCGCCAGGCCCAACCAGATCGTCTTGCTCTCGTACCAGGACTTCATGGGTCGCCTCCCTGGAGTGGTTCCGGAGAGGCAAAGCCGCGAGAGGTCGAAGCGGGGACAGCGGGGTCAGGTTCGGCGGGGCGGCTTCGGCGCCGCCGCTTCCTCCGCGCCCTTCCACGGCTCGCCGGCGAGCAGCGCCACGAGCTTCTGGAGAACGGCGTCCATCGCGGCCTCGAAGTCCCAGGCGAGCCCGGGTCGCAGGAGCGGCCCGACGTCGTCGCGGAAGTCGGGATCGGTCCGCTTGCCGGCGAGGTTCTCCTCGAACTGCGCACGGGTGACGGTGCGGCCCTCCTCGGCCAGATAGCGCTGCAGGCACGCGAGGAGGACCTTCGGGTCGAGCCGGCCCAGCTCGAGCGCGTGCCAGAGGTCGAAGAGGTCGCGCCCCTTCTTGCGCTGGTAGAGCGCGCGGAGCTTGGTGCAGAGCAGCTCGTCGAGCACGTAGGTCGAGACGTCCGCGGCGCCCGTGAACCAGGGGTTGTCGACGCGGAACGGGACGCGGACCACACCCAGCTCGGTGAAGTGCTCGCGGGTGTTGATCTCGACCTTGAGCCGCAGCTTCAGCGGCGGTGCGTCCTCGGAGTCGAAGCGGTACACCAGGTTGACCCGCCCCTCCTTGAGGAGGCGGCGCGGAACGCCGAGCCAGGGATCGAGCGCCGCTCGCGCCCGGTCGAGCGTGTCGCCGATGGGCTCGGGGCGGGCCTGCACCAGATCGATGTCCTCGGAGTATCTGGCCGGCGGATCGAGGTAGAGCTTGTAGAGCGCCGTGCCGCCGCGGAAGACGAGGCTGCTCGCGATCTCCGGGACGCGGAACAGCTCGACGATCGCCCGGCTGATGATGAGGTCCTGCTCGACCTGCGCGTCGGCAAGCCACGGCGCCCGCGCCCGCCAAGCGGTGATGTGTGCTTTCGGGATCATGCGTCGGGCTCCACCTGGGCGTTGATGATGAGCTTCCACCTCGCGCTGCGCTTCGCCGCCGCGATGGCCGCCGCACGCCGCAGCGGGGCGTAGCTCTTCGCCTGCTCCTCGACGAAGGGCTGGAGCGGCTTCGCGAGGTCCTCGCGGCCGACCAGCTCGAGGAGATAGCCGAGGCGCTGCGACCAACCGACGGGCGACAGCCGCGCGACCTCGAGCAGCTTGCCGGCGTCGAGCCCCTCGGCGAGCTCGCCCACGACCGTCGCGACGTTGCTCAGGCCGCCGGCGTGCTTCGGGTAGCCGACGAGCTCGAGCGCCGTCACCTCCGGGGTCGCGTAGCGAAGAACGCCTCGCGGCGTGTTGACCGTGGCGACGGGCATCTTTTCGAGCTCGCCCCGGGCGATGAACTCGACCCGCACCTCTCCGCACGACAGCGCCGCGCGGTTCTTCCGCACCATCACCTGGCAGGCCTGCGGCCGCTGGTGCGCAGCTCCGTGCCTCTCGGCCGCCGACAGCAGCCCGAGGTAGTAGGGCTCCTCCCAGAACTGCATGAGCTGGTGGACGAACTGCTCCGGGGGCAGGCAGCGGAGCCGCCGGTACTCGGGCGGCACGATCACGTGGAAGCTCCGCGCGGGCTCGGCGATGAGCCCCTGCTCCTTCAGCCGGCGAAGCTGGGCTCGCACGGCGGCCTGGCTGCCGCCGATCGCCTGGAAGGCCTCGACCGAGCTGAAGTGGTGGCGCCCGTTCGAGGCCAGCTCTTCGATGTACGCTCGGGCCCGCATTCGTTACGATTCTCCGTCAGTGTCACGCCGCAGATTGCCTTGGCAAAGAAACGTCTCACGGCTCAGCTACGATTCTTTGTCAGTGTAACACTTGTCGTTGCATTTAGCAAGAATCGACTCGCCGGCGGGTCTACCCCAGCACCCGCACCCCTATCTCGACGCCCCTCGACGGCCCGGGGCCTCGCTCCTTCTGGCAGGCGAGCGCGATGGCCCAGAAGCGGTCGGCGTGACCGCCGCGGGCGCTGCGCTCGGCGTCGAAGCTGACCTTGCCCGAGGGCAGGACGCGCCGCTTGATCGAGTGGACCTGCGCGACGAGGTCGCGGTCGCGCGGCAGCACGATGTCCTTGCGCTGGAGCAGGATCTTGAGGTCGGTCGCCCAGCGCTCCTTGGACTCGTTCGAGAAGGCCTCGCCGACGACCTGCGGGAAGTCGCGGGTCAGGTTCTCGGCGAGGTTCATGCCGATGCCGCTCCGGTCGATCGACAGGCGCGCGACGGGCAGCGAGCCCAGCATGCGCCGCAGGTCGGCCTCCTGCTCGGTGAACGGCACCTGGTCGTAGCGGCGCAGGAGGCGGCAGACGAACCGGCCGCCGACGTCCTCGAACAGCGCCAGCTCCGAGCGGTCGCGGGTGCGGCCGACGTCGAAGCCGGCCACGAGCCGCCCCTCGGGGAACGGCAGGTCGGTGAAGTCGTCGGCCAGCGCCAGGTCGGCGTCGGTGCAGGGCAGGATCAGCTCGTAGGGGAAGAAGCTGTAGCTCTCGTCGACGAAGCGGCCTTCGAACTCCTGCTGGAAGTCGTCGAGCGGCAGCGAGTCGAGCTGCTCGATCACCTGCTGCCGGCCGAAGGCGGCCACGCGCTCCTCGGTCGGCATCGCCGGGGCCTCGACCGCCGCGCGCTTCACGTCGTGGCAGAAGAACGAGCAGAGCCACCACGGCACCTCCTGTCGGGTGTGGTGCGGGTACTTGCGCAGCTCCTCGCAGGCGATCTCCCAGAAGATGCCGCGCCGGCCGAGCGGGGTGGAGCAGCCGGTGAGCTGGCCGCGCGAGCGCAGGATGAGCGCCGTCGAGCCGGTGTAGACCTCGCGGTCGTTCACGTAGTGCGCGAGCTCGTCGAGATAGCAGTCGCCTTTCTTCCCGCGCGGCGGCTTCGACGGCACCGACAGGATGCGCGAGAGCCGGCGGCCCGATCCGTTCGACTCGAAGGCCAGCTCCGTCTTCGAGTCCACGACGAGCCGCTTCTGGTACGCGAGCGGCAGCTCCTCGAACACCTGGCGGGCGATGAGGATCTTCTCCTTCGCGTCCTCCTGGTTGAACGAGACGAAGACTGCCGTGTGCCCGTCGCGCAGGTGGCAGCGGGCGAGCGCCTCGAGCGCGAAGACGAACGAGTAGCCGACCTGGCGGCTCTTGGTGACCCAGCGGAAGCGCGAGCGGTTGCGCAGGAACGCGAGCTGGTACGCCTCGAGCGTGACGGGCTCGCCGTCGTAGCGGCACAGGCCGCCGACGAAGCCCCACTCGGTGCCGAGCCACGCGCCGAGGTCCGACTCGGCCTGCTTCACGACCACGCCGGTCATGACCTCACCGCCGCGCGAACCGCCGGTTGCCTTGCCTTTGCGGCGGTACGACGCCTGTATGGGAGCGTGACGAACGGCCAGGAGGTGAGACCATGACCGCGTACGCCGACGCCATCGCCAAGCCGCCGCGCATGCTCACCGACCTCGAGCAGAAGCTCCTGCTCAAGGTCACGGGCGAGCACAAGGGCGGCTTCCGCGACCACGTGATCATCAGCCTCGCGCTGGGCACGGGCCTGCGCGAGCACGAGCTGCTCGCCCTCGACATGGGCGACGTCTTCGACGACGAGGGCCGCGCCAAGCGGCGGGTGACCCTGCGGGTGTTCAAGCGCAGCGCCGACGAGCCCGCGATCCAGGAGGTCGTGCTGCCCGACCTCGTGCGGGCCAAGCTGGAGAAGCTGCGCTCCTGGAAGCGGCACCAGGGCGAGAGCCTGGCCCCGGACGCGCCCCTCTTCGTGAGCCGCCTGGGCAAGCGCCTGTCGAGTCGGCAGCTTCGCGAGAACTTCGCCGTCTGGCAGGAGCGCGCCGGGTTCGAGCGGCACCTCTCGTTCCACTCGCTGAGGCACAGCGCCTGCTCGACGCTCTACCGCCGCACCAAGGACATCCGGATGACCCAGCGGTTCGCGCGGCACAAGTCGATCCTGACCACGTCCATCTACGCTCACCCCTCCGACGAGGACCTCGTCCGCGCCGTCCGCGACCTGCCCTGCTGAGGGCCGGGGAGCTACTTGCACCTCGAAACCGAACACGGCCACGGGGAACCGCCCGTTCGGTTGTCCGGGGGCACCCCGTTCGGTTTCCCGGATCTGGCCTTCCCGGAATGGGGAACGAGCATCCGAGCCAGCGGGGTGACCGGCACGAAAATCCGACCCTCCCCCCGGCTGTGGACAGAGGTAGGCATGATGACCTCCGAGGGACCACCCGCCCGCGAAACGCAGAGGAAAGCGGCGGCTCACCACCGCGAGGGCCGCGCCAACTCCGCGCCGTAACTCCGCATTCCTGCGAGCCGCCCGCGCGGCGAACCGCCGCTTTCTGCTCTTCTCGGCGGTACGCGCGCCGGCGATCGGGCCTGGCCGCCAGGCCTTCACGGCTCCTCCTCGTCGCCACTCGGGCCAACGTGGGCCGCGACGCCGGCCTCGTCGTCGCCGTCCGGCGGCGCCTGCTGCGCGTCGAGCGCGGGCCGACCGTGCGGTTCTCCCGGGCCGGTCGCGAGGGAGGGAGGCGGGGGGTTGTCGTCCTCCCGCTGTTCACCAGCAGCGAGCGATTTCGCGGCGCTGAGAGTGCTACCCCGCTCGTCCTCGCTCGCGTCCTCGACGGCCTTGAGCATCTCGCGGTGGCGGGCCTGCAGCTCCTCGAGCGACAGCGCCGCGTGGACCTCCTGGCGGGAGTCGGCGCCGCCCAGGATGAACTCCTTGAGGCGCAGCATGATGTTGAAGTCGCTCGGGCTGTCCACCCGCACCTTGCGCTCGGCCACGGCCTCGCGGAACGCGATCAGGTACTCGTCGATCGTGGCGACGGCGTCCTCCTTCGAGAACGCGATGGCCTCGGCGCGCAGCTCGAGGAGCTTCTCCTCGGTCTTCGCCAGCAGCCGCTCGCGGGCGCGGTCGCGCCGGCGCAGGCAGTCGTGCTTCTTGGCGTAGTCCGCGACGACGCTGTGGCAGACGCCGTAGCGCTTCGCCAGCTCGCGGTACGACGGGTAGTTCACGGCGGGCTCGCCGCCGTCGGGAGAGGGCACGAGCTCGCCGAGCACGAGCATCCGGTCCAGCTCGTCGTAGTTCACCTTCGGCCCGTCGCCCTTGCGCGGGCGGCCGTTCTTCTTCGCCTCGGCGTCGGTGTTCTTCTTGGTCACTGCGTTCCTCCGCGCGGGGCTCCCGGAGGGTCAAAGGGCGCAGGAGTCGGAACGGGGACCGAGCGCGGACTCGAGCAGGTCGCGCAGGCGGTTGACCGCTCGGGTGCGGCGGCGCTTGAGCCGCTGGTAGACCCGTTCGTGCGGCTGCTCGTCGCCGTTGACCCGCTTCACGTAGTGGCGCAGGCGCTCCCGCTTTAGGATGGTGGCGACGACGAGGTCGAGGTTCTGCCCGGGCAGGTGCTGCCCCGCGAGATCGATGAGCATCGCCACCGTCTCCTCGGGGTCGGTCTCCGGTGTCGGCTCGGGCTGCTCCTCGTCGAACGGGGCGACCGATGGCTCCGCGGCTTCGTCCAGCTCGGCGCGCTCGCGCTGGAGCTGCTGCTCGTGGCGGACCGCCTTGAACACGCGGCGCTCGGTTCGCTGCCGCAGCCTGAGCGCGGTGCGATCGGTGACCTCCGCGAGCGGGAACGAGGCGACGACCTGGAGGAAGCAGGAGATGACGAGCTGGTCGAGGTCGTCGCGGTCGAGCGCCTCGCCCCAGATCCGATGACGGAGGCGGCTCAGCATCGGGTAGTAGGCGACGAGCAACGCCGATGCCCAGCACGACCGCGAGGTCGCCTGGTGCTCCGCGATGAGGGCGCGGGTGAGCGCCTCGCGTTCGACCCAGCCCGCGGGCGACTCGTCGCTCATCGCGGCGAGCACCGAGAGGACCGTCGCGTGCCGGGCGAGGCAGCGGTGACGGGGCTTCGCCTCGTCGAACTCGCGGCACGAGCCGGCCCCGACCTCGGTGCGGATGGCGTCGAACGTCGCTCGGAAGGTGCTGCTCACCCGCGGCACCCCCTCCACCACTCGGCGAGGAGGTCGAGGAAGTCCTCGAGGTCCATCGCCACGAGCGGCGACTTGCGGTCGTCCTTGCAGACCGCGAGCGGCCAGCGTCCCTTCGGCGAGGCGGCCGTGGCCTGCTCGAGGGCGGCGCGGACGTTGGTGCGGTGGTGGTGCTTGGCCTCGACGAAGAAGCACGGGACGTCCACGTCCGGCGCCTCCTCGCCCGAGCGGTACTGGAGGCCGCGCTTCACTTCCGCGTCGGGCATGGCCTCACGGAAGCGACGGACCAGCTCGCGCTCAAACCGGCACCCCTTTCTCCTGCTCAGGACGCCCATGACTGCACCTCCGACCAGGTGTGCCCGAGGGCGATGCGAGAGACGGTCGAGTCGCTGACGCCGAACCGGGCAGCGATCTCAGCGAGCTTCAGTCCCTCAGTCCGAAGCCGACGGATCTCCCGGACGGAGTCCTCCGTGAGTGGAGACATCGACCTAGCGCCGGGGCGGCCGTCCATGCGGCCAAGAGCTGCGGCGTGGGCGATGTTTTCCGGAGGCGTGACCCAGCGGAGATTTTCGACGCGATTGTCACCGCGATCGGCGTTGATGTGATCGCAGACCATGCCCGCAGGCCGGGGCCGGACAAAAGCCGCGAGGACGAGGTGATGGACTGCGACCGACAGCTTCCCGAGAACCGGGTGAGTCAGCTTGACGTGGCGATATCCCTTTCCGTCATCACGCGCGGGGAGGACGTGCGGCTCGGCGCAACGACAGCAGAGCTTCGCTCGAGTTCGCCAGCTTCGGACACGCCCGAGATCCGAAACCTCATACCAGTCCTCGAAGCCGGGAACGATGCGCCACTCTTCCTCAAGGACGGCAATGCATTCAGCGCCGCTCATGTCAGCAGCTCCCGGTTCACGAAGCGGACGGGGATGCCCAGCGCCTCGGCGCGGTCGATCTCCCGCCGCATCCCGCCGGTGACCGTGCCACCGTAGACCCGCAGCTCGTCGCAGACCGCGACCAGCTCGAGGCAGAGCGTGATGGCGAGGTCTCGCTCGTCGCGCTCGTCCACGAACGCGGGCAGGTAGATGTGCGGGGCGATCGGCAGGTGGCCGCCCTCGACGAGCGATCGGCAGATGACCTTGACCTTGCGGGCGTTGCCCTCGGGGTCGCCGCCGAACGGGTGGCAGACGTAGACCCGGAGGCGGCGCCCTTCGGTGCGCGGACGCGCTCGACGGAGGCGCACGAGCTCGGCCGCGCAGTAGTGGAGCGCGTCGATGACCTCGGCGAACGCCTCCTTCGGGTAGTCGCGGCCGTCGTCGAGCCGCCACGGGCCGTAGACCGGCCGTCCCTGGTCGAGCCGGACGAGAGCGGCCTCGGCGACCGCGCGCTCGTCCGACTGGAGGTTGGCGAGGAGCTGTTCGAGGGAGGCGTTCACGCGGACACCTCCTTCGCCCAGAACCTCGGGATCTGCGTCTTGCGGGCGCTCGCCTCGAGCTCGGCTTTCAGCAGCGCGACGCGGTTCTTGTCGGTCTGCTTCGCGAGCTTCTTGAGCAGGTCCTCGAGCGCCTTGTTGTCGATGACCGCGAGGTCGCCGACGAGGTCGTTCCACGACCTGCCCGTCGCCTGGCCGAACTTCTCGATGGTGGCGGCGAGCGGGTACTCGAGCTTGGTCGCGTTGAACATCCGGTAGCGGACACCGCCGAGGACCAGCTCCTCCTGCTCCTTGAGGTGGGCCTTGAGCACCGCCTCGAGCTCCTCCTTGCGAGCGTGGAGGACCTTCGCCAGCCGGGCGACCTCCTCGCGCTCCTTGGCCACGGCCTCGAGGTCGGCGAGGTCGGGGCAGACGAAGTCGCGCGTGCCCTTGAGCGCCTCGGCGTAGGCGGGGCAGCCAGCCCGGTGGTCGCAGTACGGGCAGTTGGTGTTGAGACGGGCCGGGAAGGAGGTGGCGACCTCGGTCTGCCTGCCGAGCGTCTCCACGTAGGCGAGCGCGGCGTCGAGCTGCTCGGGCGTGCGCTCGGTCTCCTGGCGGACCCCGTGGCGCAGCATCCAGAAGGTGAGCTTCACCTTCTTCGCCCACGGCCAGAGCTTGCGGGCCGCGACGTGGTACAGGCTCATCTGGAGGCTGGTGTCGACCTCGTCGCGGGTGAAGAGCTGGCGGTTGGTCTTGTAGTCGATGACCTCGACCGTCTCGTCGTCCACGCAGTCGACGCGGTCGATGAAGCCGAGCACGGTGAACGGCCCGACCGGCAGCCGGAACTCCTTCTCGACCGCCAGGACGTCCCGGTGCTCGATCACGCCCTGCTCGCGGACGAACCGCTGCAGGATCTCGATGCCCTCCTGGAACAGCTCGATGCCGGTGAGGCCGTCGGCGGTCCAGGCGTCGCGGAAGACCGTGAGCGCTCGGTCCTCGGAGAGCGGTCCGCTGCGCTCGTCGTCGACCGCCTCGCGGACGAGACGTTCGAGGACCGCGTGGATGACCTTGCCGAAGCGCAGGGCGATGCCGGGCTCGGGCTGGTGCTTGTCGATGTAGTGCAGCCGGTACGAGAGCGGGCACGACTCGTATCGGGTCAGCCGGCTGAAGCTGAGGTGGTCGTTCTTGAACTGGGTCATGCGGGGCTCCCTTCGTTCGCCGGCTCGGCCGGCGGCTTCTTGTCGAAGGCCACGACCCTCGAGCCGGGGAACACGTCGAGGACCTGGGCGATCGTCGCCAGGTGCTCGGGCGTGATCTCCTTGCGGGGCTGGCCGGTGTAGGCGGGGACGAGCCAGAGGTCGCCGTAGTCCTCGGACCGGATGCAGACCTCGACGCCAAGCGCCTTGAACGACTCGATGTCCTCGGTGGTCAGGCCGCGACGGGGCGTCGGCGTGGGCTCGACGCCGGCGGGTTGCTCGACCTTGACGGTCGGCTTGTCAGCGGTCGGCTTCTGCGGCTTCGCCGGCTTCTTGGCGGGCGGGTCCGGCAGCGGGTTGCCGAAGAGGTCCTTGGACGGGGCCGGCGTACGCTGGCCGTTCTTCTTCAGCCACTCGACGCACATGAACTCGCCGGGCAGCGAGCACCCGCCGTTCGGCAGGTAGTGCCGGCAGCGCTTGCCCTCGCCGCGGACGTACCGCTCGCAGGTGATCCCCACGGGCCTGTCGTCGGGTTGGGCTGTCTCGGGTGCTGCCATCCGGTCCTCCTCGAGGCGCCGAGGGGCGCCGTCGTGGAGGAAACGCGGCCTGGCTCAGCGAACTGGGACAGGGAAACCGCGGCGGTCGAACCGGTGGATCTCCGGGGAGATCCGCGGATCTAGATCTGCCGAAAATTCATCAGTCATTTCGGCAGGTTCCGCTTTCCGGCAGATCTCGCAGATCTCTTCGTCTGCCCGCGCACGTGAGAAGCGCATTTTCCCGGTTGGTGGGTGGTGCCCATAGAAATAGCGTCCACGCGTGAGGGGGACGGCGTGGAGATCTGCGAGATCTGCCGAACGCTGCAACATCCCGTTACAACAGCGGTTTTCTCGGCAGATCTAGATCCGCCGAACTGGTCGAGATCTGCGGCCGCAGCAACAGGCAGGGCCGGCTCCCGCGAGCTTGCCGCACACGAGGAGGGACGCGTTGATGGGCTGACGTCAGGGGTGGCCGGCGCCGAGGCGATCATCTTCATCGTCGTCCTCAGCTCCACGGGTCGATCTCCTCCTCCTCGGGGGCGTCTGCCACGGGCTCCTCCAGCGTGAAGTCGGGGGTGCTGCCGACCGCCCCCAACCGCTCGAGCGCGTACCACCGCCCGCGATGCTTGTCCCCGTGCTGCTGGATGACGCGCAGCTCGCCGTACACACGGTCCCGCGCGCCCATGAGAGCCTTGCCGAGCCGGACCTGCTGCGCTCGCTCGGTGCCCTCGCCGCGGACGGCGGACATCAGGTCGAGCTTCTCGCAGAGGGAGTTGAGGTCGCTGACGCGCACGGCCCTGTCCTTGTGCTCGTCCCACCAGGCCAGCGTGAACTCCCGCCACGGCTCGCCGTCGGCGTCCGCGTCGGCGTACATCTTCTCCAGGTTGCCGAGGAAGCCGGGGACGCCGATCACCTCGAGCAGGCCGTCCATCACGGCGGCCCAGTGCTCGAAGGAGCCGAGCCGCTTCTTGCCCACCGGCCTGCCGGCGGCGATCCAGGCCTGCACCAGGACCAGCGCGGCGTGCACGAGCCGGCCACGGTTCTCGACAGCCCACACCGTGACCGGATCGTGCTTGAAGTCCGACCGCTGCCACGCGCGGTCCTGTTTCGGGTCCATGCGGATGCGGATCGAGCGCCGGCACAGCTCCCCGGACAGGTGGGGGTTGTTCCCCGTCAGCATCCAAAGCGCGTAGTTCGGCAGGACGATGATCTCCGTCTTGCCGAGGACGCGGCTGCGCCACGAGGCCGCCGTCAGCGCCGAGGTGAGGGCCTGGCTGTCGATGACCCGCTTCTCCTTGGCGTTGTCGATCACGATGATGGGCTGCGCCTTCACCAGCTCGGCGGTCAGGGTCTTGCGGACCTCCTCCTCCTCGCCGGGCAAGGTGCTCACGTCCGCCGCGCGGCCGGTGCAGACGATGCTGATGAGGTTGCACAGCAGGCCCTTGCCCGAGCCGATCGACGGCGCCTCCACGACGTGCAGCGGCGTGTTGCCGTGGATCAGTCGCCGCGCGAACGGCAGCAGGAGCGCCGCGAAGGTGTGCGCCTTGTCGGCGTCCTCGACCAGCGGGAAGTCGGCGAAGAGGTCGTCAAGGAAGATCGACCTCGCGCGGGCCACGTCCTCCGCGGTCGGGGACGCCGGGACCTCCGAGACGTGGAGGGTCGGGTCGGGGTGCAGCCAGAGGCAGTCCTCCGCGTGGAACCCGGGCTCCAGGATGAGCGCGCCCTGTTTGCCGAACACCGGCGTCGTGATCACCGAGTCGAGCGGCGGAAGCCCGCGCGGCGGGAAGGCGACCAGGTGACGCGCGACGTCCTTCGGCGGGAAAGCCGGCCGCCGCGCCCCCTCTTCATCCACGTTCACGAAGTCGGCGTTGCGGGTGAGGAGCCCGATCATCCCGGTGTCGCCCAGCTCGGCCAACTCCGGGGCCTTGCTCTCCTCGACCTTGAGGTAGACAAGCCTTCCGCCTCGACGAAAGACGAGCGGAGGGTCGAGCTTTACGTACAGGTCCGCTCCCTTCCCGGCGACGCGGGCCTGGTTGGCCCCGACCACGGCGTCGCGCGCCTCGTCGATGATGTCGCGGAGCTGCCTGGAGTTGACCCGGATCTCGGGAAGGCCGGTGCCGCTCGCCTTGGCCGCGGTCGCCTTCCGCTTGCCATCCAGCTCCTTCAGCTTGTCGGTGAGCACCTTGCGCCGGACGGAGTACTTCTTGGCGATGGCGTCCAGCACCTCGTCGGCCTTCATCGCCTGGCACCGCCCGAGCGACTCCAGCACCGGCTCGAGGAGCCGGTCGAGCTCGCCCTTGGGCGTCTCCTTGGGGATGCGGTCGAGCAGATAGTCCGGGTACGGCTTCGCGGCCGCGAGCACCTCGCGCAGCGCCTCGGGACCGGACGCCGCCACCAGCTCGTTGACGTCGATCTTTTCCTTGCCCGTAGGAAGCGGAATGAGCGCCACCCGGACGTCGCGCCCCTCGGCCCAGAGCGCGGCGGCGGTCTCCCGCGCGCCCGCCTCGCCGGCGCCGTTCGCCTCGGCGTCGTTGCAGACGACGATGCGCTTCGCGTGCCGCGTGAGCTGGACCAGCCGCGGGACGTCCTGCTTGCGGAAGCGCGTGGTGACCGGCGAGATGCACGCGATTCCGGCCTGCCGGGCGCTGATGCAGTCGGTGACGCCCTCGGTGATGAGCAGCTCCTCGGCTCCGCGCGCCGCGTCCTCGTTGTAGAGGTAGTCGTTCCCGACCGTGGGCGAGACGTAGTCGTGCCGCTCCGAGTGCGTGAGGAGCTTCTTGTACTTCGACTTCTCCCACTCCTCGTCGCCGGTGTACTCGGTCGCGCGGGCGATGAAGTAGACCACCTGGCCCGCTCGCCAGTACGGGAACACCAGCCGCTCGCGGAAGAAGTCCTCGACGCGGCCGCCCTGGAGCACGACGAAGAGCCCGGTCTTGAGCGCCAGCTCACGGCTCGCGCCCAGCACGTCGGTGAAGTGCTCGAAGAGGTGGCCGTCGGCCCAACCGAGCTGCAGCTCGTCGATGGTCTCGTCGGTGAAGCCGTAGTGCCGCCGGTAGGAGTCCTCGCGGACCTTTGTCGGCAGGACGCGGTGGTAGTAGGTCGCGGCCGCGGTGAGCAGGCGCTGCACCTCGCGCCGCTCGACCATCGCGTCCAGCTCCCGCCGCCACGACTCGTCGTCCTGGTTCGGCCGGCGGACGCCGCCGCGCTCGGCCAGCGCGAAGACCGCTTCCTTGAACCCGACCTTGTCGCGCTGTTGGATGTAGTTGAAGACGTCACCGCCGAGGCCGCCGCCGTTGGAGAAGTCGTGCCACGACTGCGTCTCGGGCCAGACGACGAACGACGGGTCCGACTCGGGGTGGAAGGGCGACAGCCCCTTGAGGGTTCTGCCCGCGGGGCGCAGCTCGACGTCGCCGCCGATCACCTCCACGATGTCCGAGCGCGAGCGCACCTCCTCGACGAAGGCTTTGAAGTCCACGTTCATTGGGCGCAGCCCTCCGGTCGCGCGCCCAGGATCTCGGCGTAGAGCCGCCGCCGCTCGACATGGTGCCGGCGCAGCACGGGCACCTTGCGGTCCACGAAGTCGAACAGGACGGCGTCGTCCTTGTCCGGGTGGGTGCGCATGAGCCGGCCCAGCCGCTGGAGCGTCCGCCCGCGCGCCCGGCCCGGGTACGTCAGGAACACCCGCGACAGCGTCGGCAGGTCCAGCCCCTCGTCGGCAAGCGTGGTCGCCACGAGCACGGGCACCTGGCCGGCGCGCGCCGCCGCGAGCAGCTCCGTCCGTCGGTCCTTCTTGACCGAGCCGGTGAGCAGCTCGGCCTGAACGCCGCGGGCGCGCAACATCCCGCAGAGCGTCTCGCAGTGGTCCACGCGGCCCGAGAGCACCAGGCACAACTTCCCGTTCGACGCCTCGGTGGTCACGAGGTCGGCGACCAGCGTGTTGCGCGCGTCGTCGCGCACGAGCGTGTCGAGCATGCGCGCGTAGTCCTCAGCGCTCGCGTAGGGGAAGGCGAAGCTGGTCTCGACGGTGCGGATCTCCGGGAGCTTGAGCACGCCGGCGGCAACCAGTTCCTCGTGCGTGACCTCGGCCACCGGCGGCCCGAGAAACAGCTCGAGCAGCGCCGAGAGCCCGTCCTCGCGTTCGGGCGTCGCGGTCAGGCCGAAGCGGTACTTGGCCGGGCAGCGATCGACGAGCTCGCGGAAGGTGCTCGCCGGGGTGTGGTGGCAGTTGTGGACGAGGATGCCATCGGCGAAGAAGTTGGAGTTCCCATCGACCTCGAGGTCGAAGACCTCCTCCTCGATCGGCTCGGACACCTCGACCGCAAGGACCCGTCCACGGATCACGTCGAGCATCGCAGCACCTCCAGGACGGACGCGGCCACGGCGTCCAGGTCGTTGAGCACCTCCTCGTTGCTGAACCGCAGGCATCGCCAGCCGTGGGCAGCAAGCCAGGTGTCCTTGCGCCCGTCGCGTTCATGAGCGAGCAGGCTGTGGTGGCTGTGGCCGTCAACTTCGACGGCGATGCGGGCACCTTCGTGGGCGAGGTCGAGCTTGTAGTGGGTCGGCAGCCCCGGGAGTCGTGGCGAGCCCGTCGAAACCGGGAGCTGCCAGGTCCATCCGGGACCGAGACGTTCGTGGAGCAAGCGCTCTGGCACCGTGGGCCCGGTGCCGTTGCCGCCGTTGAGGTGGTCGTAGCCGTCGGCCGGCCGCACCCAATGCGAACGGCGCATCTTCTCCCGCACGAGCGGTTGCAGCATCGGGTTCCTCCGACGCATCCGTTCGCTGAGGATGTCGGCTCGACGCAGGTTGGTCGCCCGCATCCGATCGGAGTTGGCTTTCCTCACGGCCTCGTCCCAGGCGGGGTCCTCGTGCCGGCGGATGTGCTGCTGGAGCCCGCCTTGGGTCGCGTAGATCTTCCCGCAGCGAGGACAGAACCCACCGGGCTGGTGCGAGCCTTCGAGGAAGGCCTTCCCGCCTTTGTGGACGCACTGGATATGGCCACCGAGCGCGGACGGATGGTCGAAGGCGGCGTCGCAGGCGGGGCAAGGGTAGAAGCGCGCGAGCGCCAAGACGTTGTCAGACGCTCGGACTTCGATGGCGGGCACATAGCCGCGTCCTTCGACGAAGACCGGATGCTCCTCGGTGAGGCGCAGGGCCAGCGTTCGGTGCCGGCGCTGGATTCGCAGCGTCACGAAGCGACGACGCACCACCTTCCGGCTGCGGCCGATCACCTTCCTGAACTCGGCCTGCTGGTGGTCGTGGTCGTAGGAGAGCACCTCGACGTCGCCGTCGGACTGCACGCATTCGCCGATGGTGATGGGGCCACGCCCACGAACGATCACCCGCGCCTTCGCTGGGAGGCATTCATCGACGATGACGAGACCAACGCTGTCCAGTATCTCGGGCAGACGCTGCTCGGATTGCCGGCAGAGCGCCTGTACGAGTGCCACGGTGACCGGGCCGATGTTCACCTCCCCGTCGCCGACGAGGCAGGCGTCGACGCCGAGCAGCGCCTTCATCTCCGAGCGCCACTGCTCGGCGAGGTCGAGGGTGTGAACGAGCACCAGCGTCGGGGTCCGCAGACGCGAGGCCGCCCCGATGCCGATGCGTGTCTTGCCCCCGCCGCACGGGACGACGACAGTCCCCTGGGTCACCCGGATCATCGCGTCGACCGCGCGCTCCTGGTATGTGCGCAGCGGCGGACACGGCAGCTCGGGGAGCCGCTCCGCGGGCACGACCCGCCGGTCCTCGCAGGCGACCAGCGCGCCGTCCACCGCGGCCAGCCGCTTGAGCGTGCCGATCGCCCCGCGCGGGAGGCGCAGGCCGTCGCCGTCCTCGTCGAGGAAGCACAGCCGCTCGGGGACACCGCGCGCCGACAGGCCGAGGCGCAGGCGGTCGAGGTAGGCCGGGTTGGGATAGGACAGCGCCCGGCGCAGCCGCTCCGCGAGCTTCGGCGACACCTCGTCGCGGGCGAGCCGGATGCCGGAATCAACCCGGGCCAGCATCGGACGCCTCCGCGAGGAACCGGCTGATGTTGTCGAGGTTCCGGGTGGTGAGCATGGGCGGCAGGCTCCTGATGAACCTGCGGCCGTAGGGCTTGTCGGCGATCCGGCGGTCGAGGATGACCGCCACCCCGACGTCGCTCTGCGAGCGGATGAGTCGCCCGACGCCCTGGCGCAGCATGATGATGGCGCGCGGGACGAGGTGGCTGTTGAAGGCGTTCCGGTCCGCCGCGCAGATGGCGTCGACCACGGGGTCGTCCATGTTGGGGAACGGCAGCTTGTCGATGACGAGGCCGGTGAGCGCCTCGCCGGGCACGTCGATGCCGGTCCAGAAGCTCTCGGTGCCGAGCAGCACCGAGCCGACGTCCTCCTTGAAGACGCGGGTCAGCTCGGTGCGCGGCAGCTCGCCTTGGCGCAGCACGCGGTGGCCGTTGCGGCGCACCCGCTCGTGGACCGCGTTGAGGTTGCGGTAGGAGGTGAAGAGGCCGAGCGTGCGCCCGTCGCAGAGGTCGATCACCTTCTTGAAGGCGTCGGCCGCCGCCTCGACGAACCCGGGCTCGCGGGGATCGGGCAGACCCTCGGGGACGACAAGCAGCGCCTGGTGCTCGAAGTCGAAGGGCGAGTCGGCGACCACCTCGAGCGCGTCGTCGGGGACGCCGGCCTCGGCACGGATGAAGTCGAAGGTGCCGGCCGTGGTCATCGTGGCCGACACCATGGTGACGGACGCGGTGCCGCCGAACAGCTCGTCGCGCAGGAGGTCGGCGACGTGGACCGGCTTCGCGCCGAGCTTGGCGCGGCCCTTCTGGTCGAGGTCGATGAAGTAGACCTTCCCCGGGTCCGAGAGCGCCGTCGCCTCGCGCAGGCGCGCCGCCGCCGTGGACGCCTGGCGGCGGACGATGCGCCCCTCGGCGCGGTCCTCCTTGTCGAGCGACTCGTCCTCCTCGATGCGGCCGGCGACGGCCGCCAGCTCGTCGAGGGGCTTGAGGAGCTGCGCCGCGGACGCGAAGCCCGGGCGCTTGAGCCGGCACTTGTACGCCGGCGAGCGGGCGTGGTCGGCGACCGCGGCGAAGAAGTCGGAGGCCTCACGCCGCAGCCGCTCGGCCAGCTTCTTCTTGCCGAGCTTCTCGGCGAAGCGCGCGAGGCGGATCGCCACGAACTCCGAGACGGTGAAGCCGAAGAAGTCGCGGGCGATGTCGGCAGCCTCATGCGCCTCGTCGAGCACCAGGTAGTCGAAGGCCGGGAGCACGAGGTCCTGGCCCGTCTCCCGGCGCACGGCGAGGTGCGCGAACAGCAGGTGGTAGTTGGTGACGACGATGTCGGCCTCGGCGGCGGCCGCCTTCGCCCGCTCGGCGAGGCAGGCGTCGCGGAAGCGGCACCCGTCGCCCTTGCAGTCGTCGGAGCCGACCGAGAAGCGCGACCACACCTGCGGCGGCGGCACGAACGGCAGCTCCGAGACGTCGCCCGTCGTCGTGGTCTCGGCCCACGCCGCCACCTCGGCGAGCTGGCGGTCGAGGTCGTCGCCGGTGAAGCCGGCGAGCTCGCCCCGCGCCTCCGACTCGGCCATGCGGTCGTGGCAGAGGAAGTTGTTCCTCCCCTTGAGCAGGGCGAAGGTGAACGACCACGGCAGCACCTCCGAGAGGAGCGGCAGGTCCTTGCGGACGAGCTGCTCCTGCAGGGCGATGTTGGCCGTGGCGATGACCACCTTCTTGCCGCGGTGGCGGGCGTGCCAGACGGAGGGGACGCCGTAGGCCACGCCCTTGCCGGTGCCGCACGGTCCCTCGCCGAGGGCGTGGCGCTCCTCCCGCATGGCCTGGTCGACCACACGGGCGAGCGCCACCTGGCCCTCGCGTTTCTCGTAGCCGGGGAAGCGGCGGGCGAGCAGACCCCCGTCCCCGAAGACCTGTTCCAGGTACTCGGTCATCGGTTCCTCGCGCGTCCCCGTGCGGGGAACGTGATCAGGCGAACGGGTCCGTCTCGTGGCTGTCCGCCGCCGCGGGCGCGGCGAACTCCGACGCGAGCACCTCGACGAAGGCCCGGGCCTTCTCCACCTGCGCCGCCGGGAGGTCCTTGATGCGGGTGACGCCGAACTTCTTGCAGAAGCGGTCGGCGGCCTCGCGCGGCATCGTCTTGAGCTGCGCGGTGATCGCCTGCGCCGTGCCCGCGTCGATGACGCCGTCGTCCTTGCGGTCGTAGCTGCCGAGCGACGACGAGTCCTCGGCGTCACCGTAGAGCTTGTCGAGGTCGTTGAGCTTCAGCCCCTGGAACTCCTTCTGCTGCTCCGGGGTGAGCTGGTGCTCGGGCAGGATCGAGTAGGTGGTCTTCGGGTCCTTGGCGGCGCCGTGCCGCTGGATCTCGAAAGCCCAGCGCTCGATGCCGTACTTCTCGCGGACGCGGACGAGGTCCTTGAAGAAGGTGACGCCCTGCTCGAGGACCTTCACCTCCTTGGTGTCGTAGAGCGCGACGTTGAGCGCGACGCGCAGCGAGGGCTTGAGGCCCTGCGCCTTGAGCTTGTCGTCGAACGGCATGTACTTGCCGTCGACGAAGCACACCTCCCGCGGGAACGGCTCGCCGAGGAAGACGACGACCGCCTTGTCCCCGTCGCCCGCGAGCTTGAGCCAGGTGCTCGATCCCTGGTCGTGCTTCTTCGCCATCTCCTCGGTCTGCTGCCACTTGTTCGCTGCCATGGGTCATGCCTCCTTCTGGTTGGGCTCCCGCCGGTACACGGCGAAGAGCGGGGTTCCGTCGGAGGCGGTTCCCGCCTCCTCGATGTGGAAGTCCGTGCCGGGCTCGATCACCCGTTCGAGCTCCCAGCGGCGGAAGAGCCCCGGCAGACGAACGAAGTCGTCGTCGACGCTCGGGATGGGGATGGGCTGCGTGGTCATGTCGGTGGGCTCCTCCGTCCGGTTCAGCGGCTTCGTGGGGGGCAAACGCGGACCTCGCGGCTGGAGTGGGACAGCGATTTCGCGAGGTGCTCGCGGAGGCGTCGGAGCGCGCGCTGGAAGCGCTTGCGGGCCGCGTCGTGCGTGAGCCCCAGGCGCTCGCCGGCCTCGCGCTGCGTCTCGTCCAGCACCAGCACCGCGACCAGCAGGTCGGCGTCCTCGCCCACGACGGGCACCAGACCGGCGCGGAGCATCGCGACGTCCTCGTCGAACGAGAGGCTGGGGAGCGCGTTGCCCGTTGCAGCCCACCGCTGGAACGACACCTTGTCGAACCAGCTCGCGCGCCAAATGTCGCCTTCGAGATCGCGGAGCGGCTCGTTCGGCTCGCCCTCGAGCTCGTGGTTCGCAGCGGCCCAGGCGCGCTTGCGGTGGTCCATCACGTCGCGCTGGGTGCTGCGCACGAGCGTCGCGGCCACGCGATGAACGGCGTCGAGGTCGAGGCGTTCGACCAGCTCGGTGAAGGCGCTAGCCAGTTCGGCGACGAGCTCGTCGGGTTCGCCGCTGAAGTGCCCGAGACGGCGCCGGTAGACTGCGTCGAGCCCCGGCCAGAGCCCGAGCCAGAGCAGGGTGGCCGCGAGGTCGGCCCAGCCAGCGCGCGCCTGGACGGCGCGGACGAGCG
>ENA-UPSM01002997-UPSM01002997.1-activated-sludge-metagenome-genome-assembly--contig:-NODE-2997-length-19600-cov-5.036275_pt1 | contig 19600 bp, 18 predicted proteins | sample MGYA00238181_ERZ773283 | MGnify/ENA primary metagenome ERZ773283 (study PRJEB29023, sample SAMN05720199) | activated sludge metagenome | isolation source: Anaerobic digester | place: Japan...
CGCGCGAGTTCGCGCATCAACACCGGGTTTTGGGCGCCGCCGCCGCAAACGAGCGGAGCAACACACTCACCGCAAGACAGCACATCATCGCAACCGTTGGATACGAGCCCGCATTGCGCCCCCGCGGACACGCAGGTTTTGGCTACGCACGCGTTCGCGCCGCACCGATTCGGGCCATCGCCACCACAATACAGGCCGCCAGAGCACTGTCCGCAAGACACCACGCCACCACAGCCATCCGGTGCCTTTCCACATTCCGCTCCCAATCCCAAGCAGGTTGCCGGTTTGCACGACGACGAATCCGTCCCAGCCTCGTGCAACGGCCCCGACGGCAACGCGGACGTTTCTCCCTGCTCGGACGCACAACCCCATGCAAACCACGTCCACAAAAAAGGGAGCCACTTCGCATATCTCCCGAACATGGTAAACATTATGCCCAAGGCTCCGAACTCCGCAATGCCCGCCCGTGCAAAGCGCAAAAGCCAGGAAGCCCATCGGTTGACAAAACCAGCCGACCCGTCGAAGACAACCAATGAGTCATGGGTCACTTTCAAGATCTATTTCCTTCCGACTGCACCACGTTACCGCTGTTCAATGGCGAATTGTTGGTGTCGCGTTCCCATGCGCTATTTTGTGCCATACCGGCGACGCACGTGAGCCTGGTTCACGAGTTGCTCGACGGTTCGGATGATGTCAACCTGCCGGATTCATTAGTGAATTCTCTGCGTGGGCACGGCTTCGGAGGTCCCCCTCGAACGGCCAAACCGCCTTCGCCTTCCGTGCAGATTCAATTGACCAACGCCTGCAATCTCGCTTGTTCCTATTGCTGCACCAACTCGGGCGTGCCTCGCCAACAGGAAATCGACCGATCGACTGCCTTTGCCATTATCGATGATGTGCTGAGCGTGCATGGCCCCGGTACACGCGTATCGCTTCTCGGCGGAGAACCGCTTGTCGTCCCGTGGGCCATCGACCTTGCGGAATGCATTGTCCAACACGGCTTGCAGCTCACCATTTTTACGAACGGTTTGCTTCTGCACGACGAGCCGTTGGCGAAACGTCTCGGAGCGCTGGGAAAACAAGGCGCGCAAGTGCGTGTGTCTCTTGCGGGAGCCACCGCGGAATCCTGCGATCGGGTTTCGCACCGGCCACGATTCGATGCCGTGATTCGCGGTATCCATACGCTTTCGCGCTTTGGCCCCCCTGCCCATGTCGACCTCATGCTTTTGCCCGATCAGGTCGAGGAGGTCGCCCAACAACTGGCGACTCTTCGTGCGCTGTTGCCACCTCAAACGCCCATCGCGCTTGGGATTGCCTACTTATCTGGGCGTGAAAAAGGCGCGAATCTCTTTGCTTCGCGGGCCGAGCTCGAACGCGCTCTGGACCGGATCTCGTTCGAAGCGGGAGAGGTCATTCCCGCCGCTCGACCGCAACCGCTTGCCGATCGTCGGGAAGGCTGTTCGTGCGCGTTGGGGCATCATCTGCACGTTCGCTCCGATGGAACCTTGTTCACATGTTTCAAAATGGAAGAGCGCGTGGGGGACCTTCGCAGCATGAGCTTTTCGCAAGGTCTTCGAAGTCTTCAGAAGCATGCTCGACCTGTAGAATTGCTGGCCTATTGCAAAGATTGTCCGTTGGCGACGCTCTGCGGGGGTGGGTGTCGTTCCGAAAACCTTCAGTACACGGGCGACGGTGATGTGCCGGTATGTGGCCCCTGGCGCGTTCGTGTGCTCAGTGAATTGCTCGCCGAAGATCACGTGACCGCGCTCGAATGGCCGGCCACGCACTTGCTTGCGGAAGCCCATGCGCGAGGAATCGAAGGCCCCGCGGCGTTGTATCCCGTGGTGCCCTCCCGTCATCTCATCGATACATAAATGCGTTATTCACAAGGCATTTCCGAATAATCGCAGGCTTCGAGGCGCATCGCGACATCCTGCACTCGATCGGGGAATTTCCGGCTCAATCGCGCTTTTCGCAGGTTCGCGGCCACGATCTTCGCCACTTGCAGCGTTCCCTTATCCGCCCATCGCTCCAGCCAGGGAAAGCCGCGATCCGGGTCGGCGGCCACGAAGACGGAGGGAGCGAATTCGAGTGCTTTTCGCAGGACTCGATGAGCCTCCTTGTCCCGCGGATCAGAAAGACAGGCTTGCAGGGCTGCATCCCCGATACCGAAAGCGAAGGATACGGTGTCTTTGTTTGTGAGCAGCGGCGGATGGGCAAGCGCCACCAACGCCGCACGATGCTCGAGAAGCGACGGTTGTTCCAACCAATGTTGTAAGATCGATTTCAGCTCCTGGATGTCGTTCATCGCAATTCGTTGCAACCCGAACGCGCATCCTTCGCGCATTCTCCAGCGAGGGTCGTTCGCCGCCTGTCGAAGCATGCTTTCGATGAGCCGACGACCGGACGCGTTTTCTTCCGGATGGAGTTCCGCCAGAGCTTGTATGGCCACGAAAGGGAGGTATTCCTGGGGATGATTGGTGGGGGCGGCCGCGGGCGAGATCGAGGCCCACTGCATCATTTGTTCTTTCCAGCCCACGGTTTTGTTGAATTCCTTGGCGCCATCCGCGAAGGTCCAAGCCAATTCGAGATTGGCGCGAGGTCCGGGCAACCCCGAACGCTCCAGAAGAAACGCGGCCATCTGCTCAGGGTCTTCGTGGAGCTTTCGCAGCAACGAGGGCAGGCTTTTCGATTTCACCGATCGGGTCGCTATCATCGTTGAAAGTCGGAGGCAATGCGGAGCATGGCCTCAGCAGGGCATCGGCAAGACAGCTCTTACGATTTGGAAGGGAGAGGAACGAGAACGCCACTTTCCCTTGTCATTCTTCTGCATTAGGCATTGTGTTGCTTTTGCATTCATTCTGATCGCCTTGTCGAGGACATCATGATCATCCACGGTTTTCAACTCGTCGACGAACGGTATGTCGCCGAGATCAAGTCCCAAGCGCGTCTGTATCGCCACGTGCAGACCGGTGCGCAATTGCTGTCTCTCATCAACGATGATGAGAACAAGGTTTTTGGCATCACGTTTCGCACGCCTCCCAAGGACTCGACGGGTGTTGCTCACATCCTCGAACACTCGGTGTTGTGTGGTTCGCGCAAATATCCGGTCAAAGAGCCTTTCGTGGAGTTGCTCAAAAGCTCGCTCAAAACCTTTCTCAATGCCTTCACTTACCCCGACAAGACCTGTTATCCGGTGGCGAGCCAGAACACACAGGATTTCTACAACCTCATCGACGTCTATCTGGATGCCGTATTTTTCCCCAACCTCACGCCCGAGGTGTTGATGCAGGAAGGATGGCATTTCGAAGCCGAATCCGAGTCCTCGCCGCTCACGATACAAGGCGTGGTGTTTGGAGAAATGAAAGGCGTGTATTCGTCGCCGGATAGTGTCCTCGGAGAGACGACCCAACAATCGCTTTTCCCGGACAATACCTATGGCCTCGACTCTGGCGGTAATCCCCGCGACATTCCGCGTCTCACGTTCGAAGCGTTCAAAGCATTCCACGAGAACTACTATCACCCCTCGAACGCGCGCGTGTATTTTTGGGGCGACGACGATCCGGACGAGCGTCTTCGCCTGGTCGATGCGTATCTTCAGCAATTTCAGGCAAAAAAGATCGATTCGACGATTGCTATCCAACAGCCATTTTCTTCCCCGCGATACATCGAAAAGAAGTATGCGTCGTCGGAGCCTTCCGAAACCGACCGCGCGATGGTCACGGTCAATTGGCTATTGCCCGAAGTCACCGATCCGCAGACCACCCTGGCGTTTCAAATACTCGATCACGCGCTTTTGGGAACACCGGCTTCGCCCCTGCGAAAAGCTCTCATCGATTCGGGCTTGGGGGAAGATCTCACAGGGGCGGGGGTCGAAACCGATCTACGGCAAATGTACTTTTCCACCGGCCTCAAAGGCATCGATCGGAATCGAGCCGAAGACGTCGAAACGCTCATCACCAAGGAACTTCAGGCGTTGGTGGATCAAGGGATTCCCCGGGACTTGCTCGACGCTTCCCTTCACTCGACGGAATTTCATCTTCGGGAAGCGAATACGGGGAGCTACCCTCGCGGACTCATCTTCATGCTGCAATCGCTTCGTTCGTGGTTGTACGACGCCGATCCCTTGGGCCCCCTTGCGTTTGAAAAACCGTTGGAATCCATCAAAGCCAAGGTCCGCGAGGGCGGGTATTTCGAAAAACTCATTCGCGATCATCTTCTCGAAAACCCGCATCGATCCCGGGTGTTGCTGGTTCCCGACCCTGAAGAAGGGGCTCGTCGCGACGCGCAAGAACAACAATTTCTTTCCGAGCGCAGGAAAGGTCTTACTGACGACGACGTCCGCCAGGTGATGGAGCAAGCGCGTCATTTGAAAGAAAGACAACAGACTCCGGATAGCGAGGAAGCCCTTGCCACCATCCCCACGTTATCGATCGAGGATCTACCGCGTCTCGGCAAGCGCATCGCGCAAGAGCGCCTGCCGCTGGGAACGCAAGAAGAGGCTGTGTGCTTCCATGACCAAAACACCTTTGGAATCGCGTACTTAGACATTGCCTTCGATATGTCGGTCGTGCCTCAACAAGACATTCCGCTCTTGCCCTTGTTTGGACGCGCGCTGCTCGAGACCGGGACGGCGCAACAAGATTTCGTGACGTTGTCGCGTCGCATCAGCGCCAATACAGGGGGAATCTGGCCGGATATGTTCTTGTCGACGACCCAGCAAGGCACGACGAGCGCGTGGTTCATGCTGCGTGGTAAGGCCATGCTCGACAAGGGAGAGGAACTGACGCGGATCATGCGGGAGGTGCTTCAGAGCGCGCGCTTTGAAGATCGAGAGCGCATTCGTCAACTCTTGCTGGAGGAAAAGGCGCAGATGGAGATGGGCATCATTCCATCGGGCCATGGGATGGTCGATGCGCGGATTCGGTCACGATATTCCGAAGCGGCGTGGCTCAGCGAGCAGACGGGCGGAATCAGTTATCTATTTTTTGTTCGCGATCTTTTGTCGCGCTTTGAGGAAATGTGGCCTTCCGTGCTCGAGCGATTGCAGGGGTTGCGTCGACGACTGTTCAACCAGCGGCATATTCGTGTGAACATCACGCTGGACGAGGCGGGGCTTGGTCAGTTCAAACCGCATGTCGAGGCGTTATTTCACGAGCTTCCGAACGAGAGGGTGGAAACACAAACCTGGGATCGCAGTGTGGATCTGACGTCGGAAGGACTGACCATTCCCGCCCAGGTTCATTATGTGGGCAAGGGTGGAAATCTGCGCGATCAGGGGTATACGTTCCACGGTTCGGCGCTGGTGATCGGGCGGTTTTTGCGGACCTCATGGCTTTGGGATCAAGTTCGTGTGCAAGGCGGGGCGTATGGCGCGTTCTGTCGTCTGGACCGGCTGTCGGGAGTATTTACGTTCACGTCGTATCGGGATCCGAATCTTGAACGGACGTTGCGGGTGTTCGATGAGACGGCGGAGGCGCTGGCGCGAGTGTCTTTGCCGCGCAAGGAGTTGGAGAAAAACATTCTGGGAGCGATTGGGGATCTGGACGCGTATATGTTGCCCGATGCCAAGGGGCATGTGGCATTTTTGCGCAGTTTGACGGGTCAGACGCAGGAAACGCTCGATCAGATCCGAAGGGAAGTCTTCGAGACCGAAGAGCAGCACTTCCGGGATTTTGCCGCGGCGTTGGGTCGACTCAAGGAGCAGAGCACGTTGGCTGTTCTTGGCGGAGAAGAGTCGATTCGAAAGGTTGCCGGACCCCTTGGGCTTCACGTAATCCCGGTTCTCTAGCTTCGACCGTCCACGATTTCGCGCCACTTCTGGTATCACCGGGACAACCTATTCATCACGGGACTGTGCTAGGGTGCGTCGCATCTCGATGAGCGGTGCTCGAAAACATCGTCCGGGCAACGACACCTCATCTATTTTCGTTCGCCGGTTTCGAACCGGTTAAGAGGCATCATGAGGACGTACGAATCTGTCGGCGTGGCTGTGCCGGAAATTCTTCTTCCGAAGCAAGAGTTGTCGAAAACGAAATGGGCCGTGGTCGCGTGTGATCAGTACACTTCGGAGCCCGAGTATTGGCAGAAGGTCGAGCAGGTGGTGGCCGATGCACCATCCACGCTGCGGTTGATCTACCCGGAAGTATTTTTATCGGAGTCTGCCGCGGATGCGGAAAAGCGAATTTCTCAGATCCGCGCCAACATGCAAGCCTATCTCGAAGCGGGAAATCTCGTGGGTCACGACGGCATGATTTACGTGGAGCGGTTGGCGGGCGGCCGCATCCGAAAGGGATTGGTATTGTGTGTCGATCTCGAGCGTTATGACTTCAACAAGGGGTCGACCTCGCTCATCCGGGCTACGGAAGGAACGATCCTCGATCGTCTTCCGCCGCGTATCAAGATTCGCGATGGGGCCTCGTTGGAGCTTCCACACATCATGGTGTTGATCGACGATCCGGATAACACGGTTTTCGGTCCGCTGACGGAAGGGAAGGGCAAGCTGGAGAAGGTTTATGATTTCGATTTGATGTTGGGGGCGGGTCATCTGACGGGGTACTTCGTGGGTGATCGGGGGCTGGAAGAATCGATCATGCGGAGTCTGGAAGCGTTGGGCAGTCCGGAAGCGTTCTCGAAGCGATATGGTTTGCCGGCGGATCAACCCGTGCTGTTGTACGCGATGGGGGATGGGAATCATTCGCTGGCGACGGCGAAAGCCATCTGGGAGAAAACGAAGGAGCAAGCGACGGACAAGGCGTCGGTGATGAACGATCCGCGGCGTCATGCGCTGGTGGAGATCGTGAATCTTCATGATTCCGCGCTGGAATTCGAACCGATCCATCGGGTGCTTTTCGAGTTGGGGGAAGGCAAAGACGTGCTCGGGCAAGTGCTGACGGGTCTTGTCGGGACGTTGCGGGAGGTGGAGTCGCTGCAAGCGATGAAAGAAGAGGTTATGGCGTCGACGTCTTCGGAGCAACGCATTGGGGTATTGCGAGGGAGCGGATATGGTGTGATTCATGTGGGGAAGCCCACCAGCAATTTGCCGGTGGGGTCGCTTCAACCGATTCTCGATGCTTTTGTGAAGGCGGGGGGGGCGCGTGAGATCGATTATGTCCACGGGACGGAGGCGGTGGAGCAGCTTGGGAGAAAGCCGAAGAACATTGGATTTTTCCTTCCTTCGATGAACAAGCACGATCTATTTCGCACGGTCATCGTGGATGGGGCGTTGCCTCGGAAGACGTTTTCGATGGGGGAGGCCGAGGAAAAGCGATTTTATATGGAGTGTCGAAAGCTGGGTTGAACCCAGGTCCTGGGCCGTCTCGTTCGGGGGCGGCATTCATCTCGCGAGAGCCAATCTTGAATGACTCGCCCGGCGACTATTTGAGGTGCCGAGGGAGTCGGCATCGCGGCTGAACGAGCTGGTGCTACGGCGATGCTGGATCTATCCCTATACGGATACTATACGGTCGATCAAGTGATTTCCTTCTCGCTTGGGTTGCGGTAACAAAAAGAAGGTGCCTTGGGCAAGGTGGGGTGGGCTCGCGGCTTATCCGGTTCGGGACGCGGTGAACGGGGAGGTCAGGTTGAGCTGGATTTACGCTGAAGTACGCTTTTGACCATGGTCAGGTCCTGTTTGCCCAATTCGCGTGTGATCACGAGAAGAAGGATCGTGACAGAGGTGACCAGAAAAACGAGTGGGAGGACCCATAATTTTCCGAAATAGGGAATGAACCATCCGAAAACGGATACGGCGATCAACGTTCCCACGACGCGCAGAGCGGTGGCAGGGGCCACGTAGGCACCAGCGGTTCGGAGCAGCATGAAGGCGCCGATGGCGGCGGCGATGAGCAGGGCGAGGGAGGTTGCGATGGCGGTATCGAGCAGCAGCGCGGATTCGTGGGAAGCGAGATAGCCGGCGGTGAAGCAAAGGGAAGCGATGAGGGCGGCGGCGATACCGGTAAATAGAGCGCTGAGCCGTTCGCGTCCGAGGCTCGTGAGCACGGTGGTTTCGATATAGAAGATAGCGAAAGCGCCTTGGCCCAGGGCGAGAATACGCAACGCGGTGCCGCCCCGTTCGCCGACTTCGTTGGGATACAGCAAGTGCAACAGGTGCGGTCCGAGGGCAGAGACGGTGGCGACCATCACGCAAGCGAATACGAGAGCCAGGCGCATGCCGGTGCGTACGTAAGCCGCCACAGCCTGGGGATCGTTCTGTGCTTTGGCCTTGGCGAGCATGGGAAACATGATGAACGTGAGGGTGATGAGCAATTGAAAGGGCAGGAAGGCGAAGAGCTGGCAAGCACGGTACACGCCGACGGTTTCATCGGCGGCCTGGCGCGCGAGGTCACCGGTCAAACCATGGCTGAGGGCGAGTTTGGAGGCGAAGTGTCCGAGAACGGATATATCGCTTTGCATGAGCAATTGCAGAAAGACCTGGCCGAGGGCGACGGGGAGGATGAATTGCAGGTGCTGTCGAACGGTGGGTCCGGCATCGCCGGGTTTGCCGAGGCCCGTGATGCGCAGGGCAATGGGAAAAATGAGGATGGCAGCGATGGCAAAGCCGATGCAGGCGCCGACGACGCCATGTCCACCGCGTGCGAAAAACCATCCGAGTCCGAGCAATCCGGCGGTTCGCAAAACGGCATAGGTAATATCGAGTCCGGCTTGCATGGTGAAACGTCGCATGCCGTTGAGGGCGCCGACGAGCGGGGCGTAAAGGCCGTAGAACAAGACGACGAGCGAGAGGATTTGCAGGGGACGGATGATGTGGGGGGCACCTTGGAAGGAGGCGTAGACGGGGGCGAAAAAGAAGAAGAGCAGGGCGATGGGGATGGCGATGGCGAGGTGGGTGCGGAAGGTTCTGCGCAGGGTGTGGCTGGTGAATTCATCGGGGGTATGGGCGATGGAGTGGGAGACGCCCTGGATGGATGAGGAGATGACGACGTTGTTGGCGATGCTGGTGATGGCGAAGACGCGGGCGAGGGCGCCGTAGCCATCGAGGCCGATGAGTCTGGGCAGCAGGGTTTGTTGGATGAGGCCGCTGAGGATGAAGAAGGCTTTTGCGGCGAGGACGGCGATGCCGCCGCGTCCGGCGGAGCGGGCGTTGTGGTTGGCTTGGGTTTTCACGAGGAAAAGGGGCGTAGCGCAGGGGAGGGATAAAGGGCAACAAGAGGTTTTGGCTTGACAGGGGGGAGCTGGTGAGTAGGATGTCGCGCCTATTGGTGACAATCCAGCTTAGCTCAGTCGGTAGAGCAGGCGGCTGTTAACCGCCGGGTCGCTGGTTCAAGTCCAGCAGCTGGAGCCAAAATACCCCGTCCACCAAGTAGGGTGGACGTTTTGGTTCACAGAAGCCTCGAGGCGATCCCTCGGGGCTTCTGCTTTTTTGGCCAGTCCTCGCGGGCCTCTGCGCGCTCGCCGTCCTCGTTCCCGCTCTCCACGACCGCCACCAGAGATCACGACCGCCGCCGCCGGCGGCGTCTTTGCGGCCGAGATCGCTCTCTCGGGGCCTCGCCGGGGAGAGAGCGCCAGAGAGCGGTTCACAGGTAGAGAGCGCGTTTAGCAGCCGAGGCGGGTTTGCTGCTAACCCGGCGTCCGCATCCGGGTTCCGATCCCAGTCGCCCCGCTGCGGGCCGCGTGGTTCACAGCCGGAAGCCACCGCGCGATCGTCCAGGAGGCCGCCGTCGTGGCCCACGTGGCCGCCCGTGGCGGCGGCGTGGGCGAGGAGGCTGCTGGTGGCCATGGTCGCGCTCAGGGAGCGGCGTAGGGCAGCCAGCGGCCCGTGCGGGCCAGCGGGGCACGGCCGGTGAGTTCGGGATGTCACGCCGAAACCTAAAGTGTGTAGACATAAAGACATCATCTCGACTACCATCTCTTCGCCACGTGTCGTGGCGAAAGGTAGTCGATGGCGAAGAAGCCTCAACCAGCGTCGCCCTTGCGTAAGCTCCTCGCTGCGAACCTGCGGTCCAGGCGCATGGAGATGGGCGTGTCGCAAGAGGGGCTTGCTGACCTCTGCGGCCTTCACAGAACGTACGTCAGCTCAGTCGAGCGCGCGCAGCGCAACGTCAGCCTGAGCACTCTCGAAGTGCTGGCATCCGCCCTCGGGATTGATCCGCCATCGCTCTTGCAGGTGCCGGATGGGGCCGCATCGCACCGCTGCCGGCAGCCACGGGGGGGATGATGATCCGCTTCGCCAACCCTGGCTCGGACATCGACGGGTTCACCCGGATCTTCCAAGCCCTGTACGAAGAGCTCTTGCAGCAGCAGCCCTTCACCCTCGACAACATGTCCGAGGCGCTGGTCAAGCGCAACCTCGCCACGAGCTGCGGCTACACCGGAGACGAGGCGCTACAGCGATCCAACCGAGAGGATCGGAGCAGAGATCCCCTCTACAACCAGTCCAAGATGTACTCGGAGCTGTTTCGGCTCCTCGGGTGGATGCATCCCACCCCTGACAGCCGCCTCTCCTTCATGTTCACGTGGCTTGGGGCACACGTCTCAGAGGCGGGGTCGCAAGCCAAGCAACTTGTTCGGGAGTGCGTCCTCGGTATCGCCTTCCCGAACCAAGTGGTCGCAGCGAAGGGTGACTACCGCCTTCGCCCCTTCGCCACGATTCTTCGCTGCCTCGATGCCCTCAACGGACTACTCTGTCGCGACGAGATGATCGTCGGGCCTCTATCTCTGCTCGACGACACGAAGCCAGGAGCGGTCGCGACGATGATCGCTCGCCTCCAGTCGTACAGGGGCCGATCGAAGTCCAAGCTGGATGCAGCCGTCGAGACGTTGTCGACCGAGCGCAACATCCAGATCAACACACTGGAGAACTACACACGATTTCCGCTGGCCGTCCTAGAATGGTCGGGCTGGACCGAGAAGATCCGCGACAAGTCCGCCTACGGCAGGTCGACCGTGTTCCACAAGCTCACCCCGGCGGGAAAGCAGCAAGCCGCCGCGATCAACGCTGCGGTCGACCTCCGGGGCGATACGCTGGCTGCGGCTTCCGAGGGCATACGTGCTGCGGCGGCAAAACTGGGTGCAGTCGCTATGCTCGAGCGCGCGGGTTTCGACGGGTCGAGTCTCAGCGGTCCACGGAACGATTGGGTGCGCGGATTGGTCAAGGCAGGGCTTCTGGGCAGCTCCAACGACACGCTTCTGTTCTCACCGTTCCAGGAGCTGGACCCCGCCCAAGCGCGCACCATCTTCGGCGACGATTCGGCTACCACCGGGGGTGTCGCTACCCGCAGGGTCGCCCCGTCGGGCACAGTCGGAAGATCAGCAGCAGCAGTGACAAAGGTACGGATTCTCCCCCGAACCGCGCCAACGAAGGCCGACAAGGCCAGCCGCCTTGAGGCCGAGCTCCAGCGCGAGTTGAAGAAGGGGGTTTCGGTTGAGGCGGTTGCGGACGCGGTCGTTGCCCAGTTCAGCCAAGCCAACAAGGACCAGTTCTACCCTGCCGTTGCCGAACTCTTCCGGTGTGTCGGTTATGACTGCACCACGTCGCGCGTCGGCGTCAACTATGAGCGGTGGGATGCCTTCATTAAACACACGACCGATTCCGTGCCCATCGAGATCAAATCCCCAGGCGAGGAGCGCTTCATTTCAGTTAAAGGGGTTCGGCAAGCGCTAGAAAACAAGATCATCCTTCTGGCCCGGAACGCCGCGCAAACACAGCGAGGCACTACGTCGCTCGTCGTGGGTTTTCAGGCACCGAACGACCGCGCCGAAGTTGCGGATCTCGTGTCGGATATCTACGCAGCGTTCCAGGTCTCTATCGGCATCGTGGACTTCCGTTCCTTGGCCCTTCTCGCTGTCGCGGCAGCAGCCGGACGCCCTCACGACTCCGCCAGCCTGCTTTCGCTAAGGGGGTTCATCGATGTTGCCGCATCTTAAGCTGCAGAAGGGGCGAGCGACCCAACGAGCGCTCGCTCCACGGATCGAACCCCGAGTGATCCATTTGGGAAACGGAAGCGCCGCCGCCACCATCGAATTCTCCGACGGTTGCTCCAGCGCTGCCACATGTCTGCGATGCCCAGACGCGCGCTGCATGCGCTTTGATCCCGCTGAACTTCAAGTGCCGGGGTTCGCGTCGTTTCCTGGCGACGGCTCGACAGATGTCTGCGCAAGTGGTGCCATCACGTGGACGTTGGACGATGACAGTGGCCCCAGAATCGACAGCTCGAAGTGCTTCGGGTGCGGGATATGCGCCACGAGGTGTCCGGTTGGCGCCATCCACATGACCAAGGACACGAAGGCAGTACTAGTTGACGAAGACACGAAGCACATCCGAGCGGACCGTGCTGCGAACGCACTCACCACGCGGGCGAAGATTGCAGGAGTTCCGAGGCATGGTGCAGTTGCATTGGAGGGTGACTCGCGTGTGGAGCACGTAGCGGAACGAATCTCGGGGCTTCTCGGAAGATCCAGCCCCCGGTTCCCCAACCTCCTTGCTCGGAATCTGCTCCTCGGCACGGGCTGGCAAGCTGCCATGCGGCGTAGTGGTGATACGAACGTCCGGATCGACATCTTCGCACAGAGATCCACGCAGCATTGTGCCATTGAAGTCGAATTCAGTGACGCCGTCATCGATGCGCCGCGCTGCGTTCTCGACAGCCTCTCGGTCTTGCTGTCGAGGTACTCGCTGAAGCGCGACTCACTGACTGGGATGGTCTTTGCGTTCAGTCTCCCCAATCAACGGTCCGAGTACTGGCAAGTCATTGCTGATATTGAGAAGGTGCTCTCCGTCCGAGTCCACACCGTCACGCCGATGGCGCTCATGATGTTATTGTGGGCCGGCAAGTCATTGACGGCGATGCCTTACGGCACGTACGGCAGCGCGTCGATCAGAAGCGGAATTGAGAAGTCTATCGGGCGGAAGCTCGCGGTGAGTCCTGGGGTGGCAGCTGCTCTTGAGACGGCAAAGTGAGCTGGGCTGGGCCGCGCTTCCAAGACGCGATCCGTTCGTTGGCAATCTCGATGTAACGTTCATTCAACTCGAAACCGAGGTAGTGGCGGCCGGTCATGGCAGCAGCCAGACACTCGCTGCCGCTGCCGGCAAACGGGACTACGACTAGATCGCCTGGGTTCGAGAAATGAGCCACGATGCGCTGAGAGATTGACAGTGGCTTCTGCGTGGGATGATCGACCTTCTCATCTCGGAAGCGCCGGCCGGCGAGCGTTGGGAAACGCCAGACGTCGCCCGCCAGGCGCCCCTCAGGGTTCGGTGTCCATTCCTTCCCGTTCTTGATGATCTTGTGCTTGAGCCGCTCAGTGCTCTTGTAGGGCTCCCGGATGGGTAGGTAAGTGAAACCATCACCCTTCGAGAACCACAGGAGGGGCTCGTAGTGCGCGGCCAGCGTCTTGGTATACCCAGCGAAGCCGTTCTCGTAGTACCAGATGATCTGCCGCCTGTAGGTGAGTCCGATCTCGTAGAGGTGGCACTGTATCCAGCAGAGGTGATGGTGGATGCCGTAGACGAAGATGTTGCCGCCGGGCGCTAGAATGCGCACGGCTTCCGCTATCCACTCCTTTGACCACGGTAGCCACCGAGCCTTCTGCTCACGTTCCTTCCACGCACCGAAGTCCTTCTCGAGGTTGTACGGGGGATCAGCCACGACAAGGGACGCGCATCCGTCCGGGAGACGGCGCATGCCCTCAATGCAATCGCCGTGCTGGATGGTGTCGTGTGGCTGTGGATGCATGGCGCTATCGTCCATTCTGAAGAATCAGGATGTACTGGTGGTGGATGTTGGGCACGTAGGCGTACGGGTACCCATAGGGGAAGATCTTCTTGTGCCGTTGGTAGAGGATCTTCAGTCCTCTCAGCTCAAGGCCGAACTTCCCGAGTGCGGTCGCCAGATCCGCGTGGAACATGATGAACTTCGACTTGTCGCGGAAGTCGCTGACGATGACGGTCATGTACTTCTTCGGTTTCAGCGTACGGGCGCATTCGCCAAGGATGCTCGTCAACTCAACGAGGAAATCGTGGTAGTCGCGTATGTTGCCCAGGTCGCGCTTGTCATCGCTGTAGCGCGTGTCCAGGTCGTGGTCCTTCCGCTCCTGTCGAGCCTTGTGGTCTTCCTTGTGGAGGATGCTCCAGTACGGCGGACTGGTTACAACGAAATCCACACTGCGGTCCTTCAGCTCACGCAGCTTGTCCCGTGCATCTCCCTCGATGATCATCTGCTGGACCGTGGCGGCAGTGAGATCTCGAACCTCGGTGTCCAAGCGATGTCGCGCGAGATCTGCGTATTTGGCGTTCAGTTCAATGCCGATGCCGTGGCGGCCTTCAAGCGCACACGCCTTGAGCGTTGAACCAACGCCGACAAACGGGTCCAGAACCGTGTCCCCAGGCTTCGAGAAGAAGCGGACGAGGCGACTCACATCAGTGAAGGAGAACGGAGCGGGATGCTGGCGCTCAATCTGCGCGTCTGGATGCCCAGCGCCAAGTCCGCGCTGCGTCCAGACCGACACGGTCTCTGGAATCCACTCCTTCGAGGTGAGTGCGTTGAGTTGATTGCGGGGATCGACGCGAAGTGGTTCCGCAGTCACCTCTTCAGAGCTCTCATCCTCGTCAACGAGGGGCTCTTCAGGTAGGAGCTGCTGCTTGGCATCCGGGAATAGTGGAAGAGCGTCCGCGTCCTTCGCGCGCTTCCGCGCTGATCCCTGCGTTACCTGCATTCGTGTTCCTTTCCGACCCTTGGGCTTGGCATCCGAATCCCGAGCCTCTGTGCCATAGGGGGCCAAAGGTTCCGCCGCAGTGAGCGCCGCCAAGTGACGAAGGGCTGCTGCGGCCTTGTATGGTTGTTGGCCGTCGAGCGAGACACGGACGGTGGGAGGAAGGCGACCGACCATGATCGCGAGTTCATCCGACGAGCACTTGAGGACGTCGGCGAGCCGGTCGATCAGGTGGTCGGACGGTGGGACCTTGCCGCTCTCAACTCGAGAGAGATAGGCGGGATTGACCCCGATGAGGGTAGCTGTCTCGCGGAGCGACATCCCCATGTCCGATCGCTTCGTCTTGATGAAGGCGGCGAAGTTCATGCTGCTTCTCTACCGAGGGTTGACAAACTTGTCAACACCTTTGGCGACGAAATCTCTCCTCTGCCCACCCCACCCGGTGGAAAGAACATGGAGACGGACCTCCCGCTCGCTCATCGGCTCGACCCCGTCGACCGACTCGAGGAACAGGATCTTCTCCTGGATGTCGGGCGCGAGAAGCGTGAGGTCCATGAGCTGCGTCAGCCTCGCCCGGGTGAGGCCGAGGCGACGGGCGACCTCCGCGCGGTCGCGGGCGACGCCGCGGTCGATGGCGTCCTGGATCTTGTGGGCGAGCGCGAGCATCACCGCCACGCGCGCCGGGCGGCGGATGGGCTCGGGCGGCGGCTGCGGCGGTCCCTCGACGAAGGTTTTCCCGTGACCGCGCTGGGCGCGGTGGAGCTTGCCCTCGAAGATGCGGATGCCCGGGGGCACCTCAGTCGGCTTCGTCTCGTTCATGGCGTCACCTCGACTGCCCGGGCCACCTCCTCGGCGTCGGCGCCCAGGTCGGTCATGAAGGCGCGGATGTCGCCACTGGGCTCGTCGACCTCGACGCGGGCGACGACGGCGTGGACCATCCGCATCCGGTTCTCGGGGCTGAGCGTGTCCCAGACCGTGTCGAAGTCGGCGAGGCACCGCTTCACCCACTCGGCCTCGAGCTCGGTGTCGGCGAGGAGCGCAAGGCGGCGCTGGACCTCGAGGTAGCGGGCCTCGAGGCGGCCGAGCTGCTCGCCGACCTCCTGGAGCTTGGCGTCGAGCAGCCGGCGCGCGGGGCCGGTCACGTTGCTGGCGGTCTCGACCAGGCGCTTGCCCTCCGTCGAGACGGCGGCGATCTGGCCCGGCAGCTGCGACCGCTCCTCCTCGAGCGGCCCGCGCTCCTTCTCCAGCCGCTCCTTGGCGGCCTTGGCGACGGCGGCGGCGAACTTGCCGTCGGCGAGGGCCTCGCGGACGCGCTGGATGACGAAGCCCTCGATCGCCATCGCGGGCAGCGGCTTCGAGGGGCAGGCGGCCGAGCCCAGCTTGTCGCGTGTCGAGCACCGGTAGTAGCGGTAGACCTTGCCCGTGGCGCGCCGGTTCGAGGCCGGCGTGAAGGCCTGCCCGCAGCGGGCGCAGCGCACGATGCCGGTGAGGATGTACTCGGGGTTGCGGCCGTTGCGGATCACGCGGTCGCCGCCCTTCTCCGCGATCAGCGCCTGCACCCGGTCGTAGAGCTCGCGCTCGATGATCGCCTCGTGCTCGCCCTCGTAGACCTCGCCCGCGGAGGAGATCAGCCCCGCCGGCACCGGGCTCTTGAGGACGGCGAGCACCGCGTTCTTCTGCCACTCGCGGGCGCCCCGGCTGTTGCCGTTCGAGGCGACGTGGTGTTTGGTCGAGCGGTGCTCGGCGTTGAGCGCGTTGGCGACGGCGACCGCGGAGCGCTTGTCGAGGTAGAGGTCGTAGACCCGTCGCACCAGCGCAGCCTCGACCTCGTTCACCACGAGCTTCTTCTTCTCGACGCTGTAGCCGAGCGGCGGGATGCCGCCCGTCCACTTACCCTTCCGGCGCGAGGCGGCGATCTTGTCGCGCGTTCGCTCAGCGATCATGCTCCGCTCAAATTCCGCGAAGCTCATCAGCATGTTGAGCGTCAGCCGCCCCATGGCGTCGGCGGTCGAGAAGTTCTGCGTGACGCTCACGAAGGCCGCGCCGGCGCGGCTGAAGCGGTCCATCACCCTGGCGAAGTCGAGCAGCGAGCGGCTCAGGCGATCGACCTTGTAGACGACCACCACGTCGATCTTCCCGGCCTCGATGTCCTGCAGCAGCCGCGCGAAGGCCGGCCGCTCGAGGTTCGCGCCGGTGAAGCCGCCGTCGTCGTACTTCTCGGCGATGAGCTGCCAGCCGAGGCACGCCTGGCGGCTGATGTACTGCTCGCAGGCCTCGCGCTGGGCGTCGAGCGAGTTGAAGTCCTGGTCGAGGCCCGCCGACGTCGACTTGCGGGTGTAGATCGCGCAGCGCCTGATCTCCGGGACAGGCGACGGTGCGACGGGTCGCTTCTTGTTCATCCGCGAGCCTCCTCCACCGGCTCGGGCTGCGTGCGGCGCTGCAGGCCGAAGAACAGGAACCCGTTCCACGGCGTGCCGGTGATCCGCCGCGCGAGCTGCGACAGCGTCTGGTGGCGCTCACCGTTGTACTCGAAGCCGTCGTCCAGGACCGTGACCCGGTGTTCGACGCCCTTGTGAACCCGGACGATGGTCGCGCCCGGCGGCGGCAGGCGCGGGTCGCGATCGGGGTCCGGGACGGGCGTCGCCACCACGGCCACCGCCGTGGGCGCTGGCGTCGCGGCCGGCTGCGGCGTCGTCCGCCAGCGCACGGGGCCTGCGGGGCCAGCTCCTCGATCCTGGCCAGCGCGCGAGGCGACAACCCGCCCTCGGCCAGCTCCTGGATGCGCCAGCCGACCTTCTTGCGCAGGTAGTTCTTGTTGCGGGTGCGCGTCGGCACCCCGAAGACCTCGCGGTACTTCGCCACGAGCTCGCCCACCGTCATCTTCTCCAGCGCGGTGAGCTGCTCGGAGACCGTGGCCGCCGCGGCCCGGTCCTTCTTGATCTGTGCAGGCTTGATCATGCCGGCGCCTCCTTCTCGACGGCGGTCATCGCCGTCGTCGAGAGCCATGAGGGCGTCGGCTCTCCGCGAAGGCAAGGCGGAAATCTCTTTCCGTTCAACAGGTTGCGGCGTCATCGGCGTCTCGAACACGGGACCGTTCCTCGAGCAGGAGATCGACCACGGCGATGGCCAGGACCTCGACGACGATCTGGCGCTGCGCCTCGCGGGGCAGCGGATCGGCACCGGCGTTGTTCTCGACGATCGTCTTGTCGTCCGTGGGCTCGGCGTTCTGCACCGCGGGTCTCCCTTCGAGCGTCCGGGGGGAGAAACGCGGGTTGACGGCCGGAACTGGGACAGCCTGCCGCGCTCGGCGAGGTCGGGGTTGACATCTCGACCGAGCGTGTTTAGTGTTTAGTTCGCGGTTGGGTCCGGGCGGCTTCCGGCTCAGCCCCGAGAAGGAGAGACGATAGCCGAAACGCTGGGAGACCGGATCAGGCGGCTGCGCAAGGAGCGCGGCCTGGGTCTACGCGAGACGGCGAACAAGGTCGGCATCTCGGCGACGTTCCTCTCGCGCGTCGAGAGTAACACGGAGAAGGCGGTCCCGCGCGAGGAGGTGATCAAGAAGCTCGCCGCGCTGCTCGGCGACGACGTCGACGTCCTGATGCAGCTCGCCGGGCGCGTGGCCCAGGACGTCGCCGCGGTGATCAAGTCCGAGCCCGGGATGCCCGCGGTGCTGCGCCGGGCGCGCGACCTCAACCTGAGTGCGGACGACCTGATGAAGCTGATCGACAAGAGCAAGAAGGGGAAGCGCTGACCATGGCCCTCAAGGTGCCGTTCTGGAAGCCGGCCGAGATCGAGCACATGGTCGCCGACCTCCTGCACAAGTACGCCAAGCACAAGGGCGCGCCGCCGCGCCCGCCGATCGACGTCGACGACATCGCCGAGGGGTACCTCAAGCTCGACCTCGAGGTGACCGACCTCAAGGAGTTGCTCAAGATGCCCGACGTCCTCGGCGCCACCTGGTTCGAGGACAAGGTCATCCGCCTGGACTCCTCGCTCGAGGGCCAGGAGGGGCGGCTCGCCTTCACCCTCGGCCACGAGATCGGTCACTGGTGGATGCATCGCCCCATCGTCGAGATGGGCAAGGTCACACTCCCCCTCTACTCGTTCGACGAGAACCGCCCGGCGCGGCCGGCGCTGGTCTGCCGCTCGACGAAGAAGGACTCGGCCGAGTGGCAGGCCGACACGTTCGCGGCCCGGCTGCTCATGCCCGAGGCCGACGTGCGCGCGGCCGCCAAGCAGGCGCGCGACGGCCTGCCCGTGGCGATCCCCGACCTCAAGGCGCTCCAGGGCGGGAGCGGCTTCAATCCCGAGCTCCGCGACCTCGCCGCCGAGGTGATCGCGGCCGGCAACTTCACCAACGTCTCGAACCAGGCGATGCGCATCCGCCTGGTCGACCTGAAGCTCGTGATCGATGCGAACGACCCGCAGCAACAGCTGCTGTGAAAGGAGCAAGACGATGTCATTCGAGAGGTTCGGACTGACCTGGGACGGCTGCTACACCGACGCCAGCAAGCTGGAGCCCCGCTCCGGCATCTACATGGTCTGGTGCAAGAGCGGCGAGAGCTGGAGCGTCGTCGACGTGGGCGAGTCCCACAACGTCCAGGATCGCGTGCTCAACCACGACCGCGCGCCGCAGTGGAGCCGCTGCTGCCACAGCACGCTCTACTTCGCCGCGCACTACACGCCGAACGCGCAGCAGGCCGGGCGGCGGGAGATCGAGAAGAAGCTGCGCGAGCTGACCAACCCGCCCTGCGGCGATCGCTGAGTGGGCTTTTTTTCGGCCGGAGTGTCAACCGTTTAGTGGACGGTTGCAGAGGAGGTACCGCAGATGTCGACGTTCACGCTGAGGAGGTTCACCAACCAGGAGACGCTGAAGTCCATCGACGAGGACAACCTGCTCTCCCTGCTCGGCCGGCACGCCGGCTACTTC
>ENA-UPSM01003007-UPSM01003007.1-activated-sludge-metagenome-genome-assembly--contig:-NODE-3007-length-19563-cov-20.040240_pt1 | contig 19563 bp, 20 predicted proteins | sample MGYA00238181_ERZ773283 | MGnify/ENA primary metagenome ERZ773283 (study PRJEB29023, sample SAMN05720199) | activated sludge metagenome | isolation source: Anaerobic digester | place: Japan...
TTTTTTAATCCGATAGTCAGGTCTAAATTGTCGGATTTTTGGTATAATAAGACTAAGTTGATGGGATTATCGACAATAGGCTGGATGAATCTTGATTCCGTCCGGCTGCCCCCTTCCTGAGTTGAACAACCAAAACCAATCCACGGGCTGCTCCCGTGATCCATCTTTGCTGTATCTGTTTTTGGAGGAAACCACCCATGCAAATCACCCGACAAGCCGATTACGCCCTGCGTGCCATGCTGTTCCTGGCAAGAATGGACCCCACCAAGCGGGCAGCCACCAGCCAGATTGCGGAAATGCAGCATATTCCCCCCTCCTTCCTGGCAAAGATCATCTCCCAGCTTTCCATCGCCGGGCTGATCCACACCTCGCGCGGGGCGCGCGGCGGCGTTCTGCTTGCCCGTCCAGCCGAACAGATTTCGGTGCTGGAAGTGGTGGAAGCGATTGATGGTCCGATGGAATTGAATGAATGCACGTCCGGGGCGGGCGGCTGCCCGTTTGGCGAAAACTGCCCCCTGCGCCCCATCTGGTGCGATACCCAGCGCGAGCTGATTGAAAAACTGCGCAATACCAATTTCGCACAGCTCGCCACCAATAGCAACTGAACATCCCGGAGGGAACCAACCCGGAGGTCAACATGGCAAAATCAACCGGCATTGACCGCAACTGGCTGATGATGCTGCACAGCGGTGTGGTCGTCATCGACTGGGGGGATGGGCTGTACCAGGAAATTGTCAGCGGCAGGTTCCTGCGCTGCAACGCGGAGGAGATCAGTCATATCGTCACCGATGCAGAGCTGACCTACCTGAAGAAGGTGGGGCGGATTGACGATTTTGACAGCCGCCAGGTGTACGTGCACGTCCTGCCCGAGCGCCCCAGCAAGACCCTGGATTAACCCCCGCCGAACATCCGGCAGGCACAGAGCCGGGATTTCCACGCGCCGGGCGGGGTTCACCATGTCCCATGCAGGATTGCCGCAGACCCGGGCGGGCAGGATGCACCCGTCTGCCCGGGAACCGGAGGGGTGTTAGAATCGTCTTGAGGAAACCTGCAAAAAAGGAGACTTTCCGATGAACCGACCCTTCCTGCCATCCGTATTGCGAAATGCAATCCCGCTGGTGCTGGCGGTTGTGCTGGCAGCCTGCACCACCCCGCCTGCGCCGGTTGTGCCCGCCCCCACGGAGCAGATCAAAGCCCCCGCCACTGCCACAGCCACGCTGGAACCCACCGCCACCTTCGAGCCAACCGCCACACTGGAACCCACGCTCCCGCCGGAGGATGCCGGCATCTTCCACCTGCGCGCCACCCTGCCGGTTGACGCATTTTACTTCAGACCGGTGTGGGTGAACAACGGCAGCGGACTGGCTGCCCACCTGACCGGGGAGGGTGACACCATCCTGTTTTCCACGGGCGACTGGGCGGAAACCCTGCGCTATACTCCCGCCGCCGGGGAAACCGTGCTGGACCTCTCCCCCGACGGGCACACAATTGCCCGCACACTGGACCTTTCCACGGTGGAACTGGTGGACATTGCCAGCAACACCGTCCTCCACACCATCCAGCAGGCAAGCGGCAGCTACCCGGTGGTCTCGTTCTCACCGGATGGAGAGTACCTGGCAGTGGGCAACTGGCAGGAAGCCCTGGTTGCCGATATTTACCGGGTGCGTGATGGCAGCCTGCTTTGGACGTTGAGCGGATTCTCAACCGCCGCACCGGTCTATCACTTCACCTTTGTGGAAAGCATGCGCCTGCTGTGGGCGTCCCGCGCCCACGCCCAGGTGATGGACGCCGCCAGCGGTGCCATGGGTGCCCCCCTGCTGCACGAGGACTTCATTTCCGCCGAGGCAATCAACCCCGCGGGCAGGCAGACAGCCACCGCTGCGGCAGGCATGGTCAACGGCGAGTACACCCCGCTGATTTTCCTGTGGGACGGCTGGAGCGGCGAACAGCTTGCCACCATCCCCACCGCCAAGTATGTCGCCAGCCTTGATTATTCCCCCGACGGCACGCTGCTGGCAGCCGCGGTGGGCGGCACGGTGCAGATCTGGGATCCCCAAACCCTCACCCTGCTGGGTACGCTCACCACCACCGCCGAGACTGTGACCGGGCTGGCTTTTTCGCCGGATGGGACATGGCTGGCATCGGCTGCCTCGGATGGCAACCTGTATGTGTGGAGCCGTTAAAAATCACACCGCAGCTGTTTGCAGCCCGGCGCAGTATTCCTGTTCAATTGTTGAGTAAAGGGGATGGGTTAACGTGGCTCTACCACCAGCTTGATTGCCGTCCGCACCTTTCCATCAATTTCAACGTCCACAAACTCGGGAACACAGCAAATGTGGATCCCTTCTTCCGCCAGATAACTCTTCGCCAGCACCATCGCCTTGACCGCCTGGTTGACCGCACCTGCACCAATGGCTTGCACTTCGGCATGCTTGTGTTCGCGAATGACTCCGGCAATTGCCCCCGCTACCGCGGCAGTACGTGAATTGGCTTTCACTTTGATGATGTCCATTCTCGGCTCGCTTTCCTGAAATTGGGATGATTATTGGTGTGGGATGAAAGGGGGGCTTTGGTCTGTTAATCTCTATACATCATACCTAAATTTAAGATGAGATTCAAGCGGTATTTTATATGAATTGTCCAGACATTGAGGACAACAACCCCCAAAAGCGGCTGCATGATGCGTTTTTGTGACATTTTTTTAAATTGACCGTATCCACGAACCAGATATTTGTTATAATATTTATACGAAATTCACCCGCGGGCGGCTCCCCCGCCCGGCAGATGCACTCCCGGAGGTACAGGTGGAAGGAATGGATTTTGGTTCCGTCTTGGGGCTTGTGGTTGTGATTGCCGCCCTGCTGGCAATCAATCTCACTTCCAAAAAGACCAAGCATACACCCTACCGGGGGACGACCTGACTGCCCCTGGTGGATGTGCAGGATCAGCCGGGTCCTGCCCGTGAGAAAACATCCACTCCCCCGGAAGACAAGTAAATTCACCCGCCGCCCCGCCAGGGGGTGGTGTGCCTGCAAATGCCACCCTGCCTGCCACCCAGCCTTGGGATGGCTTGCAGCCTGCCGGATTTCGGGTACAATCGGGGCATGACTTCACCCAGGCGCCGCAGGCAAATCCTGCTTACCAACGATGACGGCATCCTCTCCCCCGGCTTGTGGGCGGCAGCGGCTGCCCTGCAATCGCTGGGGTTCGTGACGGTTGCCGCACCGCGCCGTCAGTATTCCTCCGCCGGGCGCAGCCTGCCGATTGACTCGGACGGCATCATTGAGCGCCGTACAGTGACGGTGGGCGACCAGGACTGGGAAGTATTTGCCATTGGCGGCTCGCCTGCCCAGGCGGTGATGCATGCCGTGCTGGAGATCATGCCCACCCCGCCGGACCTGGTGGTTTCGGGCATCAACTACGGCGAGAACGCCGGGTCGGGTGTGACCATCTCCGGGACGGTGGGCGCCGCCCTGGAGGCTGCCTCGCTGGGCATCCCCGGCTTGGCGGTTTCGCTCCAGCTGCAAAACGCCGATGACTACCTGAGCTATTCCCGGGCGGTGGATTTTTCCACGGCTGCCCACTTTACGCAGTTGTTTGCCGCCCGCATTTTGGCGCAGCCCCTGCCCCCGGACGTGGACATCCTCAAGGTGGAAGTGCCGGTAAACGCCACCCCCGAAACCCCGTGGGAGCTGACCCGCCAGTCGCGCCACCGCTATTATGTCCCGTTGGTGCGCCGCAAGGATGGCTGGGACCAGCCCGCCCGGTTGGATGCCCGGATTGACGTCACCCCGGAAACCGCCGGGCAAAATACCGATGTCCACGCCCTGCTGCGCCGCGTGGTATCTGTCACCCCGCTCAGCATTGACCTCACTTCCCGCACCGATCTCACCGCACTGGAATCCCGGCTGAACGGCTAAATCCCCCCTTTTTTGTCAATTGAATATCCTGATCCAGGAGGTGGGCATGTCCCCCCGCAGAATCACGATTTTATATTCCCCGGATATTCGCAAACAGCTGTGGATTACCCTGCTGGTGATCATCCTCTACCGGCTGCTTGCTGCCATCCCCCTGCCGGGGATGGACCAGGCTGCCTGGCGCAGCCTGCTGGCTTCCGGCGGCAGCGTGTCCACGGTTGCGGCTTTCCTCAACCTGCTTTCCGGCGGCACGTTGGAAGGGTTTTCCATCCTGGCGCTGGGGCTTTCGCCCTACTTTACCGCCCACAGTATCATGGAAAAACTTGTCCCCATCATCCCTTCGCTGGCGCGCCGGATGGCGGAATTTCCATCGGAGGGCAGAAGGGTACTCCACCAGTGGCGGATGCTGCTGACCCTTCCCCTGGTGGCGCTGCAAGCCCTGGGCTTGTTTTACCTGGTCTCACGCTCCTGCGGGGGCGGGTGGAGCTTTCTGCCCCGGCTGGGGTTTCGCTCCGATCCGCTGTCGATTGCCACCCTGTTCTGCGTGCTGGCAGCCGGTTCCTACCTGGCAGTCTGGCTCAGCCAGGTGATTGATCGTTTCGGCATCCGGAATTGCGGCTTTAATGTCATTGTCCTCAGCGGTATTGCCGTGAACCTGCGCAGCGGGCTGCTGCGGGTGGTGGGGATTGAGAATCCCAACTGGGTTGCGCTGGCGGTGTACCTTGCCGTGCTGGTTGCGCTCATCTTTATTGCCGTCAACCTGGGTGCGGCACGCCGGAACATCCCGATTCTATTCCCCGGGCGTCAATATGCCAGCCGCATGAGCGTCCCCATCCGTTCCACGCTGCCCATCCCGGTCACCATGGGCAAGGATGCCGTGATGGATTATTCCAGCTTTTTCAGCATGTTCATCCTGTTTGGGTCGCTGTTTCTTTGCAGCAAGGCTGCCTGGCTGCAGACTGCCGCCGCATGGGTGATTGGCTTCCTGGATGAGGGCACCGCCTGGTTTGGCGCCCTGTCTTTTCTCTTGATCGTGCTTCTGACGTATTTTTATGCCGATATCAACATGACGGAATGGAATTATGGAGGAAAATTACGGCAGGAGGGAGCCTTTATTCCCGGTGTGGTGCCCGGAGCGCCCACCAACCGGTACCTGATGAGGGTTGTCCGGCGGATCACGCTCCCGGCAGCCATTGGGTATGGCATCATCGTCATTCTGCCCTGGCTGGCAAACCGCTTGCTGGGCGTGCCGCTATCCTTCCTGGATGGCGCCAGCATCCTGGTGTGCGTTGCCATTATTTATCACATCGCTGCACAACTGGATGCGCAACTCAGGGTGCAATACCCGGAACCGATCATCCGCTAGGATCATTCACGGCAAATGGAACAGGTGGAAAGGAAATTTCAATGAAAATCTTTATCAGTGCAGATATTGAAGGCGTGACAGGCGTCACGGATTGGAGCGAGACCGAGCTGGGTCAGTCCGCCTGGGAGGCTGCCCGCGAGCAGATGACCGCCGAGGTGGCGGCAGCTTGCGAGGGCGCCATGGCTGCCGGTGCGCAGGAAATCTGGATCAAGGATTCGCATGACAGCGCCCGCAACCTGATTGCCGACCGGCTGCCGCAGTGTGCCAAACTCATCCGCGGCTGGACCGGGCACCCCTTCCAGACCCTGGCAGGGCTGGACAGTTCCTTCGCTGCCGTGCTTCTCATCGGCTACCACTCCGGGGCGGGGTTTGGCAAAAGTCCGCTGGAGCATACCTGGAGCGGTCACGTGATGTGCATCAAGCTCAACGGGGTGTACGCCAGCGAATTTCTGACGGATGCCGGCACCTGCGCCCTGGTGGGCGTGCCGCTGGCGTTTGTCTCCGGCGACCGCGGTTTGTGTGATACCATCCAGCAGTTTAACCCGGCAATTGGCTGCCTGGCGGTCAAGGAAGGGGTTGGCAGCGCCACCGTGAACATCCACCCGCAGCTGGCGGTGGAGCAGATTCGGGCGGGGACGGCGGCTGCCCTGCAGGGCGACCTGGCGCGCTGCCGCATTCCCCTGCCGGAGCACTTCACCATGGAAATCCGCTACCGCAGCCATGCCCGCGCCTACCAGTACGGGTTCTTCCCCGGCGCCCGCCAGACAGACACCTTCACCGTGCAGCTGGAGACGGACAACTACTTCGATGTACTGCGTTTCCTGATGTTTGCCGTGGCGTAGCCGCGCGGGCGGTTTGCCCGGTTATTTTGCTGCCCGGCGGCGCGCCATATATTCCTGCACCGCCGCATGCACAAATTCCGCCAGCCCCGGGTGAATCCGGTCAAAATTGGCGCGGAAGCGCGGGTCCTGCACGTACCCGGCTGCAATTCCCAGCAATTGTTCATCGTTGGGCGACCAGAAGTACTCCATGTGGCTGCGCCAGGCTTCCACGCAGGCTTGCGCCGCGGCGGATTCGGGTCCCTGGGGCATGGCATCCAGGAATGCCCGGTACACAGCGTTGCCCTCCTCGCCAATGCGCTGTTTTTCGGCGGCGGTGTAGCGGTTCCAGCGCCGGTACGATGCACGCACCACAGCGGGGTCATACCTCTGCATGGCTTCCTGCTCATCAGCAGCCTGCTGTTCTTCATTAAAAACATCAAATAATTGGGCGTCGCTCATGGGGCGGTTTCCTTCCAGGTGATCAATGGTCTGTTCCACGGCGGCAATCAGCCGTTCCAGCCGCTGGATCTGCGCCTGCAATGCCGACCGGTGCGCTTCCAGCGCCTGGCGGGGGTGGTAGCCGGGGCTGTCCAACACCCGGCGGATGTCCTCCAGCGGCATGTCCAGCTCGCGGTAGAGCAGGATGGACTGGAGCCGCAGCAGGGCTTCGCTGCCATAATAGCGGTAGCCGTTTTCGCCCACGCGGGTGGGCTTCAACAAGCCGATGGCGTCATAATGGCGCAGGGTGCGGGGAGTAATGCCCGCCAGCCGGGCAAGCTGCTGAACCGTGTACATGCAGCCAGTATAAACCCTGACGTAACGTTAATGTCAAGGGATTTGCGCCAGCCGTTTTGGCAGGAACTTATTCCGCGCTGTTCTTGTGAAACTGCGTCTGGTAGAGGTGGGCGTACAGCCCGCCCTGCGCCAGCAGATCGGCATGGGTGCCGCGCTCCACGATCCTGCCCCGGTCAATCACCAGGATCAGGTCCGCCGCCAGGATGGTGCTGAGCCGGTGGGCAATGACGATGCTGGTGCGCTGTGCCATCACCCTGCCCAGGGCATCCTGGATGAGCGCCTCGGATTCACTGTCGAGGCTGCTGGTGGCTTCGTCCAGCACCAGGATGCGCGGGTTCTTGAGGATCACCCGCGCCAGGGCAATCCGCTGCTTTTCGCCGCCGCTCAGCCGGTAGCCGCGCTCGCCCACAATCGTATCGTAGCCGTCGGGCAGCGCCTGGATGAAGTCATGGATGTTGGCAACCCGGCAGGCTTCCTCCAGTTCCGCCTGGGTGGCGTCCAGCCGGGCATACTGCAGATTGGTGCGGATGGTATCGTGGAAGAGGTAGGTCTCCTGCGTTACCATGCCCACCTGGTTGGAGAGCGATTCCAGCGTCACATCGCGCAGGTCGTGCCCGTCCAGGCGGATGATGCCCGCCGTGGGGTCGTAGAGCCGCGGGATGAGGTAGGTGAGGGTGGTCTTCCCGGCACCGCTGGGACCCACCAGCGCCACCAGCTGACCCGGCTTTGCCGTAAAGCTGATCCCGTCCAGGGCAATCCGGCGCGCCTGGCTGCGGCGGGTTTCCTCCCCCTCTTCCTTTTCCTCCTCGCGTTCGGCGGATTCGCCCGACAACACCGCGGTGACGTTGTCCATGCTGCCGTAGCGGTGCACATCGCTCAGCAGGCTTTCGTCCCCGCTCTCGTACTGGAAGACCACGTCCTCAAAGGCAATCTCGCCGCGGATGTCCTCCAGCCGGACGGCATCCGGTTTTTCGGGCAGTTCCACCGGCAGGTCAATCACTTCAAAGACGCGCTCAAAGCTGACCATCGAGGTGGCAAACTCCACCGGCGCATTGGAAAGCCCCTGCAGCGCCGAGTAGAGGCTGTGCAGGTAGGAGACAATCGCCACGATGGTGCCGATGGTGAAGGCGCCCTGGATGACAAAATATCCGCCCAGCCCGTACACCAGGGCAGTGCCCACCGCGCTGATCAGCCCGATGATTGCCATGAAAACCGAGCCGATCATCGCCCGCTGGACGCCCAGGTCGCGCACCTGCGCCGCCCGCTGACCGAAGCGGTCCACCTCCAGGCGGCTGCGCCCAAACAGCTTGACCAGCAGCGCTCCGCCGATGTTGAGCGTTTCGTTCATCATGGCGTTCATGCGGGCGTTGGCTTCCATCTGCTTGCGCGCCATATCGCGCAGGCGGGTGCCCAGCAGGCGCGCCGCCAGGATGAATAGCGGCAGAATCACCACGCTGATCAACGTCAGTCGCCATTCCAGCGTCAGCATTACCACCAGCACGGCAGCCCCCTGCACGATCTGGGTGATGATTCCCACGATGGTGGAACTGATGGCGTTCTGCGCGCCGACCACATCGTTGTTCAGGCGGCTCATCAGCTCGCCCACCTTGGTATTGGTGAAGAAGCGCAGCGACATGCGCTGCAGGTTGGCATACAGCGCCATGCGCAGGTCGTAGATGACGCCCTCGCCCACCCGCGAGTTGACCCGCCGCTGGATGACGCTGATCACCCCGTTCAGTGCGGGGATGAGCAGCAGCGCCAGCGAAAGCCACACCAGCCGGGGCAGGTTGCCCGCCGGGATGGTTTTGTCAATCAGGTCGCGCAGGATCAACGGATTGAGCAGCGCCAGCCCGGTGTGCGCCAGGATGAGCACCAGCATGGCAGCCAGCAAGCCGCGGTAGGGTTTGGCGTAATATAACACCCGCCGCAGCAGCTGCCGGGTGATTTTCGGTTTCTCGTCCGGGGATTGAATCAACCCCCGCATGCCGCTGTGTCCTGCTCTCATGTGCTTTCCTCCCGGTGGATGAATGTGCCTCCATTATCCCACCTTTCGGGGGACTGTCCAGCAGCGGGTGTGCTACAATTGCCTGCATGGAACCTTCCCCCGCCTTCTGGTCTGCCCTGGACGCCCTGGCAGCCTCCTCCCCGCTGGTGGTGGACCGCCCGCACGGCACCGCCCACCCGCGCTACCCGGAGCTGATCTACCCCCACGATTACGGCTACCTGGCGGATATCCCCGCGGCGGACGGCGGCGGGCTGGATGTTTGGCTGGGCAGCCTGCCCGGCATGCAAATCACCGGCATCCTCTGCACAGTGGACGGCGTGAAGCGCGACGTGGAAATCAAGCTGCTGCTGGGCTGCACCCCCGCCGAGATGGAGGAGATTCGGCAGTTTCAAACCGGCGGCAGCATGGCAGCCATCCTGGTGGTGCGCCCGCCGGAGGGAGCCGCATGACCCCGCCGCAGTTCGGCACCATCCTCCTGCTCAACGGCACGTCCAGTTCCGGCAAGACCAGCCTGGTGAAAGCCCTGCAAACCCTGCTGCCGGAGCCGTTCCTGGATGCCGGGCTGGACCGCTTCCTGTGGATGCTGCCCAAACGCTACCTGGACCGCCCGCTGTGGGATGATGTGCTGGGGCTGGCAACCGAAGCCGGTGCCGCCGGGCGGCAGCTGGCAACCGGCATGCACCATGCCATTGCCGAACTTTCCCGGCGGGGCTGCCACGTGGTGGCGGACCATGTGCTGGTGGAGCCTGCCTGGGTGGAGGAGTGCGCCCGGCTGTTCCACGACCTGCCCGCCTGGCTGGTGGGGGTGCACTGCCCGCTGGCGGTGCTGGAGGAGCGCGAGCGCGCCCGCCGCGACCGCACGCTGGGGCAGGCGGCGGCGCAGTTCCCGCGGGTGCATGCCCACGGGGTGTATGACGTGGAGGTGGATACCTCCCGCCAGCCGCCGGAGGAATGCGCCCGGCAGATCATTGAGCGGATGCAGGCAGGCGAGCCGCCCCGCGCCTTCCGCCTGCTGTGGCAGCGTTCCGCCGGGGGGATGTGAGGGGGGAAAAGATTTTTATGAATAAAGCTGTAACCTGATTATCATTCTCTGTAAGATATAATAGATAAGTAGTTCATTCCCAATAAAAGATTCCATTTGTTAGGGTGAAATAAATGCATCTTTACAATATCCTAGCCTCTCTTACCTCAGAGTGGCGATCAAATAATTACTATTGTGAAGAATATCCTGCAATTAGTGAAATTCTTGAATGGATATCAAATCCAGATGTTAATAGATTTCATCTGCGGCAACCACAAATACGAGCAATTGAAACGTATTGGTATTTGAGACTGGTTGCAGGCACTCCTAAAATTTTTGATTTATATAATAAACTCTTCCCAAAACGTTCTGACCTTTTGTCAGCATTGGGAATATCAAAAGAAGCGTTTGAGCGTGTGGATTATGACATTGATAGCTTGTGGAATAGTATCCGCAATGACGATGTATTTACTAAAGAATTTCAGCTTGAGGCTTTACGCGAATCTTTAAGTCTCGGATATCCGAGTTATATTCTTGCATTGGCAATGGGTGCTGGGAAAACCGTTTTGATTGGAGCTATTTTTGCCAGTGAATTTGCCATGGCTCAAGAATACCCAAATGCCAATTTTGTTGAAAATGCACTTGTTTTTGCGCCCGGAAAAACCATAATCGAGAGCTTGAGAGAGCTTGCGGAAATGCATTACGAAGCAGTTCTTCCAAGGCGCATGTATAAAGCCTTTTCGGCAGCATTAAAATTAACATTTACTCGCGATGGGGATCCAACTATTCCAATAATTTCTGGCAGTTCATTTAATGTCATAGTAACAAATACGGAAAAAATTCGTATTCAAAAAGAAACGATCCGCAAAAAGGATTTTGGGGATATGTTTCCAAGTGAGAGCGGAGATGAAGCGAGAAGTGAAATTGCCAATCTTCGGTTACAGGCAATTGCAAGTCTCCCGAAGTTGGCAATTTTTTCGGATGAAGCACATCATACTTATGGGCAACAATTGGACAAAGATTTAAAGAAAGTCAGAAAGACAGTGGACTATCTGAATAATCCACACCCATTAGGCTCACCTGAACATGAAGCCCATGAGTCAAAATTAATTTGTGTAGTAAATACGACTGGTACTCCTTATTTCCAACACCAACCTTTAAGGGACGTAGTAATTTGGTATGGCTTATCCGAAGGTATTCAGGATGGTATCTTAAAGCAACTGTCGGATAATATTTATGGTTTTGATTTTAATGGAAATATTGAGGATTACATATCATATGTTGTCACTGATTTCTTTAAGACGTATGGAGATGTTGTTCTACCAGATGGCACTCCAGCAAAAATGGCTATTTTTTTTCCAAAAACAGATGATGTTCGAGAGTTTAGACCAGTTGTTGAGGAAGCATTATTAAACCTAGGGCTTCCTACAGCTTTGGTTCTAGAGCATCATACAAAAAACGACAATAAATCTGACTTTGACCGATTTAAATCCAAGAACTCCCCACACCGAATTGTATTGTTAGTGGATCGGGGTGTAGAAGGTTGGAATGCACCTTGTTTATTTGCGGTATCGTTGGCACGACGTCTGAAATCCAGTAATAATTTTGTTTTACAGGCAGCTTCGCGATGTTTACGACAAATCCCCGGAAACAGAATGCCAGCAAGGATCTACCTTTCTCAGGACAACAAGGATATTCTCGATCAACAGTTAAGAGAAACTTATGGTGAAAGTTATGCGGATCTCACTGGTTCAGGAGCGCGCAGGCGGATTGGAATTATCACGATTAAGAAGGTTAATCTACCTCCAGTTGTTGTTAGAAAAAACATCCATCATATAATGCGTAAGGACATTGAACTGGATAATCTGCATCTCACTCTTCCAAATGTTGAAACTACAACCTATTTGGAAAAAGTAGTTTATGAGATTGGAGAAACTCCTGGACGGAAAAGCGTTTTACAACAGGAAGGGGAGCGTGAAATTATCCATCAGGAATCATCGAAAATCAGTTTATACCATGCAGCAGAACAACTTGCCAGTAATTATCATTTTGATGCAATGAAAATATTGATGGAATTAAGAAACATATATCCAACATTGGAAATGATACCGGTTGCTCATTTTAATGATCTGGCGGAACAAATAGAAAGACAATTAAACCAATATGAGCTTATTGATGAAACTGTTGAAGTTGCTCTTGCACTTATAAAACCAGATGGTTTTAATAAATCAATCGATTCACAGGGTAACGAAATTTATACTGCAGAAATATCTTATTCTATCGATCGCGAACAATTACTGGCTGAGTACTCAAAGTGGCAATCTCATGCCGGTTCGTTTGGTTTTCATTATGACCCATATAATTTTGATTCAAAACCTGAATGCAATTTCTTCGATTTGGTTCTTGGATATTTAAACCAACACCCTGGTGAAGTAGAGGATATCTATTTTACAGGAGGGTTAACAGATCCACAGAAGACCGATTTTTTTATCGAGTACAGGGGCACAGATAATAAATGGCATCCATATACTCCTGATTTTGTCATCCGCCGAAAAGATGGAAAATGCTTGATTATTGAAATTAAAAAGGCACATGATCGGGAACATCCTATTGACGGTGAATATGGGTCCAAGGCAATTGCCACACAAAAATGGGTTGATATTAATCCGGATTGCTTGAAATATCAAATGATATTTGTGGATCGAGACGAAGTGGGTTATGAGCAATTAGATGCATTACGAAATATGATTGAACCCGGTAAGCGCAAATAAAAAGGAGCTATCCATGGTTGAAGGAACGATAGTTGATATCAAACAAGCAAAAGGTCGTCCAATGTTATCATGGGTTGGAAAGCAGCCATTGCGAAATGTGATCTCCTACCCCTCTCAATTGGTTGAAACTTATGTGGCAAAACAGGACTATTCTTCAGACGGTGTTAATTGGACAGATTGGCCGGAAAAATTTAACAGGGGAGGATTATTATTCCACGGGGATAATAAGGATGTGCTGGCACATTTATTAGCAAATGGTTTTCGAGGAAAAATCAAGCTCATCTATATTGATCCCCCCTTTAATACCGGGGTGGATTATGTTCGTAAAGTAACTCTGCGTCAAACAAAAATGGAAAAAATAGAAGCTGAACCCTATTCCTTTACTGAGCAAATCCAGTATTCAGCTAATTATTCTGTGGATTTATTTTTGCAATTTTTGTATGAAAGGCTCCTTCTTGCTAAAGAATTGTTAAGTAGTGATGGGATGATTTTTATCCGAATGGATGTCCACCAGGAAGCCTTTCTTCGGTTAATTGCAGACGAGGTATTCGGGCATGAGAATTTTCAAAACACCATTGTAGTGAACCGAGTCAAAAAGAATGTTACCAACAAAGGGCGAAGGACCATTCCACATGCTGTTGACATGCTGCTTGTTTATTTTAAAACCAAGGATGCTGAATTTTTAGATGTTTTGAAGAAATTACCTACAACGAAACCCGCTTCATGGCACGGCATGGAATCGCCTGGTGTCCCAGGCCCACGGTTTGTAATTATAGACGAAAAAACTTATTATCCAAGCCCCGGAAGACATTTTACATTCACTCAATTACAAGTGGATGAGATGAAATTACAGGGAAAAATAAGGATTAATCCAAATACTGATAGACCTGAATATCTGATAGATGAACGAGATTTTGAGAACTTGGACAGTGATTGGACCGATATCCCTGGCTATACATTTACTACTGGTTACCCAACAGAAAATTCGCGCCAGTTACTGGAAAGAGTGATTCGGGTAGGTTCCAAACCTAATGACATCGTACTCGATTTTTTTGTAGGTTCGGGTACAACTGTTGAGATGGCTCAACAACTTGGTCGCAGGTGGATTGGGGTTGATATAAATAAAGGAGCAATTCAAACAACAACCAAACGGCTTCAAAGCACCATGCACAAACAGGCCGTAAAAATTACACGAAACAAACGATCTCTACCTGGTTTTGAAGATGGACCAAGCCAAATGTCTTTCTCAATTTACAGGGTTAATGATTATGATTTACAGATCCAACACAACGAAGCGTTTAATCTGGCAGTTGAGCATTTAGGAATGACACGGACAAAAACCGACATATTTTTTGATGGAACGCTTGGAAAAAGGTTGGTAAAAATTATTCCATTTACTCACCCATGTACAGTTATGGATTTGGAGGAAGTAAAAATTGAGCTTGGTAATCGCCCTGATGAAGGGCGGGATATAGCTGTTGTTTGCCTTGGAAAAGAGTTGGCAGTAGATAAATGGCTGGAAGATTGGAACCGGATGCGAAAGCGCGGAGATTTTCCCAACAAAATTGAAGTCATTGAACTTCGAACTGACCCACGCTATGGTGGTTTTTTTATTCACGAACCAGCACAGGCAAGCATTCAAATGAATTGTGTAGGTCAAAGTGTTCAAATTATCATCAAAGATTTTATATCTCCGACAATCCTAAAGCGTTTGGATCAGCAGTCAGAAGGATCTCTATTAAGACCTCAAATCACCGATTGGCGATCCATGGTGGATAGCGTAATGATAGACAATAATTATAATGGAATGGTATTTAACATCATCCTCAGTGATATTCCAGAGAAAAATGATGACCTTGTAATTGGAAATTATGAAGTACCAGTTACAGAAGGCTGTACCATTGCGGTAAAAATTACTGACATGCTTGGTGAGGAAGTATTAAGTATTTTTACAATTTAATTCACATCCCACTTTACAATCCTCCCCCTGCAACACCGAACCCCAGAAGTTACACCTTCCGCCCGATGTAAAACACGTAGCCGTAAAACGCCTTGTAGCGGGCGTACATCTCCGCTTCGTGGCGCATGTTTGCCACCAGTTCCCCGGCGGTGCGCTCCCCGGCGTGCTGCTGCAAAAACGCCGCCTGCATGGCAGCCTGCGGCTCGTAATAGTGTTCCGTCCAGCAGGTCTCCGGCAGGATGAAGGTTGCCGCGGGGATGTACCCGGCTTGCTGCATCTGCGCCACCTTGACGGGGATGGTGTCAATTTCAGGGTATTCATCCTTCCAGAAGCGGTCAATTTCGGCGGGGCGCTCGCTGGTGAACCAGGAAGCCTCGCTGACGGCAAGCCAGCCGCCGGGCTTTAAGTAGCGGCGCCATTCGGTCACGCCGCGCACAAACCCGATGTTGTAAATGGCACCCTCCGACCAGATCAGGTCCAGTTCCTCATCGTGAAAAGGCAGGTTGTCCATCGAACCCACCACCCCGGTCACGCGCTCGTGGAGGAGCAGTTCCCGCGCCCGGGCGTTGAACCGGTCAATGAAGACGGGGAACAGGTCCAGCCCGGTGATGCTGCCGGGGGTGTGCTGCGCCAGCACCATCGTCTGCCCGCCGGTGCCGCAGCCCAGGTCGGCAATCCGGGAATCGGCGGTGAGATTGTCAATGAAGGACAGCGCCTGGAGGGTTGCCTGCGGGCTGCCCGGTCCCTGCCGCTCGATGCTGGAAAAATACTCGCCGATCAGGTTGAAATCAAACTCGTGGATGGATTTTTCTGCTTCGTGCATGGGGTTCCCTCGTTCCTCCGGCTGGGTGGCAGGCAGACCGCGCCCGCCCGTGAGGATTATACCCCTGTGCCATGACGCGTTGTCACCCCGGCTGTGCCAAATAGTATCCCACTTGGTGATATTTGCCACTTTCACCTGCTGGCGGGTTTGATTAACATGAAAACATGTTCAAACAAGACTTCGACGAACTGGCATTCTTTCGGGGCATGTCGCCGCAGCAGGTCCGCGAGCTGGAGCCGCTGTTCGACCTGTGCACGTTTGCCGCGGGCGAAGTCATCTTTGAGCAGGGGCAGCCCGCCGAATACCTCTACGTCCTCAGCGCCGGGGAGGTGCTGGTGCAATACAAGCCCTACGACGGACCGCAGCTGACGGTGGCGCGCGTCCTGCCGGGCAACGTGTTCGGCTGGTCGGCTGCGCTGCGCCGCCGGACGTATTCCTCGGGGTCGTCAGCAGTTGTTGCCAGCGAGGCATACCGCATCACCCGCGCCCAGTTGATGTCCATCTGCAATGAATGCCCGGCAACCGGCAGGGAATTCCTGGACCGGCTCACCCGGGCGGTTGCCGAGCGTTATCACTCCATGCAGCCCCAGGTGCTGGACCTGTTGAGCGACAGCATGGATCCCGATGCCAATGGAGGAAAACCCCCCAATGACTGAACAAACGCCTTCCTACTCGATTGAACAGCAGATCCGCGGATTGGTGGAACAGCTGGACGCGTATATTGAAAACTACCACGGCGGTCACGTGGAATATGTCGGTTTTGATGGCAAAGTGGTGCAGGTGCGGCTGGGCGGCGCCTGCCTGGGCTGCCCGCTTTCCCCCGTCACCCTGAAAGGCTGGGTGGAGGGGACGGTCAAGCAGTTCTTCCCGGAAATTGAGGGCGTGGTCGCGGTCGAATAATCAGCGCGCCCGCTGCTCCCACTCCGCCACGGCTTCCTTTAACAACGCCTGCACCTGCGGCTCGGCAACTTCATCCACGCCCAGGTAGCGGGTGCCGTTCACCCATACCACCACGCCATCGCGCTGGCTTTCCACCAGGCGGATGGTGTAGTCCTTCAGCCCGGAGCCGGGCAGTTTTGCCTGCACAATTTCGTTGATCTGCGCCACCATCGTCGGCGCCGGTTCCAGCACCACCTCGGCTGCCGGGATTGCCGCCGCAGGCATGGGGATTGCCGGGGCGGGTGCCTGCCGGGTCGGCGCGGCGGGTTGGGCGGCGGCAGGCTGCTGCGCCCGCTGTGCCACTGCGGGCGGCTGCGAGGGCTTGCCCAGCCCCAGCCAGACCGCCCACTCGCGGATGGTCATTTCCAGCGCCTGGCGCTGCTCGTCGCTGAGCGTGCCAAGCTGGGCATGGATTTTCCCCCCGGTCTCCACCAGCAGCTTGTTCGTCCGGCGGTCGCGCCACAGGCGCACCACCTCGCGGTATTTCTGCTGGCGGGTGTTTTCGCCCTCCTCCTCCTGCTTTTCCGCCAGTTCCCGGGCGGCTTTCTCCCGGTTTTTGGCGCGTTCGTACCACCACAGCGTAATCAGCGCCCCCACCATGAATCCAATGGTCACAAACAAGGCGATTAAAAGCAGCTGGGTTAATTGCTCCGACATTCAAACCTCCTGGCTTGGGTCTGCCGGCTGGCAGACCGGGCAGAAATAGGTGCTGCGCTGCCCCACCACCTGGCGGACGATCAACGTACCACAATTGTAGCACGGCTCTCCGGCGCGCAGGTGCACGCGGAACTGGTTTTGAAAATTCCCGCCCCGGTAGACCCAGTCGAGGCTGGCGCCGTTGGCGGCAATGCCCGCCTCCAGCACGGCGCGCACCCCCGCCAGCAGGGCGGCGGCTTCCTCCAGCGCCAGCGTGTGGGAGCGGCGCAGGGGGTGCAGGCGGGCGCGGTGCAGGGCTTCATCGGCGTAAATGTTGCCCACCCCCGCCAAAAAGGACTGGTCCAGCAGCAGGGGCTTAAGCTGCCGCCGGGAGGCATGCAGGCGCTGGTAAAATTCCCCGGCGCCCAGGTGGGCGTCAAACGGCTCGGGACCCAGCCCCGCCAGCACCCCGGCAGGGTCTTTTGTCAGCCAGACGCGACCAAACTTGCGCGGGTCATTAAACGCCATCCGCGAGCCGTACTGGAAGGGGAAGAGGATGCGGTCGTGCGGTTGGGGCGGCAGGTCGGCAGATTCCACCCGCAGGTCGCCGCTCATCCGCAGGTGGATGAGCAGCACATCCTTCGAGAGGTGCAGCCGCAGGTACTTGCCGCGCCGGTCCACCCACTCCACGCGCTGACCGGGCAGGCGGGCTTGAAACGCCACCGTGCCGGGCATGGCAATCGAACGCTCCCACAGCACGCCGGGGCGGGCAAAATGGCACCCCAGGATGGATTCGCCGCAGCGCCCCCCGTCGCGCAGGGATCGGACAATGGTTTCCACTTCCGGCAGTTCCGGCATACAGCCTCCGTTATTCGTTGAACAGTTCGCCCACGCTGCGCCCCTCGTTGGCGCGGATGATCACCTCGCTGAGCAGCGGGGCAATCGAAAGGATGCGCAGCCTGCCGCCGAACAGGGCGGCTTTTTCGGGCGGAATGGGGATGGTGTTGGTGGTGATGAACTCCGCCACGGGCAGGGCAGCCAGGCGGTCGGCAGCGTCTGCCGAAAGCACCGGGTGGACGAATGCCACGTACACATCGCGGGCACCGTGTTGCTTCACCACCTGCACCGCCTCGCAGATCGAGCCGCCGGTGTCCACCTCGTCATCCACGATGACGGCATCCCTGCCCTGTACATCGCCGATGAGCGTCAGCGCGCGGGTGTGGATGTCATTGGTGCGGCGTTTTTCAATGAACGCCAGCGGGGCTTCCAGCGCCATGCCGTAGCTGCGGGCGTTTTTGGAAAAGCCCAGGTCGGACGCCACAATCACCGGGGATTGCAGCCGCGGGCGGATGCTCTTGAGGTAATCGGACAGGATGTAAAACGCCGTCAGCACGTCGCCGGGGATGGAGAAGAAGCCCTGGATCTGCTTGGAGTGCAGGTCATAGACAATGTAGCGGTCCGCCCCCGCCACTTCGATCATGTCCGCCACCAGGCGGGCGGTGATGGGCACGCGCGGCTGGTCCTTCTTGTCGGAGCGGCTGTAACCCAGGTAGGGAATCACCGCCGTGATGCGCGCCGCCGAATCCTGGTGCAGGGTGCGAATCAGGATCAGGAGTTCCATCAGGTTCTTCTGCACCGGCGCCGCGGTCGTCTGGATGGCGTAGCAGTCCTGCCCGCGCACGCTGGAATGCAGCCGGACGAAGATGTTGTCGTTGGGAAAGGTGATGATGTCCCGCTCGCAGAGGGGAATGCCAATCCGGCTGGCGACCTCCGCTGCCAGGTCCAGGCTGCCGTTACCGGCATAAATCTTGATATGCCCGTAATTCATCCGCTCGTGGCGGATATGGTTGCCATTTGCCATGCTCCCTCCCCTGTCGTCCAAAAATCAGACCTCCACGTCCTGCCATTCCGAACGCAGCACGCTCATGATCAGCGTATCGCGGTATTTGCCGTTGAGGAAGATATCCTCGCGCAGCCTGCCCTCCAGCTTGAACCCGGCATTTTCATAGGAATGGATGCCGCGCGGGTTGGTTTCAAACACCCGCAGGTAAATCCGGTTGAGGTTGAGCGACTGGAACCCGTAGCGCAGCACCAGGCGGATGGCATCCCGCCCGTAGCCCTGGTTCCAGTGCTGCTTCTCGCCGATGAAGATGCCCAGTTCGGTGTGGCGGTTGATCCAGTCAATCTCGTGCAAGCCAATGTTGCCAATCGGTTTCCAGCCCTCCGGCTGGTTGATCTCGATCACCATCGGGTGCTCCTCCGGCGGGCGTTTTTTCATCGCTTCAAACCAGCCCGTTTCCTGTGCCAGTGAAAGCGGCACGCGCAGGACCAGGTTTTCAATCACTTCCGGGTCGTTCAACCACGCCACAAAGCGCGGCAGGTCGCCCTCTTCAATGGCGCGCAGGCGCACCCGTTTTCCCAGGATCATGGTCGTCCTCCGAATCAAAATCAACTGATTAATCTTACATCAGATTGAAAAAAGCGGTGTCCCGTCCGGCGGGGATTTGGG
>ENA-UPSM01003009-UPSM01003009.1-activated-sludge-metagenome-genome-assembly--contig:-NODE-3009-length-19552-cov-6.573883_pt1 | contig 19552 bp, 18 predicted proteins | sample MGYA00238181_ERZ773283 | MGnify/ENA primary metagenome ERZ773283 (study PRJEB29023, sample SAMN05720199) | activated sludge metagenome | isolation source: Anaerobic digester | place: Japan...
GCTCGGTCGACTCCTTCCACAAGGAGCTGGGCCACATCATGTGGGAGTACTGCGGCATGGAGCGCACCGAGACCGGTCTGCTCAAGGCCATCGACCTCATCCGCGGGCTGCGCGCCGAGTTCTGGCGCAACGTCAAGGTGCTCGGCGCGGCCGACACCCTGAACCAGTCGCTGGAGAAGGCCGGCCGCGTCGCCGACTTCCTCGAGCTCGGTGAACTCATGTGCATCGACGCCCTCCACCGGGCCGAGTCCTGCGGCGGTCACTTCCGGGCCGAGAGCCAGACCGAGGACGGCGAGGCGCTGCGTCACGACGACCAGTTCCTCTACGTCGCGGCGTGGGAGTTCGAGCCGGGCGAGCCCGATCCCAACCAGCCGGACGTCACGATGGGCACGCCGGTGCTCCACAAGGAAGACCTCGTCTACGAGGCCATCGAACTCAAGCAGCGGAGCTACAAGTAATGGCCACCACCAAGACCGAGCCCAAGGGCATGGACCTCACCCTGCGCATCTGGCGGCAGACCGGTCCCACTGACCGCGGCCACCTGCAGACCTACGAGGTCTCCGACATCTCCCCGGACATGAGTTTCCTCGAGATGCTCGACGTCCTCAACGAGCAGCTCAACGCCAAGGGCGAGGAGCCGATCGCCTTCGACTCCGACTGTCGCGAGGGCATTTGCGGCATGTGCGGCCTGATGATCTCGGGCGAGGCGCACGGTCCGGAGAAGACGACGACCTGCCAGCTCCACATGCGTTCCTTCAAGGACGGCGAGATGATCACCATCGAGCCGTGGCGCGCGGATGCCTTCCCGGTCATCAAGGACCTGGTCGTCGACCGCGGATCCTTCGACCGGATCATCCAGGCCGGCGGCTTCATCTCGGTCAACACCGGTGCCGCCCCCGACGCCAACGCGATCCTCGTGCCCAAGCCCAACGCCGACCGAGCCTTCCAGTCGGCCGAGTGCATCGGCTGCGGCGCGTGTGTCGCGGCCTGCCCCAACGCCAGCGCGATGCTCTTCATGGGCGCCAAGGTCACCCACCTGAGCGAGTTGCCGCAGGGCCAGCCCGAGCGGATGGCCCGCGTGGTCAAGATGGTCGCCCAGCACGACCACGAGGGCTTCGGTGGCTGCACGAACACGGGCGCCTGCTCGGTCGCCTGCCCCAAGGGCATCCCGCAGGATGTCATCTCGACCCTCAACCGCGATCTCCGCACGGCCATGCAGCACGGCGGCTGAGTTCGCTTCGCAACGCAAGCGGACGGCATACCCAAAAATCGTTGGGTATGCCGTCCGCTTGCGTTCGGCGCTCGTCTCGCCGATCGCTTGGCGCAGGTTCGTTGCGTTGAGGGGCGCCCTTCACGTCGAGACGCGTCCTTGGACGGGCGCCCCTCAACCCGACGGACGCCCCTCAACCGCAGCCGCCAGCTTCAGCGTGAGGCGCGGCCCGTCCAGTTGACCATCGCCTCGGTTGGCCCCGCGTCGGGGGCAGGCTCGACCTTGGGGCCGAAGGGCACGCCATGGGCGATGCCGCGGGGCATCTCGTCGGGCAGGCACGACCTCGCGGCGGCGAGCCCCACGACACCCAGACCGTCGGGCGCCTCGGTCGGCTGGCCCGTGGCGGTGGCGAGGTCCCAGGCGTGGCTCAGCACCTCCATGACGTAGATCGCCGTCACGACCCGGCCGGGGAGGATCGGGCCCCAGCCGAGTTGGATCGGCGTGTCGAGGACCGCATCGGTCCAGGCCCGTTGCGCCGCAAGGCTTTCTGAGCGCACGACTTCGGCCAACTCGGATGCGGTGCGGCCGTCGATGTGGTCAGCGGCATAGGTCTCGGCGTGGGCGGCACGCTGGTGGACGGGCAGCTCGTGGTCACTGAAGATGTCGCGATGCTCGAGCCCGAAGCCGGTGATCTTCGAGTTGACCGTGTCCATGTGCGCGAGCAGAGCCCGAACGTCGTAGTCCGGGCAGGGAGTGGGGTCGCTGCGCTGGTCATCGGTGGTGGCCCCGACCAGGTCGGCGTACCAGGACTGTGCGGCGAAGAGCTGCGCGCGCAGGTCGGGCGCTCCGGCGGCCTTGGTCTCGGCCGCGCTGTTCGTCGTGGTCTCGGTGGTCATGGCGGAACTCCTTCGTGTGGTGAGGCCGGTGCCTGACCGGATGCCTCGATCTTCACGGAGAAAAGATGACACCTTGTGACACCGTTTCTGGGAAAATCTGAGCCGTGCGCGCGGACCGCCTCCTGGAGCTCGTGGCCTTGTTGCGCCGCCACGAGCGACTGTCGGCCACGCAACTGGCGGAGCGGCTCTGCGTCTCCCGCCGCACCGTGCTGCGCGACCTCGACGCCCTGTCCCTGAGCGGAGTCCCGGTCTATGCCGAACACGGACGAAACGGCGGCTTCTCCATGCTCCCCGGCTATCGGCCCGAGACGGCAGGGTTGACCGATGCCGAGGCCGCAGCCCTCTTCCTGCCCGGCGGTGAACCTGCAGCGGAGGCTGTCGGACGTGGAGCCGAATTCCGCTCGGCGCGAAGGAAGCTCGAGACCGTGCTGTCCGATGATGCTGCTCGGCGCGTCGGCTCTCTGGACGAATGGCTGCTCGTGGCACCGGAAGGCTGGGGGCAACCCGCCCCGACGCCCACCTTCGTGCCGCAACTCGCAGCTGCTGCGTCACGGCGTCGGGTCGTCGAGATCGACTATCGGGCGCGCGGCGATCGTGCCCGTGTCCGGCCGGTCCGTCCGATCGGTCTCGTGCTCGGGGGACGGGCCTGGTATCTCGTGGCGATCCGGGATGACATCGGTGAGCAGCGGACCTATCGCGTGGACCGGGTCCGGTCCGTGATCGAGACCGATCGCGAGTTCGACCAGCCGCGACTGACAGTGCGAGAGGCCTGGGAGCATGCGCGCACGGAGATGCGCGAGCAGAAGGACTATCTGGTCGTCCTGCGTGCGCCACAGGACACCGCCTCGATCGTCGCGTATGTCGTGTCGACGGTGGGTCGCGTCATCGCGCAGACCCCGTTGCCCGATGGTCGGGTGGAGATCCTCGCCCACTGCGACCGTCTCGAGGCGGCCGCGGGCATGCTCGCCGGGCTGGGGGAGCGCGCCGAGATCGTCTCCCCCGGCGAACTCATCGAGGCCGTCCTCGACGTCTCGCGGCACAACCTGGCCCGCTACGCGTCGCGGTGACCACCCGGCATACCCAACGAATTGCGTATGCCGTCAGCTGGTCGCGCCGCGGGGGCGGGGGACGTTGAGGTCGAATCGGATCGCGGCGACCCGGAGCGCAAAGATGCCGACGGCGACCGCCCACGTCGTGAGGGCCGAGAGATGCCCCGTCGCGTCGAGGGCCACGATCAGGACGCCGCCGAGCAGCGCGGGGATGGCATAGAGCTCGCGCTGGAGCACCTCGGGCACCTGGCCCGCGAGCATGTCACGGAGCAACCCACCGCCGACGGCCGTGATGCCGGCGATGATCACAGCCGCCAGTGCCGGTGCGTTGAACTCGATCGCCTTCGTGGCACCGCTGACGGCGAAGACCGCGAGCCCGGCCGCGTCGAGGATGCGGATCGAGCGGGTGAGTCGACCGATGCGCACGTCCGGTCGGGAGCGCGCGAACTCGCGCACGGGTGCATTGCCCACGAAGACGAGCGCCCCGGCCGCCACTGCCGCGGCCAGCAGGCGCCAGTCACTCACGCCCACCGGCGGGTGGACCCCGAGCAGCAGGTCGCGCAGGATCCCGCCGCCCAGACCCGCAATCCATGCCAGCACGAACACTCCGAAGAGGTCCAAGCTGCGGCGCACGGCCACGAGCCCACCGGAGAGCGCGAAGACGAATACGCCGATGAGATCCAGCCACAACTGGAGCGAGGGATCAGTGCGCACCACGCGCCCATGATCCCCTGTCGAGCAATGTTCGCGCGCACGCATCATGATGCGTAGTTCTCGATTTGCCATGATGTCTCGATGAGGCCAACCGTGAGCCCGGACGAGGTCGAACCCTGCGAGGTGGAGGTGCACCACTCAGCCCTTCAGCCCGGACTGGACGTGCGACACCTCAACCAGTTGATCGACGAGCTGGATTCGGACGCACAACTGACGCACTTGGCGACCTCGTGATCGGCTTCCTGCGGCTCGCTGGTCAGAGCCAGGCGAGGTGGTCCTTGAGCAGGGCGTAGCCGACGAAGGCGACGACATCGAGCAGGGTGTGCGCGATGACCAGCGGCATGACGCGCTTGGTCCGGGTGTAGATCCAACCGAAGACCGCACCCATGACCGCATTGCCGATGAACCCGCCGAAGCCCTGGTAGAGGTGATAGCTGCCCCGGATCAGGGCGCTCACCGCGATGACCGTCCACTGGTTCCACCCGACCTGGGTCCACCGACGGAAGAGGTAGGCCACCATGACGACCTCTTCGAGGATGGCGTTCTGGGCGGCCGCGAGGATCAGCACAGGGATGGTCCACCACGCGCCCGAGAGGTTCGCCGCAGCGACAGTGGTGTTGATGCCGATGGCCTTCGCCACGGCATACAGACCCAAACCCGGCAACCCGATCAGGGCGGCCAACCCGGCCCCGCGAAGCAGGTCCCGCACCGGCTGGGCGAGGTCGAAACCCACGACCCGGTATGCCGGGAGCCGGCTTTCGCTCCCCGGTCCCGGTCGCGTCGTGAGCAGGTGGAGGGCGAGCAGTGCCGGGATCACGGCCAGCCCGATGCCGACGAGTTGGTAGGCGAGGTCGAGCCACGGCCGGTCGGGGGTGACCGAGGAGTTCATCGCGGACGTCTGCTGGGAGAGCGCGACCTCACGGGTCAGCCGCTCGATGATGCGGAGGATCGACCAGATGGCCGAGGCACCGAGCGAGACCCCGAGCACCAGCCACGTCTCGGTGAGTAATGACCTACGCGTGGGGGCGTCCGTCACTGTGCTCACGGGCGTCAGCCTAGAGGGCCGACTTCCGGCAGGAACCGTGCACCTGAGGTGGGATCCGTCCCCACGTCAAGCGCACGGTTCCCACTGGAGGCGAAAGGGTGGGATCAGCGGCCTGTGCTGACCGAGCTCAGGCGAAGTCGGGGTGTTGCCCGGACCGCCCGGGTCGGCCGGCCCCGCCGGAATCTCGGTCCCGTCGCCAGCGGCGGACCTTGAGATAGAGCCAGATGAAGATCCAGACCATGAGGGCCAGCGCCAGGATCACCAAGAGCGGCAGGAAGATCGCGATCAGGGACAGCCCGACCGAGGAGAAGTCCTCGACGGTCGACACGACCGGCGCCGCCGTCCCGACCGTGCCGGTGTTCAAGACCGGCCGGGCGACCATCTTGCCGCTGTGGACCAGCCCCGAGACGACGACGCCGAGGATGATCCCCACCCACGAGTGCTCTTGCATCCACGTCGACTGGTCGAGGTTTTGCGCCGACGAGGTCGCCGCGAAGATCAGGCCGCCCATGCTCGGACGGATGAAGGTCTGGATCGTGTCGTTGACCGTGTCCACGGCAGGGATCTTGTCGAGGACGACCTCGGCGAGCAGGAGCACCGCACCGATGCCGATCGCCCACCATGAGTCGATCCATTCGAGTCCCGCCGGCAAGGTGATGTAGTCGGTGAAGCGCGCGATGAGCGCCACGATGAGGAAGGGGATGTAGGCGTTGAGGCCCGCGGCGGCGGACAGCCCCATCCCGGTGAGAGCTGCGATCACGGCATACCTTCTCTTCGTCGTGGTCACGGCGTGACCCAAGCGCTGGATTCAACTCCGGCGGGATCGAGACTAATCCCGCCGGTCCCCTCAGAGGGGTATGCCGGGTGCTCCGGTTCCCGGGTCGGCGCCCCGAAAACGAGTTGGCCGGCCCACATAGGATTCGGGGCATGAAGGTTCTCTCCGCCGTCGCATGGCCCTATGCCAACGGGCCGCGGCACCTGGGTCACATCGCCGGGTTCGCAGTGCCCTCCGACGTCTTCAGCCGCTACATGCGGATGGCGGGGCACGACGTGCTCATGGTGAGTGGGTCCGACGAGCACGGGACGCCGATCCTCGTGCTCGCCGACAAGGAGGGCGCGACCCCACAGGACCTCGTGGACAAGAACCACGCGATCATCGCCGGTGAGCTCGCCGACCTCGGCTGCTCCTACGACCTCTACACGCGCACGACGACCGCCAACCACTACGCGGTCGCGCAGGAACTCTTCGAGCGCTGCTGGGCCAATGGCTACATGGTCGAGCGCACTCAGAAGGGCGCCATCTCGCCGTCAACGGGTCGCACCCTCCCGGATCGCTACATCGAGGGCACCTGCCCGATCTGTGGCTATGGCGAGGCCCGCGGTGACCAGTGCGACAACTGCGGCAACCAACTCGAGCCCGAGGATCTGATCGACCCGCGCTCCAAGATCAACGGCGAGACACCGGAATTCATCGAGACCCAGCACTTCTTCCTCGACCTGCCCGCGCTCGCCGACGCCCTGCGCACCTACCTCGATGGCCGCGAGGCGACGGGCACATGGCGCCCGAATGTCATCAAGTTCAGCCTCAACATCCTCGACGACATCAAGCCGCGCGCCATGACCCGTGACATCGACTGGGGCATCCCGGTGCCCCTCGACGGATGGCGCGACCAGCCGACCAAGCGCCTCTACGTCTGGTTCGACGCGGTCATCGGCTATCTCTCGGCGAGCATCGAGTGGGCCCGGCGCCTCGGCCCCGGCCACGAGGAGCGCTGGCGCGAGTGGTGGAACGCCGGCGATCCTGCCGCCGCCGAGGGCCAGTCGTCCTACTACTTCATGGGCAAGGACAACATCACCTTCCACTCCCAGATCTGGCCGGCCGAACTCCTCGCCTATGCCGGCAAGGGGGACAAGGGTGGCGAGCCGGGCATCTACGGCGAACTCAACCTGCCCACCGAGGTCGTCAGTTCCGAATACCTGACGATGGAGGGCAAGCAGTTCTCCACCTCGCGCGGCTACACGATCCTCGTCCGCCACGTCCTCGACACCTACGGTCCCGACGCGATCCGGTTCTACATCTGCGCCGCCGGCCCGGAGAGCCAGGACGCGAACTTCACCTGGGTCGACTTCGTCCAGCGCAACAACTCCGAGCTCGTCGCCGGATGGGGCAACCTCGTCTCCCGCACTGCGGCCATGATCGCCAAGGGTTTCGGCGAGATCCCCACGCCGGGTCCGCTCGAGCCCGTCGACGAGGAGGTCCGTGCAGCGGTCCTGACCGCCTTCGACACCGTCGGGGACCTCTTGGCCCGTAACCGGATCAAGGCAGCGCTCGCCGAGGCCATGAAGGCCGTCGGTGAGGTCAACGCCTATGTCTCGAGCACCGAACCCTTCAAGCTCAAGGGCGAGGACGAGCGGGAGCGTCTCGCGACGATCCTCCACACCTTGCTCCAGTGCGTGAGCGATCTCAACACGATGCTCGCGCCCTTCTTGCCCCATGCCGCCAACCGCGTGCACAGCGCGATCGGGGGAGAGGGCGAGTTCATGCCGATGCCTCGGGTCGACGACGTTCACGGGCTCGACCCGGCCGACGCCGACCGCTCCTACCCCGTGATCACGGGTGACTATCGCCACACTCCCGCTTGGGCCTCCACCCCGGTCGTCGTGGGTCGACCGATCGCCAAGACGGCACCGCTCTTCACCAAGTTCGACGACTCGGTCATTGAGACCGAGCTCGGCGAAGCCAACGCCGCAGGGTCCTGACCGGCGGTCTGACGCACCCATGTCACGCGATGTCGAGATCCCGGATCGGCTGCCGATCGCCGTCGTCGACAACCACACCCACCTCGACATCTCGCGAGACGGTGTCGCGGTCGACATCGGGGCGGCGCTGGCCGCGGCCGCCGCCGTCGGTGTCGACCGGGTGGTCCAGATCGGCTGCGACCTCCCGGCCGCCCGCGCGACCGTGGAGTGGGTCGATGCGTATGCCGGGATGCTGGGCGGCGTGGCTCTCCACCCCAACGAGGCACCCCGGTTGGCCGACAGCGGGAGTCTCGACACGGCATACGCGGAGATCGAAACCCTCGCGACGCATCCGAGGGTTCGGGTGGTGGGGGAGACGGGCCTCGACTACTTCCGGACTGGGCCGGAAGGCGTTGGGGCGCAACAGGATTCGTTCCGGTGGCACATCGATCTGGCCAAGCGGCTCGGCAAGGTCCTGCAGATCCACGACCGTGACAGTCATGACGATGTCATCCGGATCCTCGACGAGGAGGGCGCGCCCAACGCGGTCGTCATGCACTGCTTCTCGGGGGATGTGAACTTCGCGAGGGCCTGCCTCGAGCGGGGATTTCACCTCTCCTTCGCAGGCACCGTCACCTTCAAGAACACCCACTCCCTGCGCGATGCGCTCGCCGTCACGCCCCTCGACCGGGTGCTCGTCGAGACCGATGCGCCCTATCTGACGCCGCACCCTTTCCGAGGGGCGACCAACGAGCCGGCCCTCATGCCGCTGACGGTCAGGGTGATGGCTCGCGTCATGGGGGTCTCCGTGCCGGAGTTGTGCGCCGAGATCAGCACTACGTCGGAGCGTCTCTACGGTCCGTGGTGACCGTCAGCGCGTCCGAGCGCCCGCGTCCTGCAGCCGTGACTCGCCCACTTTGCACAGATGGCAAGGAGAAGTGCGGCCCGTCACCGCGTCGTTATCGAAACTTGACCTTTGAACTTCTGGTCCGGCATGGTTGATCAGTTGGCCGGGGTCGGACCCCGGGTGAATCGAGGCTCTGGCCCACCCCAAACGGTGGTGGAGGAGGCTCGACGCGGAGAGCCTCCCCTGCGTCTGGATCACGCGAGTCATCGTGCGATCTCGGCCGGCCCTCCACCTCACCCGGAACGATGCCCGGGAAGTACGAAAATCGGAGCGTTGTGAACTTTCGACCCCTGCCCCTGCTCGTCCAAGGCGCAGCCGTCCTGACCATCGTCGGCGGCGCGGCTGGTTTCGCGCAGTCCAAGTCCCTCACCCTCAGTGTCGATGGCCAGAGCACCCAGGTGCGCTCCATGGCCGGCACGGTCGGTGGAGTCCTCGAGGCCAAGGGCATCGAGCTCAGCTCGCGTGACCAGGTCGTCCCGAGCGTGGACGCTGCCGTCAAGAGCGGGGACACGATCACCGTGCGCTTCGCGCGCAAGTTGATCGTGACCGTCGATGGCGTCCAGAAGGAGTTCTGGACGACCGCGACCACGGTCGACCAGGCCCTCAAGGACCTCGGTCTGCGCGCCGATGGCGCCGTGCTGTCGGTGTCGCGCAGTCAGGCCATCGGCCGCAAGGGCCTCAACCTCGCCCTCACCACCCCCAAGGACGTGACCCTCACCGTCGCTGGGTCGAGCAAGAGCCTCACGACGACTGCTCCCACCGTGGCCGACCTGCTCCAGGACGAGGGCGTCGCGATCACGGACAAGGACCGGATCAACCCCGGCAAGGATGCGCCCATCACCGCCGGCCTGGCCGTCGTGGTCAACAAGGTGGAGGTCAAGGAGGTCACCGAGACCGAGGACATCGCCTTCGGGACCACCGAGACCCAGGACGGCAACCTCTACACCGACCAGAGTCGCGTCGTGACGGCTGGCACGGTCGGCCAGCGCAGCGTGGTGCGTGAGCAGGTCATCGTCGATGGCGCCGTCGAGTCGAGCACCGAGAAGAGCTCGTCCGTCGTCAAGGAAGCGGTGGCCCAGGTCGTCGCCAAGGGCACCAAGGCCCGTCCGGCCCCCGAGCCGGTCGTCTACAACGCCGGCAACACCTCCGGCGCCGGGATCAACCTGGCCAATGCCGCCATGTGGGACCGCGTCGCCCAGTGCGAGTCCGGCGGAAACTGGTCGATCAACACCGGCAACGGCTACTACGGCGGACTCCAGTTCTCGTACCAGACCTGGCTCGGCAACGGCGGCGGCGACTTCGCGCAGCGCGCCGACCTCGCCACCCGCGAGCAGCAGATCACCGTGGCCAACCGGCTCTACGCCTACTCGGGCCTGAACCAGTGGAGCTGCAAGGGCTGACGTCCTTCGGCTTCGGCTCGGGCTCGCCAAGCCAGCCCCACGGCATACGCCAAATGAAGACGCCCCGGCCCAGCGGTCGGGGCGTCTTCGCGTGGCCCGGGCGGACGCGGATCGTAGGCTGACGCCATGTCCGACTCGGCCCTCCTCGGCGCCGCGCAGATCCGCGCGCTCGCCGATCGCCTCGGCGTGCGTCCGACCAAGCAGTGGGGCCAGAACTTCGTCATCGACGCCAACACGGTCACACGAATCGTGCGCGTGGCCGGCGTCGGGCCGGACGACCATGTCATCGAGATCGGGCCCGGCCTCGGCTCGCTCACCCTCGCCCTGCTCCCGGCGGTGGCGCACGTGACCGCGATCGAGGTCGACCCCAATCTGGCGAGCGCGCTCCCGGAGACGGTGGCGTCGATCGCTCCGGGTCTGGTGCATCGGCTCACCGTCGTGCAGGCCGACGCCCTCCAGGTGCCGCCAGCCGCGGTCATGGGGTCAGAGGCGGCAGCGGCCTCAGCGGGCGACAGGCCGCCGCCGACCGCGCTGGTGGCCAACCTGCCCTACAACGTCTCGGTGCCCGTCGTCCTGCGCTTCCTCGAGCTCTTCCCGAGCATCGAGCGGATCCTGGTCATGGTCCAACTGGAGGTGGCCGAGCGGCTCGCGGCGCCGCCGGGCAACAAGACCTATGGCGTGCCGAGCGCCAAGGCGGCCTGGTATGCCGAGGTGCGCCTTGCCGGGCTCGTGCCCCGCTCGGTCTTCTGGCCTGTCCCCAATGTCGACTCGGGTTTGGTGTCCTTCCAGCGCCGCCCCGAGCCCGAGGCCACGGCCACCCGCGAGCAGGTCTTCGCCGTCATCGACGCGGCCTTCGCCCAGCGGCGCAAGACCCTGCGTGCTGCCCTCGCCTCGTGGGCCGGCTCGGCCCCCGAGGCCGAGCGCTTCCTCCGGGCTGCCGGCGTCGATCCGACCCTTCGGGGCGAGCGACTGGGCATCGAGGATTTCGCCCGGATCGCGAGCGCTGCCGCGACGGCATCAGCACCGTCAGTCCTTCCTGCTTGACGCACGCTGGCGGTCTTCCCCATAGGGTGCTGCCATGACTTCGGCACACACGGACGCCATGCCCGTGACCGTTCGCGTGCCGGCCAAGGTCAATCTGGAGTTGCTCGTCGGGCCGTTGCGCGAGGACGGCTATCACTCGCTGTCGACCGTCTTCCAAGCCGTGAGCCTGCACGACGACGTGACCGTGGCCGAAGCAGACGAGTTCGGCTGCACCGTGACCGGTCCGCTGGCCATGGGCGTGCCCGCGACCAAGGACAACCTCGCGGTCCGCGCCGCGATGTTGCTCGCCGAGCGCGCGGGCATCGAGACCGCGGTGCACCTCACCATCCGCAAGGACATCCCGGTCGCCGGCGGCATGGCCGGGGGATCAGCCGACGCTGCGGCTGCCCTGGTCGGGTGCGACCGACTGTGGGGTCTTGGCCTGGCCAAGGACGAACTCGAGTCCGCAGCAGCCGAGATCGGCAGCGACGTGCCCTTCCTCATCTCCGGCGGCACGGCGGTCGGCAGTGGCCGGGGTGAGCGACTTGCTCCCGCACTCGCCCGCGGCAAATTTCATTGGGTCTTCGGGCTCGGCTCCCAGGGGCTCTCGACACCGGCTGTGTATGCCGAGTGCGATCGCTTGCGTGGTGACGGTCCCGTTGCCGAGCCCTCGCCTTCGCCGGAGCTCATGGCGGCTCTCCGCTCCGGGGACCCCCGCGAACTCGCCCCCCATCTGCGCAACGACCTCCAGGCGGCCGCCATCTCGCTGCGCCCTGGCTTGGCGGACGTGTTGGCTGCTGGTGTCGAATACGGCGCACTCGGTGGGATCGTCTCCGGATCCGGGCCGACCGTGGCCTTCCTCGTCGAGGGCAAGGAAGCCGGGCTCGACCTCGCCATCGCCCTGACCGCGTCCGGAGTTGTGGGGGATGTGCGACGGGCATCCGGCCCGGTGCACGGCGCGCACGTCATCCCCGCCCCGGTCGACTGAAGCCCCACGACAACGATGGCCAATCTCATCTCGGTCGAGCGTGCCTCGCTCGCCCTCGGCACCGACCAGGTCCTCGACGGTGTCTCCCTCGGCGTCGGCGGTGGTGACCGGATCGGCATCGTCGGCCGCAACGGCGGTGGCAAGACGACCCTGATGCGGGTCCTCGCCGGCGATCGGGCCGTGGAGTCGGGGCGCGTCGCCACGGCGGGTGGCACGACGATCGGTTTCCTCCGACAGGCCGATGCCTTTGCGCCCGACGACACCGTCCGGTCGATCGTCCTCGGCGACCGGGCCGACCACGAGTGGATGGGCGTGCCCCGTATCCGCGATGTCGTGGCCGGGCTGCTCGGAGGTGACGACGCAGCCGGTGTCGGAGGGCTGGAGTCCGAGGTCGGTTCGAAGTCGGGCGGTGAGCGGCGACGACTGGCGTTGGCGCGACTCCTCGTCGAGGACCCGGACGTGCTCCTCCTCGACGAACCCACCAACCACCTCGATGTCGAGGGCGTGGCCTGGCTGGCCCGGCATCTGGTCGAGCACCGCGCGCGGCCGACCCATGCCCTGGTGACCATCACTCACGACCGGTGGTTCCTCGACGAGGTGGCCACGCGCACGTGGGAGGTTGTCGACGGCCAGGTGAACGGCTTCGACGGCGGCTACGCGGCATACGTGCTCGCGAAAGCCGAGCGGGAGCGGATGGCGAGGGTGAGCGCCGAGCGGCGCGACAACCTCCTCCGCAAGGAGTTGGCGTGGTTGCGGCGCGGCGCTCCGGCGCGGACCTCGAAGCCGAAGTTCCGGATCGAGGCAGCCAACGAGTTGATCGCCGACGAGCCCGCGCCCCGTGACGACGTCGAGTTGATGTCCTTCGCGACCTCACGGCTCGGCAAGGACGTCATCGACCTGCACGACGCCTCGGTCGACATATGTGGGCGGCCGTTGCTCGACCGGGTCACGTGGCATCTGGCACCGGGAGAACGCCTCGGCATCGTCGGCGTCAACGGCTCCGGCAAGTCCACCCTCCTCCGCGTCCTTGCCGGCGAGCTCGGTCTCTCCTCCGGCAAGCGCAAGGAGGGCGTGACGGTTCGGATCGGACATCTGACCCAGGAGGTCCGCGAGCTCGATCGTCTCGCCGGGGTCCGGGTCATCGATGCCGTCGCCGAGGTCCGCGAATACACGATGCTCGGCGGCAAGGAGGTCTCGGCCTCGAGCCTGGCCAAGCGCCTCGGCTTCCCTGGGCCGCGCCAGCAGACGCGGGTGAGCGACCTCTCCGGTGGTGAGCGACGCCGCCTGCAGATCCTGCGCCTCCTCATGGACGAGCCCAACGTCCTCCTCCTCGACGAACCCACCAACGACCTCGACATCGAGACCCTCACCTCCTTGGAAGATGTGCTCGACGGCTGGGCCGGCACGCTCGTCGTCGTCTCCCACGACCGCTATCTGCTCGAGCGGGTCTGCGACCGGCAGGTTGCTCTCATGGGTGACGGCAAGGTGAGGGAGCTCATCGGTGGCGTGGACGAATACCTCGGGTTGCGGGCCAGTGGGGTCGGCGGCCGAGCACTTTCGGCACCCGCTTCCCCCAGCAACTTGAGAGTGCACGACTTGCCGGTGCTTGGCTCAGATCTCCGGCAAGTCGTGCACTCTCAAGTGGAGATCCGGGAAGCGCGCAAGGTCATGGCCCGCGTGGAGAAGCAGCTGTCCCGGCTGGCCCAGCGTGAGGAACGCCTCCATGCGGCGATGGCCGAGGCTGCCGCCGATCACGCGCGTGCGCTGGAGTTGAACCGTGAGTTGCGCGAGATCGTCGACGAGCGAGAGGGCCTCGAACTCGAGTGGCTCGAAGCCGCTGAGATCACCGGCTGAGGCTGAGCGGCAGCCCGTCAGGATTCGAGCGGGCCGAGGATCCGTCGCAGTGCGGACGTCAGGGCCGTGCGCTCCGAGACATCGAGGCCGCTCAGGATGTCATGCTCATGGGCGAGGAGTTCTTCCATGGCCGCATCGACGCTGCGCAGGCCGAGCGGGGTGAGCCGGACGATCACGCCTCGACGATCCGTGGACGAAGGCTGGCGCTCGACGAAGCCGCGGGCCGCCAGGCGGTCCACCCGATTGGTCATCGTGCCGCTCGTGACGAGGGTCTGGGCGACGAGGGAGCCGGGGGAGAGTTGGTAGGGGGCGCCTGCGCGACGCAGTGCCGACAGGACGTCGAACTCCCAGCCCTCGAGGTGCTGCTCGGCGAAGGCGGTGCCGCGGGCCAGGTCCAATCGGCGGGCCAGTCGCGAGATCCGGGACAGGACTTCCAAGGGGGTCACGTCGAGATCGGGCCGTTCACGCCGCCAGGCCGCGACGATCTGGTCGACGTCATCGTGCTGATCGGCGAGATCCGGACGACCGGACGCGGTGGGCATGCGTCAAGAATACTCTCATCAAGTATCTTGACATCAAGATATTTCCACGACGACCATGGTGGCCATGGCCATGCAATGGGACCCCACGGCATACGCCCGGTTTGGCGACGAACGGACGCGACCCTTCCTCGACCTCATCGCCCGCATCGGGACCGATGCGCCCGAGGTCGTTGTCGATCTCGGGTGTGGCAACGGCCCGGCGACGCTCCTCCTCGCGCAGCGCTGGCCGGGCGCCCGCATCGTCGGGGTCGACTCGAGCGAGGACATGCTCGTGGCCGCCCGCGAACTCGATGTGGAGGGCCGCGTCGAATGGGTTCTGGGTGACATCGCGCAGTGGGATCCGTCGTCGATCGGAGCGCCCATTGATGTGCTGGTCACCAATGCGGCCCTGCAGTGGATCGATGGCCACCGCGACCTCATCACGCCCTGGTTGGACGCGCTGCCGGAGGGTGGCTGGTTCGCGATGCAGGTGCCCGGCAACTTCTCGGCGCCCAGCCATGTGCTCATGAGGGAGGCCGGCCTGAGGCACCCCCGCAGCGATGCGATCCTCGATGCGCTGCGCCGACCGCGCAGTGACGACGTCGGTGACTACTTGGAGACGCTGCTCTCCGCCGGTGTACGGGCCGATGTCTGGGAGACGACCTACCTCCAGGTCCTCGACCCGGAGGCCCGCAGCGACAACCCGGTGCTCGACTGGGTTTCCGGCACGGGGCTGCGCCCGGTGCTCCAGGCGCTCACCGACGAGTCGGAGCGGGCGGCCTACCTCGAGGACTACGGAGCGGCGCTGCAGGAGGCCTACCCGCGCACCGAGCACGGCGTGGTCCTGCCCTTCCGGCGACTCTTCGCCGTCGCCGAGAAGTGACCTCGCCGCTGGCGACCCACCAGACAAGGCGGCGCAAACCGGGCATGAATCAACACAAGCAGGTAAAAAAACAGTAAAACAAATGCCCGAATCGCTTTACATGTGGTTCACCGTGCTGCTTTGATGTGTGCAGCACCACACTGGTGCTCCCATCGAGCGAGAGGGCGGATCCCGTGTACGCAGCGGAGCGGCAGCAGCAGATCCTCGCCGTCGCGCGTGCCGCGGGCCGGGTCGAGGTGGTGGCCCTGGCGGAGGACCTCGGGGTGACCGCCGAGACCGTCCGCCGCGACCTCACCGTCCTCGAGCGCCGTGGCTCCCTCCGACGAGTGCATGGGGGAGCGATCCCGGTCGAGCGCCTCTCACTCGAACCCGACCTCGGCACCCGCGTCGGCCACCTCGCCGACGTCAAGCGCCGGATCGCTGCCCGCGCCCTCGAGGAGCTCCCCGTCAACGGCACCGTCCTTCTCGACGGCGGCTCGACGACCCAGGCCCTCGTCGAACTCCTGCCGCCAGACATCGACCTCACGATCGTCACCAACAGCATCCCCGCGGCTGCGGCACTCGCCCACCGCCCGGGCATCACCCTCTATGTCCTGGGTGGTCGCGTGCGGGGCATCACCGCTGCGTCGGTCGGAGCCTGGGCGACCGACCCGCTCACGTCCATCTGCGCCGATGTCGCCTTCCTCGGCACCAACGGCTTCTCCGCGTCCCGCGGCCTCACCACTCCCGACCAGGCCGAGGCCGAGGTCAAGATCGCCCTCATGGCCGCTGCCCGCCGCACCATCTGTCTCGCCGACTCCACCAAGGCCGGCGAGGACCACCTGCACCGCTTCGGCGACCTGGCTCGCCTGGACCTGCTCATCACCGATGACTCCCTCGCCGACGAGGTCGCCGAGGAGATTCGCGCCACCGGACCGGAGGTCGTCCTCGCATGATCGTCACCCTCACCCCCAACCCGAGCATCGACCGAGCCATCACCATCCCCGCGCTCGACCGCGGCCAGGTCATCCGCGCCACATCGAGCCGGATCGACGCCGGCGGCAAGGGCGTCAACGTCTCGCGCGCGATCATCGCGCAGGGCGGTGAGTCCCTCGCGGTCTTCCCGTCGGGGGGGCCGGAGGGGCACCTCATGGCCGACCTGCTGAGCGATGCATCGGTCCCGTCGAGCACGGTGCCGGTCGAGGGCTCGCTCCGCATGAACATCAGCGTCCTCGAGCCCGACGGCACGACGACCAAGCTCAACGAGCCCGGCCCGACCCTCACGCCCGCCGACGTCGACGCTCTCCTCGACGCGACCGTGGACGCGGCGAGCGAGGGTGGCTGGGTCGTCGGGTGCGGCAGCCTTCCGCCCGGCGCCCCCACCGAGTTGTATGCCGTGCTCGTGGGTCGCGCTCGCGAGCGCGGCTTGCGCGTGGCGATCGATTCGAGCGGGGCGTCGATGAAGGCGGCCGTGGCAGCCCTCCCGCACCTCATCAAGCCCAACCACGAGGAGCTCGAGGAACTCGTCGAGCGCTCCCTGCCGACCCTTGGCGACGTCCGCGATGCCGCGAAAGACCTTGTGGCGCAAGGGATCGAGACGGTCGCGGTAAGCCTCGGCGGTGACGGGGCGCTCCTCGTGACCGCCGAGGAGGTCCTCCATGCCAAGGCCACGATCACCAAGCCCCTGTCCACGGTGGCCGCGGGTGACTGCATGCTCGCCGGTCTGCTCCACGCGCTCTCCACCGGAGCGAGTGCCCCCGAGGCGCTGTCCGCGGCCGTCACCTGGGGTGCCGCAGCGGTGACCCTCCCGGGAAGCGAAGTGCCCACGCCGACCGACCTCCACGGCATACCCGTCGAATTGACCACGACCCCCGACTTCAGCCGCGCTCTCGCTGGCTGACCCGCTCCCACCCATCCCGAAAGGGGACCACCACATGTCACTCATCACCGAAGAGCAGGTCGTCCTCGACCTGTCGGCGCCAGACCGCCACGAGGCGACCACGCTGCTCGCGCAGCGTCTCGTCGAGAGCGGTCGCTGCACCGACATCGAGGTCTTCCTCGCCGATGTCCGGGCCCGCGAGGCCAAGATGGCGACCGGCCTGCCCGGCGGCATCGGCATCCCGCACGCTCGGAGCGCCGCGATCACCGAGCCCTCGCTCGTCTTCGGTCGCGCGGTTGACGGCATCGACTGGGGCGCGAAGGACGGCCCGGCCAAGCTCGTCTTCCTCATCGCCGCGCCCGAGGGCGGCGGCGACGCGCACATGCAGATGCTGCCCAAGCTGGCTCGGGCACTCATGAAGAAGGACTTCAAGGCGGCACTCATGGCCGCGACGACCCCGGCTGAGGTCGTGGACATCGTCAACGCCGAGGTGGCGCTGGACCCCGCGCCTGCCGCTGAGGCTGCGGCGGCCGCTGGCCCGGCAGTTGCTGGGGCCGCAGGTGGTGCCGTGGCGGCGACGGTCGCCAACGCGGCGTCGGGTGACGGGACGGCGACTGCAGCCCCGGCATCGACGTCCGACACGGATGCGCATCGTGGTCTCACCCTCGTCGGCGTGACCTCCTGCCCGACCGGCATCGCCCACACCTACATGGCGGCGGAGTCCCTGGAGAACGCCGCCAAGGCCGCCGGTCACACCATGAAGGTGGAGACCCAGGGGTCGGCGGGTTCAACTCCGTTGTCTCGTGCGGAGATCGAGGCCGCCGATGCCGTGATCTTCGCCCACGATCTCCCGGTCAAGGACATCTCCCGCTTCGCCGGGAAGCCGGTCATCGACGTGGGCGTGAAGAAGGGCATCAGCGACGGTCCGCAACTGATCGAGGAGGCCGCGACGGCCGCCGCAGCGCACCGTGCCAACCCCGGGTCGGTGGCCACGGTCGCTGCCGGAGCTGCAGCCGGTGGCGGCGGTGGGCTCGCCAGCAAGGTCGACTCCGAGGCGCCGCTGGGCACGCGGATCCGTCAGTGGCTGATGACCGGTGTCTCCTACATGATCCCGTTCGTCGCCGCGGGTGGAATCCTCATCGCCCTGGGCTTCATGCTCTCCAACTTCGCCTTCGGCGAGGACGGCCCGGTCGAGATCGTCAAGTACGGCATCGGCAAGGAGGGTGCCTACGACATCGTCAACAACTTCAACCCGCTGACGATCACGTCCTGGGCAGCCCTGATGTTCGTCATCGGTGGAGCGGCCTTCGGCTTCCTCGTGCCGATCCTGTCCGGCTTCATCGCCTTCGCGATCGCCGATCGCCCCGGCCTGGTGCCCGGCATCGTCGGTGGCTTCATCGCCAACGCCATGAGCGCCGGCTTCCTCGGCGGCATCGTCACCGGCATCCTCGGCGGCCTCATTGCTCGTTGGATCGCAGGCTGGAATGTGCCCAAGGGAGTCCGCGGCGTCATGCCGGTCGTCGTCATCCCCCTGCTCTCACTCTTCGTCTCTGCCGGACTCTTCATCACCCTGCTGGGTCGTCCGATCGCGGCGCTCATGAAGGGTCTCAACGGTTGGCTCGAGGGCATGTCCGGTGGCAGCGCGCTCGTCCTCGGCCTCATCCTCGGGGCGATGATGGGCTTTGACCTCGGCGGACCGGTCAACAAGACGGCCTACTTCTTCGCCACCGCTGGTCTCGCCGGAGCGGGCACTGCGACGGACTCGCCGCAGCTGAAGATCATGGCCGCGGTTATGGCTGCGGGCATGGTCGCGCCTCTTGCCATGGCCCTCGCCACGACCGTGCGTCCCAAGCTCTTCACCGAACCGGAGCGCGAGAACGGCAAGGCGGCCTGGCTGCTCGGTGCCTCGTTCATCTCCGAGGGCGCGATCCCGTTCGCGGCCGCGGACCCGGCGCGCATCATCGCTTCCTCGGTCGTCGGCTCGGCGATCACCGGCGCGCTCTCGATGGTCTTCGGTGCCAGCCTGCGAGCCCCGCATGGAGGCATCTGGGTGCTGCCGCTCATCGGCAACTTCGCCATGTTCCTCGTCGCCCTCATCGTCGGCGTCCTCGTCATGGCCCTGATCGTGGTCGTCCTGAAGTCACGCAGCCGCAGTTCTGAAACGGTGGTTGCCGCGGACAGTCTCGCCTGAAAGGCTCGGCCGACAGGGCTTTGGGAACCCACGCCGTCCATTCTGCTTTTCTTGCTCAAGCACCCTCGCTCAAGCACCTCGCTCGAGCACCTCGCTCAATCAGCAACTCACCGGTCGACAGACCACCAACGAAAGGGAGCCATCATGGCCAGCCGCACCGTCACCATCGCCTCGTCCGTGGGCCTGCACGCCCGCCCGGCCGCCATGTTCGTCGAGGCCGCCTCGGACACCGGGCTCGACGTCGAGATCGGGCGCCCCGGTGAGGACGCCGTCG